>Ga0209254_10000005_pt1 | contig 111796 bp, 105 predicted proteins | sample FrelakmetDIP11DI_FD_187148 | JGI IMG/M metagenome (GOLD analysis project Ga0209254, IMG submission 187148) | Freshwater lake sediment microbial communities from the University of Notre Dame, USA, for methane emissions studies - DIP11 DI (SPAdes)... | ecosystem: Environmental > Aquatic >...
GGAACGCCCCCCTGAGGCCAGCCCTTCGGATTCGCCCAGTGGATGCTCGTATCGACCGGCAGGATTGAGGGCAGCGGGCGACCCTGCTCGACGAGGTCGTTGATCCAGCGCACGGTGATCGGCTGGCCGCGGCGCGCCTCGATGGTTGGGCCAGGGCAGCTTCGACCATAGCCCCACACCGTCGTCATCAGTGGCTCTCCGGTGCGCGCGTCGCGCAAGCCGAGGTCCTGCCGGAACTGGGTGACGGCGAGCTCGTAGTGCGAGGTACCGGGCGCCACCGGCTGGGCGACGGCCGGAATCGGCAGAGGCTTCACGAACTGCGGTTGTAGCTTGGGATCGAGCAACAGCGCGTGCGCGATCTTCCCGCCGGTGTGCATCTCGGACCAGACAGGGCGTGGTGCCATCGCCAGCCCGGCTCCGAGCTTGAGGAAGGTTCTGCGTGTAAGCATTTGGGGGTAGCGATGACCTCGCTTGTGGTTTCCCGCCAAGGAGCGCGTGGGGTTGACGGCCTTCTCCTGCGCGACGAAACGGGGCGAGAGCGCCCTGACGCGTTCTTGAAAGCGGCCGGTGGGCCGCAGCGCTGCTCAGATCGTCGGCAAGATCAGGCAATGACCGTCTTCACCGAATTCTGATCTTCTCGACGAATTCGGCGAAGGGCGAACCAAGACGGGGCCAGATCGCCCTTTGCCATTCTGGCAGAGTAAGAAGAATGAGGTTCGTGATCACAGGCGACGACACGCCAACGAGCTCAGTCTCTCTTCCGACCGCCTCGTGCCCGGCCACCACCCTTCTCGGGCTCGACGCGCGGATCGCGATGGCACTCCACGCAGTTCTCGAAGTTCCGGATGCCTTCCTCGAGGTGTTTCGCGCGCATATTGGCCTGCGAATGCTCATGGCACCCGTAGCAGGTATACCGACTGTAGTCGTTGTTCTTATGGCAGGTGTCGCAACTGGCTTCATGGTCGCGGTCGAGCACGAAGTACTTGTTGTGGTCGAAGGTCGCAGGCTTCCAGGCCTCGGTCTTGTGGCAGGACTTGCAGCTTCCTTGGATCTGCCGATGCAGCCGATCGGTCGGCGCGTTATGGCAGCTCTCGCATCGATCGAGTGCCGATTTGGCCAGGAGGGCGTGTTCGAATTGCGCTGGCTTCCAGGCCTTGCTCTGGTGGCATTGTCCGCATTCGACCTTGAGGTCGCGGTGCACGGTGTCCTTGGGCGCCGCATGGCAGGACGAGCAGCGATCCCGCACTGCCTCCTTCAGCAGCACGTGGGAGAACGGCTTGCGGCTGCGCTTGGTCAGCTTTGGTCCCTGATGGTCGCTGTGGCAGGCCATGCAGTCCTGCTCGATCAGTTCCTGGTGGAACGAACCCTTGATGGTCCCGACGGCAATGGGAACACCCTTCGTGGTCCTGAGTCCGACATCCGCGACAGCGTGGCATTCGACGCATCGCCCCGACGACGCACCACGCCAGGCGGCATGACAGGCAAAGCAGTCGGTGGCGAGTTCGGCATGGCCCTTGACCAGCGGCCCCGGGCTCACCATGAGGTGGGGATAGACAAAGGCCAGCGCCAGCAGCACGACGAGGTTGAGCGCGATGACGATCAGCAGGATCGGGCGCTTCTTCACTTCCAGTCCCAGAACAGGAAGATGGCGACGATGTGCGCGGTCGCCAGCACGGCGAAGGCCAGCGTGATCGGGAAGTGCACAACGCGCCACTGCTTGACGACGTCGAAGGTCAGGCTGTCCCAGTACAGGTGGTCTTCGAGTTCCTCGTCACTGAGACCGCGCGCACGCATGCGCTGCCTGGCTTCTTCCATGCGCTGGCGTGAGCGGTCCAGGAGGAACTTGCCGGTCAGCCCGCTGCCCACGTTGATCAGCATGGCCCACACGGCGAGCCAGCCGAGGATGGCGTTGAAATGAACGCCGGCGTGCACCAGGACCAGCAGCGACCCGACCCAGGCCAGCACCTCGTGCCATCGCAACAGCTTGGCCGGATGCCCTCGCCGGATGATCTTGCGCTTGCGCAGCGAGTAGGCGGTGGATCCGATGATCAACAGCGTGCCGGGGATGCCCAGCCAGCGGCCGACCCACAGCAGATCGAAGAGGTGCAGCAGGCCGTCGAGGGCCAATGCCAAGAGTGTCAGCGCGGCAAAGCTCGCCAGAAACGGCAGCACCTCACGGCGCAGGAGTCGGGCCGGCAAGGGCATCAGGCCTCCAGCACGAGCGACGACGACGGCCGGCCCACGCAGAGCAGGCAATGGCCCGGCGCCACGTCGTAGTCCGGGGCATGCTCGTACTGCACCGAGCCCTCCAGCAAGCGGGTCTCGCAACTCCCGCAGCCGCCCGAGCGGCAGCCGGACTCGACCTCGACGCCGTGTCGTTCTGCAAAGTCAAGCAGCGATGCGTCCTTTCCGTCCCAGGTCAGGGTGCGCCCCGATCGTTGGAATCTCACTTCGACGCCGGTGCCGGTGGGCACAGCGGTTACGGCAGCGCCGGGCAGCTTGACGGACGCCGGACCGAAAGCCTCGTAGTGGATGTCGTCGACCGGCACGCCCCACGCCGCCAGCGCCGGTACCAGCGTCTGCATCATCGCGGGAGGACCGCAGACATAGAACAAGTGGCGTCCATGCGGCAGCGTGCGCCGCAGCAGTTCGACGTCTACGTGTCCTTCGTGCTGGTAGTCGCGCCCCTGGAGGTCGGACTCGCTCGGACGGCTGTAGACGATGTTCAGGCGCAGCGCCGGGTGCGACGCCGCCATCTCCTCGAGCTGCTGCTTGAAGGCATGTTCGCGGCTGTTGCGCAGACCGTAGTAGAGATGCACCGCTCGCTGCGGCTGCTGGGCAATGCACCAGCGCAGCATGCTCATCATCGGCGTGATGCCGATGCCCCCGCCGACCAGCACCGCGGGCACGTTCGGATCGGGATCGATGAAGAAGTGCCCGGCCGGGGCCTTCACGCGCAGGATGTCACCGACCTGCACATGATCATGGAAGTGGTTGGACGACAGGCCAGGTGCGAACTCAGGGTGATCGGCCGGCGCCGGCACGCGCTTGATCGTCACTCTGTAGTGCGCTGGCTCGGGTCGATCCGACAACGAGTAGCAGCGCGTGATCGCACGCGGGGCTGCCGGCCCGTCCGAGGTATGCGGCGCGATGTCCAGGGCAAAGGTCAGGAATTGGCCCGGCTTGAATGCCGGCAGGAGCTGGCCGTCGACCGGCTGCAGATAGAACGAGCACTGCGACTGCGCCGCGTCCTCGAACGCACGCTGCGCGACCCGAAACTCGCGCCAACCCACCCACGCCGCATCGGGCTTGACGCTCGTTGCCGCCGGTGCGGCAGGCAGAGCGACGGCCGCGCCGGAGCGATGCCGCCACACTGCCGAGCCGATGCCCGCGCCCAACTGCAGCAGCAGCGCGGCGGAGATCAAGGCAAGGAGTTCGGCGGCTGTCATCGATGGAGGGGTGTAGGTGCAGCGATGCCCAGCAAGGACCCATCACATGAGCGGATTCTGGGTTCCGGCAGGATCGGCTCCTTGACCGGCCTCAATGGCTGCCGCCAACACTTGCGGCTCAGAATTCCATAACCCCGACTGGCCAAGCTCAGGGGATCCCAAATCGCACAAGATGCCCTCATGCACGCCGACCTTCATCCGCTCCTGTTCGGCTTCATTGGGACGATCGTGATCGCGCTGGCAGCGATGGTCTTCAACGCCTTCGTCTCGATGCCTCTGAGCGTGAGCCACCACCCCGGGGCGCGCGCCCAGCTGGACGCCCCCGAGCCGCATGACTTGATGCACGACCGGGAGGGTCAGTTCGCTCGCCGACCAACGAGCCACTTGGTTGCCTCGAACCATGCGAGCGCGCCCAGACAAAGACCTAACCCGGTGAGCAAGAGTGACATTGAAGGTGTCGTGAAGGCGAACAGGCCGCTGACCGCGGGTACCAGCAGAACAACAGCCAACAGCGCGCATGTGGCGGACGCGATCCAGCCGAATGCGGCATTCCAGGACCGGCTCGAATCACGGCGTGGCGTCCAAGTCCGGTTGACGTGGATGAGCGCCAGATTGCTGACCACCAACACCGTGAACGCGAGCGCACGCGCCGTCTCGTCGGAGCCCGATGCCGATCGAGCGAGCAGGTAGGCCAGGAGCACGATGCCGAACAGCCCGCTGCCCTGAACCAATCCGCGCAGCAGGACCTGTGCATCGAACAGGCGTGCATCCGGGCGCCTTGGTGGCATGCGCATCGCATCGGACTCCAGCGGCTCGGCTTCGAAGACGATGGAGCATGCGGGGTCGATGATCAGTTGCAGGAACAGGATGTGCACCGGCATCAGCACCATCGGCCAACTGAGGGCCAGCGGCACGATCGACAGCCCGACGATCGGCAGATGCACCGCCAGGACGAAGGCGATGGCCTTGCGAAGGTTGGCGAACACGCGGCGGCCGTAGCGCACGGCCGTCACCAGGGAGGCGAAGTCATCGTTGAGCAACACCAGGGCGGAGGCCTCGCGGGCGACGTCGGTGCCGCGCGCGCCCATCGCCACGCCGATGTGGGCGGCCTTGAGGGCAGGCGCGTCGTTCACGCCGTCGCCGGTCATCGCGACCACGTCACCGCGGGATCGGAAAGCTTGCACCAGCCGGAGCTTCTGCTCGGGCTGGACTCGGCAGAAGACGTCGGTGCCGCCCAACCGCGCTGCGAGCGCAGCGTCATCCAACTTGTCCAGTTCGGGGCCTGTCATGGCCTGTCCATCGACGACCAGTCCGGCTTGTCGCGCGATGGACAAAGCCGTCTGCGGGTGGTCGCCAGTGATCATCACGACCCTGATGCCCGCGGCTCGGCATTCAGCAATAGCGGCCGGCACGTCCGGTCGGACCGGATCCTCCAGGCCCATCAGGCCGATGAACTCGAAGTCGAAGTCGTGCTGCCCGGCCGGCAGGTTGCCTGACGGGAAGATGGCGCGCGCCACGGCCAAGACGCGCAGACCATCGCCGGCCATCGCTTCGACCTGGCGCGCGATCGGCCCGCGTCTCGCTTGATCGAGGTGGCAGAGGTCGACGATCGCTTCTGGCGCACCCTTGGCAGCCACCAGTCGGTCCTGCCGATCGGGCGACTGCCAGACACGGGACATCGCAAGCAGCTGCGGCGACAGTGGGTAGTCATCGATCAACTCCCACTCCCCGTGCAGGTGCTCGGTGCCGGCCAGGTGCCGCTGCCCGGCTTCCCCGATGGCCGACTCCATCGGATCGAAGGCGCGGCGGTGGCTTGCGAGCACAGCGTACTCGAGTACCGGGTGAAGCGAATCCGGCAGGGCCGTCGAGCCGGAGGCGCCCAGGTCATGGTCGGCTTCCTCGGCCCACAGCCGCCGCACCGCCATGCGGTTCATCGTGAGCGTGCCGGTCTTGTCGACGCACAATACGGTCGTAGCACCCAGCAGCTCCACGGCCGGCATACTGCGGGTAAGCACCTTCTCGCGCGCGAGCCGCCAGGCGCCAAGGCCGAGGAAGATGGTCAGCACGACCGGCAACTCCTCGGGGAGGATGGCCATCGCGAGCGTGAGACCGGCCAGCAAACCATGCAGCCAGTCGCCGCGCGTCAGGCCCCAAGCCAGGGCGAGCCCGGTAGCCAGGCTCAGGCCAACGGCAGCGACCCAAGCGACGATTCGCTGTGTCTCGCGCTGGACCGGCGTGCTCTCGGTCGAGATCGACTGCAACGATGCACCGATGCGGCCCAAGGCACTGCGCTCGCCGGTCGCCCGGACGACGCCTTGCCCGGTGCCCTGTGTCACCAGCGTTCCCGAGAAGGCCTGGCCGCGCGGATCCGGGCTGGCGTCAGACCTTGCGCCATCCGCCTGCTTCAGCACCGGAGCCGATTCGCCCGTCAGGAGCGACTCGTCGATCGACAGGTTCGCCGCCTCGGCCAGGCGAAGATCGGCGGGCACTCGATCTCCCTCGGCGAGCAAGACGATGTCGCCGACGACGAGCTCGCGGCCGGCAATGCGCATCGCCTGGCCATCGCGAACTACCAGCGCACGAGGGCTGGACAGATCGCGCAGTGCTTCGAGGGATTGTTCGCTGCGACGCTTCTGTACGTAGGTTATGCCGATGACGACCAGCACGAACCCGAGAAGCATCAGGGCTTCATGGCGGTCGCCGAGAGCCAGATAGATCGCGCCGCATGCCACCAGCAGCAGGAACATCGGCTCCAGAACCACGTCCCGCAGCAGCCCCCACGCGCCGCGCTGCGCCGTAGCGGGCAGTTCGTTGGGGCCGGCGCTCTCCAGGCGTTGGCGCGCCTCGGCTGCGGTCAGACCACGCGTCGGTTCGGCATCCACCCGTCGGTCCTAGCCTGCGGGCCTCGGGACGGCCGCGGCGTGATCGAGGTCGGGCCGTCGCCAGGGGTCGACGTGCGTCATGAGGTTGAGGACGCGATGGCGCTGTCACACACGAGTGCGCGCCTCCACGGCGATGTCGTGACCCGCTTCGACGCGGAGCGTGGCGTCGACCTCGATGTGCGCATCGACCACGATCATGTCGCCATTTTGCGCGTGCGGAAGTCATGCACGCCCTGAATACCGTGGGTTCCAGGCCAAGAAGGGTTGGGAGTTCGGCTGGGACGCCCTGCACGACCTGAAGGACCGATCCATCGACGACGCCGAGGTCGCGGCCATTCGCGGCACGCTGGAGCCATGAATCCGACGATGGCGGCCCCGATCGGATCGAGGATCGGTAGCCGGCCCAATTGCCAGCGATGCCGATGCCGACCACGAGCGATGAAGCGGCATCGGATGAGAGCATGCCAAGCGTTGGCGACGAGCATGCTCGACTTCACCCGCTTGGCCACCGAAAGTATGTACCGGGACAGCGACTGTTCGGCATCGCACAGGGGGGCGCGCCAGAGCAGGGTATGGTGGTCGCCGGGTCATTCCTCGATGACCAAACGCATGGAGATTGACTCGATTGGACAAACGCTCTGGATTTCTTCTCGTCGCTGCCACAATGGCCGCGACGATGGTGGTGGGGGGCTGTTACAAGTCGCCGGACGCAACGGTATCGACGCCTTCGGCCTCGGCAGCCATTGGCAACGTCACGGACATCGACGTGACAGAGCATGTGAAGGCTGCCCTGCACCAGGACCAATCCCTCCAAGGGTTCGATATCAACGTCGTGACGCTCAACGGCGATGTACGGCTGACCGGCGTGGTCGACAGCCAGGCACAAATCGACGAGGTGATCCGGATTGCACGCGCTGCCGACGGGGCGCACAGCATTCACGCGCCGAGAGCAGCATAGGAGCGACCGCGGTAGACGTTGGGGTCTCGGTCATTGGAGCGACGGGTTCCGGTTTGGTCGACCGGCTGGTGTGCGTCAATGGAGGAGCCGCTCAGGGAATCGAAACCGCCTCGACCCAGTGCCCAGATTCATCCTGCCGGGCGCGCCAGCAGTAAGCCGGTCGGCGAAGCAGGTGCCAACGACGTCGCATCGCCGAGGAAAGGGCAGCAGCCGAACTCCGCACCGCTAGCGCTAGCGATTCATCCGTCCCGGCAGGCGCGCGCCATTGCCGCCAGCGCCATCACGCTCGGCGCCTCCATCTTGCGCATCACCCGGCTGCGATGGATCTCGACCGTCCGGTGGCTGATGCGCAAGGCGCGAGCGATCTCCTTGTTGCCCTTGCCGGCGACGACGAGCGCCATGACCTGCCGCTCGCGTTCGGTGAGGCGCTGGTAGCGCGCGCGTGCCGTGCTTTCCTGGCCGATCCTCGCCACGGGTGCGGCATTGAGCGCCAGGACCGAGGCGAGACGCGTGAGCAGGACCTCGCCGTCGACGGGTTTCTCGAGGAAGTCCATCGCGCCCGCCTTGAGGGCGCGCACCGCCATCGGCACGTCCGCGTGGCCGGTGAGGAAGACGATGGGGAGCTGGATGCCCCGCCGCGCGAGCTCGGCCTGCACTGCCAGCCCGCTCGGCCCGGGCATGCGCACGTCGAGAAGCACACAGCCGCGCCACTCGGGTCGGCACGCTTCAAGGAACTCCGCGCCGCTCGCGAACGCGCGTCCGGTCCAGCCCGCGCTCTCCACCAGCGCGAGCAGGCTTTCGCGCATCGCCGCATCGTCGTCGACGATGTAGATGCTTTGCGTCATCAACCAGCCGGCAGCTCCAGATGGAAGCACGCGCCCTTCGCGCCCGGCTCGGCCCACAGCCGTCCGCCGACCGACTCGGCGAGGCGGCGGCTGATGTGCAGCCCGAGCCCGAGCCCGCCCGGCTTGGTGGTGTAGAACGGCGTGAAGACCTGCTCGGCGGTCGCGACGTCGAATCCGGGCCCGTTGTCCTCGACGCTGATGCGGATGGAGCTCGCCGCGCGGCGTGCGCGCACTGCCACCCATCCGCCGACCGGCCCGCTCGCAGCGATCGCCTCCACTGCGTTCCGGATCAAGTTCACGAGGATGTGCTCCACGGTCTCGGCGCTCGTCGCGATGGCGAGCGGCTCCACAACGGGCTCGAGATGGATCTCGACGTCACGCGCTGCAGCATATCCGGCGGTGAGCTCGTGCGCGCTGCGGACGACCTCGTCGGCATCCGCCTTCCCGCCCGGTTCGCCCGTGCGCGCGAGACACCGGCGAAGCTCGCGGATGCTGCGTCCGGCGCGGAGCGCCTGTTCGGCGATCGCTTCCACCAGGCGCGATAAGCGCTCGTCGCATGGCGGCTCGGACGCGATCTGGCGTCTTGCGGCCTCGGCGAAGTTCGCGATCGCAGCCAGGGGCTGGTTGAGCTCGTGCGCAAGCATGGCGGCAAGCTCGCCGGCGGTGTGCAGTCGATGCAGTCGGGCCAGAGCATCCAGGCGCTCGCGCTCGCGCAGCGCAGCCGCGCGCTCGGCGGTGACGTCGATCGCGCTCGCCACCAGGGAGATGGGGACGGCGGCGCCCGGCGGCGTCCTCGCCGCCGTCCAGGCGAGACGCCGCAAGCTGCCGTCCCGGTGCTGCCAGTGGCTCTCGAGGGTCACCGGTCCCCGGCCGGCGAGGACGTCGGCCATCGCCTGCTCCGCGGCGGCGCGTTCGTCGTCGAGAACCAGGCCGAGAGCCCAGAGGCTCCGGCCCTGCACCTCGCGCGCGCGGCGACCGGAGACTTCCTCGCAGGCGCGGTTGAAACGGACGATTCGGGCGTCCTCGTCGAGCACCAGGATCAGCGCCCGGGTCGTATCGAGCACGGTGGCGACGAAGTCACGCTCGGCGCGCAGCGCCTCGGCCGCCGCGCGCCGCTCGGTGACGTCGGTGTTGATGACCACCGCGCCCACGCTGGCACCCAGCGCACGCCGCGTGACACGCATGGCGAACCAACGGTCGCACTCGGGGCCGTGACAGGGATACTCGAGCGCGAAGACGTCGCGGTCGCCGAGAAGGACCGCCCGAATCCCGTCGCCCGCCTCGGCCGCCGTGGGAGAGGAATCCCTGCCGGCATCGCACACGTCGAGGTAGTTTGCTCCCGGGCCCACGCGCGCGGCGCTGCCGCCGTTGGCGACCGCGAACTGCGACCAGGCGCGATTCACGGCGACGATGCGACCGGTCGCGTCGATCACGCACAGCGTGTCGGCGAGCGCATCGATCGTCGCCCGGTCGAGTCCTGTCTCGTCGGCCGCCGTTGCGGCATCGGGCAAGGCCGAGGCGGCCACACGCAAGGTCATGCTCGAGGGCGCCGGCAAGCGATCACGAGATCCGGGTGCTGCCGCACGAGTGGAGCCGGGCGGCGGGGGCCTACACGAGCGTCATCGCGGGCTGCGAATAGCGCAACGGCTACCGGAGCGCTACGCTGGGACGTGTCACCAAAGTCGGGAGCGCAAGAATGGCGCGGTGCGCCTGCTTCGCGCGGCCGGACACAGGACGCGATTCCCCTCCGCCCGAGGTAGCCCTGCCTTCGCGTCCATCCGGCGCGGACTGCCGCGACCGTCGACATCCGACCCTCCACCGTGCCATCACACCACCGGGACAATATGCCCGAAGTGCGGTGCCGAGTCTCGGAGGAGGATGGCCGCGGAACCGCCGCTGCGGCGCGGCGCGCTCGGCGTCACCGCTCGGCCGGATCGCACGAGCGCCGAATCAGCTCCGGGCAGGAAGTGGCTCGATGCGAAGAGTCATGGAAGCTCCGCATGACCGGGGTGCGGCGTGGGTTATACGCGGAGATGCGGATTGAAAGGCGGCCACGGGCAGCGCCGACGGGCAGGCCAGGGCCACCTTGCATCGTTCGCTTCGCGGGGCCGTTGCGTAGCCGGCGCGCCGGGTGCAAGCGGAAGCCACAGCCCGCCTTCACGAACTTGGCATCCGAGTGTCGCCGGGTTACGCGTCCCTCGCCGACCGGCAGCACGCATCGGGCCCCGACGTCCCCTCGCTCGTTGTGTCGCGCCCCGCCCCGGCGCCCCGTGGCACGCCCCGACGGAAGTTCGGGTGGGCTTACCTCTGACCGCCGAGCCCGATCAGATCCCGAAATAGCGTTGGGATGTACGCAGGACTTGAGCGGCGGCGAGCAGGAGTGACGCGTCGACCGTCAGGGCCGGCTCCAGGCCCTTACCGAACTCTGGCGCCGACGCAACGCCGGGCGAGAAGGGTTCCGCCGTCGCGCTCATCGAGCCGGCGCGATCCGAAGACTCGAGGGTTGCGTGGCCGTCCAGCATTTCGATCCTCCTCCATGCCCGTACGGAGGCGCTCTGCCTCCCTCCTCCACGCGACAGGATAGGCGCGGGGTGCGGGGCGCGCCATACGGGCGCACACCTACATGGTCCGCCGCGCACCGCGATGGCGTGTCGCTCGTGTGCGACAACGTGGCGCTTCCGATGCGGCTGCCTGGCGCTCGCCCCGGGCTATGACACGGGCATCGTCTTCACCGCAGAACGTCCCGGGTGGCCCATGGAGGAAATGGGTCGTGGCAGCGATCAGTGCCTCGGGCTGGTCGCGGTGCGGGGAATGGCCGCAGCGCTCGTGATCGGACCTCGTTCGATGCTGCGTGCGCAGACACGGCACGCGGGTCTCGAGCGGCGCGATTACTGCCGGTTCGCAGCCGTTGCCGACAAGGGCGCGGCGCGCGCGGCGTCCTCCGCCCAGAGGACGATCGCATCGATCGCGTTGCTGACCGCGGCATTGATCGCCGCCACCGCGCCCTCGGCGCTCTCCTCGCGCGCCGGCACGGTGGCCACGAACTGCTGGCGCGCGATGATCTTGCGGCCGCTCCGCTGCAGCAGCTCGCCGGTCACCGCGACGCGCCCCGATCCCGGCGGAGTGGCGTCGTCGTGCAGCAGTTCGTCCACCGTGACGGTGAGCAGCAGGTCGCCGCTCGCGCCGGATTCGATCGGCGCCACGGAGCGGAAGCTGCCGCGCTGCTCGAGTCGCCTTTCGGTGAGCCACGCGACGCGACGCGCCGGCTGGTCGGTCCAGCTCGCGAACTGGTAGTAGGCGCGCTGGCCGGGCTTGCGGCTGTAGACGAGGCTGCGGTTCTCGTACAAGGCATCCGAGGCAATGCCGTTCACGAGCAGCGTGCGGTCGATCGGCGCTGCGGGCGGCGGCGCCTTCGCCGCGGCGTCCTCGATCACGTAGAACTGCCGCGGCGCGACCGTGCCGGTCGAGATGCAGCCGGCGAGCGCGAGCCCCGCGCAGGCGAGCGCTGCGCCGATGCGTGCCGTGCTCATCGGCCTTCGCCTGGGCCGAGCGCGGCCGCCGGCGCGCCGAGCAGCGTGGCGCGCGGATCCTGCAGCCGGTCGAGAGCCCCGGCGAGGAGGTCGGCGCTGGCGCGGATCTGCTGCGACATCACGCGCACCTCGATGCCGGTGGCATCCGTCACGTCGTCGATGCGCTGGCTCAACTTCGCCGCGTCCTGCTGGATGGCGCGGATGGCGGTGTTCAGCTCCTCGAGCGTCGCCTCGGTGCGCTTCGCCACCGGGGAGAAGTCGCCAGCGAGGCGGTTCGCCGCACCGCTCACGTTCTGCATCGAGCGGCTGAAGTCGCGCGAGGCGCGATCGATCGCGTCGGAGGCCCGGTCGAGGCGGTCGAGCCGCGCATTGAGCCCGGCGGAGAGGTCGCGCATGTTGACTAGCAGCGCCGCGAACGCCTCGCGGTTCTCCGGCGCGAGCACCGTGTTGAAGGACGCGAAGGTCTGGTTCGCCGTGTCCGCGAGCTTGGTCGCCGTGTCGGTGATCTGCGCGAAGTCCGAAGGGCCTTCGGGGATCACCGGATAGCGCTCGTCCTCCGCCACTTCCTCGAGCGGCGGCCCCGGCGGGTCGGGCGTCTCGAGGTTCACGCGTGCGATGCCGGTGACGAAGCTCCGCGCGATCGTCGCCTGGGTGTTCTGGCTGATGGGAGCGTTCTTGTCCACGCGAATGGTGACGCGGACCTTGCTGGTGCTGCCGCGCGCCAGGCCATAGTCGTCGACGCGGCCGACCTTGATGCCGCGCATGTTCACGTCGCCGCCGACCTGCAGCCCCTCCAGGGACTGCTTCTGGAAGTAGATGCGGTAGTAGTTGAAGTCGGCGCGTGCGCCGCTCCGCGCGAGCCAGATCATGCCGAGCACCATCGCGCTCACCAGCACCACCAGCGCGGCGCCGACGAGCGTGTACCGGACCTCAGGTTCCATGCGCCTCCCGACTCTCCCCCTGCCGGACCATTGTACGGACCGAGAAATAGGACTGCACCCAGGGATCGTCGACGCGCATCACCTCGTGCACCGGACCGTCGGCGAGCACCTTGCCGCGCGCCAGGACGATGATCCGGTCGGTCACCGTGAGCAGCGTGTCGAGATCGTGGGTGACGACGAACACGGTGAGCGTGAGGTCGTCGACGAGCGAACGCAGCAGCCGGTCGAAGGCGCGGGCGGTGATCGGGTCGAGCCCCGAGGTCGGCTCGTCCAGGAAGAGCAGCTCCGGCTCGAGGGCGAGCGCGCGCGCGACCGCCGCGCGCTTGCGCATGCCGCCGGACAGCTCGCTCGGCATCTTGGCCCCGGCCTCGGGCGGCAGCCCCGCGAGCGCGATGCGCAGTCGTACCAGCTCGGCGACGATCGGCTCCGGCAGGTCGGTGTGCTCGCGGATCGGCGTGGCGACGTTCTCCGCGACGGTGAGCGACGAGAACAGCGCACCGTCCTGGAACATCATGCCGAAGCGCCGGCGCAGCGCAGCGCGCGCCTCGCCGGTCGAGCCCCAGACGTCCTGCCCGAAAAGGCGCACGTGGCCGCCGCTCGGGCGCTGCAGGCCGATGATCTCGCGCACCAGCACCGATTTCCCGGTGCCGCTGCCGCCGATCAGGGCCACCAGCTCGCCGCGGCCCACGCTGAAGGTCACGCCGTCGTGCACCGTCTGCTCGCCGAAGCGGGTGACGATGCCCTCCACCTCCAGGATGGTCTCGCCCTTCAGAGCCCCAGCTCCTGGAAGAAGATGGCGAAGAAGGCGTCGAGCAGGATCACCGCGACGATGCTCTGCACGACCGTCGAGGTGGTGTTGATGCCTATGGAACGTGTGTCGCGGCTCACCGTCATCCCCATGCGGCAGCCGATGATCGCGATCACCGCGGCGAACACCGGTGCCTTGGCCAGCCCGATCCAGACGTGCTTGACGGGCAGCGCCGAGTGCAGGCGATCGAGGAAGGTGGTCGGGGTGATGTCGAGCATCGAGTTGGCGACCGCCATGGCGCCGAGGATGCCCATGACGTCGCCGAGGAACACGAGCATGGGCAGCGCGACCATGATCGCGAGCAGTCGCGGAATGACGAGCACGCGCATCGGCGAGAGGCCGAGGGTGCGGATCGCATCGACCTCCTCGGTGAGGATCATGGTGCCGATCTGCGCGGTGAACGCCGCGCCCGAGCGCCCGGCGATGATGGTGGCGACGAGTATCGGCGAGAACTCGCGCGTCATGCCGATCGCCACGCCGTCGACGACGAAGATGTTGGCGCCGTACTGCTCCGCCTGCAGGCCGAGCAGGTAGGCGACGACGATGCCGATGAGGAAGGTCACCAGCGCCACCACCGGGATGGCGTAGAGGCAGACGTGCTCGAACTGCGCCGCCAGCTCCTTGATGCGCAGCCGGCTCGGGTGCAGCGCCGTCTCGCCGAGCTCGGCGAGCGTGCGTCCGAGGAAGGCGATGAAGCCGAGGGCGTGCTGGCCGAGCTGCCACACCTCGCGGCCGAGCGCAGCGATCCAGGTCGACGGCTTGCGGCGCGGCTGCGCCGGCTCCCGCGGCAGCCGCTCGCGGACCAGCTCCACGATGCGCGCGTGGCGCGCGTCGAAGTTCGTCAGTGCGACCTGGCCCGGGTCCACCCGGCGCGACGCGAGTCCGTTGAGCAGCGCGAGCGCGCCGGCCGTGTCCATCGCCGTCAGATCACGGCCGTCCACCCACGCGGGCGCGGGCGGCATGGGCAGACGTTCCAGCGCCGGCTCGATCTCGTCGAGGTTCGCGAGTCGCCACTCGCCGCCGAGGTGCAGGACGGAGGTGCCGCCGGCTCGGTCGAGCCAGCACCATTGCCCGTTCATGTGACCGACCGCGCTCGCAAGGTGCCGGGGAGATTAACATAGCGGTCCGCGCCGTCTCGTGGCCGCACCGCGAGCCTGCACGCGAGCGTCTCGCCTCCGCCGCCGGTCTTCTCATGCGCTTCACCGTCACCGACGAGGTCCGCAGGCTCGGCGTGCACGGCGCGTACGTCGTGCTCGAAGACATCGACAACGGCCGCACGCCCGAAGCGCTCGAGCGCCCCCTGCATGCGCTCGCGGCGCGGCTCGACGCGGAGCTGACGCCGGAGTTCATCGCGACCGACCCGGTGCTGGCGGGCTTTCGCGAGCTGCACGACGCGGTCGGCCGTTCGAACCGCCGCTTCCCGTCCTCCGCCGAAGGGCTGGTCGCGCTCTTCCAGCGCAAGCGGCGCCTGCCGCGCATCAATCCGTTCGTCGATCTCTACAACGCAGTCTCGCTCGAGACGCGGCTCTCGCTCGGCGCCCACGATCTCGCCAAGCTCGAAGGCGGCGTGACGCTCAAGATCGCGACCGGCGACGAGCGGTTCGTGCCGCTCGGCGGCAGCCTGCCGGAGCCGATCCACGCCGGCGAATACGTGTACGTGGACGATGCCGACGAGGTGGTCTGCCGGCTGGAGCACCGGCAGTGCGAGAAGACGCGCGTCGACGCCGCCACGCGCGCTTGCTTCTGCATCGTGCAGGGCCACCGCGGCACGTCGGCGGACGACTTGCGCTCGGCACTCGAGCGGCTGTGCTCGCTGGCCGGAGCGCTTCTCGGCGCGCGCCGGTCGCAGGTGTGGGTCGCCTGAACCTCGGAGGGGGCCGCGCGGACTTCTCGCGGCAGCATTGCGCGCGGCGAAAGAATCGGGCCCGCCGAAGCGGGCCCCATTCCAAGCCCCATGCCCCCCGAGGGGCGCGCGGCCGCCGCCGCGCTTCAGGCCTTCGCGCCGCCTCTGCGAGCGGCTGCAACGGCCGCCGCCAGACCGAGCAGCGCGAGCGTGCCGGGCTCGGGCACGCTGTTCGGATCCAGGTTGTCGATGCCGATCTTGACCGGCCAGTCGACGAACTCGAGACGAGTCACGCCCTGCGCGAAGGTCGCGCTGAAATGGCCGAGGCCCTGCGGCAGGAAGGTCTTGGTGCCCACCGTCGGCGAGGTCACCGGGAAGGACGCCGGGCCGATGTCGAACACCTTGGCGCCGCCGTTGGTTCCCGCCCAGAGCTTGAAGTCGGGGTAGTTCGCGCTGCCTTGCGTGCACGTCCGCTGGATACTGCACGTTGCGTTCGGGAACACCTCCCAGTCGAAGGAGATGTTGAGGATCGGCTCCTTGAACACGAACACGATCTTGTCGTTGCCGTTCGTGCCCCATGCGGTGTTGGTGTTGTTGCTCACGCCGGCGTTGGTGATGAACCAGTCATTGGCGCGTCCGTGCAACTTGCCGAAATCGGTCGGGGACCTCGCACCGTCCGAGGTCCCCAGGGTCAGGAAGGTATTGTTCGCGTTCTTCGCGACGTAGCCGTCCCCCGTGTACATGCGCTCTGCCACCGCGCCATACACCATGACGTTACCCGCGCCCGCGACCGAGTTGAGGTAGTTCTGTACCCTCGTGTTGCCGTAGCCGCTCGTGGTGGCAAGGCCGTCGAAATCGAACAGCAGCCCCGCCGAGGCCTGATGGCTCGCGGCGATGGATGCACAAAGCAGGGTGAGTTGCAGCGTGCGACGAAGCATCGTCAGTGGCCTTTCGAGAAAAGCGCCTGTCCCCTTTGGGCTGCGTGCCGCTGTTGTGAACGCTCGTATCGACGCATCGCGTGATCGCGACGCCCGACGCCGAGCAAGGGCTTCGCCAGTCGCGCTATGTCCGCGTCACGGCGAGGGTTGACGAACCGGCACAGAGCGCCTTCGTAGAGCGCTCCGACGGCGCTCTGTGAAACGCCGTGAGGCGGCGTGATGGACGAGCAGGTACGCGAGCCGGGTTGGCTTTGCGCCCGTTCGAGGCGAGACTAACGAATCGCTTTCACGAGGCGCCCGCCTTGTCACCTGCCGCAACGTTCGCCTTGTTCTCGCCCTGCCCTCGCGGCCTCGAGACCGAGCTCGTGCGCGAGCTCGCGGCACTCGGCGCGCAGGCGTGCGCCGCGGTGCCCGGCGGGGTCGCCTATCGCGGCACGCTCGCGACCTGCTACCGCACCAACCTGGAAAGCCGCATCGCGACGCGCGTGCTCCTGCGCGTCGCGCACGCGCCCTACCGGACGGAACACGACGTGTACGAGGTCGCCCGCCACGTGCGGTGGCGCGACTGGTTCGGTGTCGATCGGTCGATCAAGGTCGAGACGTCAGCGGTCGCGTGTCCGCTGCGCAGCCTCGACTTCGTCACCCTGCGCATCAAGGACGCGGTGTGCGACCGCTTCCGCGACGACACCGGGCGGCGCCCCGACGTCGACACGCGCGCCCCCGACGTGCGGGTGCACGCGTTCCTGGATGCCGACGCCGTGACGCTCTACGTGGACACTTCCGGCGAGCCGCTCTTCAAGCGCGGCATCCGCGGCCGGACCGGCGAGGCGCCGATCAAGGAGAACCTCGCCGCGGGACTGATCCGACTGACCGGGTGGGACGCACAGGAGCCGTTCCTGGATCCGATGTGCGGCAGCGGGACCCTCCTCGCGGAGGCGGCGCAGATGGCGCTCGGCATCGCGCCGGGGAGCCGCCGCGAGTTCGGCTTCGCACGGCTCGAAAGCTTCGAGCCGCGACTCTGGCAGCAGGTGCGCGAGGCGGCGCAGCCGAAGAGCGTGCCGCGCCGGCCGCTGCCGCTGTTCGGCGCCGACCGGTCCGGGCACCAGGTGGCGCAAGCGCGCGAGGCGCTGGCGATGGCCGGCCTCGCCGAGCTCGTCCAGCTCAAGCAGTGCGACCTGCTCGACCTGCCCGCGCCGGCGCGCTGGGGCGTGATGCTGGCCAACCCGCCCTACGGCATACGCCTGGAGGCGAGGGAATCGCTGGCCGCGCTCTATCCGGCGATCGGCGATGCGCTCAAGAAGCGCTTCGCGGGATGGCGCTGCCACTTCTTCGCCGGCGACCTCGAGCTCGGCCGACGCATCGGGCTGAGGGCGACCCGGCGCACGCCGCTCTGGAACGGCGCCATCGAGTGCCGCCTGTTCGAATTCCGCATCGTGGCCGGATCCAACCGCGGCCGACGGTCGAGTGCCCCCGCCGGCGACGCGGACGAGGGACAGGGGCGCACATGAAAAACGGCGGCCGCAGCCGCCGTTTCGTCGCCGAAGCGCGCCGGAACCGGCGCGGTCAGGCCGCCTTCAGGCTCGACGCCGCAGGCTTGCCGCGCTCCACCTTCACTTCGAAGCTGAGGCGCTGACCTTCCGTGAGCGTGTCCATGCCGGCGCGTTCGACGGCGCTGATGTGGACGAACACGTCCTTCGCGCCATCATCGCGCTGGATGAAGCCGAAGCCCTTGGTGCTGTTGAACCACTTCACGGTTCCGGTGACAGTCGACATTGAGAGGGACCCTCCAAGACGAGAACGACAGAAAACCGGCGGACGCCAACGTGACGCAGCCGGACAACGCGATGGTGGGTGTCTCAGCTACCCGCGGTGGTGCGGGGTCGAAAGGCAGGCCGAACCGTCGATTGCGAGAAAGACTCTACTGCGGCGCGAAAAGCGTGTCAATCAGGGAAGGATCAGGATTCGGATAGCGCCGGATCCATGCCGATACGGGTGCCGGTCACACGATGTTCAAGTGATCGATGCCCTTCGTGATGTCGCGGTTTTTCGCCTCGGTCGAGTGCAGCTTGATGGCGAGGCGGAGGTCGTTCACGGAGTCGGCGTTGCGCAGGGCGTCCTCGTAGGTGATGACGCCCGAGTCGTAGAGGTCGAACAGATGCTGGTCGAACGTCTGCATTCCCAGCTCGCGCGACTTCTTCATGATCTCCTTGATCTCGTGCACCTCGCCCTTGAAGATCAAGTCGGCGATGAGCGGCGAGTTGAGCATGATCTCGATCGCCGCGACGCGGCCCTTGCCTTCCTTCTTCGGCACGAGGCGCTGCGAGATCATCCCCTTCAGGTTGAGTGACAGGTCCATGAGGAGCTGCGGCCGGCGCTCCTCGGGGAAGAAGTTGATGACGCGGTCGATCGCCTGGTTGGAGCTGTTCGCGTGCAGCGTCGCGAGGCAGAGGTGGCCGGTCTCGGCGAACGCCACCGCGTAGTCCATGGTCTCGCGGTCGCGGATCTCGCCCATCATGATCACGTCCGGCGCCTGCCGCAGCGTGTTCTTCAGGGCCGCCTCCCAACCCTCGGTGTCGACGCCCACCTCGCGCTGGGTGATCAGGCTGTTCCGGTGCGGGTGCACGAACTCGACCGGGTCCTCGATGGTGATGATGTGGCCGTAGGCGCTCGCGTTGCGATGGCCGATCATCGCCGCGAGCGAGGTGGACTTCCCCGAGCCGGTGGCCCCGACCATGATGACCAGCCCGCGCTTGGTCATCGCGACGTCCTTGAGAACGCTCGGGAGGCCGAGCTCCTCGAGCGTCGGGATCGTCGAGTTGATGGTCCGCAGCACCATGCCGACGTGACCCTGCTGCACGAAGGCGTTAACCCGGAAGCGGCCGATGCCCGAGGGGCTGATGGCGAAGTTGCACTCCTTGGTCGCCTCGAACTCCGCCGCCTGCTTGTCGTTCATGATCGAACGCACCAGCTCGGCGGTGTGCTGCGGCAGCAGCGGCTGCTGCGACACCGGCGTCATCTTGCCGTCGAGCTTGATCGCAGGCGGAAAGCCGACGGTGATGAAGAGGTCGGAGGCCTTCTTGCTCACCATCAGGCGCAAGAGGTCGTTGATGAACTTGGTGGCCTGGTCGCGTTCCATGAAGCCCCCTCCCTGAAGGGCCTGGCGGCGCGGCCGCCGGCCGCGCGTGGCATCGCCCGCGGGCCGCGGGCTAGCCGGCGAAGTTGTCCTTGTTCGCGGCCTTGGTCCGCGCCTCGGCGACCGCCACGACGTTGCGCTTGACGAGGTCCTGCAGGCACTGGTCGAGCGTCTGCATGCCGAACTGCTGGCCGGTCTGGATCGCCGAGTACATCTGCGCGATCTTGTTCTCGCGGATGAGGTTGCGGATCGCCGGCGTGCCGATCATGATCTCGTGCGCCGCGACGCGGCCGGCGCCGTCCTTGGTCTTGAGCAGCGTCTGCGAGATCACGGCGCGCAAGGACTCCGAGAGCATCGCCCGCACCATCTCCTTCTCCGCGGCAGGGAAGACGTCGACGATGCGGTCGATCGTCTTCGCGGCGGAGCTGGTGTGCAGCGTGCCGAACACCAGGTGTCCGGTCTCCGCGCCGGTGAGCGCGAGGCGGATCGTCTCGAGGTCGCGCATCTCGCCGACGAGGATGACGTCGGGATCCTCGCGCAGGGCCGAGCGCAGCGCATTCGAGAACGACAGCGTGTGCGGCCCGACCTCGCGCTGGTTGATCAGGCACTTCTTCGACTCGTGCACGAACTCGATCGGGTCCTCGATGGTGAGGATGTGCCCGTACTCGTTCTCGTTGATGTGGTTGATCATGCCAGCGAGCGTCGTCGACTTGCCGGAGCCTGTCGGGCCGGTGACGAGCACGATGCCGCGCGGCTGCTCGGAGATCTCCTTGAAGATCTTCGGCGCGTTCAGGTCCTCGAGCGAGAGCACCTTCGAGGGAATGGTCCGCATCACCGCGGCGGCGCCGCGCTGCTGCACGAACGCATTCACGCGGAAGCGCGCAAGCCCCGGGATCGCGAACGAGAAGTCGCACTCGAGGTGCTCCTCGTACTGCTTGCGCTGCGCGTCGTTCATGATGTCGTAGATCATCCCGTGCACGTCCTTGTGCTCCATCGGCGGCAGGTTGATGCGCCGAACGTCGCCGTGCACGCGGATCATGGGCGGGAGGCCCGAGGACAGGTGGAGGTCGGACGCCTTGTTCTTGACGACGAAGGCGAGGAGTTCCGAGATATCCATTTACAATAGCCGCCTGAGGTCCATCGGGTGGGGGGGGCGAAAGCGCTTGCGCGAGAGCGTCTTGCGCCTCGAAGCTCGCAGCGATTATGGACACGGTCGAAAAGCGGCTGCAAGCCGTAAAGTTCCGCATCCAGACGGCCGCACGCGCGAGCGGCCGCGACCCGCGTGAAATTGTGCTCGTGGCCGTGTCCAAGACCTTTCCTCCCGAGGCCATCCGCGCCGCTCACGGCGCCGGGCAGCGCGACTTCGGCGAGAGCTATGCGCAGGAGGCGATCGCGAAGATGGAGGCGCTGCGCGACCTCGACCTGCACTGGCACTTCATCGGCCCGCTGCAGTCCAACAAGACGCGGCCGGTCGCCGAGCGGTTCGACTGGGTGCATTCGGTGGACCGCGTGAAGGTGGCGGAGCGGCTCTCGGCGCAGCGACCCGAGGGCCGCGGGCGACTGCAGGTGTGCATACAGGTGAACCTTTCGGGCGAGTCGACGAAGAGCGGCGTGCCGCTCGCCGAAGCGAAGCCGCTGGCGCACGCCGTCGCGGCGCTGCCCCGTCTCACCCTGCGAGGCTTGATGACCCTGCCCGAGCCCACCGAGGACGAGGCGCTGCAGCGGCAGCGCTTCGATGCGCTCGCGGCGCTGCTCGACGAGCTGCGTGACGAAGGGCTCACCGTGGACACGCTCTCGATGGGAATGTCCGACGACCTGGAGGCGGCGATCGCATCCGGCAGCACCATGGTGCGCGTCGGCACCGCGATCTTCGGGGCACGGCCGAAGACGACCACCGCGCTCGACGGCTGACCATGCAGATCACCTTTGTCGGCGGCGGCAACATGGCGGGCGCGCTGATCGGCGGCCTGCTCGCGCGCGGCGTGCCGGCCACGGCCATCGACGTCGTCGAGCCGCTCGCGGACGCTCGCGCACGGCTTGCCGAGAGCTTCGGCGTGGCGTGCTACGAACATCCCGCGGACGTGCCGGCCTTCGGCGAGGTGGTCGTCTTCGCGGTCAAGCCGCAGCAGATGCGCGCAGCCGCAAGCGAGGTCGGGCCGCGCCTGGGCGCGTCGATCGCCCTGTCGGTCGCCGCCGGCATCCGCCTCGCCGACCTCGGCCGCTGGCTCGGCGGCTCGCCGCTGCTCGCCCGCTGCATGCCGAACACCCCGGCGTTGATCGGGCTGGGCGCCACCGGCGTGTACGCCGAGCCGCGCGCAAGTGCCGCCCAGCGTGCCGCAATCCAGTCGATCCTCGAGGCGGTCGGCATCGTCGTGTGGGTCGAGGACGAGGCGCTGCTCGATCCCGTCACGGCAATCTCGGGCAGCGGCCCGGCGTACTTCTTCCGCTTCATCGAGGCGCTCGAGGAGGCGGGGACCGCGATCGGCCTGCCGCGCGAGACGGCGCGCGCGCTCGCCATCCAGACGGCGCGCGGCGCGGGCGAGCTGGCTGCGCGATCGAGCGATCCGCCGGCGGTGCTGCGCGAGCGCGTCACGTCCAGGGGCGGCACCACCGAACGGGCGCTGGCCTCGCTCGCGGCCGAGGACGTGCACGGCGCGATCGCACGCGCGGTGCGCGCCGCCAACGAACGCGCGCGCGAGCTCGGCGACGAGTTCGGGCGCGACTGACCCCCACCGGACCTTCTCACGCATCGGGACGGCGACGACGACGATGTTCGGCGAGATCGCGCAACTGCTCATTCGCACGGTGTTCGGACTGCTCGTGTTCTCGTTCCTGCTCCGGTTCTGGATGCAGGCGACGCGCGCGCCCTTCCGCAATCCCATCGGCCAGTTCCTGGTCTCGCTCACCGACTGGGCGGTGGTCCCGGCACGCAAGGTGATCCCCGGCTACAAGGGCCACGATCTCGCGACGCTGGTGCTCGCGATCGTCGCGCAGGGCGTGATGCTGACGCTGCTGTACGCCACCGCCGGGCGCGGCTGGCCGGTCGGCGGCATCTTCGTGCAGTCGGTCGTGCAGGTGCTGCAGCAGCTGCTGCAGCTCGTGATCTTCGTGACGCTCATCCAGGTCGTGATGAGCTGGATCGCGCCCTACAACCCGCTCGCGCCCGTGTTCGAGGCGCTGACGCGGCCGTTCTACAACTTCTTCCGGCGCTTCATCCCGCCGATCGGCGGCATCGACCTGTCGCCGCTCTTCATCGTGCTCGGGGCGCAGATCCTGATGATCGTGCTCGACAACCTGCCCCGCATCGCCGCCGGTCTGTTCGCTTGAGCGCGTTCGCCAGGCGCACCGCCGCGGGCTGGCTGCTTGCAGTGCACACGCAGCCGGGCGCCAAGCGCTCGGAGGTCGCCGGCCTCCACGGCGAGGCGCTCAAGGTCCGCATCGCGGCGCCGGCGCTCGAGGGCCGCGCCAACGCCGCGCTCGAAGCCTTCATCGCCGAGCGGCTCGGGGTGCCGCGGTCGCAGGTGAAGGTGGTGCGCGGAGAGCGGTCGCGCGAGAAGCAGGTGCTGGTCGAGGACGCTGGCGCAGCGGTGGAAAGGCTGCTGGCGTAGCACTCGATACCAAGCTTCGCAGCGGCTCTGGGTTGCGCCTGTTGCGCATACGTATGCGACCGTGATACGCTTAGTCATATGCGAACGACGCTCATCATCAACGATGCGATTTTCCTCGAGCTCAAGAAGCTTGCGGCCGAGCGGAACTGCCCGCTTTCCCAGGTGACACAGGAGGTGCTGCAGCGGGGCCTCAGTTTTTCTCGGGCGCAGGGCAAGCGCGAGAAGGTCAAGCTGCGGTCGTTCTCGATGGGTCCGCCGCGTGTGGACGTCGCGGATCGCGATCAGCTCTACGAGGTGCTTGACAGATCGTGAGGTTCGTCGTCGACACGAACGTCCTCGTGTACGCGGCGAACCGCGACTGCCCGGAGCATGAGGTTGCGCGTTCGACGATCGAACGCTGGCTTGCGGAAGACGTCCCGTGGGCAGTGACGTGGGGGATCGTGTACGAGTTCCTGCGCATCGTCACCCATCCCAAGGCTTTCCGGCGACCGCTGCGCGCAGTCGAGGCGCTTTCGGTGCTCGACCCGATCCTCGGCTCCGACGTGGTGTCGGTCCTGTCCCAAACTCCCAGGCACGACCGGGTCCTGCGCGAGACCGTCCGCGAGTTCGGCGCCCCTGCGGGCAACATCTTCCATGACTTGCACACGGCGGTGCTCATGCGTGAGCACGGCGTCAGCGAGATCATGACGGCCGACGCGGACTTTCGGAAGTTCGGGTTCCTGACGGTGACCGACCCGGTGCACGTGGGCGAGTAGCCCATGCCACCGTCCGCGGACTCGTCCCGCCGCGACAGAGGCCAGTGCAGCCGCGAGCGAGCGGTGCCGGACCGCGTTTCGCCTACTTCCCTTCGCCCGGAACGCCGTCGTGCTGCGCCGCCGCTCGGACGCGCGCTTCGGCGAGGGTCTTCGCCGCCCTTCGCAGCTCTCGGGTGGCGAGCGGCCTACCTCGCCCCGCGCTCGTGGACCAGATGCCCGGAGACGAGGGCGTACCGCACCACGCCGGGCAGCTCGTAGCCGAGGAACGGCGTGTTCTTGCCCTGGCTGCGCAGCGCGTCCGCGGTGACGCGGAAGTGCTCTTCCGGGTCGAAGACGCAGACGTCGGCCACAGCGCCCTGCCCGAGGTGGCCGCATTCGCGCTGGAGGACACGCGCCGGGTCGCTCGTCACTCGCGCGAGCGCCTTCACGAGCGGCAGCCTCTGCTCGGTCGCCCATCTGAGCGCGAGCGGCAGCAGCAGCTCGAGCCCGGTCGCGCCGGGGTCGGACTCGGCGAACGGCAGCTGCTGCGCATCGTCGTCGAGCGGCGCATGATCGGAGCACACCGCGTCGATGGTGCCGTCGGCAAGCCCCGCACGCAGCGCCTCGCGGTCCCGCTGCGAGCGCAACGGCGGCACGAGCCGGCAGTGCGAGTCGAACCAGCCGAGATCGACGTCGCAGAGGTGTAGGTGGTGCGCATCGACGTCGGCGGTGACCGGCAGTCCTTCGCGCTTCGCCCTGGCGACCATCGCCACGCCCTCGGCGGTGGAAAGCCGGCAGAGATGCAGCCGCACGGCGGTCACGCGTGCGAGCGCGAGGATCGTCTCGAGTGCGATCGTCTCGGCGAACGAGGGGATGCCCGGCAACCCGAGCCGCGAAGCGACCTCGCCGTCGTGGGCCACGCCGTTCTTCGCGAGATGCGGGTCCTGCGGGCGCAACCACACCGGGAAGCCGAAGGTGGCGGCGTACTGCATGGCGCGCCAGAGCACCTGCGTGTCCACGATCGGCGCGTCGGCCTGCGTGAAGCCGACGCAGCCCGCCTCGTAGAGCTCCGCCATCTCCGCGAGGCGCTCGCCCTCGAGCTTCGCGGTGAGCGCACCGAGCGGCAGGACGTGCGCGAGGTTCAGCCCGCGTGCGCGGTGCTTGAGCATCTCGACGAGCCCCGGTTCGTCGAGCGGCGGGTCGGTGTCCGGCGGGCAGACGAGCGTGGTCACGCCTCCGGCCACCGCGGCGCGCATCTCCGACTCGAGCGTCGCCTTGTGCTCGAGGCCGGGCTCGCGGAGCCGCGCGGCGAGGTCGACGAGGCCGGGCATGACGACGAGTCCGCCCGCGTCGATGACGCGGTTGGCGCTGAAGCCCGCCGGCTCCGCGCCCACGCCCACCACCTTGCCGGCGGCGATGAAGAGGTCGCGCTGCGCGTCGATGCCGTGCGCGGGATCGACCAGCCGCCCGCCCTTGACGTGGATCTTCATGCCGACGTCCCGGCGAGGATGGACATCACCGCCATGCGCACGGCGATGCCGAACGTCACCTGCGGCAGGATCACCGACTGCGCCCCGTCGGCGACCGCGGAGTCGATCTCCACGCCGCGGTTCATCGGCCCCGGGTGCATGACGATCGCATCGGGCTTGGCGAGCGCCAGCTTCTCCGGCGACAGCCCGTAGTGCTTGAAGTACTCGCCGGCGGAGGGGAGCAGCGGCCCGCGCATGCGCTCGTTCTGCAGCCTGAGCATGACGATGACGTCGACGTCGCGCAGGCCTGCGGCCATGTCGTGGTACACGGTCACGCCCAGGCGCTCCACGCCGGTCGGCAGCAGCGTCTGCGGGGCGATGGCGCGCACCTCCGGGGCGCCGAGCGTCGTGAGCGCGTGGATGAGCGAGCGCGCGACGCGCGAATGAAGGATGTCGCCCACGACCGCCACCGAGAGCCGCGTGAAGTCCTGCTTGTAGTGGCGGATGGTGTAGGCGTCCAGGAGGCCCTGCGTCGGATGCGCGTGGCGGCCGTCGCCCGCATTGACCACGTGCACGTGCGGCTTGACGTGACGCGCGATGAGGAACGGCGCGCCGCTCGAGGCGTGGCGGACGATGAACATGTCGGCGTGCATCGCCGAGAGGTTGTCCACGGTGTCGAGCAGCGTCTCGCCCTTGCTCTGCGAGGACGACTGGATCGCGAGGTTGACGACGTCCGCCGAGAGCCGCTTCGCCGCGATCTCGAACGTCGTGCGCGTGCGCGTCGAAGGCTCGAAGAACAGGTTGAAGACGCTCTTGCCGCGCAGCAGCGGCACCTTCTTGACCTCGCGCTCCGTCACGCCGAGGAACGAGCGCGCGGTGTCGAGGATGTGGACGAGGACCTCCCGCGGGAGGCCCTCGATGGTGAGCAGGTGCTGCAGCTCGCCGCGCGCGTTGAGCTGCGGGTTACGCATTGCGCTCCAGCGCGAGCGTGAGGATGCCGCCGTCGCTCTTCGCCAGGGCGAGCATGTGCGCCTCGGGCACCGTCACCGTCGCGCCGACGTACTGCGCGGCGATGGGCAGCTCGCGTCCGCCCCGGTCGGCGAGCACCGCCAGCTCCACCGACGCCGGGCGACCGTAGTCGAAGATCTCGTTCAGCGCCCCGCGCACGGTGCGGCCGGTGAAGAGCACGTCGTCCACCAGGACGATGTGCCGCCCCGGCACGTCGAAGGGGATCTGCGACGGCTTGACGCGCGGGTGCAACCCGGACTTGCCGTAGTCGTCGCGGTAGAAGGAGATGTCGATCGTTCCGAGCGGCTGTGTGAGGCCGAGCTCCCGATGCAGTCGCTCCGCCACCCACACGCCGCCCGTGTAGATGCCGACGATGCCCGTCTCCGGCGTCACGCGTGGACGCAGCTGCCGGATCAGCTCCGCGAGGAGCTGCTCGGCGTCAGGAAGGGCGACGTTGCTCATCGAGATACCCCTGCAGAATGACTTGCGCCGCGACCGGATGGACGAGCGACTTGTGGCGGCGGCCGCCGCGCCCGATATCGCGCAGTCTCGCTTCGGCGTCGGCCGAGGACAGCCGCTCGTCGACCAGCGCGACCGGGAGCTTCAGGCGCCGCTCGAGCGCGGCGGCGAAGTTGCGCGCGCGGCGCGTCATCTCGTGCTCGGTCCCGTCGAGCGCGAGCGGCAGTCCGACGACGACGCGCGCGGGCTTCCACTCGTCGGCGACGCGCGTCGCACCCGCCAAGGCGGTGTCGCGCGAACGCGACTCGATCGTCTCCAGCGGATGCGCGATGCCGGTGGCCGTGTCACCGACGGCGACGCCGATGAAGCGCTCGCCGTAATCGAAGGCGACGACCGTTTCGGCGGTCATCGGCGCGCCGGGTCCGGGATCACGGGCCCGGCGTCCGCGCTCGCGTCCGAGGCATCAGGCATGGCCCGCCCCGTCGTGCAGCTTCGCGAAGTCGATGCCGAGCAGGCCCATCGCCGCGTTCAGCCGCGCATCGGGCGGCAGCTCGAAGAGGATCTCGTCCTTGGCCTCGACCGTCAGCCACGCGTTCTGCACGATCTCCTGCTCGAGCTGTCCGGGGGCCCAGCCGGCGTAGCCGAGCGTGACGAGCATGCGGTCGGGACCTGCGCCTTTCGACACCGCCTCGAGGATGTCGCGCGACGTGGTGAGCCCGAGGTGAGCACGCACCGGCAGCGTGGAGCTCCACGCGCCGACTGGCGTGTGCAGCACGAAACCGCGGTCCGCCTGAACCGGCCCGCCGTAGTACACGGGCGCATCGGCCAGGCCGGGCGTGGCGAGCGACAGGTCGAGGCGCTCGAAGAGGCCCGAAAGCGTCAGGTCGATCGGGCGGTTGACGACCAGCCCGAGCGCGCCGTTGTCGTTGTGCTCGCAGATGAAGGTGAGCGTGCGCGAGAAGTTGGGGTCCGCCATGTTGGGCATGGCGATGAGGAAGTGATGGGTGAGATTCACGCTCGACACGCGCGGCATTTTACACTCGTCGCCCCCGGCCACCCGGGCGGGAAGTCTGCTCCCCCTCCGTTTCCGTCACGCCCATGCAATACGAAGCCGCGCTCGTGTGGTTCCGCCGCGACTTGCGCGCGGACGACAACGCGGCGCTCTACCACGCCCTGAAGCGGAGCCGGCGCGTATTCTGCGCGTTCTGTTTCGACACGGCGATCCTCGATGCGCTGCCTTCGCGGTCGGACCGGCGTGTGGAGTTCATCGCCATCGCGCTCGACGAGCTCGGAGCGGCGCTCGCGCAGCACGGCGCGGCGCTGCTGGTGGTGCATGGCGATGCGAGCGAGGCGATCCCGCGCCTCGCCGCCGAACTGGGCGTCGGCGCGGTCTTCACCAATCACGACTACGAGCCGTACGCAAAGCAGCGCGACGCCGCGGTCGAGCGCGCGTTGCAGCACCCCGGCATCGCGTTCCATACCTTCAAGGACCAGGTGATCTTCGAGAAGGACGAGGTGATGACGGGGGCGGGCACACCGTTCACCGTCTTCACGCCCTACAAGAACGCCTGGCTGAAGAAGCTGAACGACTTCTACCTGTCGAACTATCGTGTGGAGCGCTATGCGCAAGCGCTCGCCGCGCCGCCCTTCAGGCGGCGCGCGACGCTCGAGGACATCGGCTTCCGGCCAACCAACCTCCGCGCGCTCGGCCTGCCGCTCGGCGCCTCGGGCGCGCAGCGGCTCCTCGACGAGTTCATGCGCCGCATCGACGCCTACGGCGAGCGGCGCGACTTCCCGGCCCTCAAGGGCCCGTCCTACCTCTCGGTGCACCTGCGCTTCGGGACGGTCTCGGTGCGCCGGCTCGCCGCGCGCGCGCACGCGCTCGCGAGCGAGGGCGCGCAGGCCTGGCTCTCGGAGCTCGTGTGGCGCGACTTCTACCAGTCGGTCCTGCACCACTTCCCGCACGTCGTCGGCGGCGCCTTCCGGCGCGAATACGACGCCCTCGAGCTCGACAACGACGAGACGAAGTGGGAGGCGTGGAAGGCCGGCCGCACCGGCTACCCGCTGGTGGACGCGGCGATGCGGCAGATCAACCAGACGGGCTACATGCACAACCGGCTGCGCATGGTCACCGCCTCGTTCCTGGTGAAGGACCTGCACGTCGACTGGCGCTGGGGCGAGCGCTACTTCGCCGACCACCTCAACGACTTCGACCTCGCCGCCAACAACGGCGGCTGGCAGTGGGCCGCCTCGACCGGCTGCGACGCGCAGCCCTACTTCCGCATCTTCAACCCGGTGACGCAGTCGGAGAAGTTCGACCCCGAGGGGAAGTTCATCCGGCGTTACGTGCCGGAGCTTGCGCGCGTGCCGGCGAAGTTCGTGCACGCGCCGTGGACGCTGCCGCCTCTCGAGCAGGAGGCGGCGGGTTGCCTGATCGGCCGCGACTACCCGGCGCCGATCGTGGACCACGACGTCGCGCGGAAGGTGACGCTGGAGCGCTACAACCGCGTCAAGCGCGGGGAGTGAAGCAGAAAGACCTCACCGCGAAGACGCGAAGGACGCAAAGATGCGCCAAGTGGAGACGGGGGGAGCGGCTACTCTCGGTTCACGGCGTCGGCGCGCGTGGTCCACGCTTCGATCGTATCGCCTTGCCGACACCGCCCCCGAGGCAGCTTCGCTTCGCTTACCTTTGCGTCCCTTCGCGTCCTTCGCGCCTTTGCGGTGAAGCTGTTCCTTGGGCCATCACGCCGCCACGGGCCGCTTCACGAACCCCGCGATGTGCGCGAGCAGTTCCTCCTCCTGGTACGGCTTGCCGAGGAACACGTCGACGCCGATCTCCTTCGCCATCATGCGGTGCTTCTCCGCGGTACGCGAGGTGATCATGATGATCGGCACGTGCTTCAGTCGCCGGTCGTTGCGGACGTTCCGCGTGAGGTCGAAGCCGTCCATGCGCGGCATCTCGATGTCGACCAGCATGACGTCCGGGACGAGGTCGTGCAGCTGCTCCATCGCGTCGACGCCGTCCTTGGCCGTCACCACGTTGTAGCCCTCCCGCGACAGCAGGCGGCCCGCGATCTTGCGCACGGTGAGCGAGTCGTCGACGATCATCACCGTCGGCAAGGTCGCTTCGGGCTCCGCCGGCGCTCCCGGCACGACCGGCACCTCGGTGACGACCGGCTCGCGGTCGGCGAGGATCACCGGGTTGAGGATCAGCACGATCCGACCCGAGCCGAGCACGGTGGCGCCCGTGATGCCGGCGATGCGCGAGAGCAGCGGCCCCGCGTTCTTGACCACGATTTCCTGGTTGCCGACGACCTCGTCGAGCTGCAGGGCGACGCCGTTCGCGCCGCTCCGCGCGTACAGCACCGGCGTCAGCCGCTTCTTCTCGGGGACGAAGGTTGCGTCGCCGAGCAGCCGCGGCAGGTAGCGGAACCCGTAATGGCGCTCCTGCCACGCGGCCACGCCCGTCTCGCGCAGCGCCGCGAGCTCGGCCTCCTTGAGCTGCCGCACCTGCTCCACCAGCGCTGACGGGATCGCGTAGATCGCACGGCCGGCGCGCACCAGCACCGCCTGCGTCACGGCGAGCGTGAGCGGCAGGTAGATGGTGAAGCGCGCCCCCTTGCCGTGCTCGGTGGCGACCTCGACGCGCCCGCCGAGCGCCTGGACCTCGTTCTTCACCACGTCCATGCCGACGCCGCGGCCGGCGATCTGGCTCACCTCGCTCGCGGTCGAGAACCCGGAGTGGAAGATGCACTCGGTGATCTCCTTGTCCGTCAACGGCACGCCGGGCTCGACAAGGCCGAGCGCCTGCGCCTTCGCGCGCACCCGCTCGAGGTTGATGCCGGCACCGTCGTCCGACACCGCCATCATCACCTCGTTGCCTTCCTGGCGCAGCTCGATGCGGATCTCGCCGAGCTCCTTCTTCCCGGCCGCGACGCGCTCCGCGGGCTTCTCGATGCCGTGGGCGACCGAGTTGCGCAGCAGGTGCTCGAACGGCGCGGTGATGCGCTCGAGCACCGAGCGGTCGAGCTCGACCTGCGCGCCGCGGATGTCGAGCACCGCGCGCTTGTCGAGCTCCTTCGCCGCCTGGCGCACCACGCGGTAGAGACGTTCCGCCACGCTCTGGAACGGCACCATGCGGATGCGCATCAGGCTCTGCTGCAGCTCGCGGTTGAGGCGCGCCTGCGCCGACAGCGCGGCGTCCGACTCGTCGAGCGTGCGGATGATGTTCTGGTGCACCGTCTGCACGTCGTTCACGCTCTCCGCCATCATGCGCGTCAGCTCCTGGAAGCGCGTGAAGCGGTCGAACTCGAGCGGATCGAACGAGGTCTCGCCCTCCTGCGTCACGGTGAGGCGCGAGGCCATCTGCGACTCGGCCTGAATCTCGATCTCGCGCAGCTGGCCGCGCAGGCGCGTGACGTTCTCGGTCAGGTCGCCGAGAGCGGCCTTGAGGGTGCGCATCTCGCCGTCGATACGACTGCGCGCGATGGCGATCTCGCCGGCCTCGTTGACCAGCCGGTCGATCATGTCGGCACGCACGCGGAGCATCGCGCGGGCCGCGGCCTCGCCGCTGTCCGGCGGCGCTGCGGGTGCCTCCCCGGGGGCTGTCACGGGCACTGCCGGGCGCGCGGCGGGAGCGGAAACGGCCGGCGCAGAGCGCCCGCGTCCTTCGACCGGCGGCGCCGCGGCCAAGTCCGTCGTGGGAGGTGCCGCCTCCTCGATCTCGGCGATCGCCACTTCGGCCGTCGGTGCGTCGGGCTCGGGCTCGGACATCGCCGCCTGCGGGTTCAGCAGCCGCTCGTGCAGCACGTGCATGCGGTCGTAGGACGTCTCGAGCTCGTCGAGCAGCGTCATCGGCAGCGCGGAGAGCGCGAGCGCATTCTCGATCTTGCTCTCCATCGAGTGCGTGAGCTCGCCGAGACTCATCGCCCCGCACATGCGCGCGCTCCCCTTGAGGGTGTGCAGCGAGCGCTGCAGCGCGTGACCGATGGCGGCGTTGTCGGGATGGACGCGCCAGTCGCGCAGCGCCTGACCGACCGCCGGGATCAGCTCCGCCGCTTCCTCGAGGAAGATCGGCAGCAGCTCGGGATCGAGGTCGTCGTCGATGCGCCGCTGCCGCCGGTCGTTCGGCAGGGGGTCGATGATGACGGCGGGTTCTGCAGCGGTGGCCGGGCACGCGGCGACTGCGGACTCGGCTGGCGTCGCTACAAGCGGAGTGGGGAGCTCGCCCGACGCCGCAACCGTCTCGTTCTCGGGCAGGACTGGAGCGGCGTGCAGGGGCTCGACGGCCGTGACGGGCGCCGTGCTCGGCGACGAGTCCGACGCGGATTCCCGGGCGACGCCCGCAACACTCGGTTCCGACGACGGCCGAGCCGCCTCGACCGTGCCGAGCTCTTCGAGCCGCGCCACGAGCGTTTCCGCGGGCTCGGGCATGCGCAGCTCGCGCACGGCCGCCGCCATGCGGTCGAGCTCGGCGACGCATTCGCTCACGAGCGTGCCCACCTCCGCGGTGACCGGCTGGCCGCCCATCCGGGTCATCGCCAGTTCGAGCACATGCGCGAGCTCGTGCAGCGGGAGCACGCGCACGGTACCGGCGATACCGGCGAGCGTATGCGCGCCGCGTTGCAGCTTCTGCGACACCGGTTCACCGCGCGTCAGCGCGACCGCTTCCTCGGCGAGCACGCCGAGGTGGCTGTTCGCCTCGGAAACGAAGACGGAGAAGAGCGTCGGCGAAAGCTCCGCCTCGCCGAGGCGCACGACCTCTTCCGCCGGCTCGGGCGTTTCGGGCGTTTGCGGCGTCGGCGGTGCCGAGCCCGGCGCGGCGGCGGCGGGCGCGGGCGCCTCCTCGACGATGACGAGCGGCGAGGGCAGCGGCATCGAGAAATCGAGGCTGGGCGGTTCCTCCGCCTCCCCGGCCGGCACCGCTGCCTCGGGCTCGGGGCGGGACGCCTCGGCCGCTGCCATGCCCGCATCCGCCGGGACGCCCGGTCCCGGCACCGGCACCGGCATCGGCATCGGCATGGAGAAGTCCAGGCTCGGCATCTCCGCGGCCGGTGAAGCGTCAATCGCGTCGGAGGCTGCCGGCGCGGCGGCGACGAAGTCGAGCGCATCCGCCGGCGCTGACGGTCCCCCGAGCGGCGTCGCGGGCTCGGCCGATGCGGCGGCACCGGCATCGACGGCCGCGCCTGCCGCAACCGCGGGCGCTTCGCTCTTCGCGGGCGTCGATGCGGCTGCGGCGAAGTCAGCGTTCGCGGCTGCGGCCGGCGCAGCCGGGGACAGCTCCAGCGTGCCGAGCGGCTCGCCACGCTTCAGCTTCTCCGCGGCGGCGACCAGCGGCTGCTCGTCCGGGGTGGCGCCGCCCGCCTTCAGCCGGTCGATCGCTCGTGCGAAGTACGCGCGCGCGAAATCGACCAGTGCGAACAGGTCGGGGGTTGCGGGGCGCTCTTCCTCGAGCCAGCGGTTCATCACCTGCTCGATCGCCCACGCGCCCTCGCCGAGGCGCCTGAGGCCGACCATGCGGCCGCTGCCCTTCAGGGTGTGGAAGCCGCGGCGCACGGTGCGCAGCACCTCGATCGCCTGCGGCTGGGAGCGCGCCGCGGCGAGGTTGGTGCGGATGGAGTCCAGAACCTCGGTCGCTTCCTCGAGGAAGATCGCGAGGAGCTCGGCGTCGATGGTCTGGGCGTTCGACTCGGCGAGCTTCGCGGTCGCTTCCGACGGTGCCGCCGGCGCGAGCGGCACGCCGGCGATCTGGGCGAGGAGCTCGACGAGCTCCGCGTGCTCGCCCTCGGCCACGCGCTCCAGCCGTGCGAGCGCGTCGGCGGACTGCTGCTCCAGCCGGGCGTCGGCGACGAGCGCCGCGTCCTTGTGGATGGCGCGCAAGGTCGCGGCGAGATCGCCCGCGAGTCGTGCGTCCTGCGGCGACTGCCGCCAGCCATCGAGCAGCGCCGCGACCTGCTTCTTCGCGTGCGCAAGCTCGCTCTCGACGCTCGCCACCGGCACCGGCACGGCGCCCGATTCCTCGACCGGCGCGGCGCGCGCGGGCGCGAGCGGCTGCATCGCGGCGTCGAAGTCGGCCTTGCCGTGCTCCAGCGCATCGACGTAGAAGCCGAGCCCCGAAAGCGCCGCGGCGATCGACTCGAAGTCCTCGGCCTGCGGCACGTATTCGGGCCCCGCGAAGCCGCGGATGCGCTCGCCGCACTCGCCGAGCACGGCCGCCGCCCGCGGCTCGTTCAGGATCACGAGCGCCCCCTGCACCTGCTTCACCGGTTTGTCGAGCGCTGCGAGCTCGCCGCGCTTATCGGGCTCGCGGAAGAACGCGTCGAGCGCCTGTTCGATGCTGCGCAGGCTCGCGCGCACTTCGGCGACGACCTGCGCCATGAGCTGGCGCTCCTGCGCGCGGCGCGCGTTCTCGTCGAGCAGCGGCACGCGCGGTGCGGCGCTGGGCGCCTCGCCGCGCGCGCACGCCGCGAGGCGCTGCGACATCTCCTCCGCCTGCGCCTCGAGCTCCGGGGCGAGCGCGTCGAAACGTTCCACGGCGTTCTCGAGCAGCAGCAGCGCGGTGGCGACTTCCATTGCACCCGCGTCGGCGAGCCGCTCCGGGTACGCCGCGAACGCGTTCCCGGCCTCGGCGAGGGCGTCGGCGAGCTTCCGCACGTCGTCGTTGCCGAGCGCCGCGGCCTGCCCGGCGATGCCGCGCGTCTGCTCCTGGAAGCTCGCGTGGCCGGCAACATGGCCGCCGGTCACCTTGGTCCAGGACGACTTCGCCGCAGCGAGCAGCTCGCGCATCGCCGCGATTGCGGCAGGCGAGGCAGCCCTGGCGGGCGCGCGTTCGAGCGACTCGGGGACGCTGCCCGTAAGCCGGTAGGTCTCCTGCACTTCCTTGAGGTGCGCGGTCGCGGGGCGGGCGCGGGCCACTTGGTAGAGGGTCTCGCGCATCAGCCGCTCGGCGACCGTGGGTGAACCCTCGATCAGCCGCTTCATCTGCTGCTCGATGCGGTTGCAGACGCGCTGCACGCGCGGCTCGTCCGGCAGCGCGTGCGCGATCACAGCGTCGAAGAAGCCGAGCGCGACCCACCAGAAGGCGCGGTGCGCCGGCGTCGCCTGCGCCGCCTCGATCGCCGCCACCGCCGCGCGCATGTCCTCGGCGCCGCTCGCGTCCTTGCGGATCAGCCGCAGCAGGCCCCGCTGGTAGCGGCCGCGCTGCTCGCGGTAGTGGCGCTCCGCGGCCGAGCCGGCAACCGCGACCGGCGTCTTGTCGCGCCGCGGCGGCCGCGGGCTGAGGTCAGGATGGTAGAGGTCGACGGCATCCGGCGCCTCGCGGCCGCGCGCGAGCGCGAGCTCGCGGTACACGGGATACAGCTTGAGCGGCTGGTTTGCGCCGCCGCCGAGCAGCCCCGCGAGATAGGCCGACAGCTCGCCGATCGCACGTTCGACCGCCGCGACCGCGTCCCCGGCCGGCGCACCTGCGTTGCGCTCGAGGTCGCCGATGAAGGCTTCGATCTCCTCGGAGACGCGCGTGACGCCGTCGAGGCCCACGATCGCGAGCGCGCCGTGCGCCTGGTGGAAGTGCGTGAGCGCCGACTTGACCTGTGCGGTCTCCGCGGGGGCCAGAGCGAACGCGCGCAGACTCGTCAGCGCCCGCTCCAGGGCCTGGTCGATTTCGCCCTTGACCCAGGTGAGCGGACCGATGTCGAAGTCGAGTGCGCGGCTCATGTGTGTTCTCGTCGTTGCCGGGACGGCGCGCTGCCTGAGGCGCGTGCCGCTCGAGGAGCTGCCCGCGGGCAGCGGCCCCGCGGAAGCGTCAGATCTTGAAGTTCGCCACCGAGCCCTTGAGCTCCTGCGCGAGGCGGGCGAGCTGGCCGACCGACACGGCGGTCTGCTTCGTACCCTCGGTGGTCTGCTTCGTGATGCTCAGGATGTCCTGCATCGACGTGGCCACCGTACCCGCCGCCTGCGCCTGCGTCTGCGCGGTCACCGAGATCTCTTCGATGAGCTGCGACAGGCGGCGCGACACGTCGCCGATCTCGGCGAGCGCCTGGCCGGCGGCATCGGAGAGCTTCGCGCCCTCGACCACGCCCTGCGTCGACGTCTCCATCGCCGCCACCGCATCCTGCGTGTCGGTCTGAATGGTCTTCACGATCGCGGCGATCTGCTTCGTCGCCTCGGCGGAGCGTTCCGCGAGGCGCTGCACTTCCTCCGCGACCACCGTGAAACCGCGGCCCGCCTCGCCCGCGCTCGCCGCCTGGATCGCGGCGTTCAGCGCCAGCACGTTCGTCTGCTCCGTGATGTCGGAGATCAGCTCGACGATCTCGCCGATCTCCTGCGAGCTCTCGCCGAGGCGCTTGATCCGCTTCGCGGTGTCCTGGATCTGGCCGCGGATCTCGTTCATGCCGGCGATCGAGTTCGACACCGCCTCGGTGCCCTTCTCCGCCGCCGAGAGCGACTGCCGGGCGACGCCCACCGACCGCGAGGCGCTCGCGGAGACGTCGTTGATGGCGCGCGCCATCTTCAGCACCTGCGAGGAGGTCTCCTGGATCTCGCGCGACTGCTTCTCGGCGGCCTGCAGGAGCTTCACCGAAGTCTGCTGCGCGCTCTCGGTCGCGCTCGTCACCTGCGCCGCAGTGCTGTTGATGCGGCCGACCAGCACGCGCAGCTCCTCGATGGTGTAGTTCACCGAGTCGGCGATCGCGCCGGTGATGTCCTCGGTCACCGTCGCGCGCACCGTGAGGTCGCCGTCCGCGAGGCTGCCCATCTCGTTCATGAGGCGCAGGATCGCCTCCTGGTTCTGCTTGTTCTGGCGATCGGCCTCGCCGCGGCTCTTCTCCGCCTCCTCGCGGCGCCGCCGTGCGTCGGAAACGAAGCCGACGATGCCCAGCCCCAGCGCCACCGTGGCGAGCACGCTGAAGAGCGCGATCGCGACCCAGTACCAGCGGCGCTGCTCGAGCTCGCCGTTGAGCGCGTCGGCAACGCCCTGGGTCGCGCCGAGCAGGCGATCGGAGTCGGCGACGATGGAGCGCGCTGCGGACTTCGCGTTCGACAGCGGCTGCAGGTTGCCGAGGATGGTCGCGATCGACGCCTGGAAGCCCTTGAACTCGCTCTCCAGCCGCGCGAGGGTGTCGAGCGTCTCGGCATCGGTCGCGGGCTTGAGGCGCATGGCGTCGTTGCCCTTCGCCAGCCCCTGCAGCGTGTCGCGGAAGGTGTTCGCGTCCTTGCCGAGCAGGAAGGTGGTCTCGGGATCGATGACGTCGGCCGCGAGCAGGGCGTTGGCGTTCTTCGCCATGCGCTGCGTGAGCATCACGAGCTGGCCGGCGGCGGAGATCTCGCGCGGTCCCGCCTGCGTCTGCAGCTTGAGCGCCGCCACCTGCTCGGCGAGGTCGAGCAGCGCCGGGTTGCCGGCGTTGATCTGCTTCACCGCGGTGCCGAGCGCGACGAGATTCTGCTGCTGGCCGAGCACGGCGCCGGCGCTCTTGTCGGCAGCCTCCCACTGGCGTACCACCTTCTCGAGCGCGGGTGCGACCGACTCCGGCACCGCCTGCACCTCGACGTCGCCGATGTTGCCGCCCTGCCTGAGCGTGCCGGCGAGCTGCCCGAACTGCTCGCGGCTCGTCTTCAGCTCCGCGAACGCCGCCGGATCGCCTTGCAGCGCACGCTGCGCCGCCTTGGCGAGGCGCTGCGACAGCATGCGCATGTCGCCGGCGGCCTGCACGTAGGCGGTGTTGCGCGTGGCGCTGCGCGTGTCGAGGAACACCATCACCGCGATGACGACGAGGAAGAGCAGGAACAGCGCGGCGAGGAGCTGCAGCTGGCGCGACGCCGGCATCGTCTTGAGGGCCTTGCCCGCCGCCGGCTTCGCGCCCGGTCCGCCGACGGTGGCCGGCGCCTGCACCTTCGCCGGCGCCTTGCCGCCGCCGGTGCCGCCGGCGCCCTTCGGGCGCCCGAAGCCCAGGTTCAACGAGCCGACTTTGATTGCCATGCGGTCTTCTCCTCGATGCCGGATATCGAGGCGGACGTCAGACGCCCGCCTCGAGGAAGTCGTGGTGGTAGACGAGGTCGCCGACCGCGAGCTCGCGCCACAGGCGGCCTTCGTCGTCCGTGCAGCGGCCGGCGCACCACGCCGGGTCCTCGGGCTGCGCAGGCTGCGGCGTGAAGGCCTGCATGCTCTTCAGCCCGAGCATGCGCGAGACGAGCAGGGCCGCGCTCATGTGGAAGCGATCGGCGACGAGGAGCAGGCGCACGTCGGCGCCGTCGGTCGTCGGCTCGCCGCCGGCGAAGCGCGCGAAGTCGATGACGCTGTAGAGGTTGCCGCGGAGGTTGACGAGTCCGCGGAACCACTCACGCGTGAGCGGCACCGTCGCGAGCGTCGGCATCGGGATCACCTCGCCCGCCTCGTCGAGGCGCACGAGCCAGAAGTCCGCGCCCGACTGCACGCCGAGGCGCGCGGCCTGCGTCGTGGTGGCAGCCGCCTCGGACAGGCGCCGCGTCAGATCCTGCTGGAACTCGCGCAGGCTCACTTTGCGCGTCATGGGGAATGGTCTCCGGCTCGCCTGGCGATCAGCCGAGCGCGGCGATCTTCGCCAGCAGCTGCTGCGGATCGACCGGCTTCACCAGGTAGTCGAGCGCGCCCTGGCGCATGCCCCAGATCTTGTCGGTCTCCTGGTTCTTCGACGTGCACATGATCACCGGGATGTGCTTGGTCGAGTTGTCCTTGGTGATCGTGCGCGTCGCCTGGTAGCCGGAGAGCCCCGGCATGACGACGTCCATGAGAATGAGGTCGGGCATTTCCGACTTCGACTTGTTGACGCCCTCCTCGCCGTTCTCCGCGGTAACCACCTGGTAACCGCGCTTCACGAGCAGTTCCATCATGCACTGGCGTTCGGTGGGCGAGTCGTCGACGACGAGGATCTTCTTGATCGGCATGCGCGGTCCTCCTTCACGCCACGCGGCTCGGCACGTGCGTGCCGACCGCTCTGAGCAGGCTGTCCTTGGTGAACGGCTTGGTGAGGTATTCGTCGGAGCCGACCATGCGGCCGCGGGCGCGGTCGAAGAGGCCGTCCTTCGAGGACAGCATGACCACTGGCGTGCCGGCGAACTGCGCGTTCTTCTTGATCAGCGCGCAGGTCTGATAGCCGTCGAGGCGCGGCATCATGATGTCGCAGAAGATCAGGTCCGGCTGGTGGTCGGTGATCTTCGCGAGCGCGTCGAAACCGTCCTCGGCGAGGATGACCTTGCAGCCCGCCTGTACGAGGAAGATCTCGGCGCTGCGCCGGATGGTGTTCGAGTCGTCGATCACCATCACCTTGATGCCCGACAGATTGGATGTGTCGCTCACGCGCCCCTCCGCGTCCGCCCGCCGTGCACACGGCGATTACACCGGCGCGAACAGCGCCGGAACCCTGACGAATCGAGGCGGATTCTAGGCCGCGCGTTCCGGCGGCCGCCGTGAACTATGTGCCTCTTCCGACAACTTTCTGAGGCAAGTTCTCAGGTTACGACACGCGGTGTAACGTTATGCGCAGCGCTTGGTGCGAGAGAGAAACCGCGCCTCACCGCCTTTTCCTCAGCGCGGGATGCACGAGCGGGCTTGCCGGCTTGCCCCCTCGTGGCGTGGACAACTGGCGGGTGCGAGGGAGCGCACGCGCTGGCCCGTTGCGCGCCGGGCGGCAATGTCCCGCAGAAGGTGATGCCTCAGGGCCGCTTTCGGGACGCGAGCGCCGCCGCGGGCACCGGAGCACCGGCGCGTACGGCGCCTGAGATCGCTTCGCGCGGTATGCGGGGAGTGTGCGCGACCGTGACCGATTGGGCGCGCGGGCTGTCGGGCAGGCTCTCGCCTACACCTCGACCATCTCGAAGTCGTCCTTGCGCGCGCCGCACTCCGGACAGGTCCAGTTGATCGGCACGTCCTCCCAGCGCGTGCCGGGCGCAATGCCTTCCTCCGGAAGGCCCGCCTCCTCGTCGTAGATGAAGCCGCAGATGAGACACATCCACGTGCGGAACGGTCGGGCGTCGGTCATGAAAGGGAGGCGCGGGAGGGTGAAGTAGAATGGCCGCGAATCTTACCTTGCACCCCGCGCGCGAGCCACCGGCGCGCCCTCTCACCGTCGCTTTGAATGCACGTGCGCACGCTGCATCGTCACGTCGCCGCCGGGTTGCCGCGCGTGTACCGGTGCGCGCTGCGCCCGAGCGCGGCTCGCGCACGCGACCGTCGTCGATGAGAGCGTCGCTCGACACTGGCGGCGATGCGCGCTCGGCCGCGATCGCTTCGCAGCGCGTGCGCGGGCTGTACGCCGTCACGCCCGACGAAGCGGACACGACGCGACTCGTCGCCCTCGTCCGCGACGCAGTGGCCGGCGGCGTGGGCGCGGTGCAGTACCGCAACAAGAGCGCCGATGCCTCGCTCCGCCGCACGCAGGTCGAGGCCCTGCTCGCGGTAACGCGACCCGCCCGCGTCGCGCTCATCGTCAACGACGACCTCGCGCTCGCCGTGGCGAGCGGCGCCGACGGCGTGCACCTCGGCGCGAGCGACGGCGACCTCGCGGCGGCACGCCTGCGGCTGCCGGCGCACGCGCTCCTCGGGGCCTCGTGCTACGACCGCCTGCCGCTTGCCGAGGCCGCTGCGGCGGCGGGCGCGGACTACGTCGCGTTCGGCTCGGTCTTTCCGTCCCCGACCAAGCCCGGCGCCGTGCGGGCGCCGCTGGCGCTGCTGGGGCAGGCCCGGGCGACGCTGCCCGTTGCCATCGTGGCGATCGGCGGCATCACGGTGGAGAATGCGGGCGCCGCCGTCGCCGCCGGCGCGCACGCGGTCGCCGTCATCACCGATCTCTTCGACGCCGCCGACGTCGCCGCGCGCGCGCGCGCCTATCGCCTACTCTTCGAGCCACGGCCATGACCTCTCGCAACGACGAGCTCTTCTCCCGTGCGCAACGCTCGATCCCCGGCGGCGTGAACTCGCCGGTGCGCGCGTTCCGCGCCGTCGGCGGCACGCCGCGCTTCTTCGCCCGGGGCGAAGGCGCCTGTTTCTGGGACGTCGACGGCAAGCGCTACATCGACTACGTCGGTTCGTGGGGGCCCGCGATCCTCGGCCACGCGCATCCCGCGGTCGTCGCGGCGGTTCGCGACAAGGCCCTGCACGGCCTGTCGTTCGGCGCGCCGACCGAAATCGAGGTGGACATGGCCGAGCGGCTGATCGGCGCAGTGCCGGGCCTCGACCTCGTGCGGCTCGTCTCCTCCGGCACCGAGGCGACGATGAGCGCGCTGCGGCTCGCGCGCGGCTTTACCGGCCGGTCGAAGATCGTCAAGTTCGAGGGCTGCTACCACGGCCACGGCGATAGCCTGCTCGTCAAGGCGGGCTCGGGCGCGCTCACGCTCGGCAATCCGTCCTCCGCAGGCGTACCGGCGGAGATCGCCGCGCACACGGTGGTGCTCTCGTTCAACGACCTCGAGCAGGTGCGGGCCGCGTTCAACCGCATGGGCCACGAGATTGCGGCGGTGATCGTCGAACCGATCGCCGGCAACATGAACCTCGTGCCGGGCAGCGCGGCGTTCCTCTCGGCGCTGCGCGACCTCTGCACGCGCCACGGCGCGGTGCTGATCTTCGACGAGGTGATGACGGGTTTTCGCGTCGGCCCGCAGGGGGCGCAGGGCATCTACGGCATCACCGCGGACCTGGTGACGCTCGGCAAGGTGATCGGCGGCGGCATGCCGGTCGGCGCCTTCGGCGGCCGGCGCGACGTGATGGAGAAGATCGCGCCGCTCGGGCCCGTCTACCAGGCGGGGACGCTCTCCGGCAATCCGGTGGCGGTCGCGGCCGGGCTGGCGACGATCGACGAAGTGCTCAAGCCCGGGTTCTTCGACGCGCTTGCGAAGTCGACGCAGTCGCTGTGCGACGGTCTCGTCGACGCCGCGCGCGGGCACCGTATCGCATTCTCGGCCGCGGGCATCGGCGGGATGTTCGGCATCTTCTTTCGCGAGACGCCGCCGCAGTCCTATGCCGAGGTCATGGAATGCGACCGCGAGCGGTTCAACCGCTTCTTCCACCTGCTGCTGGAGCAGGGCGTGTACCTGGCGCCGTCGGCCTTCGAGGCCGGCTTCGTGTCCGCCGCGCACACGCAGGCCGAGATCGACGCCACGGTGCACGCTGCCGACCGCGCGTTCGCGGCGCTCGCCGCGCAGTAGACGCACCGCGAAAGGGCATTGGAGCAAGCGCTCCAATCGCCCCGGTTGCGCGACCCAGATCACAGCGCGCCGGCGCGGCGAGGAATAGCATGCGTCGAGGATCCCGAGCGCACGGGGTCAGGATTGGCTCAGACGTGTCCTGGTCGATCACGGCAGAATCCTGGAGAGGGAGCAGCGTGATCCGGAGAATTCACTTGAACCGCGCCCCCATCGTCGTCAAGCAGCTCGACGCCACTGGACGTTCCACGGTGCTGCGGCATATGCTCGGACTGACGCCCGACGACCTGCGCATGCGTTTCGGCGGTCCGCAGAGCGAGGCGTCGGTGCATGGCTACGTGTCGCGGATCCGCTTCGAGCGCGACGCGCTGTTCGGCGTCTTCAACCACGATCTCGAGCTGGTCGGCCTCACGCACGTCGGCATGGGCGACGAGGCAGAGTTCGGCGTGTCGGTGCGCCCGACGCACCGTGGCCGCGGCATCGGCACGGCGCTCTTCGCGCGCGCCGAGGAGCACGCGCGCAACCATCACCTGCGCACTTTCTACGTGCACACGCTGACCGAGAACAAGCCGATGCTCGCCATCGCGCGCAAACGCAAGATGCGCATCATCACCGAGGCGAGCGAGGCGGAGTGCTACCTCAAGCTGCCGCCGCCGGACGTCGCCAGCGTCACCTCGGAGTTCCTGCACGATCGCGTGGCGCTCTTCGACTACGCGCTCAAGGCGCAGGTGCACGCGGCGGTGACGCTCGCACGCGCGTTCCTGCCGCTCGATACGAGCCCGGCCGGCGCGTCCTGATCGCCGGCCGCACCGCGCGGCCGCGGCAACGCGCCCGCGGCGCGCGCCTATCGCGCCTTGAGCGAGTCGCGGATCTCGCGCAGCAGCTTCACTTCCTCCGCTTCGTCGGCCGCCTCGGCGCCGGGCGTCGGCACGTCGCGCCGCAGCCTGTTGATCCACTTCACCATGATGAAGATGATCCAGGCGAGGATGATGAAGTAGAGGACGATGGTGATGAAGTTGCCGTAGGCGAAGACCGGCACGCCGGTCTTCTTCAGCGCATCGAGCGTGGCCGGCGTGCCCGGCGGCACTTCCTTGAGCGGCAGGTAGTAGTTCGAGAAGTCGAGGCCGCCGGTGACGCGACCGACCAACGGCATGATCAGGTCGTTCACGACCGAGTCGACGATCTTGCCGAAGGCGCCGCCGATGATGACGCCGACCGCAAGGTCCATGACGTTGCCCTTGACGGCGAATTCCTTGAACTCCGTGATGATGCCCATGAGCGGTTGATCCCGTGCGTTCTGGTAACGGAGCGGCGCGAACGGCGCGGCGTTCGCGCGGCGATCGCGCATTCTATGCAGGCGGCATGGCCCTGCCTAGACCGGATCACGACCGGGTCGGATTTAGAGCAGGAACAGCGTCGCCAGGCCGAGGAAGATGAAGAAGCCGCCCGAGTCGGTGCAGGCGGTGATCATCACCGAAGAGCCGATGGCCGGATCGCGGCCGAGCTTCGCCATCGCGACCGGGATGGCAACGCCCATCACGGCGGCGAGCAGCAGGTTGAGCGCCATGGCGGCGGTCATCACGATGCCGAGCTTCCAGTTGCCGTAGAGCCAGAAGGCGAGCAGCCCGAGCAGCCCGCCCCACACCAGCCCGTTCACGAGCGCAACGCCGACCTCCTTGGAGAAGAGCTTGCGCGCCTGTTCCGGCTGGATCTGACCGAGCGCGAGTGCGCGCACGATCATGGTGATGGTCTGGTTGCCGGAGTTGCCGCCGATGCCGGCGACGATCGGCATCAGCGCCGCGAGCGCCACGAGCTTCTCGATCGAGCCTTCGAAGGCGCCGATCACGCGCGAGGCGACGAACGCGGTCACCAGGTTGATCGCGAGCCAGCCCCAGCGGTTCCGTACCGACTGCCACACGGGCGCGAACACGTCCTCGCCCTCGCGCAGGCCCGCCTGCGAGAGCAGCTCCGCCTCGCTCCGCTTGCGCACGAAGTCGAGCACTGCGTTCACCGTGACGCGCCCGAGCAGCCGCCCGCGCCGGTCCACGACCGCCGCGGAGATGAGGTCGTAGCGCTCGAAGGCCTGCGCCGCGTCCTGCGCCTTGTCGTCGGCGTAGAGCGTGAACGGCTCGGCGAGCATCACCTCGGCGGCCGGCCTCTCGGGGTCGTTCACCACCAGCCGCGACAGCGGCAGCGCGCCCTTGAGGTACTCCTTGCGGTCGACGACGAACACCTGGTCGGTGTGGTCGGGCAGCTCGTCGAAGCGGCGCAGGTAGCGCGCCACCACCTCCAGCGTCACATCGTCGCGCACCGACACGACCTCGAAGTCCATGAGCGCGCCGACCGCGTCCTCCGGATACGACATGGCCGCGCGCAGCTGCTCGCGCTCCTCGACCGGCAGCGCGCGGAACACGTCCTGGAACACGTCGTCCGGCAGGTCGGGGGCGAGGTCCGCGAGCTCGTCGGCGTCGAGGGTCTCGGCCGCCGCGACCAGCTCCTGCCGGTCCATGTCGGCGATGAGCGTTTCGCGCACCGCATCGGAGACTTCGAGCAGGATCTCGCCGTCGCGCTCCGCCTTGACGAGGTCCCAGACGGCGAGCCGTTCCTCGATCGGCAGCGCCTCGAGGATGAAGGCGATGTCCGCCGGGTGCATGTCGTCCAGCTCGCGGCGGAGCTCCGCCTGGTGCTGGCGGTGGACGAGCGATTCTTCGAGCTCGTGCCGCGGCCCCTCGGTACGGTGCACGAGACTCTCGACGAGCCGCTGCCTGCGCAGCAGCTCGCGCACCCGGGCGAGCCCGTCCTGGAGGTCTTCGAGCTCCTTGCGCTCGAGCGTCTCGGCCATGCGGTGTGCGAGCCTGTGGGGAAGGGGCGCGTTCGCGCGGAACGCAGGACGAATGCGGGACGAAAGCGTCGCGGCCGCGCGCGATTCTAACAACCGGGGTCTATGATCCGGCCGGTTTTCGAGGAGATCCGTGTGCAGACCGAGCGTTCGTCGCACCTGCTCAATCCCGGCGTGCGCAAGCGCGAGGTGGCCGCGTGGGCGATGTTCGACTTCGCCAACTCCGGCTACACGACGGTGGTGATCACCGCCGTGTACAACGCCTACTTCGTGGGCGTGGTCGCGGGCCGCACCGCCTGGGCGACGTTCGCATGGACGGCGGCGCTCGCGGTCGCGAACGCGCTGGTCATCCTCACGGCGCCCGCGATCGGCGCCTATGCCGACCTGCGCGCGTGCAAGAAGCGCCTCCTCGCCTGGACCACGGTCGGCTGCGTGCTCGGCACCGCGGCCCTCGCGTGGACGGGGCCAGGAACGCTCGCGCTCGCGATCGCGCTCGTCGTGGTCTCCAACTTCTGCTTCGGCACCGGCGAGAACCTCATCGCGGCGTTCCTGCCCGAGCTCGGCCGCGCGGAGGCGCTCGGCAAGATCTCCGGCTGGGGCTGGAGCCTCGGCTACGTCGGCGGGCTGCTCGCGCTCGGCCTTTGCCTTGGGTGGATCGCGGTCGCCGAGCAGCGCGGCCTGTCCGCAACGCAGGCGGTCCCGGGCACGCTGCTCCTCACTGCGGTGCTCTTCGCACTGGCGAGCCTGCCGACCTTCCTGCTCCTGCGCGAGCGCGCCGTCCCGCAGCAGCCCGCCGCGGGCGCGACCGGCGGCGCGGGCGGCACGTTCGCGCGGCTCGCCGACACCCTGCATCACGCGCGCCGCTACAAGGACCTCGCGCGCTTCCTCGTGTGCGTGGTCTGCTACCAGGCTGGCGTCTCGACCGTGATCGCGATCGCCGCGATCTACGCCGAGGCGGCGTTCGGCTTCACCACCGCGGAGACGATCCAGCTCGTGCTGCTCGTCAACGTCACGGCCGCGCTCGGGGCATTCGGGTTCGGTCAGATCCAGGACCGCTTCGGCCACGTGCGCACGATTGCCGCGACGCTGCTCGTGTGGCTCGCGACCGCCCTGCTCGCCTATTTCGCGACCACGCGGCCGCTCTTCTGGCTGGTCGCGAACCTCGCCGGGCTCGCGCTCGGCGCCTCGCAGTCCGCCGGCCGCGCGCTCGTCGGCTACCTCTCGCCCGAGGACCGGCGCGCGGAGTTCTTCGGCCTGTGGGGGCTCGCGGTGAAGCTCTCGCAGATCCTCGGCCCGCTCACGTTCGGGCTCGTCACCTGGATCACCCACGGCGACCAGCGCACGGCGATGCTCGTCACCAGCGTGTTCTTCGTCGCGGGGCTCGCGATCCTCGCCGGCGTGAACGTCGAGCGGGGACGGCGCGCTGCGGTGGAAGCCGCCTGAGCGCAGGCCTGCTCCGACGTGGGCGTCGGCGTCAGAGCCAGCGGCGGTAGCGGAACCAGAGCAGCATCCCCACCACCACCAGGCCCATCGCCGCCATCGACAGCCAGAAGCCCCAGGGCCCGTGCAGTCCCGGGATGGACTCGAAGTTCATGCCGAAGATGCCGGCGATCAGCGTGAGCGGCATGAAGATCGCCGTGATGATCGTGAGCAGCCGCATGATCTCGTTGGTGCGGTAGGCGGTCGCGGCGAAGTAGAGCTCCACCGTCGACTCGGCCTGCCGCTCGATGGCGCGCGCGTGGGTGAGCACGCGATCGATGTGCTCGATCAGGTCGGCAAGGCGCACCTGCAGCCGCTCGCTCATGTCGGCAAGGCGGTTGTCGCGCCACTCCTGCACCGCGTCGCGCTGCTCCTCGCACATGTTCTGCAGGCGGCGGATATCGTTGCGGCTCTCGAGCATCTTCGGCCAGTCGCGGAACGGCCGGCGCGGATCGAGCAGCAGCCGCTGCCAGCGGTCGAGCCGCTGCGTGAGCGTCTGGCGCAGCTCGAGGTAGTGATCGACCATCGCCGAGAGCAGGCGGTGCGCAAGCTCGTCGGGATTCGCCGGGCAGCGCTGCGGAAACGCCACGAAGCGCGAGCGGACCTGCGCCACCGAGCGGCTGTCTGGTGCGCGCACCGTCGCGAGCAGCCGGTCGAAGTTGTAGAGGAACATCGGCCGAGTGAGGATGCGCTCGCCGTTCGTCGTGTTCGGGCCGAGGCCGCGGAAGATGATCAGCTCGTACTGCTCGGTGCTGTCGAAGGAGGACGGGTGGTGGAGATTGCGCGCGTCCTCGATGTGGTCCTCGTAGAGCTGCACACCGGTGAGGCGCAGCACCTGCGGCGCGAGCTGCTCGACCTCCTCGTAAGTGAGGTCGAGCCAGACGTAGCCCTCCGCCGGCATCGGGGCGTCGGGAGCAAGCACGACCGGCGGCTTGCCTGCCTCGAGCTTGAGGATCTCCATCGGCGCGTTCTTCTCGGGATCGGTTCTTCCGCGCGGCCGCGTTGCGGTTATGGGGGATCACGAAGCCGGCTGACAGCCGCTTTCGTCGCGACGCTCCCCTCTTCCGCTGATGCGGGAGAGGGGCTGAAGGTGAGGGCTGCGCGGTCACGCACGTACGGAAAGCTCAACAGGCTGCCGCCACGCGCGCGAGGATACGCTGCACCCGGGCGGCGAGGTAGGCCGGCGCGTCGCGAGCCGGTCGGCATTCATGGCGACGTCAGCGGCACGGACTGGCGCCGCGCCGACAGGATGACGTCGGCTGGCACGCCGGCGTGCTCGTCGTCGAGCAGCACGTCGATGCGACGCTCGCCGATCGATGCATACAAACGCGCCACGAACTCGCCGCGCTGAGCCACCCATTGCGCCGGCGTCGGCGAGGTGGGGAGCTTCACGAGAAGGTCGATGTCGCCGCCGCGGGCTGCGTCGTCAGTGCGCGAGCCGAAGAGGCTCACGCACACGTCGCGGCCCCAGATCGCGCGGGCGGCGGAGGTGATGGCGTCGCATTCGGCGAGGGTCGGGCGCATCCTTGTAGTCGCACGAGGTCGCCATTGACCGCCCAGTATAGGCCGGCCAAGCGCTCGGTCCTTCGTGCTCACCGCCTGGTGTTCACCGCTCGTGCTTGGCTGTGTCAAGCACGGCCGCCAGGATGGCGGACTTCGTCTTTCGCATCGCAATCCACCTCGATCATTTCGCCGATGTGGTTCGACCTTTGGATGCTCGACGAACTGCCTGCGAAGACGTGGGCCCCGAGCGCTCAGCCAGGCGACCGGTCACGTACTTATGCAACACGCTGGCGATGAGGGTCTGGTAGGGAACACCCTCTTCCAGGGCCTTGGCCTGGATATCGCTCAGATCACCCGAGGAAAGACGAATGTTGACCCGCCGATCCTTGATTCCGGTTGCGCGGGCAGCGGCCTTGAATCGTGCAAGGTCAGCCTTCGTTGCCACGGACTTCAGCTTCCCTTTCTCCAAGGCCCTGAGAATCTCGAGCTCGTAGGCGTCAATCTTCGTCATCTTGCTGCTCCGACTTCAGGTAGTCCCGGGTCGCCTTGCGACTTGGGATGATGGTCTTGAGGAAGAAGTGGTCATCCTCTTCGACGACGGGAACCAAGTACACGTACCCATCCGCTGCCACCACCAGGATCTTCTGCCGCGGATACTTCTCCTGGTTCGGATGGGCCAGGATGTCCAGTAGCCCTCCGGATTCGATTGCGACGGCGATCCTTTCGAAGGATACGCCGCGATCCGCTGCGAGCGCAGCGTTCTTTTCGGGATTCCACCGAAACGGCTTCATGGCGGAATGTTACGTCGCTGTGTGCCTTTTGTGACCAGCGGACCAGGCGCCGAAGCGCACGACCGCGGAGGCATCCATGGAGGGACAGGGCGGGGCGGGCCGCCAGGCTGAGGCACGGGGATGGCGGCACGCGCCGCCGGCCGTCATCACAATTCAGACCGCTTCAGACCGGCGCCCAAGACTTCGACGCACGGTTGGCCGTTGAGAGGGTGCGCGCCTCGTCGGTGACGATCGGCACCACGCGCGGCCCGATGGCCTTGTCCTTGAGGAGCTGCAGCAGCAGCGCGACGAAGGTCATGGTGGTGCACTGCTCGCGGTCGCCCGAGCCTTCGAGCGTCTTCGCGAAGGTCGAGAGCGGCGGCGCGGGGAGCTTGGGCGCGCTGCTCGAGCGCGCGGGCAGGTAGCCGCCGAGTTCCGAGCCCCACAGCAGCTTGACCACGTTCCAGCCCGCGCCGGCGAAGAGCCCTTCGGGCTCCTGCACGATGGAGCCGTTGCCGCGCACGAGTCCATCGAGCGCTGCAGGTTACGGGTCTCGATCTCGATGCCAAGCAGGCGCTGCGCGTGTTGCGCGCGGGGCTTCTCGCCCCCGAGGGGGCCATCGCTCTCTTGTCGGTTTCATCGCTTCGACCGTCGGTTCGGGCGCGTTGCGCCGCCCGCCTCACGGGACCTGCGCCGCCGGCATGCGCGCGAGGATGCGCTGCGCGTACGCGGCGAGGTAGGCCGACCCCGGGTTGCGGTCGTAGTAGCGCGGGCGCGGGAGCATCGCTGCAAGGCGCGCGGACTGCGTCGGACCGAGCTGCGCGGCGCTGACGCCGAAGTGGTGACGGGCCGCCGCCTCGGCCCCGAACACGCCCTCGCCCCACTCCGCGACGTTGAGGTAGAGCTCGAGGATGCGGCGCTTGTCGAGCACTGCTTCGAGCATGAGCGTGATCATCGCCTCCTGCCCCTTGCGCACTAGGCTGCGCTCGCCGGAGAGGAAGAGGTTCTTCGCGAGCTGCTGGCTGATGGTGGAGCCGCCCGAGACGGTGCGGCCGCGGCGCTGGTTCTTCTCGATCGCCTTCTGGATTCCCTCCCAGTCGAAGCCCTCGTGCTCGGCGAAGCGCGCATCCTCGGCGGACACGACGGCGCGCTTCAGATGCACCGAGATGCGGTCGTAGGGCACCCAGGCGTGGCGGAGCTTCGCGTCGGGATCGACGGCACGCATCGCGGCAAGCCGCTGCGCCATGAAGCTCGTCTCGCCGGGATCGTGGTTGCGCAGCCACACAACCTGCGCGAAGAACCACGCCTGCCCCAGCAGCACGAGCAACAGGACGGCGCCGACCGCGAGCGCGATCGCGCGTCCGACACGGCGGATCACTGGGCTCGAGCGTCCGCGCGCAGCATCGCTAGGACCGGAGCGGTGTCCGGGCGCACGCCGCGCCAGAGGAAGAACGACTCGGCCGCCTGCTCGACGAGCATGCCGAGGCCGTCGATGCAGTGCGTCGCGCCGGCCGCGCGCGCCGCAGCGAGGAACGGCGTCTCGCCACGGCCGTACATCATGTCGTAGGCGACGCCATGGTCGAAGACGCTCTCCGGCAGGGGCGGGGCGGCGCCGGCAAGGCTCGCCGAGGTGGCGTTGACGACGATGTCGAAACGCTCGCCAGCCAGATCGCCGAGCTCCATCGCCTCGAACACGCCGCCGTGCTCGCGCGCCAGCGCGCGGGCGCGATCGGCGGTGCGGTTGGCGAGCACGAGACGCGCAGGGCGCGCGTCGACGAGCGCCGGCAGCACGCCGCGCGCTGCACCGCCGGCGCCGACGAGCAGGATGCGCCGGCCGGCGATCGCCACGCCGACGTTCCGCATGAGATCGTTCACCAGCCCGACGCCGTCCGTGTTGTCGGCGAACACCGCGTCGCGGTCGAAGCGCAGGGTGTTCGCAGCGCGGGCCCGCTGCGCCCGCGGCGCGGCCTCGGTCGCGAGCGCGAACGCCTCCTCCTTGAACGGCAGCGTCACGTTCGCGCCCCGGCCGCCGGCGGCGCGGAACGCCTGCACGGTGGCGGCGAACGCGTCGACCGGCGCGAGCAGCGTCGCGTATTCGAGCGACTGCCCGGTCTGGCGCGCGAACGCCGCGTGGATGCGCGGCGACCTGGAATGCGCGACCGGGTTGCCGATGACGACGTAGTGCTCCATCGGGGATCAGAGGACAGGAATCAGGAATCAGGATTCACAACGTCAGGTCACTTTGACCGGCCTCGAGAAAACACTCCTTCCGCGCTTCGATCGGCAGGACGCGTTCGAGCGCAGGTGCTTGCGACCTGCACGGCCGCCGAACCGGCAGGAGAAGCGAGCGAACTGCTTGGCGGGGCGGCGCTGCGCAGCGCGTCTGTTCACGCGCGCTGCCGGAACCCACGGACCCGACCTCGGTCCCCTGATCCCTGATCCCTGATCCCTGATCCCTGAACGCTCAATCGCTCCGCAGCTGGTCGCTCTGCGTGAACGTCCAGGTGCGGGTGATGACGAGGATGTCGGTGTCCTTGCGCACGTCCGGCGGGAAGACTGCGTAAGGCGCGCCGAGGCGCACGATGTGCTCGGCGGCGCGGTCGAGGATCTTCTGGCCGGAGGGTCGATCGATCTGCACGCTGCGCAGGCTGCCGTCGCTGTTGATCTCGACCGTGAGCTGCAGGCTGCCGTAGATGCGGCCGCGCGCCTCGGACGGATAGTTCAGATTGCCGATGCGCTCGACCTTCTGCCGCCAGTCCTCGACGTACTGCGCGTAGCGGACCTCGGCCGCGCGCGCGCCCACGAAGGCCCTGCGCGGCCGCTTGCTGTACTCCTCGTTCTGGCGCGCGATCTGCGCCTCCATGCGCGCAATCGCGAGCGCGCTCGCCGCCATGTCGACGCCCGAGAGCTGCGGCTGCTGCGGCGGCGGGGTCTCGACCGGCTTCGGGTCGGGCGCGCGCGGCGTGACGGCTGCGGGCGTCGGTTTCGCCGCGGCGAGGAGCTCGCGCCGCTTCTGCTCGAGCTCCTGCACCTTCTTCTGCGCGCGCTTCACCGCGTCGCCGGGCTCCACCTGCTGCGGCAGGACCGGCGCCGCGCTCTTGGCGACGCGCTGCTCGTCGGTGTTCCCGCCGCGGTCGAGGTTCGCCTGCGCGAGCACGTCCGCCTGCTTCGGCTTCTCCTTCGTCTTGGCGTTGACGAGCACCACCTCGAGCTGCGGCGGCGTCTGCAGCACGAACGCTTCGGGGAACTTGAACTTGATCGAGAGCGCCACCGCGTGGACGAGGAGCGAGAGCCCGATCGCCCAATGCAGCACGTTCACCGGACGGCGCGCGCCGGGCGAGGAAAGCTGCGGCGCGACGCCGCCGTCCATGGGATTCATCAGCACGCTGGACACTGTGTGCCTGCGCTCTCCATCGTCCGCGAGAAGCAGCCGCGCCGGGGAAAAGCGGCGAAGGGCGCGCCTGGCCCGCTTCGCGATTGCCCCGTGGGCGCGCACGACCCGCTCGGGCCGGTCGTGCGGACCGTCCTCGGCTGCGCCGCGGCGCAGGCCGCCGCGGAAAGAAACTCACGCCGATAAGGCCACTTGCCGCGGATTCTTATAGATACAGCGGATATCGCTGTCAATCAGGTCCACGCTCTGGACCTCGACCATGACCGCATCGCCGGGCGCCGCGTCCACCGGCAGGGACGGCACGCGCACGAAGAGCGGCAGATCGGCGAAGCGCACCAGCCCCTCGCGGACGACGACGGCCGGCGCGAGCGTGACCTGCTCCTGCAGCAGCCAGCGCAGGCACCAGTAGCGCTCCATGCGCTCCTGGAACTCGGCGTAGGTGGCGTAGGCGGACTCGAAGTCGCGCAGCGCCGCGAGCAGTTCCTCGCTGCCGGGCAGGAACGGCGGCGCGGCGTCGGCGAGCGCCGCGACGAGCTGCCACTGGTTGAGCAGGTCGACGTAGCGCCGCAGCGGCGACGTCAGCCATGCGTAATGCGACACGCCCAGGCCGGCGTGCTCCGCCGCGCCAGTGCTCATGCGCACCTTGCCGCCTGACGGCTGCACGCGGTAGATCGCCGGCACGCCGGCGCGGTCGAGGAGCTGGCCCCACGTGCGGTTGGCGAGGATCATCAGCTCCGCGACGAGCTTGTCGAGCGGCGCGCCGCGCTTGCGCGGCATGATGCGCACGCGGTCGTCCTCGACGTAGAAGGAGTACTCGGCGCGGTCGGTGTTCACCGACGCCTTGCCGCGTGCGGCCTCGAGGGCGAGCGCGAAGCGCCAGAGTGCGTGCAGGTCGGCGGCGAACGGCACGTCGGGATCGGCTGCGTGCAGCGCGCCGCCGCGCTCGAACGTCTCGTTCAGCACCTCGACCTGGTGGTGGCGCAGGTTCGCGAGCACATGGACCTGCTCGATGCGCGTCTCGCTCCCGAGCACCGCGCCGCTCGCGCTGTCGACATCGAAGTAGAGCGAGAGCGCAGGCCGCGTCGCGCCTTCGCCGAGGCTGAACGGCGCGATGACGGCTTCCGGCAACATCGTGATCTTGTGGCCGGGCATGTAGACGGTCGAGAGCCGCTCGCGCGCGATGGCGCCGACGTCCGAGCCCGGGGTGAAGGCGAGCGCAGGCGCGGCGATGTGCACGCCCACGCGCATCCGCCCGTCGTCGCCGCGCACGAGCGAGAACGCGTCGTCGATCTCGGTCGTGGTCGCGTCGTCGAGGCTGAACGCCGCGACCTGCGCGAGCGGCAGATCGGCCGGCATCGCGACCGGATAATCGTCGCCGAGCGCCGCGCCGTGCGGGAAGTGCTCGAAGAGGAAGCGGCCGAGGTGGTACTCGTGGCTCGAGGCGAGGGCGCCGCAATGCTCGAAGAGCTTCGCCGGGGAGAGCCCGGTGCGCTCGCATGCGAGCTCCACCGCCTTCGTCTCGAGCCGCGCGCGGTCGGGCTTGTAGAGCAGTTGCGGCACGAGCGGCACGAGCGCCTCGGGCAGCGTGCCGGCCTCCAGCGCCGCCGCCCACTGCTCGACCTGCTCGGTCTGCTGCCGCTTCTTCTCGCGCCCGGCGAGCGCGGCCTTGAGGATGTCCGGCGGCGCCGCGCGGAACCGGCCGCGTCCCTTGCGATGGAAGTAGAGCGGGTCGGAGTGGAGCTTGAGCAGGATCGCGGCCGCCTCGACGGGCTCCGGCTTGTGGCCGTAGTACTCGCTCGCGAGGTCGGCGAAGTCGAACTCCGGCTCGCCGCAGCACTCCCAGAGGAAATCGGTGTCGATCGCGTTCGCGGCATCCTCCGCGCGCGCGAGCAGCTCGCCGGGCGCGGGCTGCGCGAAGCGCAGCAGCACGTGGTTGCCCTTCACCTTGGCGCGCTTGCCGTGCGGCGACTCGACGTGCAGCGACGCCGCGCTCTCCTCGAGCACGGTGCCGACCTTGAAGTCGCCGCTCTCTTCGTAGAGGACGTGCACGGGAGGACGCGCGCGGCGGGCGCCGCGGGAAGCCGGAAGGGAGGGCGGATTATACCGACGGGGTGTCGGCGAGCCCGGCGAAGCGGGCGATGCGCGGCAGGTGCTGCGCGAAGCTCTGCAGCATGTGGTCGCCGCCCTCGACCACCACCTGCTCCGCTTCGGCGTAGCGGCTCACCGCTTCGCGGTAGTCGAGCAGCTCGTCGCCGGTCTCGACCACGAGCAGGTAGCGCGCGGGCGTCGGCTGCGGCACGAAGAGCCGCTCCCACGCCTCGAGATGCGCTTCGGTGAGCGCGTACTCCTCGCCGGAGTAGAGGTTCTTCTGCGGGCCGAGGAGCTGCCGCAGATCGCGGTGCGGATAGCACGCGGGGTTGAGCAGCACCGCGCGCAGGTCGTGCTCCTCGGCGAGCCAGGTGGCGTAGAAGCCGCCGAGCGAGCTGCCGACGAGCGTCACGGGCGTCCGTGCCGCGCGGATCGCGGCCTCCGCGACCGCAATCGCCTCCTCGGGCCGGTGCGGCAGCTGCGGACAGGCGAAGGCGTCGCGAAGGCCGTGCGCGACGAGCCAGGCTTGCGTCTCGCGCGCCTTGCGCGATGCCGGCGTGCTGTTGAAGCCGTGCAGGTAGACGATCATCGCCGCGCGCCGGCTTCGAGCGACTGCACGAGCTTATCGTGGATGCCGCCGAAGCCGCCGTTCGACATGACGAGGACATGATCGCCCGCACGCGCCTCGGCGACGATGGCGCGCACGAGCCCGTCGAGGTCGTCCATCACGTGCGCGCGGTCCGCGAGCGGTGCGAGCGCGCCGGCCGGATCCCAGCCGACGCCGCCCGCGTAGCAGAAGACGCGCTCGGCGCCGGCGAGGCTGCCGGCGAGCCGGTCCTTCATGACGCCGAGCTTCATCGTGTTCGAGCGCGGCTCGACCACGGCGAGGATGCGCGCATCGCCGACGCGCTGGCGCAGGCCTTCGATCGTCGTCGCGATCGCCGTCGGATGATGGGCGAAGTCGTCGTACACGGTGACGCCGGCGACGACGCCGCGCACCTCGAGCCGGCGGCGCACGCCGCCGAACGCGGAGAGCGCCTCGATCGCGACGTCGGGCGCGACGCCGACGTGGTTCGCGGCGGCGATCGCCGCGAGCGCGTTGCTGCGGTTGTGCTCGCCGGCGAGCGCCCAGGCGACGCGGCCGACCCGCTCCCGGCGGCGCAGGACGTCGAAACTGCCGTCTGCGGCTGCGGCCGTCGCAGACCAGCCGTCGCCGACGCCGAAGCGATCCACTTCCGACCAGCAGCCGACGCGCAGCACCCGGTCGAGTGCTTCGTCGCGGCCGTTCACGACCAGCCGACCCGAGCGCGGCACCGTGCGCACGAGGTGATGGAACTGGCGCTCGATCGCGGCGAGGTCGGGAAAGATGTCGGCGTGGTCGAGCTCGAGGTTGTTGAGGATCGCGGTGCGCGGGCGGTAGTGGACGAACTTCGAGCGCTTGTCGAAGAACGCCGTGTCGTATTCGTCCGCCTCGATGACGAAGTACCGCGACTTCCCGAGGCGCCCGGTGTCGCTGAAGTCCTGCGGCACGCCGCCGATGAGGAAGCCCGGCGCGAGCCCGGCGCGCTCGAGGACGAAGGCGAGCATCGCGGAGGTGGTGGTCTTGCCGTGCGTGCCCGCGACGGCGAGCACCCAGCGGTCGAAGAGCACCTGCTCGGCGAGCCATTGCGGCCCGGAGACGTAGCGCAGGCCGCGGTCGAGGATCTCCTCCATGAGCGCGTTGCCGCGCGTCACGACGTTGCCGATGACGAAGAGGTCGGGGCGAAGCTCGACCTGGCTCGCGTCGAAGCCTTCGACCAGCTCGATGCCGAGCGCCGCGAGCTGCGTGCTCATCGGCGGATAGACGTTCGCGTCGCAACCGGTGACGCGGTGCCCGGCGGCGCGGGCGATGGCCGCGAGCCCGCCCATGAACGTGCCGCAGATGCCGAGAACGTGGATGTGCATGGGGCGCGATTCTAGGCGGCGTGCCGACGATCAACCAGCGCCGTGCCGCACGACGACGGCATAAGTCGCACCTGCGGTGCGCGCCGCCGCCGATGTCCGCGATGCAAGGTGCCGGAGGCAGCGCTGCGCGTGCCGTTCGCGAAGGCGCGCGTGCGCTCAGGCGTTACACTCTCGCGGCGACCACCACCGGGAAGGTCCATGCCCAAGGACGCCAAGGCGCGCTCGACCCACCTGCGCTGCGCCATCGCCGCCGCCGCCGCGCGCATGATGGCTGCGGACGGCGTCGACGACTTCGCGCTCGCGAAGCGCAAGGCGGCGCGGCAGCTCGGCGCCACCGACCTGCAGGCGCTGCCGACGAACGAGGAGGTGGAGGCGGAGCTGCGCACCTATCTCGCGCTCTACCAGGGCGACGAGCAGCGCGAGCGCCTCGACGAGCTGCGTCGCGTCGCGCTCGACCTGATGCATGCGCTCGAGCAGCATCGGCCGTACCTGTCGGGACCGGTGCTCAAGGGCACCGCCGGCCGCTACGCCGACATCGACCTGCAGCTCTTCACCGACGACGTGAAGGGCGTCGAGCTGCAGCTCCTCAACCAGGGCATCGAGTACGAGGTGTCGGAGCAGAAGCGCTTCGCCGGCGACGAGGCGCGGCCGGTGACGATGCTCGAGCTGGTGTGGGACGGCGTGCCGGTGAACGTCGCCGTGCACGCCGCCAAGGACGAGCGCACGACGCTCAAGAACACGCCCGGCGGCCGTGTCATCGAGCGCGCCGGGCTCTCCGCCGTCGCCGCGCTGCTCGAGGATGAGGACGACGGCGCGCGTGGCTGAAGCGCGGTGAGTCAGGGCGGCTCCGGCAGCGTGAGCTCAAGTCCGACGCGCGGGCGGGGCTGGCTAGCCGCGATCGTCGTCGCCGCGGTCGCGCTCGCCGCGGGACTCTACTTCGGTCAGCGCCGCATCGACGGCGACGATGCGCAGGCGCGCGCCGCGCTGGCCCGCGCAACGTGGACCGACGACCGCGGCCGACCGGTCTCCGCGGAGTCGCTTCGCGGCAAGGTGGTCGTCCTCAACTTCTGGGCCACCTGGTGCGCGCCGTGCCGTGAGGAGATGCCCGCCTTCGTGCGCGCGCGCCAGGCGCTCGAGAACGAGCCGGTGGAGATCCTCGGCCTCGCCATCGACTCGCCCGCGCCCGTGAGCGCGTTCGCGAAGGAGCTCGGCGTCACCTATCCGATCGTCGTCCTCGGCGCGGAAGGCATCGAGCTCATGCGCGCGCTCGGCAACCGGCCCGGCGGGCTGCCGTTCACCGTCGTCCTCGACCGCGCGGGCCAGGTGCGTGCGCGCCACCTCGGCACGCTCGACCAGGCCGGCATCGAGCGCCTGGTGCGCGAGGCGCTCGGCACCGGCTGAAAGCAGGGGCCTCTGCGGGCCCCTGCTAAACTCGCGACCCATGGGGAACGGGGCGGATGCCGGCGCGCCGCAGGCGGCGGACAAGGGGCAGGGGAAACGGGTGCTGGTCCTGAACGGACCGAACCTCAACCTGCTCGGCACGCGCGAGCCCGAGATCTACGGCCGCGAGACGCTCGCCGACATCGAAGCGCGGCTCGTCGCTCGCGCGCAAGCGCGCGGCGCGCACTGCATCGTGTTCCAGAGCAACCACGAGGGCGCGCTGATCGACCGCGTGCAGGCGGCGCGCCAGGAAGCGATCGACTGGATCGTGGTCAACCCGGGCGGGCTCACGCACTCGAGCGTGGCGCTGCGCGACGCGCTCGCCGCGGTGCGCATCCCGTTCGTCGAGGTGCACCTCTCGAACATCCACGCGCGCGAGCCCTTCCGGCGCCGCTCCTACTTCTCGGCTGTCGCGGCGGGCACCATCTGCGGCCTTGGAAGCCGCGGCTACGATCTCGCGCTCGACTACGTGCTCGACGCTTGAGGGCGATCAGGTGAAGCGCCTGCCGGCGCACGATCGGCGTCGCGCGCCCCGCCACGCACGGGCGACCTGAAGCCCTCGACGGAGCAACGACAGCATGGACTTGCGCAAGCTCAAGCAGATCATCGAGCTGGTCGAGGCCTCGGGCATCGCCGAGCTGGAGCTCACCGAGGGCGACGAGAAGGTGCGCATCGTCAAGGGCGGCAGTGTCGATCCGGGCCACTACGCCTCGCGGCCGCAGGTCGCTTCGCCCGCGGCGCCCGGAGCAGCGAACGCGACCGCGTTCGCGCCGGCGGCACCGTCCGCAGCGCCGGCACCCGAGTCGCCCGCCGCCCCGAGCGGCCACGTCCTCAAGGCGCCGATGGTCGGCACGTTCTACCGCGCGGCGAGCCCCGGCGCGAAACCGTTCGTCGAGGTCGGCGACGCGGTGAAGAGCGGGCAGACGGTCTGCATCATCGAGGCGATGAAGCTCATGAACGAGATCGAGGCCGACAAGGACGGCGTCGTGAAGCAGGTCCTCGTCGAGAACGGGGCCCCCGTGGAGTACGGCGAGCCGCTGCTCGTGATCGAATGAACGCGCTCGCCGCGGCGCGGCGCGTGCCGCGCATGTTCGACAAGATCCTCATCGCCAACCGCGGCGAGATCGCGCTGCGCGTGCAGCGCGCCTGCCGCGAGATGGGCATCAAGACCGTCGTCGTGCACTCCGAGGCCGACCGCGAGGCGAAGTACGTGCGCCTCGCCGACGAGTCGGTGTGCATCGGACCCGCGCCCTCGCCGCAGAGCTACCTCAACATCCCGGCGATCATCAGCGCGGCCGAGGTCACCGACGCGCAGGCGATCCATCCCGGCTACGGCTTCCTCTCGGAGAACGCCGACTTCGCAGAGAAGGTCGAGCGCTCCGGGTTCGTGTTCATCGGCCCGCGGCCCGAGAACATCCGCCTCATGGGCGACAAGGTCAGCGCCAAGCAGGCGATGACCAAGGCGGGCGTGCCGTGCGTGCCGGGCTCCGACGGCGCGCTGCCCGAGGCGCCGGCCGAGATCGTGAAGATGGCGCGCGCCGTCCGCTATCCCGTCATCATCAAGGCGGCGGGCGGCGGCGGCGGGCGCGGCATGCGCGTCGTGCACACCGAGGCGGCGCTGCTTTCGGCAGTGAGCCTGACGCGCAGCGAAGCGCAGGCGGCCTTCGGGAATCCCATGGTCTACATGGAGAAGTTCCTCGAGAACCCGCGGCACATCGAGATCCAGGTGCTCGCCGACGAGCACCGCAACGCGGTCTGGCTCGGCGAGCGCGACTGCTCGATGCAGCGCCGCCACCAGAAGGTCATCGAGGAGGCCCCCGCGCCCGGCATCACGCCGCGCGAGCGCGCCCGCATCGGCGAGCGCTGCGCGGAGGCGTGCCGGCGCATCAACTACCGCGGCGCCGGCACCTTCGAGTTCCTGTACGAGGGCGGCGAGTTCTACTTCATCGAGATGAACACGCGCATCCAGGTCGAGCATCCGGTCACCGAGCTCGTCACCGGCATCGACCTCGTGCAGATGCAGATCCGCGTCGCCGCCGGCGAGCGGCTGCCGTTCCGCCAGCGCGACATCGAGATGCGCGGCCACGCGATCGAGTGCCGCATCAACGCCGAGGACCCGTACAGGTTCACGCCCTCGCCCGGCCGCATCACCGCCTGGCATCCGCCGGGCGGTCCCGGCATCCGCGTCGACTCGCACGCGTACGCCGGCTACTTCGTGCCGCCCCACTACGACTCGATGATCGGCAAGATCATCGCCGGCGGGGCGACGCGCGATCAGGCGATCAGACGGATGCGCATCGCGCTCTCGGAGATGATCGTGGACGGCATCCAGACCAACATCCCGCTGCATCTGGAGCTCCTGCACGACACCGAGTTCATGAAGGGCGGCACCAGCATCCACTACCTCGAGCAGCGGCTTGCGCGCGCGGGCAAGCGCAACGCGGCCTGAGAAACCGTGAGCCTCGCCGCAGGAGTCCCCATGGTTCCCTTCGCGATCGTCCCGTCCCGGTGCCCGGCCGCGGGTCCGCGCGGCGAAGCCGACCCGGGCTGAGGGGAGCGCCACGATGGCCTGGCTCTCGCTCGAGTTCGTGCTCGACGCTGCCGAAGCGGAGGCGTTCGGCGATGCGCTGATGGGCGCGGGCGCGCTGTCGGTCTCGCTCGAGGACGCCGAGGCGGGCACCGACCAGGAACGGCCGCTTTTCGGCGAGCCGGGCACGCTCCCCGCTCGCGAGGCGTGGGGGCGGAGCGTGCTGCGCGCGCTCGTCGAGCCCCAGGCGGACGTCACCGCGCTCGTTGCCGCCGCGGCGGGCGAAGCAGGTCTGCGCGCCGTGCCGACGTGGCGCGCCGCGCCCGTGGCCGACGCCGACTGGGTGCGCCTGACGCAGTCGCAGTTCGATCCGATCCGCATCTCCGCGCGTCTTTGGATCGTGCCCACGTGGCACACGCCGCCCGATGCGCAGGCGATCAACCTCGTGCTGGATCCGGGTGTGGCATTCGGCACCGGTGCGCACGCGACGACGCGACTCTGCCTGCGCTGGCTCGAGGCTCACATCCGCGGCGGCGAGCGCGTGCTCGACTACGGCTGCGGCTCGGGCATCCTCGCGATCGCGGCGATGAAGCTCGGCGCCGGCACCGCGACGGGCGTCGACATCGACGCGGCGGCCGTGGCGCAGGCGCGCGAAAATGCGCGCGCGAACGGCGTGGCGGTGGAATTCCGCGGCGCCGACGCGCCGCTCGATCTGCAGGCCGACCTCGTCGTGGCCAACATCCTTTCCAATCCGCTCAAGCTGCTCGCGCCGGCGCTCACGCGTCACGTCCGTCCCGGCGGTCGGCTGGCGCTCGCCGGGCTCCTCGCCGGGCAGGCCGAGGAGGTGCGCGCGTGCTATGCACCTGCCATCGCGCTCGAGGTCGACGCGATCGACGAGGGCTGGGCGCTGCTCGCCGGCGAGCGCCGGGCGACGTCACGATGAAGACCGTCACGCGCTGCCCGAGCTGCAGCACCGTCTTCCTCGTACGGCGCGAGCAGCTGGAGGCACGCGAAGGGCGCGTGCGTTGCGGCGCTTGCGGCACCGTGTTCGACGCCCGCGCATCGCTGGAGGCGCTCGAGGGCTCAGCCGACGCGCCGCAGGCCGCCCCTCCGCCCGCAGCGGCGTCCGCTGCTCCGACCGCGATCGCGCCACTCCCCGGCGCGTCGGCGGAAACGCGCGACGAGCTGTTCGAGGACACGCAGCCGGTCCTGCTCGACATGGGCCCGGTGCCGGGCACGGGAGCGCTGCCGACCGAGCGCGGCGACGGGAGCGCCGCGGCGCCCGACGAGGCGGCGACCCTCGTCCTCCCGGGTCGCGTGCCGCCGCCGCGGAACGAGGCTGACGACGATGCGCGCGCGAGGCGCAAGGAGCCGTTGTTCGCCGAGGACCAGGGCGAGGCGGGTACCGCGGCGTCGAGCGCGAGTGCCGCCGGGGACACGGACGTTGGCGCAGGCGCACTTCCGGGCCATGCACCGGGGGCCGAGCCTGGCGCGCACCCGGATATCGACGTCGCGCTGGTGTCCGAATCCGGCGCGCCGTCCGCGGACGCAGCGCCCGGCACGGAAGCGAATCCGGGCACGGCGCCGGCGGAAGGCGACGCCGCAGAGGAGACGGGTCGCGGCAGGCGTGCACCGGCCGCCGCAATCGTGTTCGGCCCGCCGGAAAGCGAGGTCCCGGTGCCCGACTTCGCCGCCGAGCGGCGCGAGCAGCAGCGCGTTGCGCGCACCTGGGCGCTCGCCTCCATCCCGGTCGCCCTGCTGCTCGCGCTGCAGCTCGCATTGCACTGGCGCGCCGAGCTGGGCGCGCTCGCCCCCGGACTGCGCGGCCTGCTCAACGTCCTGTGCGCGCCCTTCCGCTGCGAGGTCGGCCTGCCGCAGCATCCCGAGCTGCTGACGCTGGAAGGCACCAATCTCGAGGCGGACGCAAGCGGCACGCTCACGCTCTACTCGACGCTGCGCAACCGCGCGCGGTACGAGCAGGCGTTGCCCGCGATCGAGCTCACGCTCACCGACCCGCGCGACCAACCGGTGGCGCGCCGCCTGCTCGCGCCGCGCGACTACGCGCCGGCGCGGCGCGAAGGCATCCCGCCCGGCGGCGAGCTGCCGGTGAAGGTCGCGATCGACGCGGCGGCGATCAAGGCCGCCGGCTTCCGCGCCGAAGCCGTGTACCCGTAGACAACGCTTCACTTCACCGACAAAGAAAGCCCGACCGACCCATGCGCATTCTCATCTGCGGCTCGATCGCCTTCGACAACATCATGGTGTTCGGCGGCCGCTTCAAAGACCACATCCTTCCCGACAAGATCCACATCCTCAACGTCGCCTTTCTCGTGCCGGAGCTGCGGCGCGAGTTCGGCGGCTGCGCCGGCAACATCGCCTACAACCTGCGGCTGCTCGGCGGCAATCCAGTCGTCATGGCGACGGTCGGCGAGGACGCCGACCCCTATGTCGCGCGTCTCGAAGGGCTCGGCCTCGGCATCGAGCACGTGCGGCGGGTGCGGGCGACGCTCACCGCGCAGGCGTTCATCACGACCGACCTCGACGACAACCAGATCACCGCGTTCCACCCCGGCGCGATGAGCTTCTCGCACGAGAACCGCATCGCGCCCGGCTTCCCGGCAGGGCTTGCGATCGTCGCGCCCGACGGCCGCGAGGGCATGCTGCAGCACGCGCGCGAGCTCGCCGCCGCGAAGATCCCGTTCGTGTTCGATCCCGGCCAGGGCCTGCCGATGTTCAGCGGCCCGGAGCTGCTCGAGCTCGTGCAGGAGGCCACTTACGTCGCCGTCAATGACTACGAGGGGCAGTTGCTGCAGGAGAAGACGGGCCGGCCGCTCGCGGACATCGCGCGCGAGGTGCGCGCGCTCGTCGTGACGCGCGGTGCCGAGGGCTCGATCATCCACGCCGACGGCAAGGAGCACCACATTGCGGTGGCGAAAGCCGAGGCCGTCGTCGATCCCACCGGCTGCGGCGACGCGTATCGCGCCGGGCTGCTCTACGGGATCGCGAACGGCATGGACTGGTTGACCACGGGCCGGCTCGCGTCGGTGATGGGCGCGATCAAGATTGCTTCCCGCGGCGGCCAGAACCACCGCGTCACGCGCGCCGAGATCGGGGAGCGGTATCGGGCGGCGTTCGGAGTCGCGCCCTGGTAGGGGTCACGACCGGGCGGGCGCCCGGTCACGCGCGATGCGCTGATCGGCGTTGACACGTCCGGCAGCGCTCGCGTCCGTGCGCTCACGCGCGTGGCAGGCTGCGCGGGCGTCAGGTCTGCCCGGCGTCCGTCAGCGCAGCGCGGATGCGCGCCGCGCTCTCCTCCAGCGCCTCGCGCGTCGGGTTTGTCGCCGGCCAGTGCACGGCCATGAGGTCGTCCTTCCAGCGCGGCACGACGTGGACGTGGAAGTGGAACACCGTCTGGCCCGCCGCCGGGCCGTTCGCCTGGTAGACCGAGAGGCCGTCCGGCGCGAACGCGCCCTGCACTGCCTTCGCGACGCGCGCGACGCTGCTGAAGACCTTTCCCGCGAGAGTGTCGTCGAGGTCGAGCAGGTTCGTCGCGTGCCGCTTCGCGACGACGAGCGTGTGCCCCGGGTTCACGCAGCCGATGTCCATGAAGGCGATGGAGACGTCGTCTTCGTGGACGACGCTCGCCGGCAGCTCGCCGCGCACGATGCGGCAGAAGACGCAGTCCTGCATTCGATGCTCCTCCTCGATCGGCCGAGCGCACAGCCCATCCCGACGCGCGCTCGCGCGCTTCCGCAATCATGGCGGCAGGCGGTCGCCGGCGAGTCTGCGTCGCCACGCGGCGGCCGCGATCGACGCCGTCAGTAGAATCCGCGGCTCGATGTCCCGTCCCCTTGCGCCCGCCTCGCTCGCGACGCGACTCGCGCGCCTCGCCCGCCTCCCGGCGCACCTGGCGCGCGGGTTGTGGCAGTCGCGCCGCTTCGGGTCGCTCGCCCCGGCCCGGCAGGATCGCACGTCGGCGACCTGGTCGCGGCGGCTGCTCGCCATCCTCGGCGTGCGCGTGCACGCGACCCACGTCCCCGACGGCCCGGGGCTCGGCACGCTGCTCGTCGCGAACCACGTCTCCTGGCTCGACATCTTCGCGCTCTACACCGTCGCGCCGGGCATCTTCGTGGCGAAGTCGGAGATCGCGGCCTGGCCGGTGCTCGGGCGGCTGGTGGCGAACGTCGGGACGATCTTCATCGAGCGCGGCCGCAGCCGGCACGCGCGACGGACCAACGAGCGCATCGTCGCCACGCTCGCGGAGCGCGGTCGCGTCATCGTCTTCCCCGAGGGCACGACCACCGACGGGACGCACGTGCGGCGCTTCCACGCCGCGCTGCTGCAGCCGGCGATCGCGGCGGGCGGCATGGTGCAGCCGGTGCTGATCCGCTACACGGACGGTCGCGGGCACCCGAATCACGCCGCCGATTACGTCGGCGACACGAGCCTCGCGCAATCGCTGTGGTCGATCGTCTCGGCGCGCCGGCTCGGGGTCGAGATCGAGTTCCTGCCGCCGATCGCGGCCGCGGAAGCGGAGCGGCGGGCGCTCGCGCACGCGGCGCACGACGCTATCGCGCGAGCGCTGGATCCTGCGCACGCGGGCAGCGCACCTGGAACACCTCGCGATCCTCGAGCCGCACCGCCGTCAGCTTCCCCCGCCACACGCAGCCCGTATCCAGCGCGAGCAGATTCCGCGTGATGCGCAGACCGAGCGCCGACCAGTGGCCGCAGACGATCGCGGTGTCGCGGCTCGCGCGGCCGGGCACTTCGAACCACGGATGGAAGCCCTCCGGCGCCTCGTCCGGCTCACCCTTGGTGCGGAAGTCCATGCCGCCCTTGGCGCTGCAGAAGCGCATCCGCGTCATCGCGTTGACGATGACGCGCAGGCGGTCGAAGCCGAGCAGGCCGTCCTCCCAGCGGTCGGGCTTCGACCCGTAGAGCATCGCGAGGAAGTCGCGGTAGTAGGGCTCGTGCAGCGCCGACTCGACCTCCGCTGCCAGCTCGCGTGCGCGCTGCACCGTCCACTGCGGCAGCAGGCCGGCGTGGACCATCGCGTAGGGCGGCTCGAGATGCATCAGCGGCCGGCGGCGCAGCCAGCCGATGAGCTCCGCCGCATCGGGGGCGGCGAGCACGGCTTCGAGCGTGTCGTCGGCACGGCGGCGCCCGTAGCCCGCGGCGAGCGCGACGAGGTGCAGATCGTGGTTGCCGAGCACGACCACGGCACGCTCGCCGAGTGACCTCACGAAGCGCAGCACCTCGAGCGATTCGGGCCCGCGGTTGACGAGGTCGCCGACGAACCACAGCCGGTCGTCGTGGTGGTCGAACTCGATCGCGTCGAGCAGGCGCACGAGCGAGCCGTAGCAGCCCTGGACGTCGCCGATCGCGTAGGTGGCCATGCGGCTCAGGGAACGGGCTTGCGACGTGCGCGCGCGAGCGAAGCGGATGCCTGCACGCATGCCGCGGCGTTCAAGACGAAGCGGCGATCAGGCGAGCGCATCGATGCGGCGGTACTGGATCGCCTCCGCCACGTGCGCCGCGCCGACGCTGCGCATGCCGGCGAGGTCGGCGATCGTGCGCGCGAGCCTCAACACGCGGTGATAGGCGCGCGCGGAGAGCGCGAGTCGCGTGATCGCCTGGCGCAGCAGCGCCTCGCCCGCAGGCTCGGGCAGGCAGTGTCGCTCGACCTCTCCGGGTGGGAGGTCGGCGTTCGCGACGCCCTGGCGCTCGATCTGGCGCGCGTGCGCGGCGCTCACGCGACTGCGCACCGCCGCGCTGGGCTCGCCGGCGCCCGGGCGCAGAAGATCCTCTTCGGGCACCGCCGGCACCTCGATGCGGATGTCGATGCGGTCGAGGAGCGGCCCCGAGATGCGGGCGCGGTAGCGCGCCACCTGATCGGGCGTGCAGCGGCACCTGCCGTTGTAGTGCCCGAGATAACCGCACGGGCAGGGATTCATCGCGGCGACGAGCTGGAAGCGCGCCGGGAATTCGGCCTGCCGTGCGGCGCGCGAGATGGTGACGCGCCCGGATTCGAGCGGTTCGCGCAGCACCTCGAGGACGCGGCGGTCGAACTCGGGGAGCTCATCGAGAAAAAGAATCCCGAAATGGGCGAGAGAGATCTCGCCGGGGCGCGGGTCGCTGCCGCCGCCGACGAGCGCGACGCTCGAAGCGGTGTGGTGGGGCGCGCGGAACGGCCGCCGGCCCCAGCGCTCGGGACGGAAGCCGCCCTCGGCGAGCGACTGCACCGCCGCGGTGTCGAGCGTCTGCTCTGCGGTGAGCGGCGGGAGCACGCCCGGCAGCCGCTGCGCCAGCATCGACTTGCCCGTGCCCGGCGGGCCGAGCATCAACAGCGAGTGCGTCCCCGCTGCGGCGACCTCGAGCGCGCGCTTGGCGCTCGCCTGTCCCTTGATGTCGGCGAGGTCGGGATAAACGGCTGCAGGCGCGGCGGCGGGGGCGACCGCCGGCGCGAGCGGCGCCTGCCCCTGCAGATGCGCGCACACCTCGAGCAGGGTGGACGCGGCCAGCACCCGCACACCGGCAACCAGAGCGCCTTCGGCCGCGCTCTCCGTCGGCAGCACGAAGCTGCGTCGCGAGTCGCGCGCGCGGCACGTCATGGCGAGCGCACCGCGCACCGGGCGCAGCTCGCCCGTGAGCGAGAGCTCGCCCGCGAACTCGTGCGCATCGAGCTGCGCGGCGGACAGCTGACCGGACGCAGCGAGGATGCCGAGCGCGATCGGCAGGTCGAAGCGGCCGCCTTCCTTCGGCAGCTCGGCAGGCGCGAGATTGACCGTGATCCGCCGCGCCGGGAACTCGAAGCGGCAGTTCGCGAGCGCAGCGCGCACGCGTTCGCGGCTTTCCTTCACCTCCGTCTCCGCGAGCCCGACGATGGTGAAGCCGGGGAGCCCGGCCCCGATGTGCACCTCGACGTCGACCGGGGGGGCGTCGAGCCCGGCGAGCGCCCGGCTGCGCACGACCGCAAGCGACATCAAGCGGGCGTTGGCTAACGGGGATCGCGGGCCGCGGCCGCCTCGAGGGTCGCGACGCGCGCCTCGAGCTCGGCGAGCTTCTCGCGCGTGCGCGCCAGGACACGCGACTGGACGTCGAACTCCTCGCGGGTGACGAGGTCGAGGCGCGAAAAGCCCGCGGTCAGCATCGCGCGGGCGTTGCGCTCGAAGTCCTTCGCGGGGCTTGCGGCGAGAGCGGCGGCGAGACGCGCCGAGAGTTCGTTGAGGAGCGCCTCGGGGCGCATGCCAAATCTCCCGGGGAGGTTCGCGGGTGAGTCTAGCACGCGGGCATTTCGCCGCTTTCGCAGTCGCAGCCCGCCCGCCTGCGGTGCATTGACGCACGGCAGCGCACCGCTGCGGTGCGATTCTCTTGCGGCGGTCGCGTCAAGCGACGGCAAGTCTCTGAGCGGAAGCAGCAATTTCAACTGGCACATGAAATGCTGATGGGCCGGTAGCTCTATCAACCGACACAAGGGGAAGCAAAAAATGAAGAAGCTCGTCGCCACGACAGCCGTGACGCTCGCGCTCGGCGCAGGCACCGCCCTCGCGCAAACGAGTACGACCGACACCGCGCCGGGTACCGCGCCGGGCTCGAGCGCCTCCGCGCCGGTACCGGCGTCCCCGCACACCCTCACGGGCAACCTGACGCTCGTCACCGACTATCGCTTCCGTGGCATCTCGCAGACGTTCGGGGGCAGCAACTTCTGGGGGCCGGCGATCCAGGGCGGCTTCGACTACTCGCACGCGAGCGGGTTCTACGCCGGGAACTGGAACTCGAACGTTTCGGGCAACACCTTCCCGAACGGCTCGTCCATCGAGATGGACTTCTACGGCGGCTGGAAGAAGACCTGGGACGACTGGGGCCTCGACCTCGGCACCATCTTCTACTACTACCCGAACTCGAAGTACCCGTCGGGCGTGAACCAGTTCGGTGAAGTAAACAGCTTCAGCAACACGAACAACTGGGAGATCTACGTCGGCGGCTCCTGGAAGTTCCTCTCGCTCAAGTACTACTACGCGCTCACCGACTACTTCGGCCTCACCGAGGGCGTGATCCAGAACTGGGTCGGCGCGAACCCGAACACCGGCGCGAGCCCGCTCTCGCCGAACGGCGGCACGCGCGGGACGCAGTACCTCGTCGCCTCGGCGTCCTACGAGATCATTCCCAAGGTGACGCTCCTCGGCAGCGCCGGCTACACCTGGGTCAAGAACTACGCCGACTTGAGCTACTTCGACTACAAGGTCGGCGTCGTCTACGACTGGAACAGCTGGCTCCTCGGCCTCGCGCTGGTGGGCACCAACGCCAACAAGGACTACTGGTACGCGGTGAACGGCGAGGGCAAGGTGCGCGAGCTGGGCGCCTTCAACGCCGTCCTCTCCATCGGCCGAACGTTCTGAAGTCGCCTCCCCGCGGCCGGAGCACGCGCCCGGCCGCGGGCCACTCTCCAAGGAAGCACTCATGAAATTCATCACTGCGATCATCAAGCCCTTCAAGCTTGACGAGGTGCGCGAGGCGCTGTCCGCCATCGGCGTGCAGGGCCTCACCGTCACCGAGGTCAAGGGATTCGGCCGCCAGAAGGGCCACACCGAGCTCTACCGCGGCGCCGAGTACGTGGTCGACTTCCTGCCCAAGGTGAAGGTCGAGGTCGCGGTCAAGAGCGAGATGGTCGACCAGGTCCTCGAGGCCATCGAGAAATCGGCCAACACCGGCAAGATCGGCGACGGGAAGATCTTCATTTACGACCTCGAGCAGGTCGTGCGCATCCGCACCGGCGAGACCGGTCCGGAAGCGCTCTGAGGGAGCAACACATGAAAAAGCTGATTGCGCTCGTGCTGTTGTGGCTCGGGCTCGCGCTCGCTGGCGGGGCAGTGGCCCAGACCAAGCCGGCCGAGCAAGGCGACAAGGCACCGGCGGCGACGACCACGACCACCATCACCGAGACCGTCAAGGTCGAGTCGAAGGAAGGCACCGTCACCGAGACCGTCAAGGTCGAGGAGAAGACCGCGGCGCCTGCGGCGCCCGTGCCGAACAAGGGCGACACGGGCTTCATGTACGTCGCCACGGTGCTCGTCACGCTGATGACCATCCCCGGCCTCGCGCTGTTCTACGGCGGCCTCGTGCGCCAGAAGAACATGCTCTCGGTGCTCATGCAGGTCCTCGTGGTCTTCTCGCTGCTCGCCGTGCTGTGGGCGCTCTACGGCTACAGCCTCGCGTTCACCGCGGGCAACCCGTTCTTCGGCAGCTTCGACAAGGTCTTCCTCAGGGGCATCACGCCGGACTCGGTCGCTGCCACGTTCTCCAAGGGCGTGGTGATTCCGGAATACGTGTTCGTGCTGTTCCAGCTGACCTTCGCGGCAATCACGCCGTGCCTGATCGTTGGCGCCTTCGCGGAACGGATGAAGTTCAGCGCGGTGCTCATCTTCATGGTGATCTGGTTCACCTTCTCATACCTGCCGATCGCGCACATGGTGTGGTACTGGGACGGCCCCGACGCCATCACCGACGCGAAGACGCTCGAGGCGGTGCAGGCGAACGCCGGCTGGCTGTGGGCCAAGGGCGCGCTCGACTTTGCCGGCGGCACGGTGGTGCACATCAACGCCGGGGTGGCGGGACTCGTCGGCGCCTACCTCATCGGCAAGCGCATCGGTCTTGGCAAGGAGGCGTTCACGCCGCACAGCCTGACGCTCACGATGGTCGGCGCGTCGCTGCTGTGGGTGGGCTGGTTCGGCTTCAACGTCGGCTCGAACCTCGAGGCCAACGGCACCGCCATGCTTGCGTTCGCCAATACGATGCTCGCGACCGCTGCGGCGGTGCTCTCGTGGACCTTCCTCGAGTGGATCTTCAAGGGCAAGCCGTCGATGCTCGGCGCGGCATCGGGGGCCGTCGCCGGACTCGTCGCGGTCACGCCCGCCTGCGGGTTCGTGGGGCCCATGGGGGCGATCGTCCTGGGGTTGGTCGCGGGCGCCGTCTGCCTCTGGGGCGTCAACGGGCTGAAGCGGATGCTCGGCGCGGACGACGCGCTCGACGTGTTCGGGGTGCACGCCGTCGGCGGCATTCTGGGTGCGCTCTTGACCGGTGTACTTTGTGCGCCGGCACTGGGTGGCACCGGCATCTACGACTACGTGACCAACGCCGTGAGCCCCGACTACTCGATCGGCGGCCAGGTCGTGATCCAGGCGACCGGCGTCGTGACCACCATCATCTGGTCGGCGGTCGTCTCGCTGATCGCCTACAAGATCACCGACATGGTCGTGGGGCTGCGCGTCACCGAGGAAGAGGAGCGCGAGGGTCTGGACATCACCCAGCACGGGGAGTCCGCCTACCACGCCTGAGTCGCAGGACCCGCAGCGCGGGCCTCGAGGGGTCCGCGCCGCCACGGAGCAGGGGCGAAGCCCGAATAGGGCTTGCTTTTCGGGGGCACCGCTCGGTGCCCCCTTTCTTTTTCGTGCCGTCGCTCGGGCTTTTCCGCGCCGGCGCGACGGGTGCCGTCAGCCCTCGGCGGGCGGATCGCCGTAGATGAGGACCGACAGGAACCGGATCGGCAGCTTCACCAGCCGCTCCGGCCCGTGCGGCACGTCGCCCGGGAAGGTCAGCGAGTCGCCCGGCTGGAGCAGGTGGATGCGGTCGCCGTGGCGGTACTCCAGCTTCCCCTGCAGCATGTAGATGAGCTCGACGCCCGGGTGCTCGAACGTGGGGAACGTTTCCGAGGCGTCGTCCATCGAGATCAGGAACGGCTCGAACAGCTTCCGCGGTCCCTGGTCGTAGGCGAGCAGGTGGTAGGTGTGGCCGCGTCGCGTACCGCGACGCACGACCTCCATGCCCTCACCCTTCCTGACGTGCTGCGCGCGGCCGGCCGGCGCGTCGTAGCCGCGGAAGAGCGAGCCCATCGACACGCCGAGCGACGCGGCGACGCGGCGCAGCGACTCGAGGCTCATCGACGCCCGGCCGGTCTCGACGCGCGAGAGCATGCCGCGCGAGAGCCCGGCGCGCTCGGCGACCTCGGCAAGGGTCAGCCGGTTGCGCTGCCGGAGCTCGCGGATCGCGACGCCGAGGTGATGGTCGAGGACGCTCGGGCCGGGACCGGACGGCTTCCTGGGGCGCATGCTCGCCTCCTTCGGCTCCGATTCTACGGCGCGTTGCATGGCTTGCAACTTTGATGCATGATGCGGCGTCCGCGTCCCGTCGCATGCCGGCCTTCGCGACGCCTTCCCCATGCCGTTCCGCCTGCTGCGTTTCGCGCTCTCGCCGGGCTACCCCGAGCCGCGGATGTTCACCGCGCACGACGCGCCGCGGCCCGCCTACGACGTCGTGATCATCGGCGCGGGAGGGCACGGGCTCGCGGCGGCGTACTACCTTGCGCGCGACCACGGCATCACCGACGTGGCGGTGCTCGAGAAGGGCTATATCGGCGGCGGCAACACCGGCCGCAACACGACCATCGTCCGGTCGAACTACCTCACGCCCGAGGGCGTCGCGTTCTACGATGAGAGCGTGCGCCTCTGGCAAGACCTCGCCGAGGACTTCGACCTCAACCTGTTCTACTCGACGCGCGGGCACTACACGCTCGCGCACACCGACAGCGCGATGCGCACGATGCGCTGGCGCGCGGAGGTGAACAAGCACCTCGGCGTCAAGAGCGAGGTCGTCGACGCTGGCGACGTGCAGCGCGCCATGCCGATGATGGACGTCTCCTGCGGCGGTCACGCCCCGGTGCTCGGCGCACTCTTCCACGAGCCCGGTGCGATCGTCCGCCACGACGCGGTCGCGTGGGGCTACGGCCGCGGCGCGGATCGCCGCGGCGTCGAGATCCACCAGCGCACCGAGGTCACGGGCATCGAGGTCGAGGGTGGCCGCGTGCGCGCGGTGCAGACGAACCGCGGGCGCATCGAGACGCGCAAGGTGCTCTGCGCGGTGGCGGGATCGACCCCGCGCCTGCTCGACATGGTCGGCATCCGCTCGCCGCTCTACGTGCATCCGCTGCAGGCGATGGTGAGCGAGCCGGTGAAGCCGTTCCTCGACCCGATCGTCGTGTCCGGCAGCCTGCACGTCTACATCAGCCAGTCGGCGCGCGGAGAGCTTGTGATGGGCTCGTCGCTCGATCCCTACGAGCTGCACTCGACGCGCTCCACGTTCGACTTCGCGGAGGGGCTCGCCGCGCACATGCTCGACCTCTTCCCCTGCCTCTCGCACGTCAACGTGAACCGGCAATGGGCGGGCATTGCCGACATGACCGCGGACTTCGCGCCGATCATGGGCCGCACGCCGCTGGACGGCTTCTACCTCGACGCCGGTTGGGGCACGTGGGGCTTCAAGGCGACGCCCGTGTGCGGCAAGACGATGGCGTACACGGTCGCGAACGACGCGATCCACCCGCTGATCGAGGGCTTCGGACTCGACCGTTTCGCCGACTACCGGCTGACGGGCGAGAAGGGCGCCGCCTCGGTCGGGCACTGAAGGTTTTCGGTGCGCCATGAAATTGCTGCACTGTCCGGTGAACGGTCCGCGCCCGGTGAGCGAGTTCGTCTACTGGGGTGAGATCCGCCCGATGCCGGATCCCGCGCGCGCGAGCGATGCCGAATGGGCGGACTACGTCTTCAACCGCGACGCCGCGGCCGGCGTGAAGCGCGAATGGTGGTGCCACGTGCCGAGCGGCGTGTGGTTCGTCGCCGAGCGCGACACGGCGCGCGACGCCGTGCTGCGGACGTACCTCTGGGGCGAAGGCGCGTGAAGCGGCTCGCGCCCATCCGCGGCGAATGGATCGACCGCTCGCGCAGCGTCGCCTTCGAGCTCGAGGGGCGCATCCACACCGGCTTCGCCGGAGACACGATCACGAGCGCGCTCTGCGGCGCGGACGTCCGCGTGCTCGGTCGCAGCTTCAAGTACCACCGGCCGCGCGGCGTGCTGTCGCTCGCCAACCACGACGTCAACGCGCTCCTGCAGTGGAACGACCGGCCCAACGTGCGCGCGGACGCGACGCCGCTCGCCGACGAGATGCGGCTCTTCGCGGTCAACACCGACGGCGGGCTCGACCAGGACCGGCGACGCTTCCTCGACCGCCTGTCGCCGTTCCTGCCGGTCGGCTTCTACTACAAGGCGTTCCACGACCGGCGCTGGTTCCCGCGCTGGGAAGCGATGTTCCGTGCGCTCACCGGTCTCGGTCGCGTGTCGGTGACGACGGAGCGCAGGCGCACGCCGAAACGCTACGACTTCTGCGACGTGCTGGTGATCGGCGCCGGCCCCTCGGGACTCTCGGCCGCGCTCGCTGCCGCGGACGCGGGGGCGCGCGTGGTGATCGTCGACGAGAACGCGCGGGCCGGCGGGAGCGGCACGTATGCGCTCGTCGGCGACGACGATCCCGTCGGCGCACGCACCAGAGACAGGGTCGTGCGCTGCGCCGAACATCCGCGTGTGTCGCTCCGCACCGGCACAGTCGCCGCGGGCTGCTACGCCGACCATTGGGTGCCGCTCGTCGAACGCGACCGGATCACCAAGATGCGCGCGCGCGCGGTGGTGATCGCCACGGGTGCCTTCGAGCAGCCGGCCGTGTTCCGCGGCAACGACGTGCCCGGCGTCATGCTCGCCTCCGCGGCGCAGCGCCTGCTGCATCGCTATGCCGTCGCGCCGATGACCCGCGCGGTGGTGCTCGCGGCGAACCGCGACGGCTACCGCGCCGCGCTCGACCTGCTCGCGCACGGCATCGACGTCGCGGCGGTGGCCGACCTGAACGAATCGCCGGCGGACGACGCGGCGTGCCGCGAGCTCGCGTCGCGCGGCATCCCGGTGCGGCTCGGCCATGGCGTGTACGAAGCGCGCGCCGGACACGACGTGCTGCGCGACGCCGTGCTCGCGCCGCTCACGCCGGACGGGGCGCTGAACGCCGCGCGCACCGAACGCATCGGCTGCGACGGCCTCGTCGTGAGCGTCGGCTGGGCGCCGGCCGCGAACCTGCTCTACCAGGCCGGCGCGCGGATGCACTACGACGAGTTGCTCGCGCAGTTCGTGCCGGGCGCGCTGCCGCCCGGCGTTTTCGCCTGCGGCCGGGTGAACGGCGTGTATGCGTTCGAGGCGAAGCTCGCCGACGGCGAGCGCGCCGGGCTCGAAGCTGCCGGGGCGCTCGGTCTGCGCGCTGCAGGTGCAGCCCCGCTCGTACCGGCCGAGGTGCAGCGTCCCTCGCATCCGTATCCGATCTTCTCGCACCCGAAGGGCAAGAACTTCGTCGATTTCGACGAGGACCTGCAACTGCAGGACTTCGCCAACGCGGTGCAGGAGGGCTTCGACAACATCGAGCTGCTCAAGCGCTACACGACCGTGGGCATGGGGCCCTCGCAGGGCAAGCACTCGAACATGAACGCGGTGCGCATCCTCGCGCGCCTGACGGGTCAGCCGATCGAGGCGGTGGGCACGACCACCGCACGGCCGTTCTTCCATCCCGTGCCGCTCGCCCACCTCGCCGGCCGCGGCTTCACCGTCGAACGCGAGACGCCGCTGCACTCGCGCCACGAGGCGCTGGGGGCGGTCCTCATGCTCGCCGGGCATTGGCGGCGGCCGGAGTACTACGCGGTCCCGGGGAGCCGGCGGCTCGGAGCCATCCGCGAAGAGGTGCTCGCCGTCCGCAACTCCGTTGGCCTGATCGACGTCGGCACGCTCGGCAAGATCGAGGTGAGCGGCCCGGACGCGGCGGCGTTCCTCGAGCGCGTCTACACCGGACGCTTCGCCAACATGAGCCCCGGCTCGACACGCTACTGCCTCATGGTCGACGAGGCCGGCACGATCATCGACGACGGCGTGGTCGCGCGCCTCGGCGACCAGCGCTTCTATTTCACGACCACCACCTCGGGCTCGGCCACCGTCTATCGCGAGCTCACGCGGCTCAACACGATGTGGCGGATGCAGTGCGGGATCGTGAACGTCACCGGGCATCGCGCCGCGGTCAACCTCGCCGGGCCGAAGGCGCGCGACGTGCTCTCGCGGCTCACCCGCTCCGACATGAGCGAGGCGGTGTTTCCCTATCTCGCGGCGCGCGAGCTCGAGGTGGCTGGGATCCCGGCACGCGTGCTGCGCATCGGCTTCGTCGGCGAGCTCGGGTACGAGATCCACGTGGCGCACGACCGCGCGAGCTCGCTGTGGGACGCGCTCATGGAGGCCGGGTCGGAGCTCGGCATCCGCCCGTTCGGCGTCGAGGCGCAGCGTCTGCTGCGGCTCGAGAAGGGCCACCTCATCGTCGGCCAGGACACCGACGGTCTCACGAACCCCTTCGAGGCGGGCTGCGGCTGGGCGGTGAAGATGGACAAGCCGTTCTTCGTCGGCCAGCGGAGCCTTGCGATCCTCGCGAAGAAGCCGTCGCGCCAGGCGCTGGTGGGGATCGAGCTCGTCCCCGGCGAGGCGGTCGACCGTGTCGCGGAGTGCCATCTCGTCATCGAGGCGGGCGAGATCGCCGGTCGCGTGACGAGCGTCGCCTTCAGCCCGACGCTCGGCAGGCACATCGGGCTTGCGATGCTCGCGCCCGCGCTCGCGGAGCCCGGGCGGCAGATCGCGATCCGCGTCACCGACGGCGCGCTTGTCACGGCGAAGGTCGTCCGCGCGCCGTTCTACGACGCCGACGGCAGGCGGCAGAAGCTCGCGGAGGCGGCGTGACGAGCGTGACGCGCACGGGGCCGCTGCATCAGGCGCACGTCGCATCGGCCGCCGCGTGGCGCGATCACGCCGGCATGCGGATCGTGGACGAGCACAAGCGCGAGGGCGAGCCGGCAATGCTCGCGCTCGGTGACCGCTCGCACTTGGCGCGCGCCGGCCTGAAGGGGCCCGGTGCCGCAGCATGGCTCGCGACGCAGGGCATCGAGGTGCCGGCCGGGCCGAACACCTGGCGAGCGCTACCGGCCGGACGCGACTCGAACGGGCTCGTTGCGCGTCTCGCGACGTCGGAGTTCCTGGTGGAGGACGACGGCGTGCGTGCGTTCGCGCTCCAGACCGCGCTCGGACACGGCACGACGGACGTCCATCCGGTCCTGCGACAGGACTGCGCGCTCGTGCTCACAGGGCAGCGCGCGAACGACGTGCTGCTGCAGGTGTGCAGCGTCGACTTCGCGGCCCTGCTTGCGCAGGACAGTCCGGAGGGCGGCCCGCTCGCGCTCACCTCGATGGCCGGCGTGTCGGTCCTCGTCGTTCCGCAGCGCGCGCGCGACGTCCCGCTGTTCCGCATCTGGTGCGATCCGACCTTCGGCGCGTACCTGCATCGCACCCTGCTCGACATCGTTGCGGAAGAAGGCGGAGGGCCGGTCGGCCTCGCACGCCTCGCGCGTTTCCTGCATCCGGAGGGCGACCGGCCATGACGCCACAGGCGGCGAAGAAGTTTCTCAAGGACAACGCGGTCAAGTTCGTGCTCGCGCAGTTCGTCGACATCCACGGGTCGGCGAAGGCGAAGGCGGTGCCGGCCGAGCACCTCGACATGGTGCTCGAGGACGGCGCGGGCTTCGCCGGCTTCGCGCTGTGGGGTCTCGGCATGGGGCCGCACGGGCCGGACTACATGGCACGCGGCGATCTCGCGACGCTGTCGCTCGTGCCGTGGATGCCGGGCTTCGCGCGCCTGGCGTGCGACGGCTACGTGAAGGGCGAGCCCTACCGCTACTGCTCGCGCGTCGCGCTGAAGCGGCAGCTCGCGGCGCTTGCCGAACGCAAGCTGACGCTCTACACCGGCATCGAGCCGGAGTTCATGCTGCTCCGGCGCAACGACGACGGCTCGCTCGCGCCGTTCGACGATTCCGACGCGCTCGAGAAACCCTGCTACGACTACAAGGGCCTCGCGCGCTCCGCCGCGTTCATCGAGCGGCTCGTCGACTCGCTCAAGCAGGTCGGGTTCGACATCTACCAGGTCGACCACGAGGACGCGAACGGCCAGTTCGAGGTGAACTACACGTACGCCGACGCGCTCACCACCGCCGACCGCTTCGTGCTGTTCAAGATGGCGGTGTCGGAGATCGCCCGCTCGATGGGCATGGTCGGCACGTTCATGCCGAAGCCCTTCGGGAACCGCACCGGCACCGGCGCGCACTTCCACATCTCGATGGGGAACGGCCGGACGAAGAACCTGTTCCACGACGACCGCGACGCCAACGGCCTCGGCCTGTCGCCGATGGGCTACCACTTCCTCGGCGGCGTGCTCGCGCACGCGCGCGCGCTGGCCGCGGTCGTCGCCCCGAGTGCGAACTCCTACAAGCGCCTCGTCGTGGGCCGGGCGCTGTCGGGGGCGACGTGGGCCCCGGCGTACATCGCCTACGGCGACAACAACCGCACCGCCTGCGTTCGCATCCCCTACGGCCGGCTCGAACTGCGGCTCCCCGACGGCGCGATGAACCCCTACCTCGCCACCGCTGCGATCCTCGCCGCGGGACTCGACGGCATCGACCGCAAGCTCGACCCGGGCAAGCCGATCAACGAGAACCTCTACGAGTGGTCGACGGAGAAGCTCTGCGAGCACGGCGTGCGGCTGCTGCCGCAGAACCTGAACGAGGCCATCGACGAACTGGAGCGCGACAAGGTGCTGTGCGCGGCGCTGGGCGAGGACCTCGCGCGCGAGCTCATCGAGCTGAAGCGCATGGAGTGGGTCGAGTACTCGCGGCACGTGTCCGACTGGGAGCGGTCGCGCTACATCGAGTTCTTCTGACACGAGGGAGCGGAGCCGATGTGCGGAATCGTCGGATTGCTGGTGAAGAAGCCCGGGCTGCGGCCGAGGCTCGGCGAGTGGATGCTGCCGATGCTCGTCGGCATGACCGAGCGCGGCCCGGACTCCGCGGGGCTCGCCGTCTACACCGCGCCGACCGCCGTCGAGCGCCGCAAGCTCTCGCTGCACGACACGGGCGGAACGGTCGACTGGGGCGCGTTCTCGACCGCGGCCGTAGCCGCGCTCGGGCCCGACACGACGGTGGCAGTGAAGGCGAACCACGCGGTGCTCGAATCCGCCGCTTCCCCGGGCACGGTCAAGCAATGGGTGCGCGGCGCGTTCCCGCAGCTCGTCGTGCTCTCGGCCGGCCGCCGCATCGACCTCTACAAGGATGTCGGCCTGCCGGCGGAGGTCGTCGCCCGTTACGGGCTCGCCGAGGTCGCCGGCACGCATCTCGTCGGCCACACGCGCATGGCGACGGAGTCGGCGGTGACGCCCGAGAACGCCCACCCGTACACCGCCGGCGAGGACTGGTGCGTGGTGCACAACGGCTCGCTCTCCAACCCCTATCAGATCCGCCGCAAACTGGAGCCGCTCGGCATCCGCTTCGACGGCGACTGCGACACGGAGGCGGCGTGCCGTTACCTCGAATGGCGGATGCGCGAGGGCGACGACCTGGAGGCGGCCATCCACCGCGGCTTCGACGCGTTCGACGGCTTCTACACCTTCCTCATGGGGACCGAGGACAAGCTCGCGATCGTGCGCGATGCCTTCGCGTGCAAGCCGGCGGTCGTGGCGGAGACGGACGACTACGTCGCCATCGCCTCGGAGTTCCGTTCGCTCGCGAAGCTGCCCGACATCCGCCACGCGACGCTGTTCGAGCCGAAGCCGGAGGAGATCTACTCGTGGCGCGTGCAATGAGCGCCGTGACGGCCGCCGCCGCGCCGGCGACGAAGCTGTTCGACCTTGCGCACGACGGCGTGCGCGAGCTGAACCGCTTCCTGCACCAGGACGCGCACGTGCTGCGCGGGCTGCAGGTCGTGGTCCGCAACCCCGACGGCGCGCACAACCTCGCCGTCGGCGTGAACGCGCCGGTCACGGTCGAGATCGACGGCCATGCGGGGTACTACTGCGGCGGCATGAACCAGCACGCGACGGTCGTCGTGAACGGTAACGCCGGTCCTGGGGTCGCGGAGGGCATGACGTCGGGCCGGGTGCACGTCCACGGCTTCGCGTCGGTCTCCGCGGGCGCCGCCGCGCATGGCGGCCTGCTCGTCATCGACGGCGACGCGTCGCTCCGCTGCGGCATCTCGATGAAGGGCATCGACATCGTCGTCGGCGGTTCGGTCGGCGACTTCGCCGCGTTCATGGCGCAGGCGGGCCGGCTCGTCGTGTGCGGCGACGCCGGCGACGGGCTCGGCGACTCGATCTACGAAGCGGTCATCTACGTCCGCGGGCGCATCGCGAGCTTCGGCGCCGACGCGCACGAGGAGCCGATGACGGAGGCCGATTACGCGGCGGTCAAGTCGCTGCTCGACGCGTCGGGCTTCGACCACGACCCGAGGACGTTCCGCCGGGTGGCGTCGAAGCGGGAGCTGTACCACTGGAACGCGGATGCGACCCAGGAGTATTGAACCGATTCAACACGGAGGCAAGGAGGACACAGAGGGCCACGGAGGCATGGATTTGGGGGAGCGGCTTTCCGTATTCCCGTGTGGCGCACGCGCGGCTTCGATGTCTTCGGTCGCTTGAATCTTGCCAAGGCTCGTGACGATCGTCTGCATGCAGGCCGAAGCGACGGCAGGTACACCGATCGCGGCAATCACCGCCGATTCGATCGCTCCGCGCGACGGACACCGTGAGCGAGTGGTCGTCATGCCAATCACCGCAGCCAGTCGCCTTTTCACGAATGTCTTCCTGCTCTCTCTGTCCTCCGTGCCTCTGTGTTGAAGTCTTTCCCGGACCTCCATGAACGACCCCACCGACGTCCCCAAGCCCATCCAGCGCGAAGAGAGCTCGAGCTACGACCGCCGCATCCTCGATTACATCCACAACGCCGCGGCGCACGGGCTCTACGAGATCCGTGGCCTCGGCGCGAAGCGCAAGCTCCCGCACTTCGACGACCTCGTCTTCCTCGGCGCGTCGCTCTCGCGCTACCCGCTCGAGGGCTACCGCGAGCGCTGCGACACGAAGACCGTGCTCGGCACGCGGTTCGCGTCGAAGCCGGTCGAGCTCGCCATCCCGATCACGGTCGCCGGCATGAGCTTCGGCTCGCTCTCCGCGAACGTGAAAGAGGCGCTGGGGCGCGCAGCGACCGAGATGGGCACCTCGACGACCACGGGCGACGGCGGCATGACGCCCGAGGAGCGGCAGTCGTCGAAGACGCTGGTGTACCAGTGCCTGCCGTCGCGCTACGGCTTCAAGCCCGACGACCTGCGCAAGGCCGACGCGATCGAGGTCGTCATCGGCCAGGGCGCGAAGCCCGGCGGCGGCGGCATGCTGCTCGGGCAGAAGGTGAACCCGCGCGTGGCGAAGATGCGCACGCTCCCCGAGGGCGTCGACCAGCGGTCGGCCTGCCGGCATCCGGACTGGACCGGTCCCGACGACCTCGCGATCAAGATCAAGGAGCTGCGCGAGATCACCGACTGGGAGAAGCCGGTCTACGTGAAGGTCGGCGCGACGCGCGTGTTCAACGACGTGAAGCTCGCGGTGCACTCGGGCGCGGACGTCGTCGTGGTCGACGGCATGCAGGGCGGCACGGCGGCGACGCAGACGGTGTTCATCGAGCACGTCGGCATCCCCACGCTCGCGGCCGTGCGCCAGGCGGTGGACGCGCTCGAGGACATGAACATGCGCGGCGAGGTGCAGCTCGTCGTCTCGGGCGGCATCCGGACCGGTGCCGACGTGGCGAAGGCCCTCGCCCTCGGCGCGGACGCGGTGTCGATCGGCCAGGGCGTGCTCATGGCGCTCGGCTGCAACCACGCGAGCTACCAGCAGGACGGCGTGGCGCACGACGCGACCGCCGACTACGCGCGGCTCGGCACCGCGCCCGGGTACTGCCATCACTGCCACACCGGGCTCTGCCCGGTCGGCATCACGACGCAGGACCCGGTGCTGGAGCGGCGGCTGTCACCCGAGATCGGTGCGCGGCACCTGCGCAACTACCTCAAGACGCTGACGATGGAGCTCACCACCCTCGCGCGCGCCTGCGGCAAGCAGAACGTGCATCACCTCGAGCCCGAGGACCTCGTCGCGCTGACGATCGAGGCGGCGGCGATGGCGCGCGTGCCGCTGGCGGGGACGAGCTGGGTTCCGGGGCACGAAAAGCCTTGATTCCCCGTCGCGGCCGAGCAGCCGGCCAAGAGCGCCGCGTGCAGGGCGACCTGCGCGCGCGGGCGCAGCGTTCGGGTCATCCAGTCCGAATACGCGTAGCCCGCGAGCAGCACGACCTGGAAGAACACCATGCACACCGCCCAGACCGCCGCCGACCCGCCGAACCACGGCAAGATGTTCTTGGAGACGATCGGCTGGACGAGGAAGAGCAGGAACGCACTGGAGAAGATGGTCCCGGCGAAGATCCCTATCATCGTGATCCTCGCGGCCTGCCGGGCCGCGGCACCTAACCTTACCGCAGGGGCGGTGCGGGGCGTTGACGGACGGGTTGCGCCCGGTGGCGCCTGCGTTCGGCGCTGCCCTGGCCGCAGGTCCGGTCAGCGTTGACTCGGCGACGCCGCCCGGGCCCCGAGGCTTTGCCCGATACATCATCCGCACGCCGAGGTCGCCCTCGCGGCTGGCCGCCCTCAACACGCGCTCGACGAAGGTCTCCGGCTTCTGTGTGAGAAAGAAGAGGTTCTCCGTCTTATCTGCGGGCTGCAGCACCGACAGTCGCCACACGTTGTCTACCACGCGGTGTTCACGGCGAGGTGAGTGCCTCCTTGCGCGGCACGTCGATGTGCTTGAGGCTCTGGAACGGCAGCACGGTGGTGCAGACGTCGCGCGTCTTGCCGTTCCACACCAACTCGACCTCGCGCTCGTCCTCGAACAGGAGGAAGCGGTACTTTTCCGGCAGCGGTTTGCCCTGCTCCGGCAGCTTTGGCGATGTCGCGTCGCTCGGCGTCGGTCAGTTCGTAGTGCTTGCGGTCGGCGCGGCTCATGGCTGCGTGGGCTCCAGCAGGCCAATGCGGTCGAGGATCGCCACGGCCAGTGACTTGAAGTCGCTCCACGCGTCGCGCACCGCCGAGGCGTGCGCGCCGATGGCGCCGTCGGCCGAAGTCAGATGAAAGATCGGTTTGCGGACTTCCTGCGCCATCGGCATGAGGCTCCGGTAATGCTTGAGCCGCGCCAGGCAGTTGCCGTCGTCGCCAAGCAGCGGCGCGGTGCCGGGCAGGCCGAGCACGCTCTCTCGATACGTCGTCGGAATGCGATCGACCCACTTCTTGTAGGCCTTGACCGGCCGCGAAAGCCGGTCCATGTGTTGCATCACCACGTAGCCAACCGGCTGCATCCGGCCTTGGGGCAGGGCGAATGTAGGCTGCTGCCAGTTGTCGAGCCGCTTGTTCCATTCAGCCCGCCAAGCGCGCAGGGTCGGGCCGAGGTTACGCAGACCCTGCAGCGAGAACAGATCGGCGGCCAGCGGGATGGCAACGTGATCGGTCCCAATCAGCGCGGATCGGTTGATCGCGCCCAGGTTGGGGCCAACGTCGGCGACGATCAGATCAGCGTCGTGCTGAGCGGCGGCCTGCTGCGCAACCTGGTAGAAGCACGACAGCACCCGGAACGGCCGATACAGGCTGCCGGTGCGTAGCGCGCTCGGCCATTCCTGCGACAGAAAGTCCTCGAAGCTGGCCAGCCCAAGGTCGCCGGGCACCAAGTGTAGCCGGGGAGCGATTCGCTGCGTTTGCGGTGCCAGAATGTCACCGGTCTCGGTCAATGGGCGCAGACACTGATAAATGGTTCCGTTGCGCTGCGTGTTCGGCTCAACGTCCCACAGCACTTCGAGGTCGTCCTCGGAAAGGAAGGCCGAGGTCAGGTTGGCTTGCGGATCGAGGTCAATGGCAACGACGCGTTTGCCCATCTCGGCAAGCATCCAAGCCAGATGGAACACGAGCGAGGTCTTGCCGACGCCGCCCTTGTTGTTGAAGAACGTCAAGACCGGAACGCTCATGGCGCGCGCCGCAGGATGAACAGCACGGTGGAAGGCTCGACCTGGAATTCCAGCGGCGGATTGCCGTTGGCCGCAAGCGCGCGCCTCGCCTCGCCGATGCCAAAACCGAAGCGCTGCACGAAACCAAGGGTCTTGAGCACGCCGGCGAGCGTCGGGTTGCGATAGTCGGCCACGCCGGGCTGGCCGAAGTTTTGCGCGGTGACGATGCCGTAGGGGCCGCCGGGACTGAGCACCTCGATCCGGTCGTCGAACCAGTAGACGCGCACTGGCGCATTCGTGTGCTCGTAGGTGCGGTGCATGACCGCATTTCGAACAATCTGTTGAAGCGCGGTAATCGGATACGGCGAGGTGCGAATCTCGCGGTCGGTGGACGTGAAGTCGACCGCCGTGGTCAGGGTAGCCTGCAGCTTGTCTTCGAGACGGCGCAGCATTTGATCGACCGTGCCGTCGATCTCGGCGGCGTCGGCCACCGGATCGGTGATGGCCCTGCCTAGAATCCGCAGGAACTGGATGTAGGCGCAAGGAACCCAGGTGCGGGGCGACTTTCCGACGGTGAGCACGCCGACCACCGTGGGCGTGGGATCGTTCACCGAGGCGATCATGCCGGTGGCCGCCAGCCGCTGTTCATAGCTGCGCTCGTTGGCGGCAATCACGTCCGCGGCGACTGCGCGCGGCAGGTACTCGTTCTCGAAGACGACGCGGCTCAGTTCGGAGAGTGGGCAACCGCGGATCGGGTGGGTGTCGAAGCTTCGATCGCCTGCCAGTCGTTTCTCATTGAGAACGGTCTCGTCTTGGGCGGAAGCGATGCCTCGACGTGGCCCGATCCGGATCCACACCTTGCCGTCGTAGCGCACGGGCGGGGCGTGCGCTGGCCAGACGGTGACTACCGCCATCCGCGCGCCCTTTACGGCGCGGGCCGCCACTGTGAGCGTCGGCGGTGGCACGATCTTGCCGTCGGTCTTGATGTCGGCCAGCGTGGTCAGCAGTTGTTCAGTCACGGCAATGTTCGAGGGCGTTCCGTCATCACGCGCGCCGACGATCAAGACACCGGGCTTGCCGTGATTCGGTAGGTCGTTGCCGAACGCGCAGATTGCCTGCCGAGCCTTCTCCGGCGCGTCGCCGGCCCACGCTTGCTTGCGTTCGACGCGGTCTGACTCTAGGTCGTCCACCAGGGCGGTCAACTCTTCGTCGGGGATCGGGCTCATCATTCGTCCTGGTACTCACGAAATGCAGCCATCAGCGCGGCCAGGGTCTTGGGCCGGTGCCGCTCAAACTGCGCCTGATCGCCATAAACAAAGCCGTATGCCGGACCGCCCTCGGCAAGGGTGGCGCTTGTTGCGTGATTGCACCATTGACGCAGGCGCTTCATCCAGTATAGGCCGGACAAAGCGCCCTGCTCGTCCTTGGGTCTGCCTGCCCCGTTCAGTCCGAGGCGAAGAGAGGCAGCGGCGCAGGCTCGTGGGGCCAGCCTCGGTCGTCGAAATCGCGGCCGCCAGCGCCTCTCCCCCTGCAAAGCCGGCTCGCCGTCGCCGCGATCCGGACCGTGTCGCCCCTCGCGCACAGCCGATCCCCTGCAGTGGCCGAACCGCGGAGAGCGTCTCAGCCCAACGGCCGCGCGGGCGGGGCCCGGCATGGCGGCGGCCGGGAGGCCTGAGCCGCCGCTAGAGAGGTGCCCCCGGACGCGCGCCACTCGCCTCACTGAATGCGCAACAGCGCCTTGATCTTCGCGCGTACGTGGACCATGACGTCCGCACGCACCGCGCCCATCTTCTTTGCGCGGCGAACTTTCCAGTCGAGCGACTTCACCTGATCGGAGAGCACGGCGCTCGCGACGCCGTCGATCTCCGTTGGCACCTCGAAGGGGTGCCCCTTGATTCGCGTGGTCATAGGGCAGCAGACCATCAAGCCGGCTTTGACGTTGTACGCCGCCGGACTGATGACGAGGGCAGGGCGATGGCCAGCCTGCTCATGACCGGCTTGCGGGTCGAACTCGAGCCAGACCACATCGCCGGCGTCGGGCACGTAGCCGCGTGCCGCCATCAAAGGGCCTCTTTGCCGACGGGCTTGCCGAAGCCGGCCTCGCCGTGCGAGTTCTTCGAGGTGATGCCCTCGACGAGTTCGTCGAGGTCGTACTCGACCGCGTCGGAAGGCTCGATCACGATGCGCCCGGGCGTTACGGTCAGGTTGACCTTCTGCTCGACGCAGAACGCCGCCTCGTCGAGCGCCGCCTTAGGCAATCGAAGGGCCGGGCTGTTGCCCCACTTGCGGATCACGGCTTTCATGGACGCACCTTTCCGAAAATGTATCTACATTGTAGACACATTGGCGCGTGAACTCAAGGTTGTCCCGCTTCCTCGCTGCCCGTGGCGCGCTTGACTCGCCCCCTGATCCCTGGAGTTGGCTCTCCGCCGTGATGAGCAGCTCTTCGCGTGGCGGACGGGAGCCGTCATCGTCGCGAGACGTGCGAATTGCCGCGCACGTAGAAGCGGAGCAGCCGCCGCGCCCAGCGCCCGGCGTAGTCGACGCCGATCCGCGGTCGGCTTACGATGCGAGGCGGTGCGGTGTCGGCGGGGGGCGCGATGAACAGGTCGCCGGAAACGAGGTCGTGACCATTGCAGCTCAGGTCGATGTGCAGCGCGCGGCAGACGAGCCCGGGCCCCGCCGCGCGACCGGTCACGTTCGCGATCGGCTCGATTGCGCGAATCAGGACCGCCGAGGCCTGCCCCTCGGCTTCCGTGACCACGTTCATGCAGTGGTGCAGGCCGTAGATCAGGTACACGTAGGCGTGCCCGGGCGGGCCGAACATCACGCGAGTGCGCGGCGTGAGCCCGCGGGCGGAATGGGCGGCGCGGTCGTGCGGGCCGAGGTAGGCCTCGACCTCGACGATGCGGCCGATGCGCTCGACGCCGCCCGTGCGATGGACGAGCCGCGCGCCGAGCAACGCCTTCGCAACGGTGACGGGATCGCGGTCGTAGAACGACCGGGGCAGCGGCGCGAGCGAAGCGTCGACGGGGCGGGGCGGCGTGAAGTCCGGCATTCGGCGACTGTCGCGCGCGCGGCCGGCTGAAGCAAGCGCGAGCACCTCCACCGGTCGCCGCGACGGACTCCATGCTTGTGCATGCTAGAACGCCGTCCCCTTTTCTTGGCTCCACGCGCGCTGCGCGCCGTGGAGACCGATCACAGGGAGGAGCTCGTCGTGTCCCAGGACTTCGTCATCCCCCTCTGGCCTCTACCGTCGCTGCCGGTCGTCGGCTCGGCGCTACGGTTCCCCGTGCGCCGCATCTTCTGCGTCGGTCGCAATTACGTCGAGCATCAGAAGGAGATGGGCGGCGACGGGCGCGAACTGCCGTTCTTCTTCTGCAAGGCCGCGCACGACCTCGTGCCCGGCGGCGGCGTCGTGCACTGCCCGCCGCAGACCGCCAACTACCACTACGAAACGGAGATGGTCGTCGCGCTGGGCCGCGGCGGACGCGACATCGATGCCGCGCACGCAAACGCGCACGTCTGGGGCTACGGCGTCGGCCTCGACATGACGCGGCGCGACCTGCAGCAGTGGGGCAAGGACCACGGCCGGCCGTGGAGCTTCGGCAAGGACTTCGATGAGGCGGCGCCGGTGGGTGCGATCACCCCCGCGGAGCGGATCGGCCATCCGGCGCGCGGACGCCTGCAGCTCCGGGTGAATGGCGAGCTGCGCCAGGATGCGGACATCGCCGACATGATCTGGTCGGTGCCCGAGCAGATCGCCTTCCTCTCGCGCTACTACACGCTCGAGCCGGGCGACCTGCTGATGGCCGGCACGCCGGCGGGGGTCGGCAAGGCGAACCCGGGCGATGTGCTCGAAGCATCGGTGGAGGGACTGGCGCCGCTCCGAGTGACGATTGCGCCGCCCGCATAGACCGGGCCCTGTGCCCGCCCCGCCGCGCTTACGGTTGACCTTCCCGCTCCGGGCGACCATTTCCTCACCCGGCGCGCAGGGGCCGGCGCGGGCACGCTTTGAGCGTCAGCCGCTTCACCCGTGGCGGGCGTCCGGGATCTTTGCCGCACTTCTAGGGCGTTGCCACAATCTCTTGATTGACAGCCACCTACGCGCGGACTAGCCTGCGCGGACGGCGCCGATTTGAGCATCAGCTTGCGGGCGCCCGCCGTGCTCGGCCTACGGCGTCAAACAAATCCCGCTAAAGCGAGCGCGACCCGTTCGAGCCGCGGCGGCCGAGCGGGTCTTTCGTTTCCGGCTCTCGATTCCGGACCCTGCCTCCATGCCCGATTCCCACGCCCACGATCACTCCTGCGCCGCGCATCCCGGCGGACACGGCCCCCACGGCGCGCGACGCGCCGACGGCCCGCTGCCGATCCCGCCGGCGAAGTCGCCGCTCGCGCCGGCCGCGATGCGCCCCGACCGGACCGACGAGCTGCGCGCGCTGCTCGAGCGACGCATCCTGGTCCTCGACGGCGCGATGGGCACCATGATCCAGGGCTACCGGCTGAACGAGGCCGAGTACCGCGGCGAGCGCTTCGCCGACTGGCCCCACGACCTCAAGGGCAACAACGACCTGCTCACGCTCACGCGGCCGCACGTCATCCGCGAGATCCACGACCAGTACCTCGCGGCCGGTGCCGACATCGTGGAGACCAACACCTTCAACGCCAACGCGCCGTCGATGGCGGACTACGGCATGGAGGGGCTGGTCTACGAGCTCAACCTCGCCGCCGCGCGCCTCGCGCGCGAAGCCTGCGACGCGGCGACGGCGCAAGATCCGACCAGGCCGCGCTACGTGGCCGGCGTGCTCGGCCCGACGAACAAGACCGCATCGATCTCGCCCGACGTCAACGACCCCGGCTTTCGCAACATCGCGTTCGACGAGCTTGTCGAAGCCTATGCGGAGTCGCTGCGCGGCCTGATCGACGGTGGTGCGGACCTGATCCTCATCGAGACGATCTTCGACACGCTGAACGCGAAGGCGGCCATCTTCGCCGTGCTGCGTCACTTCGACCGGGTCGGCGCGAAGCTGCCGATCATGATCTCGGGAACGATCACCGACGCGTCGGGCCGCACGCTCACCGGCCAGACGACCGAGGCGTTCTGGAATTCGGTGCGTCACGCCGAGCCGCTCTCGATCGGCCTTAACTGCGCGCTGGGTGCAAAGCTGATGCGGCCGTACATCGAGGAGCTCGCGAAGGTCGCCGGCACCTTCGTCTCGTGCTATCCGAACGCGGGCCTACCGAACCCGCTCTCCGACACCGGCTACGACGAGCTGCCCGCCGACACGTCCGCGCTGCTTGCGGAGTTCGGCGCGTCGGGGTTCCTCAACATCGTCGGCGGTTGCTGCGGCACGACGCCCGCGCACATCGAGGCGATCGCGCGCGCCGTCGCGACCGTGCGCCCGCGCGTGGTGCCGCAGGTCGAGGCGAAGCTGCGGCTCTCCGGCCTCGAACCCTGCAACATCGGCGATGACTCGCTGTTCGTGAACGTCGGCGAGCGCACCAACGTCACCGGCTCGAAGGCGTTCGCGCGGCTGATCCTCGCCGGCGACTACGCGCAGGCGCTCGCGGTCGCGCGGCAGCAGGTGGAGAACGGCGCGCAGGTCGTCGACGTCAACATGGACGAGGCGATGCTGGATTCGGAGAAGGCGATGACGACCTTCCTGAATCTCCTCGCCGCGGAGCCCGACATCGCGCGCGTGCCGGTGATGGTCGACAGCTCGAAGTGGAGCGTGATCGAAGCCGGCCTCAAGTGCATGCAGGGCAAGTGCATCGTCAACTCGATCTCGCTCAAGGAGGGCGAGGCCGAGTTCGTCGAGCGGGCGAAGCTCGCCCGCCGCTACGGCGCGGCTGCGGTCGTCATGGCCTTCGACGAACAGGGGCAGGCCGACTCGCTCGCGCGGCGGATCGAGGTCTGCCATCGCAGCTACGAGACGCTCGTGCGCAAGGTCGGCTTCCCGCCCGAGGACATCATCTTCGACCCGAACGTCTTCGCGGTCGCGACCGGCCTCGAGGAGCACGCGAACTACGGCATCGACTTCATCGAGGCGACCCGCTGGATCAGGGCGAACCTGCCGCACGCGAAGGTGTCGGGCGGCGTTTCCAACCTCTCGTTCTCGTTCCGCGGCAACGAGCCGGTGCGCGAGGCGATGCACACCGCCTTCCTCTACCACGCCGTGCAGGCGGGCATGACGATGGGCATCGTCAACGCCGGGCAGATCGGCGTGTACGACGAGATCCCGAAGGATCTGCTCGAGCACGTCGAGGACGTGATCTTCAACCGGCGCCCGGACGCCACCGAGCGCCTGGTGAAGTTCGCCGAGACCGTCAAGGGCGGCGGCAAGGCGAAGGAAGAGGACCTCTCCTGGCGGAAGGAACCCGTCGAGGCGCGCCTCGCGCACGCGCTCGTGCACGGTATCGCCACGCACGTCGTCGAGGACACCGAGGAAGCGCGCCAGAAGGTCGCGGCGCGCGGCGGGCGGCCGATCGAGGTGATCGAGGGCCCGCTGATGGACGGCATGAACGTCGTCGGCGACCTGTTCGGGGCCGGCAAGATGTTCCTGCCGCAGGTGGTGAAGTCGGCGCGCGTGATGAAGCAGGCGGTCGCACACCTCGTGCCGTTCATCGAGGCCGAGAAGGCCGCTTCCGGCGACACCAGGCCGAAGGGCAAGCTCGTCATCGCCACGGTGAAGGGCGACGTGCACGACATCGGCAAGAACATCGTCGCCGTGGTGCTCCAGTGCAACAACTTCGAGGTGGTGAACCTCGGCGTGATGGTGCCGGCGCAGAAGATCCTCGACGTCGCGCGCGAGGAGAACGCGGACATCATCGGCCTCTCCGGCCTGATCACCCCGTCGCTCGAGGAGATGGCGCACGTCGCGCACGAGATGCAGCGGCAGGGCTTCAACATCCCGCTGCTGATCGGCGGCGCGACGACCTCGCGCGTGCACACCGCGGTGAAGATCGCGCCCCAGTACAAGGGCCCGGTGATCTACGTCGCGGACGCCTCGCGCTCCGTGGGCGTCTGCCAGAACCTGATCTCCGAGGATGCGCGCGGGCGCTATCTCGCCGAGCTGGCGACCGACTACGACCGGATCCGCAGGCAGCACGCAGCGAAGAAGGGGCAGACGCCGCTCGTGTCGCTCGCCACCGCGCGCGCCAACCACGAGAAGGTGGACTGGACCGGCTATGTGCCGCCGGCGCCGAAACGCCTCGGCCGCATCGAGCTCCGCGACCACGGCCTCGCCGAGATCGCGCGCTACATCGACTGGAGCCCGTTCTTCCAGACCTGGGACCTTGCGGGCAGCTACCCGAAGATCCTCGACGACGCCGTCGTGGGCGAAGCCGCGCGCAACGTCTTCGCCGAGGCCAAGTCGATGCTCGACCGCATCGTGCGCGAGAAGTGGGTGACGGCGAACGGCGTGTGCGGCCTCTTCCCTGCGAATTCGGTCGGCGACGACGTCGAGGTCTACACCGACGAATCGCGCAGGCAGGTGCGCACGGTGGTCCGCGGGCTGCGCCAGCAGGCGCGCAAGGCCGAGGACCGCTCGAACCTCTGCCTCGCCGACTTCGTGGCACCGAAGTCATCGGGGCTGCGCGACTACGTCGGCGCGTTCGCGGTGACCGCGGGCTTGGGCTGCGACGAGCGTGTGCGCGAGCTCGAGGCGAAGCACGACGACTATGCTGCCATCATGCTCAAGGCGCTCGCCGACCGGCTTGCGGAGGCGTTCGCCGAAATGCTGCACGCGAAGGTGCGCAAGGAGCTGTGGGGCTACGCCACCGACGAGCGGCTCGACAACGCCGCCCTCATCGCGGAGCAGTACCGCGGCATCCGCCCGGCGCCCGGCTATCCCGCGTGTCCGGACCACACGGAGAAGGGGCCGCTCTTCGACCTGATCGACGCACCGGCGATCGGCATGTCGCTCACCGAGACGTTCGCGATGTGGCCGGCGGCGAGCGTGTCCGGCTTCTACTTCGCCCACCCGCAGTCGCGCTACTTCGCCGTCGGCCGCATCGGCCGCGACCAGGTCGAGGACTACGCGCAGCGCAAGGACATGAGCATGGAAGCAGTCGAACGCTGGCTCGCGCCGGTGCTGGGCTACGACCCCGCGGACGCGGAGGCGAAGGCCGTCGCTGCCTGACCCCTTCCCCCTCCCAAGGGGAAGGCCGGGATGGCGTTTACCTGATCCCTGATCCCTGACCTCTGACCTCTATGCCCGTCACACGCCACAACCCCCACGGCGGCATCCTCGCCGATGCCGTGGAAGCGAACGGCTTCGTCTTCCTCGCCGGCCAGGTCCCGACCGACACGAGGCAGGACATCCGCGGCCAGACGCAGCAGGTGCTGGACGCGATCGACGCGCTCCTCGCCAAAGCGGGCTCGCACAAGTCGAAGATCGTCTCGGCGAACATCTGGCTCACGGACATCCGCAACCGCGAGGCGATGAACGAGGCGTGGAAGGCGTGGGTCGACCCGAACAATTTGCCCGCGCGCGCCACCGTCGAGGCGAAGCTCGCCGACCCGCGCATGCTCGTCGAGATCGCCGTCGTCGCGGTCAAGTAGCGCCGCAAACGCGTCGGTGCCCGCGCCCGATTCCTATCTCGCGAAGCTGCTCGCGACCTTTCCGCACCCGGGACGCGTCGAGTGGATCGGCGTGCGGCCGGAGCGACGCGCGGCGGTCGAGGTGGTCGATCGCGTCGTCGCGGTGGAGGGCGGCCTCGTCGGCGACCACTATGCCGGCGGCAGGCGGCAGGTGACGCTGATCCAGGCGGAGCACCTGCCCGCGGTGGCTGCGCTCATGCGTCGTGACGTCCGAGCCCATCCTCTCGCGCTCGACCCGGCGCTCCTGCGCCGGAACATCGTCGTCTCAGGCGTGAACCTGCTCGCGCTCAAGGGGCACCGTTTCCGCATCGGCGAGGCAGTGCTCGAGGGCACCGGACCGTGCGAGCCCTGCTCGCGCATGGAAGAGGCGCTCGGGCCCGGGGGCTACAATGCGATGCGGGGCCACGGCGGCCTCACGGCGCACGTCGTGAGCGGTGGCGGGGTACGCATCGGCGACGCGGTCGCTGCGCTCGACGGCGCATAGCGAACGCAGCAGGGCGACCCACCGCGTCGCGCCTTGCCGTGACCGCAAGAACAGCGCGGGACGGGCATGCCGCTCGCACCCGCTGCCGCGCCGTGGCGCCACCGAATCTCCGCTGCTGCTCACCATGCTCCTGCCGTCCGCGATCCTCCCCGCCGACTGGAGCGCGCTTGCGGCGCTGGCACTCGCTGTGCTCGTGGCGCTCGCCGCCTGGCGCGCGCCCTGGCGTCGCTTGATGGTGAACGAGCAGAGCCACGTGTGGCTCGGATTCATCGTCTTCGCGGCGATCCTGTGGCTGATCGGCGGCGGCGTGGGTGCGAGCGTGCGCTTCCACCTGCTTGCAGCGCCGCTCGCCTATCTGCTGTTCGGGCCATGGCTCGCACTCCTCGCGCTCGCGCTGGCGGGGGCGGCCGTCACCTTCATGAATGGCGACTGGGCCGCGTACCCGATGCACGTGCTGCTCTCGGGGGCGCTGCCGATCGCGGTGAGCCATCTCGTGCTCACCCTTGCCGAGAGGCGGTTGCCGCCGAACTACTTCATCTACATCTTCGTTGGCGCCTTCCTCGGCGGTGCGCTGTCGATGTTCGTCGCCGGGCTCGCCACGGCGGGGCTCGCGGCGCTCGCCGCGCCGCAGGTCCGCTACGCCGGCGAGGACCTGCCGGCGATGCTGCTGATGCTGTCCTTCGGCGAAGGGACGCTCACGGGCATGCTCGCTTCGCTGATGGTGGTCTACCGGCCGACGTGGGTCGGCACCTTCGACGATGCGCGCTACCTGGGACGGCGTCCATGAGCCTTCTCGCGACTTCCCTGTCGCGCAACCGCCGATGTGGTCCGCTCGGAGCGGTGCTGCTCGCGCTCGCGCTGCTCGCCGCCGCCTGCACGCCGGAGCGCGACTGGCGCGAGCTCCAGTGGCCGCAGGGCGGCTTCTCGGTGCTGCTGCCGGGCAAGCCGCGCAAGGAGGCGCGCACCGTGACGATCGGCGACACTGCCGTGCCGCTGGAGATGCTCTCGCTGCAGACCAAGGGCGCCGCGTACGGCGTGGGCTACGCCGACTTCCCGCCGGGTGCTACACCGGAAGTGCAGGCGCGACGCCTCGCGGCCGCGCGCGACCAGCTCGTCGGCAACATCGCGGGCGAGCTGAAGGCCGACAAGGAGATCAGCGTCAGCGGTCATCCGGGTCGCGAGTTCCGTGCCGAGGGCAAGGTCGCAGGCGAGCCGTTCGTGACGTCGGCGCGCGTGGTGGCGGTCGGCGATCGGCTCTACGAAGTTGCGGTGGTGGCGCGCGCCGAACAGGCGGCGGCCGCCGACCCCGACCTCTTCCTCGGCTCCTTCAAGCTGATCGGCGGGACGAGCTCCGCGGCACCGCGCTGACGCGTTCGGCACGACGCAGCTACGGTTGCAAGCCCGCCACGCCGCTGTCCCTCCCCGCTTGCGGGGGAGGCGAGGGCGGGGGGCAGGAGGGGAGTCCAGCTACTGCCGCCAGAACGACGGCGTGAACACGACAACGAGCGCGAAGACCTCGAGCCGTCCGAGCAGCATCGTCGCCGTGCACACGCACTTCTGGAAGTCGCTCAGGAACGCGTAGCTCGACGCCGGGCCGACCTTCTCGAGGCCGGGTCCGGTGTTGTTGAGGCACGCGATCACCGCCGAGAAGGACGAGACCGCATCGAGCCCGCTCAGCGCGAGCAGCAGCGTCGCGATGACGAGCACCGCGCCGTAGACGAGCATGAAGCCGAGCACGGCGAAGACGATGTTGTTCTCCACCGCGGTGCCGCCGAGCTTCACCGGGATGTACGCGCGCGGATGGACGATGCGCTTGAGCTCGCGCGCCGCCTGCTTCACCTGCAGCTGCGCGCGCAGCAGCTTGATGCCGCCGCCGGTGGAGCCCGAGGAGGTCGCGAACGTGCACAGGAACAGCATCAGGAGCGGCGCGAACGCGGGCCACGCAGCGAAGTCGACGGTGGAGAAGCCCGCGGTGGTCGCCATGGAGACGACGTTGAACGCGCTGTGGCGCAGCGCCGTGAGGAAGCCGGGGTAGGTATCGCGCAGCCACAGATACAGCGCGATGCCGAGCACGCTCGCGGCGAGCACCACGAGGTACGGGATCGACTCCGGGTCGCGCCGGTACACGCCGGGCGACCGCCGCTGCACGGCGAGGAAGTGGGTGCCGAAGTTCAGGCCCGCGAGCGTCATGAAGACGATCGCGACCAGCTCGACGCGGACGCTCGCGAAGAACGCGAAGCTGTCGTCGTGCGGCGTGAACGCGCCGAGGCCGAGCGTCGCGAAGGCGTGCATCATCGCGTCCAGCCATCCCATGCCGGCGAAGCGATAGCCGAGCAGGCAGGCCGCGGTGAGCGCCCAGTAGACGAGCCAGAGGCCGCGCGCGGCCTCGGTGATGCGCGGCGTGAGCCGCGTTTCGCGCATCGGCCCCGGCGTCTCGCTGCGGAAGATCTGCGCACCCCCGACCGCGAGCAGCGGCAGGATCGCCACCGCGAACACGAGGACGCCCATGCCGCCGAGCCACACCAGCTGCGTGCGCCAGACGTTGATCGACACCGGCAAGCGTTCGACGCTCGAGAAGATGCTGGCGCCCGTGGTCGTGAGCCCCGAGACCGCCTCGAAGTAGGCATCGACGAACGACAGGTCGCGAAGCTCGGTGAACATCGGCACCGCGGCGATCGCAGGCAGTACCGTCCACGCCAGCGACACGAGCAGGAAGCCGTCGCGCGGCTGCAGCTCCTCGCGGCGCGACCGCGTCGTCACCCAGAGGGCGGCACCGACGAGCAGGGTCGCCGCCGCGCAGCGTGCGAAGTCGTCGGCGGCGCCGTCGTTCTGATACAGCGCCACGGCGAGCGGCAGCACCAGGCTCGCGCCGAGCAGCCCGGTGAGCAGCCCGAGCACGTTCAGCACCGCGAACAGCCGGACCATGCGGTCGATCTCCGGGAGTGGGGTGCGCGCGCGGTGCGCCTCGGCCTCGCGCGCTACGTGGGGTCGGCACGTCCCGGCCCGCGCCGGGTCGTGCACCGGGAAGGGGGGATTGCGAAGCGGGCTGCGGCCACCTCTTGCGCCAGGTCCCTAGATGAAGCGCGCCCCGACCTGGAAGAGCTTCTCCACCTTGGGCAGGGTGCGTTTGTTGGTGACGAACACGATGACGTGGTCGTCGGGCTGGATCATGGTGTCGTGGTGCGCCATCAGCACGTCGGGCCCGCGCACGATGGCGGCGATGCTCGCGCCCTTCGGCAGCTCGATCTCCTCCAGGCGCCGGCCCGCCACCTTGCACGACTCGCGATCGCCGTGGACCACGGCCTCGAGCGCCTCCGCGGCGCCGCGGCGCAGGCTGTGCACCCGCGTCACGTCGCCGCGGCGCACGTGCGCGAGGAGGCTCCCCATCGTCACCTGCGCCGGCGAGATGGCGATGTCGATGCGCCCGGCCTCGAGCAGGTCGGCATAGGCGCGGCGGTTGATGAGCGCGACGACGCGCCGCGCGCCCATGCGCTTGGCGAGCAGGCACGACATGATGTTGTTCTCGTCGTCGTTGGTGACGGCGAGGAAGAGGTCCATGCCGTCGACGTTCTCGCCCTCGAGCAGGCTCTCGTCGGTCGAGTCGCCGTGGAGCACCAGCGCGCGCTTGAGCGTCGCCGAGAGCCGCTCGCACCGCTTCTTGTCGGCCTCGACGATCTTGACCACGTAGTCGCGCTCCAGCGCGAGCGCGAGCCGGAGTCCGATGTTCCCGCCACCGCCGATCATGACCCGGCGCACCGGCTTGTCGAGGCGCCGCAGCTCGCGCATGACGGTGCGGATCTCCGCGCTCGGCGCAAGGCAGAAGACCTCGTCGCCGTGCTCGATGACGGTATCGCCGTCGGGGACGACCGAGCGGTCCTGGCGGTAGATGGCGGCGATGCGCACGTCCGCCTTCGGCACGTGGTCGCGCAGCTCGCGGATCGGCCGGCCGACGAGCGGGCCGCCCTCGAACGCGCGCACCGCGACGAGGCTGACGCGCCCGTCGGCGAACTCGAGCACCTGCAGCGCCTCGGGGAACTCCACCAGCTTGACGATGTAGTCGGTGATCGCCTGCTCCGGGACGATGGTGTGGTCCACCGCGAAGCCGCCGGGCCCGAGGATCCTGTCGTCGGCGAGGTAGGCCGCGGAGCGGATGCGCGCGATCCGGGTCGGCACGTTGAAGAGCGTCTCCGCGATCTTGCACGCGACGAGGTTGGTCTCGTCGGAATGGGTCACCGCGACGAGGATGTCGGCGTCTTGCGCGCCGGCGCTCTTCAGCGCGGCGGGATGCGCGGCACCGCCGACGACCGTGCGCAGGTCGAGGCGGTCCTGCAGGTCCTTCAGCCGCTCGGGATCGAGGTCGATGACGGTGATGTCGTTCGCTTCCGACACGAGGCTTTCGGCCAGCGTCGAACCCACCTGACCGGCGCCGAGGATGACGATCTTCACGTGAGGCGCCGGTGCGAAAGGGAGGGGCGGATTGTAATGACGGCGCGCCGCGGTCGCTTGCGAAAGATCAACGCCCGGCCGGGCCCGCCGCGACCGGGCCGGGCGGCGCCCGGCACGCTTCGCGGTCGCTAATCCTCGCGGCGCGGGCCGAGGCCGAGCTGCTTCAGCTTGCGGTAGAGGTGGGTGCGCTCCAGGCCGCTCTTGTCGGCGACGCGCGCGATCGAGCCCTGTTCGCGCGCCAAGTGGTGCTCGAAGTATGCGCGCTCGAACGCCTCGCGCGCCTCGCGCAGCGGCAGCTCGAGCGACACGTCGGGAAAACCCACGGCCGGCGCCGGCCGGGCGAGCACGCGCTCGACGTCGGCGAGGCCGATCTCGTCCTCGAGGCTGGTGAGCGCCACGGAGCGCACCGTCTGCGCCAGCTCCTCGAGGTTGCGCGCATAGCTCGCCTGGCGCAGGGCGTTCAGCGCTGCTGTGGAGAACCGTCGCGCGGGACACGCGCGCGACTCCACGAGCTGCGCCAGCATGAGCGCGGCGATGTCCGGGATGTCCTCGGCGAACTCGCGCAGCAGCGGCAGCCAGAGCACGATGCCGGAGAGGCGCGCGAGCAGCGCCGCGTCGAGGCCGCGCTCGCTCACGAGCCGCTCGGTGTCCTCGGCGGTGAAGGAGATGAAACGCACCTTGTGACGTTCGGCGCGTTCGGCCGCGAAGGCGAGCCCGCGCTGCTGCGTCTTCGAGAGCGCGCCCAGCTCCTCGATGAAGAGCACGCCGCCCGCGGCCTGCGAGAGCAGCTCCTGCGGCGTCTCGCTGAGCGCCGCGCCGCCGACGACCCAAGGCGTGTTCGGCTGCTGCAGCAGCCGGCCGAAGGCCTCGGGCATGCTGCCCGCGCCGCCGCGCAGGAGCAGCGGGTGACTCACCGCGGAGAGCTGCGCGAGCCGCTTGCGCAGGTCAGCGAGCACCGGCGCGCGGCCGAACGCGGTGATCGAGAGGCGCGTCGCCGGCTGCGACTCGTGGGCGCGCAGCACGCGTTTCACGGTAGCGAGCAGCTTCTGCAGCGCGATCGGCTTCTCGAGGAAGTCGGTCGCGCCGATGCGCGTCGCCTCGACGGCGGTGTCGATGGTCGCGTGGCCGGACATCATGACCACCGGCATGGTGAGCTGCCCGCTCGCGGCCCACTCCTTGAGGAGCGAGATGCCGTCGGTGTCCGGCATCCAGATGTCGAGCAGCACCAGATCGGGCCGCTCGCGCCCGCGCGCCTCGCGCGCCGCCGCGGCGCTCTCCGCGAGGCGCACGGTATGGCCCTCGTCGGACAGGATCTCCGACAGAAGCTCGCGAATGCCGACTTCGTCGTCGACCACCAGAATGCTTGCCATCGCTCGTGTGCTCCTTGGTCCTGCTGGTGCGCGCGCGCGCTCAGGCCGCGCGCGCGAGCGGCAGCGCGATCGAGACCGCGGCGCCGCGCTCGCGCCGGTTCTCGATGCGCACCGTGCCATGATGCTCGTCGACGATCTTCTTCACGATCGCCAGCCCGAGCCCCGTGCCGCGCGGCTTCGTCGTCACGTAGGGCTCGAACGCGCGCTTCATGATCGCCTCCGGGAAGCCGCTGCCGTTGTCGAGGACGCGCAGCCACACGCGGTCCCCGGCGAGCTCGGTGACGAGCTCGATCGCCGGCTCGCTCGTCGCGGCGAGCGCGTCCTGCGCGTTCAGCACCAGGTTGTGGATCACCTGCCGCAGCTGCGTGGCGTCGCCCTTGACCCGCGGCAGCCCGGACGCGAGACGTGCACGCACCGGGCAGCGTGCCGTCTCGTAGAGCGCGAGCACCTCGGTGACGAGGCGGTTGAGATCGAGCGGCGCGAGCGACGGCGCCGGCAGGCGCGCGTACTCGCGGAACTCGTCGACCATGCTGTTCAAGGCTGCGACCTGGTCGACGATCGTGCCGGTGGCGCGCTCGAGCGCCGCGCGGTCCTCGGCGGCGAGCTTCGGCCCGAGCTTCGCCGCCATGCGTTCGGCGGAGAGCTGGATCGGCGTGAGGGGGTTCTTGATCTCGTGCGCGAGGCGGCGCGCCACCTCGCCCCAGGCGGTGGCCCGCTGCGCGGCGACCAGCTGCGTCACGTCGTCGAACACCACGATGTGCGCGCCGCCGCTCGCCGGCGGCAGCGTCGAGCCGCGTGCGAGCAGCACCTGGCCGGTCTCCGGCAGCTCGAGCTCGCGCTGCCACTCGCCCGACTCCGCCTTCGCGCCGTCCACGATCGCGGCGGCGAGCGGACCCAGGGCGGCGACCTCGCCGGCCGCCTTGCCGACGCAGGGCTCGAGGTCCTTCTTCAGGATCGCGCCGGCGCCCGAGTTCACCGCCTCGAGCGTCATGCCGGCGTCGAAGACCAGCACGCCCGCCGAGAGGTTGGCGAGGATGTTCTCGATACGCGCCTTGGCATCCTCCACCTGCCGCCGGCTCGCGTCGGCGGCGGACCGCGCCTCGTCGAGCTGCGCGGTCATCGCGTTGAACGAGCGCGTGAGGATGCCCAGCTCGTCGCGGCTCGTCGCCTCGGCGCGCCGGCTGAAGTCGCCGCGCGCGACCGCGAGCGTGCCCTCCGCCAGCTCCGCCAGCGGCGCCGAGAGCTTGCGGCTCAGCACGAACGCGAGCGCGATCGCCGAGAACAGCGCGAACAGCAGCGTCAGCGTGAGCGACAGCAGGTAGATCTCCTTCAATCCCTGGCGCGCGAGCGCGAGCTCGCGGTAGTCGCGGTACACCGACTGCACGTTCTCGGCGCTGGTGGCGAGCGACTGCGGTACCGGCTGCATCAGCTGCAGCAGTCGTGCCTCCTCGGTGAGCGAGTAGTTCGGCAGCGGCTCGATCACCCGCAGCACGTAGCTCGCCTCGCCGGTGCTCTCCACCGCCGCGTAGCCGCGGTTCTGCCGCGCCTGGCGGAGCACCGCCGGCGGCGGCGAGTCGGCGACCAGCTTGCCGAGGTCGCGGCTCGCGCTCGCGATGACGGAGCCGTTCGCGGCGAGGAGCAGCGCTTCGGAGGCGCCGACCCGCTCGCGCAGCCGGTCGAGCACCACCGGCACCGCGGAGGGCGGCACGTCGCCGATCTCGCCGGCGATGACGCGCGTCTTGCTGGTCAGCTCGGCGAGCATGCTGTCGAGCGCGGTGCGGCCGAGGTTGATGCCGCCCTCGAGCGCCTTGTCGACGCGCACGTCGAACCACGACTCGATGGAGCGCGTGAGGAACTGCACCGACACGAGATAGACGAGCACGCCCGGCACGAGCGCCATCAGTGCGAAGAAGGCGAGGAAGCGCAGCGTCAGCCGGGCGCCGAACACGCGCCCGCGGAGCTGGGCGAGCAGGCGGGAGAGCTGGAAGACGACCAGCGCAAGCAGCCCGCCGGCGATCGCCACGTTGAGGCCGAGCAGCAGCGGATAGTACTGGGTGAGCGTCGCGCGGTTGCCGCTCGCGGCCGCGAGCAGGAGCAGGAGCAGGCCGCCGGCGACCGCGCTCGCCACGAGCAGGTAGTTCATCGCTCGCCCCCGTTCGGCGTGATCTTCCAGCGCCGCCACTCCGAGGCGAGGTTCCAGTCGCGGTTGGTGATCGCGGTGACCTGGAAGGGCTTGGGCATCTGCGTCACGTCGAGGCGCATGCGCAGCGCGGCGTCGTAGGTGTCGCCGGGCTTGAGCTGGCCGCGCTCGAGCACCGTCCAGCCGCGAACGGTGCCGAGGGCGCGCAGCGCCTCGCCGAGCGTCGGATACGACTGGTGCAGCCCGCTGCTCGAGACGCGGTACTGGCGCGTGAGCGCGTGGTAGGAGAGCCGCAGCGGCAGCGACTTCGAGACCACCTTCTCGTCGAGCCAGTACCAGCGCGGCCGGCCGATCTGGAACTCGACCGCGAACCACAGCGGCACGCCGCTGTGGAGCGCGTCGTCGAGCCGCATGTTGAGCTCGAGGACGAAGTCGGCGTCGAGCGCGTAGCCCTCGTCGGTCGCCTCGAGCGACACGCGCCTGAGCTCGATCTCCTCCGCAGCGCGCGCCGGCCCGCCGGCCGCGAGGGCGAGCGCCGCGGCGAGGACGAGCGCGAGGCGGAGCATGGTCAGCGAGGCTTCTCGAGGAGCGCGTAGAAGAAGCCGTCGTGTTCGCGGCAAGGAAGCAACTGACCGGCAGGCGGCAGCGCCGGCAACGGTACGCCCCGCGCGCGCGGCTCGCGCGCGAGGAAGGCGTCCACCTGTGCGCGGTTCTCTTCGGGGAACACCGAGCACGTGGCGTACAGCAATTTACCACCCGGCGCGAGGACCTGCCAAAGCGCGTCCAGGATGGCGGCCTGCAGCCGGCGCAGGCCGGCCAGGTCGCCGGCGCGCCGCAGCCACTTGATGTCCGGGTGCCGGCGCACCACGCCGGAGGCGGTGCAGGGCACGTCGGCGAGCACGCGATCGAAGGGCCTCCCATCCCACCAGGTCTGCGGATCGGCGGCGTCGCCCCTCATGACGAGCGCATGCTCGCCCAGGCGGCCGAGGTTGTCGCGCACGCGCCCGAGCCGCGCTTCGTCGGCATCGAGCGCCACGACCTCGACCGCAGCGCGCTCGAGGATGGCGCCGGTCTTGCCGCCCGGGGCTGCGCAGGCGTCGAGCACCCGCTGCCCATCGCGCAGGTCGAGCAGTTCCGAGGCGCGCTGCGCGCCCCGGTCCTGCACCGAGACGAGTCCCTCGGCGAAGCCCGGCAGACGCTCGACGGCCACCGGGCGGTCGAGCATCACCGCCGCCCCGCCGAGCGACAGCGCTGCCTGCCCGGCGCCGGCGAGCCGGGCCAGGTAGTCCTCGACCGAGGTGCGCTTGGCATTCACGCGCAGCGTCATCGGCGCCCGGCCGTTGCCGGCCTCGAGGATCGACTGCCACTCCCCGGGCCAGGCGCGACGCACGCGGTCGATCCACCACTGCGGGTGGCGCCAGCGGCCTTCGCCGGTCGCTTCGGCGTGGCGCTCGAGAGGCGCGGCCTCGCGAAGATAGCGGCGCAGGACCGCGTTCACGAAGCCGCGCGATCGATCGCCCGCGACGCGCGCGGCCGCCTCCACTGCCTGGTCGACGATGGTGTGCGCCCGCGCCGGGTTGTCGCGCAGATCGGCGAGCGCGACGTAGAGGAGCGCGCACATCTCGCTCGTCGTCTGCTTGGCGACCAGCGCATCCACCAGCCGCGGCAGGAAGCCGTACTCGCGCAGCGCCGTGAAGCAGAGATCCTGCACCGCCGGGCGCAAGGCGGCGGGTGCCCGCGTCGCAGGGGCGACGAGCGCCGCGCTCAGGCTCGCGCCCCGGCCGACCGCATCGACCACCCGCGCCGCCGCGGCGAGGGCGGCTGCGAGCGAGGTGTCGTCGAGGGAGGGGCGCAAACGAGAACGGGGGCATTCGCCCCCGTCCCCTTGCGCGACGCGGCGCTCGCTCAGGCGGGTCGCGCCATCGCGCGCAAGCGCGCGATGCGCTCCTCGGTCGCCGGGTGGGTGCTGAAGAGGCGCGCCACCGAGCCGCCGTGCAACGGGTTGATGATCATCATCTGTGCCGTCGCCGGATGCGCCTCGGCGGCCTCGTTCGGGATGCCGCGCGCATAGCGGTCGATCTTCGCCAGCGCGCTCGCCAGCGCGTCGGGGTCGCCGGAGATTTCCGCGCCGCCCTGGTCGGCCCCGAACTCGCGGGTGCGCGAGATCGCGAACTGGATGATCATCGCCGCAATCGGCGCGAAGATCATCACCAGGATCGCGAGGAACGGGTTGCCGCCGTTCTCGCGGTTATGGCCGCCGAACATCATGCCGAAGTTCGCGAGCGTCGAGATCGCGCCCGCCACGGTCGCCGACAGCGTCGAGATCAGGATGTCGCGGTGCTTCACGTGCGCGAGCTCGTGCGCCATCACCCCGCGCAGCTCGCGCGGCGAAAGCAGCTGCAGGATGCCGGTCGTCGCGGCCACCGCGGCGTTCTCCGGGTTGCGGCCGGTGGCGAACGCGTTCGGCTGCGCCTCGTCGATCAGGTAGACGCGCGGCATCGGCAGCCCGGCTCGGCCGGCGAGCTCCTTGACCATGCCGTAGAACTGCGGCGCCGAAGTTTCGTCGACCTCGCGCGCCTTGTACATCTTCAGCACCATCTTGTCGGAGAACCAGTAGGCGAAGAAGTTCATCGCGCCGCCGAGGAGGAGGGCGATGATCATCCCCTGCTGGCCGCCCAGCGCCGCGCCCATCGCGCCGAACAGCGCGACGATGCCCGCCATCAGGATGGTGGTCTTGAGCCAGTTGCCCAGCATTGCTTTCTTCTCCGGTCCTAGTGTGGTCGGCAAGCGCCGACAGCACCTTAGATGCGTGCCCGTTGCGAAGATTCAAATCCCGCCCGAACTAGAGGCGGGGCTCGAAACGAAGGCGGCGAAACGCGCTCCGGACGCCAGACGCGTCCCGGCGATGAAGGCCTCGACCGGCAGCCGCTTTCCGCCCGCACGCTGCAGCTCGGTGATAGCAAGCGCTTGCGTCCCGCAGGCCACGACGATCCCGGTCTTGTCTGCGGCAAGCACTTCACCGGGCTCACCGGCGCCGTCGGCGAGCCGCGCTTTCCAGACCTTCACGGCAGCGCCTTCGAGCCGGCTCGCCGCGCCGGGGGCCGGGTCGAACGCACGCACCTTGCGCTCGATCGCCGCCGCACTCTCGCGCCAGTCGATCCACGCCTCCTCCTTCGCGATCTTGTTCGCATAGGTGACGCCATGCGTCGGCTGCGGTACTTCCACCGCCTCGCCGCGCGCGAGCCGGGTCACGGCGTCCACCACGAGGCGGCCCCCGAGCGCCGCGAGCTTGTCCTGCAGGCTCCCCGCGGTGTCGTCGGACCGGATGGGCCCTGCTGCGGAGACCAGCACCGGTCCGGTGTCGAGTCCCGCTTCCATGCGCATGATGCACACGCCGGTCTCTGCGTCGCCGGCAAGGATCGCGCGCTGGATCGGGGCCGCGCCGCGCCAGCGCGGGAGCAGCGAAGCATGGACGTTGATCGCGCCGAGCCGCGGTATGTCGAGCGCCGCCTGCGGGAGGATGAGCCCGTAGGCTGCGACGACGAGGAGGTCGGGCGCGTCGGCTCGCAAGGCCTCGAGCGCCGCCGGATCGCGAAGCGTCGCCGGCTGCGCGACCGGCAGCCCGCGCCGCGCGGCAGCCAGCTTCACCGCGCTCGGGTGTGCTGCGAGACCGCGACCGGCCGGTCGGTCGGGCTGGGTCAGGACACGGACGATCGAGTGGCCAGCGCTGCAGAGCGCTTCGAGCGACGGCACCGCGAACGCAGGCGTGCCCGCGAAGACGAGCTGCATGGTCGCAGGCGCCGGCTCAGGCCGCGCGCTTCATCCGCTTCGCGAGCTTGGCGCGGATGCGCGTCTGCTTGAGTCGCGACAGGTGCTCGACGAACACCTTGCCCTCGAGGTGATCCATCTCGTGCTGCACGCACACCGCGACCAACCCCTCGAGCTCGCGCTCCCAGGGCTTGCCGTCGGCGCCTAGCGCGCGCACGCGCACCATCGCGGCACGCATGACCCTGTCGTAGATGCCCGGCACCGAGAGGCAGCCTTCCTCGCACTCCTGCTCCCCCTCGCGCGCGACGATCTCGGGATTGATGAGCACGAGCAGCTGGTCGCGCGCCTCGGAAGCGTCGATGACGATGACGCGCACGTGCTCGTCGACCTGCGTCGCGGCGAGCCCGATGCCGGGCGCGGCGTACATGGTCTCCGCCAGGTCGGCCACGAGCGTGCGGATCCCGTCGTCCACGGCGGCCACCGGTGCCGCGATCCTGTGCAGGCGCGGATCGGGATAGCGAAGGATTTCACGGAGAGCCATCGTCAGGCGTTCGGCGAAAAACGACTAGATGCAGTATCTCACGTGGTTTCTGAAGTCAGGCTGGCGGCCCCGCAAGCCGCTGGCGCACACTCCGGACGCATAGCCGCCGCGTCGGCGGCCGGAGGCCTCCGCCTCCGCTGCGTCACAACCACAAACCCACCATTTGCGGTCGAGGTCGGAATGTTCAAGAAGTCTAGCACGCGGCTCTTCATCGCCCTGGCGGCAGCCCTCGTCGCCGGCCTCGCAGTCGCGCAGTCGCGGGTCGCGCTGTCGCCGACCGCGCCCGACAGCTACGTGGTGCAGAAGGGCGACACGCTCTGGGGCATCTCGGGCAAGTTCCTGCGCGACCCGTGGCGCTGGCCCGAGGTGTGGCAGATGAACAAGGCGCAGATCCGCGACCCGCACTGGATCTATCCGGGCGACGTGATCGTGCTCGACCGCGCCACCGGCCGCCTCTCGCTCCAGCGCAACGGCCGCCTCGCCAGCGGTAACGTGCGCCTCTCGCCGCAGGTGCGCGGCGAGCGCACCGAGCCGGCGATCTCCAGCATCCCGCAGAGCGCGATCGAGCCCTGGCTTGACCGGCCGCTGGTGATCGAGAAGGGTGGGCTCGACGACGCGCCGAAGATCGTCGCCACGCAGGAAGGCCGCTACAACCTCGGCGCCGGCGCGCGCGCCTACGTGGCCGGCCTGGAGGACATGCCCGTCGACCAGATGCTGCAGATCTACCGCCAGGGCGGGCCGCTGCTCGATCCTCAGACGCGTGCCGTCCTCGGCTACGAAGCCGTCTATCTCGGCACGGCGCGCGTGGTGAAGCCGGGCGACCCGACGACGGTGCAGATCGTTTCCTCGGTGCAGGAGGTGGGACCGGGCGACCGGCTGCTGCCGATCGGCAAGCCCGGCATCGTCAACTACGTGCCGCGTGCGCCCTCGGCCGACATCGATGCCCGCGTCATCGCCATCTACGGCGACCGCGGCGACGACCGCGGCCTGCTCGCGCAGTACAGCCCGGCACTCGCGGTGAGACGCAGCGCCAACGACCTCTACGGTTACGACATGCGCCGCGAGGGCGGCCCGATGAGCGTCGTCTCGATCAACCGCGGCGCGCGCGACGGCGTCGAGGTCGGCGACGTGCTCGCGCTCGCACGGGACGCGACGGTGAAGTTCGATCGCAGCGTCGGCCCGTGGTACCTTGGCACCGATGCGCCCCCGGCGGTGCAGCTGCCCGAGGAGCGTTACGGCTTGCTGTTCGTGTTCCGCGTGTTCGACAACGTCGCCTACGGCCTGGTGGTGCGCGCCGACCGGCCGCTCATGCCCGGCGACGTTGCGATGAAGCCGTGACCGCCGCGGGCCCGCGGTCGGGATGACTCCCGACCCGGACCTCGCCGACTGGTTCCACCTCACGAGCGTCCCCGGGCTCGGCCCGCGGACGCTGCGCCGTCTCCTCGCCGAGCTCGGCCTGCCGGGCGCGGTGCTCGCCGCAAGCCGCGCCACGCTCGCCGCCATCGTCGGCGACGCGCTCGCCGCCCGCATCCTCGGTGTGCGCCCCGACGCGAGCGCGCTCCTCGACTGGGCTTCGCGCGAAGGCAACGCGGTGCTCACGCTCGCGGACGCGGCCTATCCGGCGCAGCTCCTCGAGGTCGCGGATCCGCCGGCGCTGCTCTACGTGCGCGGCGATGTCTCGCTTCTAGGGCGCCGCGCGCTCGCCATCGTCGGCAGCCGCAACCCCACCCCGCAAGGCCTGGCCAACGCCGAGAGCTTCGCGCGCGCGTTCAGCCAGGCCGGCGTCACCATCGCGAGCGGCCTTGCCCTCGGCATCGACACCGCCGCGCATCGCGGCGCGCTCGAAGGGCCCGGCTCGACGATCGCCGTGCTCGGCACCGGCATCGACGTCGCCTATCCGGCGCGCAACACCGCGCTCCACGAACGCATCGCGGCCTCGGGCGCACTCGTCTCGGAGCTGCCCCTCGGCACGCCGGCGGTGGCCAGCAACTTCCCCCGCCGCAACCGGCTCATCAGCGGCCTCGCGCACGGCGTGCTGGTCGTCGAGGCTGCGATCTCGAGCGGCTCGCTGATCACCGCACGCATGGCCGCAGAGCAGGGCCGGGACGTGTTCGCCATCCCGGGCTCGATCCACTCGCCGCTGGCGAAGGGATGCCATGCCCTGATCAAGCAGGGCGCGAAGCTCGTCGAGAACGCCGCCGACGTCCTCGACGAGCTGGCCGCCGCCCGCGGGAACGCGCCGCCCGTCCGCGCCGCGCCTGGCGACCCGGCCGCCGACGCTCTCCTCGCACATCTCGGGCATGAAGTCTGCGATCTCGACACGCTGGCTTCCCGCGCGGGCTTGACGCCTGCCGAGGTATCCTCCATGCTCCTCAAGCTCGAGCTCGACGGCAAGGTGGCCTCCCTGCCCGGCGGCCGGGTTCAGCGTCTCTTCTGAACGCCACACGGTGACGCGACATCGGGGCTTCCCCCGGCCGGCACCGCGACCGCACCGCAAGTGCGGCCCCGCGCCCGGTCCCCGACCAGCCGCTCGATGCGGCCTGGCGTGGAACCTTCATCACCCAGCCCACGCGCCGCGATGATCGACGTCCTGGTCTACCTGTTCGAGAACTACTACCAGTCGGACGCCTATCCTGATCACGACACCCTCGCCCGCAAGCTGACCGACGCCGGGTTCGAGAACGAGGAGATCAACGACGCACTCTCGTGGCTCGAGGGCCTGGCGCAGGCGGGCGAGTCGCCGCTGCCCGAGCACTTCGAATCGGGCTCGTCCTTCCGTACCTACACGCCGCAGGAGCTGGCGAAGCTCTCCGTCGAGAGCCGCGGCTTCATCGCCTTCCTCGAATCGGCCGACGTCCTCTCGCCCTCGGGCCGCGAGCTCGCGATCGAGCGCGCGATGGCACTCGCCGACGACGTCGTCGAGCTCGACAAGATGAAGATCATCGTCCTGATGGTGCTGTGGACGCGGCAGGGCGACGTCGATACCCTCGTGCTCGAGGAGTTGCTGCCCGACCCGACGCAGCGGCACGTGCATTAGGCGCCCGAGCCGGCGCACTCGCAGTGCGAGCTGCGCGTTCGGACCTCCTCCACCGCCCGGCTTTTCCTCGCGCGCGTTCATCGCGCCGTAACCCTCGTCGTGGTATCGCAGGCTTTCGCCTTGCCACGGTTTCCGGCTTGCTCTTATCATGGTCGCGCGGCAACGCCCTGCCCGGGTTTCTTTTCGCCGCACGCGTTGGTCCCTTAGCGCGCCCGTCGGGCGCCCTCGTTCAACCCCGCATGAGTTTCGCTGCAGTCCTTCGCGAGGAGACGCCGTTGCGTGCGCGGACAGCGCAGGGCTTCGTGCGCGCAGAATGATCTGAAGGTGACCAAGAAACTCGTCATCGCCGAGAAGCCTTCGGTCGCGAACGACATCGCTCGCGCCCTGGGCGGCTTCACGCGCCACGGCGACTACTACGAGAGCGACGAGTACGTCCTCTCGTCGGCCATCGGCCACCTGCTGGAGCTTGCCGCCCCCGAGGAGTTCGAGGTGAAGCGCGGCAAGTGGTCGTTCGCGCACCTGCCGGTCCTGCCGCCGCACTTCGACCTGCGGCCGATCGAGAAGAGCGAAGACCGGCTCAAGCTCCTCGTGCGACTCATCAAGCGCAAAGACGTCACCTCGCTCGTCAACGCCTGCGACGCGGGGCGCGAAGGCGAGCTCATCTTCCGCTACATCGTGCAGCATTCCGGCGCGAAGAAGCCGATCGAGCGGCTATGGCTGCAGTCGATGACGCCCTCCGCCATCCGCGAGGGCTTCGACGCGCTGCTGCCCGAGCAGAAGCTGAGGGGCCTGGCCGACGCGGCGGTGTCGCGCTCCGAGTCGGACTGGCTCATCGGCATCAACGGCACGCGCGCGATGACGGCCTTCAACTCGAAGGACGGCGGCTTCTACAAGACCACCGTCGGCCGTGTGCAGACGCCGACACTCGCGATCCTCGTCGAGCGCGAGAAGCGCATCAAGGCCTTCGTGGCGCGCGACTACTGGGAGGTCATCGGCACCTTCCTCGGCAAGGGCGGCGCATACACCGGCAAGTGGTTCGACGAGAAGTTCGAGCGCGACCCGGCCGACGAGCACAAGCGCGCCGACCGGCTCTGGGACGAGGCGCGGGCGCTCGCCCTCCGCGACAAGTGCCTCGGCCAGCCGGGCATCGTCACCGAGGAGTCGAAACCGTCCACGCAGAGCCCGCCGCTCCTCTACGACCTCACCAGCCTGCAGCGGGATGCGAACGGCCGTTTCGGCTTCTCGGCGCGGAACACCCTCGGTCTCGCCCAGGCGCTCTACGAGAAGCACAAGGTCCTCACCTATCCGCGGACCGACTCGCGCGCGCTGCCGGAGGATTACCTCGCCACCGTGAAGAGCACGATGCAGATGCTCGCGGGCAAGGAAGGCCTGATCAAGCCGTACGCGCCGTTCGCGGCGCGGGTGCTGAAGCAGAACTGGGTGCGGCCGAACAAGCGCATCTTCAACAACGAGAAGGTCTCCGACCACTTCGCGATCATCCCGACGCTGCAGGCGCCCAAGCACCTCTCCGAGCCGGAGCAGAAGCTCTACGACCTGGTGGTGAAGCGCTTCCTCGCCGTGTTCTTCCCCGCGGCCGAGTTCCTCGTCACGACCCGCATCACGCGGGTAAAGGAGGAGCCGTTCAAGAGCGAGGGCCGGGTGATGGTGAACGCCGGCTGGCTCGCCGTGTACGGCAAGGAGGCCGAGGACAAGGACGCGCCGACGCTCGCGCCGGTCCCCGACGGCAAGGTGAAGACCGAGGAGGTCACCGTCGAAAAGCTCGTCACCAAGCCGCCGCCGCGCCACAGCGAGGCGACGCTGCTCTCCGCGATGGAGAACGCCGGCAAGCTCGTCGACGACGAGGAGCTCGCCGAGGCGATGAAGGAGAAGGGCCTCGGCACGCCGGCGACGCGCGCCTCGATCATCGAGGGCCTGATCTTCGAGGAGTACATCCACCGCAACGGCCGCGAGCTGCAGCCGACGGCGAAGGCGTTCGACCTCCTCTACGCGCTCCACAAGTTCGGCATCGCCGAGCTGCGCTCGCCCGAGCTCACCGGCGACTGGGAGTTCAAGCTCAAGCAGATGGAGCATGGACGCCTGCGCCGCAACGAGTTCATGGACCACATCTACGACACCACCAAGGATCTCGTCGAGCGGATCAAGCACGGCACCAGCATCGACGAGCCGCTCGCGACGCTCGCCGCGCCCTGCCCGAAGTGCGGCGCGGTCGTGCAGGAGAACTACAAGAAGTTCGAGTGCACGAAGTGCGGCTTCTCGATGTGGAAGGTGATCGCCAGCCGTCGCATCGAGAACGAGGAGGCGGACGAGCTCTTCCGCACGCGCGCGATCGGCCCGCTGCAGGGCTTCCGTAGCCGCATGGGCCGCCCGTTCGCGGCGATGGTGAAGATCAAGGACGACTTCGCGGTCGAGCTCGACTTCGGCCAGTCGGCGAACGACGAGCAGGGCGGCGGCGAGCCGGTCGACTTCTCCGACCGCACGCCGCTCGGGAACTGTCCCAAGTGCGGCGCGCACGTCTACGACCACGAGATCGCGTACGTGTGCGAGAAGTCCGTCGGTCCGCAGAAGTCCTGCGACTTCCGCATGAGCAAGATCATCCTGCAGCGGCAGATCGAGCCCGAGCAGGTGGCGAAGCTCCTCGCCACGGGCAAGACCGACCTGCTGCAGAAGTTCATCTCGAAGAAGGGCCGCCCGTTCGCCGCCTTCCTCGTGCGCCAGCCGGGCGGCAAGATCGGCTTCGAGTTCGCGCCGCGTGCCGAGCGCAAGTCCGCGCCGAAAAAGGCGGAGTCGGAGAGCGAGGCGCCGCCAGCTCCCGCAAAGGTGAAGCCCGGGAAGGCCGGGCCGACGAAGACGACGGCACGCGAGCCCACACCCTCGCGCGAGGCCGCGGCGCGCAGGCCGGCCGCGAAAGCGACCGCGACGAAGACGGCTGCCAGGAGGCCCGCCTCGCGCTCGTCAGCAGCGAAGAAGCGCGCCTGAGCATCGCTCGCGCGGCGCGCGCGAGGTTCGCAAAGACGCGCAAAGCGCGCGGTTGGCTCCGGTCAGCGCGCCCTTGTTCAGCTCGCCGTGAGCCGCTTTTCTCGCTCAGCGAGCACCCGAGGTGGGCCGCGACCGCGGCGCCTGCGACTCGCCGAGGATTCGCGCGCTGCAGCTCGCAAGAAACTCCGCCTGATGGGTCTTCGGTGCGCGCGGCGCATCGAACACCTGCTCCGCCTGTCCGATGAGGAACGTCGCGTCCTCCCCGTCCTGCACGAACCAGCGTAGCTGCGGCGGATACGCCTGGATCATCTCGATGTCCTCGCGCATGCGGCCGACGAACTCCGTCTTCGAGATGCCGTTGTCGCGGGCGCGGGCGGCGTTGGCGATGAAGTCGCTGCCCTCCAGGCACTCCTCGTAGGAGGGACGGTGGGCGAGCGCAACGGTGGCCGCGGCGCCGAGCGCGGCGAGGAGGAGCGCCTGGACGACGCGGGCGAATGCGTGTCGGGTCATGGGCAGGGTCATCGTGCGAGCCGGGGCGTCGTGAGCGACGCGATCCCCGCAGAGCAGAGGACATACGGACGCGCCATGGGGGCGAAGCGCAAGATGGAGCGATCGGCGTGCCGGCGAGTCGTACCGGAACGAAAACCGCCGCCGTCAGCGGTTCTCCCGAGATCGGGGTGAGCTAATTAATAAGGGGCCCGCCCTCTCGCAACATGGATGACTGGGGAGAGAACGCGGCTTCAAGCGTTTCCCTGATCCCGGAGTGCACGACGAGGCGGGCCGTCATCAAGGCGTTCCTCGATTCGGTGCAGAAGTAGCGGGCGAGGCGCCGGACTCGGCTCGGGATCTCGCACACCGCCGCAGAGATCCCCGGCCGGCCGCGCGATGCACGCAGGGACGCGCGTGCACATGCGCACACGGCGGCTGCCTCTTGCTGTCGGCCGACCCAATCGATGTCGTCCCACTTCACTCGTATGAGGGGCCTAAATCGAACGAATTTCTTGTCGTAGAAGCGAACCCAATCAGTGTCGCTCCTGCCCCAAACCGGAAGAAATTGTTGTCATGCGAGCAAAGCCTCGCAGGGACGGGCTGCGAGACGTATTCAAGGATCGATAGGGTAGTCTACCGATGAGGTTCACAGCACGGCAAGCGTCAGACCTGAGCGGCTGCAAGGCAGCGCGACTACAACCTGCATTGACCGCGCATACCGGCCTCTTCATGGGCAGCAAGCCGGCGCTCCCCACCCATCCGGCCAGCCGCACCGAAGCGCAGCAACCGCAACGGTGGTCGACCGCTTCCTGAAGGACAATCTGGACGCCGCGCTGGCCGTCAAGTGACTTGGCCGGAAGCATACGAACCGCCGGCCCCGACGGCCGACTACGTGCTCAGCCGCTGGGAGGCGCTCTAGCGCCACCTCACTGGCACCGACGCGCCCATCGCCTGCGCCCACCCAGAAACCATGGGTGATGAGCCGTACCGCCTTCATGACCGTCGGCAACGAGCCCGCTGGGCAACAAGCTGCGGTGGTGACGACCCCGGGCCAGTGAAGCCGGCTCCGCGGCGAAGACCACTTCGTCTATATCAGCCACGTGCTGCGGCGGCTGCCGGACCACTTACAGTATCTGGCCGTCAATCGTGTCGAGGAGGTTGCGGCGCGTGTGGGTGTCTCCCTCCGCTGGCGTGGGCAGCTATGCCATCGGTTGGTCGCTTTACGTGAAGGACGGCAAGCCGGTCTTCCGCTACACGCTCTTCGAAACTGCGGACACGATCACCGGATCGGAAGCCCTGCCCGAAGGCAAGGTGACGCTGAAGACGGAATTCAAGCCGGACGGCACGCCGCAAGGCAGCGGCACGC
>Ga0209254_10000006_pt1 | contig 111373 bp, 108 predicted proteins | sample FrelakmetDIP11DI_FD_187148 | JGI IMG/M metagenome (GOLD analysis project Ga0209254, IMG submission 187148) | Freshwater lake sediment microbial communities from the University of Notre Dame, USA, for methane emissions studies - DIP11 DI (SPAdes)... | ecosystem: Environmental > Aquatic >...
TGCCGGAGACGGCTCCGCCGGCGCCGGCCGAGTCCGGAACGGCCCCGGCCTTGCGCCCCAGGCCCGCCGCGTCCTCCTCCCGACGCCCGGCTGCCGGGCAGCCCGCCCTGCCGCCGCCCAGACATCCGGCCCCAACCGTCACGGCCATGACCTTCGTATCTCAGGAAACAGGACTCACCGTCCATTGGATCTTTAACGACGCCTTTATCTATTAGGAGGATCATAAATGAAAAAAACAGCATGGATCGTTCTGGCGATCGCCGTCCTCGCCGCGGCCCTGTTCGGGGCGGGCCAGGAGGCCAAGCCGGAGATGAAGAAGGAGCTCGTCAAGCTCAACTACGTCCGGCCCAACGACATCCTGATGCTCCTGCATTCCTACCTGAGCTCTCAGGGGCGGATCAACATGTCATCCGAGGAGAACATGCTCACCATCAGCGACGCCCCGGACAACATCGCCAGGATCCTGGGGGCCATCAAGGAGATCGACGTCAAGCCGGCCGACGTCCAGTTCTCGGTCCAGCTCGTCCTGGCGTCCGAGGACGGGGCCGATAAAACGGAGGAGGCCCTGGCCGGAGACCCGGTCATCAAAGAGCTGAGGTCCTTCTTGAAATACAAGAGCTTCAGCCTTCTCGACACGTCCCTGGTACGGGCCATCCACGAGAGACGGTCGGAATTGACCCTGGGCCGCAAGGGGGAGTTCATCCTGAGCTTCAGGCCGCGGGTCATCCGCCGGGACGGAGCGGATGATGTCCAGATCGAAGTCGAGCTCCGCCAGGTCGGCGCCCTCATCCTCATGAAGGAAACCAGCCAGAAGGAGAACCAGACCATCACCACGGAACGGCCCAGGGCGTCCCACCAGACCCTGATCGCAAGCAGCCTGACCGTCAAGTCCGGGGAGAAGACCGTGGTGGGCGTCTCACGCACAGCGGGAGGAGAGAAAGGCCTGATCCTGATCATCTCGGCCAGGATCATCTAATCAGGGATTTGGAATAGCGTCATTCAGAGGGGCGGAGCGACTGACGCCGCCCTTCCGATGTCTTCTTCAAGGCCCGCAGCCTCTTGGACACGTCCCGGAATCCGGGATTCCAGGTTTTGACCTCCTGGTAGTACGGGACGGCCTTCTGCTGCTCGTTGATGTCCTCCAGGAAGACGCCCCATTCGTACTTCACGGCGAAGCTGATCGTGGAGCCGGGGTCGGCCGAGGCCAGGGCCTTTTCCAGCCATTCCCGGGCGGCGCGCATGTCCCCTGTCTTCCGGTTGCAGTGACTGAGGTGGGAATAGCACTCCGCGGCCCGGGACGGATCCTTGGCGGCCCGCTGGAACTCCTCGATGGCCTCCTTGAACAGATTTTGCTGCAGGTAGGCCACGCCCAGGTTGTAGTGGTGGTCGGCATTGTCCAGCTCGGGGCGGGCGTCCATTTTCTGGCGGAACTCGGCGATGATGTCGGCCAGCTCCTTCTCCACGACGGCCGTTTCCTTCTTGAACTGCTGATAGTAGGTCGCCTCCATCAGGGCCTGCTCCTCGGCGATCCGCTCCTGGAGGTCGTAGTACTTGAAGCGGGGCCGGCCGGCCAGCGGGACGACGATGTTGATCGTGGAAAAGAGTTCGGCCGCCGTGACCCGGTCCTTGTCGCTCAGGCTCACCCCGGGAGACTGGGGGGTCAGCTTGGGTACGGCCCTCAGGGAGGCGAGTTTCTTGGCGATCTCGTCGGCGGACAGGCCGGGTTCCGGTCGGGCTCTGGCCGGCTCGGGTTTGATCGGCTCGGGTTTAGCCGGTGCGGCTGGCGGGGCCTCCTTGGGCTTCTCCTTCTTCTCCATCTTTTCAGCGTTGACCGAAGCCTTTTCCACGAGCTCGGGGATGGTCTCGGTGTTGATGTGGGCCCGAGCTTCCTTGACCAGGGCGATCTTCTGGGTGATCCGAGCCTCGTTCGGGTACAGCAGGAGCAGGTTCTCCAGGATGCGGTAGGCGTTCTTGATCAAACCCTGCTGAAGGAACAGGTCGGCCTTGTTGAGGTTGATCCGGATCATCTCCTGGTCCTGCTCGCTCATGCGGGCGAACCCCTTGGTCGATTTCTTGTCATCCATTTGGGGCGGAGGCGCGGGCGCGGAACGGGTGCCGGACAAGGACGGAGAAGAGGTGGCCGAGGGAGATGAGCCCCGGGTCGCGGACGGAGACGAAGACCGGGTGCCGGAGAGCGACGAGGAGGAGGTAGCGGACGGCGAGGGGGCCGTTCCGACATTGGCGTATTCCTTGGCCAGGGCCCGGTCGTCCGGGCAGAGGTTGACCAGCTCCCTCAGGACGACCAGCATCCGCTCCTTGAGTCCCTTGCGCCGGTATTCCTGGAGCAGGACCCGCAGGACCAGCTCCAGGTTCTTCTTCTGTTCCTTGGACTTGTAGATGACGGCCAGTTTTTCCAGGGCGGGGATGTAGGCTTCCCGGGCGGTGAAGATCAGGCCCAGCAGCCCGACGGACTTGTCCTCCTTGCCTTTGCTGAGGAGGGTGTTGATCAGGGGCTCGTAGAGCTGGAAGGCCGTCTCGACCTTGTTCTGCTGGATCAGGGAATAGCCCAGCTTGATCCGGATGTTGATATCGTTAGGATACTTGGCGTACAGGCGGGAGAAGACTTCTTCGCCCATCCGGAAATTCTGGTCGTCGATGTAGAGGCTGCCCAGGCGGCTCAACAGCTCCAGGTTGTCGCGCTGGCCGCCCACCGCCTCTTCCATGAGGATGATGGCCTCCTTGGTCTTCTTCCGCTTCTTCAGGAGGCTGACCAGGTTCAGGTAGGTCCCGACATGCCCCTTCTTCAGGGTCCGGGCCTGGTTCAGCAGCTTCTCCGCCTCGCCCAGCTCCTGGTTCTCGATCATGATCTCCGCGGCCTCGTTCAGCTCCTCGACGGCCTCGTCGAACGCGCCGTCCTTGGAGTAGAGGTCGGCCAGCTTCAGCCGATAGCGGGAGTCGGTCCGGTCGATCTTGACGAGCTTCTCGTAGACGAAGATCAGCCCCTTCAGATGGCGCTCCTTCTCCAGCCGGTCGGCCACCTGGCCGTAGACCGCCTTGGCTTCCGCGGCGAAGCCCAGCTGGGCGTACAGGTCGGCCAGCTTGACGGCCGAGTTGACATCCTCGGGAACGGCCTTGTTGATCTTCTTGAAAATGGCCAGGCATTGGGGATGGAGGCCCTTGGCTTCGTAGAAGCCGGCGATCTCATTGAAGGTCTTGACCGCCTTGTCCTCCCGGCCGATGCGGATGTACAGGTCGCCGATGACGTTGGCGATGTTGGGGTCGAGGGGCTCGCCCTCCATTAGCCGCTCGTATTCGTTGATGGCGTCCTGGAACTTGCCGGACTTGATGTATTTTTCAGCCGCCTCCAGGACCTTGGCCTTATCTTTCTTGGGAGACATCAGCTCGGGCCCTCGGCCTTCGGTCCCAGCCGAAAGCTGCGGCGGTGATAGGGCGTCGGCCCCAGCCGGGACAGGGCGCGGTAGTGTTCTGGCGTCCCGTAGCCCTTGTGACGGGCCAGGCCGTATCCCTTGAAAACAGAATCCAACCGCATCACAGCATCATCACGAAAGACCTTGGCGATGATCGAGGCGGCAGCGATGGAAACGCTGGCCCGGTCTCCGCCGTGCACGGGTCTTTGGGGATAATTTACCTCTTTTAAGGGGAAACCGTCAAGAAGCAGGCCGTCGGGCGGCGGGGCCAGGTCGGACACGGCCCGGCGCATGGCCTCGAGCGAGGCCCAGTAGATGTTGAGGCGGTCGATCTCAGCCGGATGGACCAGCCCCAAGCCGACGGCCTCGGCCCCGGCCAGGATGGAGCGGGCCAGCCGCTCGCGCCGGGCCGGGCTGAGGAGCTTGGAATCGTTGACCTCCCGGAGCCAGGCGGGCCATTCGGCCCGGTCTTCGGGCAGGCTGTTGAAACGAGGGGGAAAGACCACGGCCGCCGCGACGACAGGGCCGAACAGACAGCCCCGGCCGGCCTCATCCACGCCGGCCACGTGCCGGAGCCCGGCGCTCCAGAATTCCCGCTCCAGACGGAAGTCCGGCACGGACGTTCCGGCTTACTCCCGGTTTTCCCGGAGGCGGGCCGCCTTGCCTCGCAGCTGGCGGAGATAGTACAGCTTAGCCCGGCGGACCTTGCCCTTGCGGATGACCTCGACCTTGCGCATCGTCTTGGCGTGAAGGGGAAAGACCTTTTCCACCCCCACTCCGAAGGAGACCTTGCGCACGGTGAAGCTCTCGCCCAGGCCGCTTCCCCGGCGGGCGATCACCTCGCCCTGGAAGACCTGGATGCGCTCCTTGTCGCCTTCCTTGATGGCCACGTGGACCTTGACCGTATCTCCGATCCTAAACTCCGTCACGTCCTTCTTCAGATGCTTGTCCTCGATAAGAGTCAGGCTGCTCATGACTTTTTCCTTTCTTTGTTGTCTTTGCGGATCTCGTCCAGGAGACGCCGATCGTCGTCGGTCAGGGCCGCCCCCTCCAGGAGGTCGGGCCTCTGGGCCTCGGTCTTCTCCAAGGCCTTCTTCCGCCGCCACCGGGCGATGGTCCGATGGTCCCCGGAGATGAGGACCGGAGGCACCTTCATGCCCCGGAAGTCGCGGGGCCGGGTGTACTGGGGAAAGTCGAGAAGTCCCTGGCTGAACGAATCTCGGGCCACGGATTCCGACTTGCCCACGACGCCGGGCACGAAGCGGGACACGGCGTCCACCACGACCATGGCCGCCAGCTCTCCTCCGGACAGGACATAGTCGCCGATCGAGATCTCACCCTGAACGAGGTGCTGGACCACGCGCTCGTCCACGCCCTCGTACCGGCCGCAGATCAGGATGACCTGGGGATCGGCCGCCAGTTCGGCGGCCAGGGCGGGGCTGAGCCGGCGTCCCTGCGGCGACAGGAGATAGACCGGCGTCCGGGGGGATTCCCGCACGGCCTCCACGGCGGCGAACACGGGCTCGGGCTTGAAGACCATGCCCTCATCCCCGCCGAAGGGACGGTCGTCCACCTGGCGGTGTTTACCCCCGGCATAATCCCTCAGGTTGTGCACATGAACCTCGAACAGAGTTTTCTTTCTCGCCCGCCGGATGAGGCCGACTTCCAGGAACCCGGCGAACATCTCGGGAAAGATGGTGATTATATCAAATCTCATTCAAATCCAAAAGCCCGTCAGGGGGGTCGATTTCGATGACCTTCCCCCGCAGGTCGACCCGGCGGCAGATCTCCCGGTTGAACGGGATGAGGACCTCTCCCCCGGCCTCCGGCCGGACGACCAGCAGGTCGCTCCCCCCGGCCGACAGGATATCCTCCACCGGACCGACGTCCTGCCCCCCCACGGTCACCACCCGGCAGCCCAATAGCTGGTCGTGGTAGAACGTGTCCTCGGCCAGGGGCGGAAGGTCTTCCTCGGGAACAAACAGCTCAGCCCCGGCCAGGGCCCGGGCGCGGCCGATATCGTCGACTCCCCTCAGCTTGAGGATATGGAATTCCTTGAAAGGCCGCAGGGCCTCAACCTCGTAGCCGACGGGATCGCCCTCAGCCTTCAGAAATACCCTGGAAAAAAAAAGGCGTTTCGGGGAAGCTCGGATAGAGCTCGGTCTTGAGCTCGCCCCTGTTTCCCTGGCTTTTCAGGACCCGGCCGATATTCCTCACCTCAGCTTTTCTCGATGATCTCGAGGTTGAACCGTCTTTTGAGTTTCATCCCGGCCGCGCCGAGAATGATGCGGATGGCCCGCGCGGTGCGCCCCTGCTTGCCGATGACCTTGCCCAGGTCCTCCGGTGCGACCTTGAGCTCTAGGATGGTGGTCTGTTCCCCTTCGAGCTGGGAGACTTGAACTTTTTCCGGGCTGTCTACGAGCGCCTTGGCGATCAATTCAACGAGCTCTCTCACGGTAACCTCCTTGTCCGAAAAGCGGCTTTAAGGGGAAAGTTTCTCCGGCTTGGAAACTTTCTGAAGAAGCGAATGAACGGTTCGCGACGGCTGCGCGCCTTTTTTCAGCCAAGCATTGGCTTTGGCCAGGTCGATCTTGACCTCGGCCGGATCCTTCAGGGGGTTGTAGAACCCGATGAATTCCTTGGCCTTGCTCTCCCGCGGCCGGTTGGAATCGATCACGACGATCCTGTAGGACGGCTTGCTCTTGGCTCCAAATCGCATCAAACGCATCGAAATCATGTGGTACCAACTCTCTTTCGGTGGATTTCTCAAAAAGAAAGCAGAATAATAGCCGAATTTCGTTATGAAGTCAACTTGGAGGGGAAGGGCGGCCGGGACAGCGGCGGGCCGGCCGCAAAAAACCTTGTTTTTGGCGGGAAATTGACCTTCGCCGCGCATCATCATAAAATGGCCTTATTTGAATCCGGACTAAGGATGAACGCGATGAGCCGCAAAAGAAGCCTTGTTTCTCTCAGCGTCCTGGCCCTGGTCTTGATCGCCGCGGCCGGCCCGCCGGCCGTGGACCTCGCCCAGCTTCAGAAATCCTACGACCAGGCCATGAAAGCCTATAACGAAAAAAATTATCCCGGTTATCTGGAAGGGATCGCCGAATCCCTCCGGCATTTCCCCAACCATCCGCTTCTCCTGTACCGTCTGGCCGCGGCCTACGCCCTGAACGGGATGCCCCTCAAGGGCATGCCCTTCCTGCGGCAGACGGCGTCCATGGGCCTCGTCTTCGATATCTGGAACAACGCCGATTTCCGGTCTCTCCAACGCCGGCCGGAATACAAGAAGATCATGGACCGTTACGCCCAGAACACGGTTCCCCTCAAGGGAAGCCGTAGGGCGTGGTCCATCCCGGGCAAGGGACTGCTCATCGAGGGGCTGGCCTACGACCCCCAGACGAAAAGATTCCTGGCGAGCAGCGTGCGCCGGCGCAGCATCCTGAGCCTCGACCAGAGCGGACGGGGCGAGCCGCTCTCCAAGCCCGGGGACGGCCTGTGGGCGGTGATGGGCTTGAGGGTCGACGCTCCGAGGAGGACGCTGTGGGCGTCCATGTCGGCCCTGCCCCAGATGGAAGGATTCAAACCCGAGGACGAAGGCCGGGCCGGCTTAGCGTCCTATGACCTGAAAACAGGGCGTCTCCTGAAAAAATTCCTTTTACCCGGCAAGCCGGAGAGGCATCAACTGGGCGACGTCGCCGTCGACTCCAAAGGGCTGGTCCTGGCCACGGACAGCCAATCCCCTGTCCTGTATACGCCTTCCGCTTCGGGCGAAGGACTGGACATCTTTCTGCAGCACGATGCCTTTCAGTCGCTCCAGGGGATCGACTTCTCATCCGACGGCCGGGCCATTTTCGTTTCGGATTACTCCGTGGGAGTCTACGTCATCGACCGCCGGACCAAAAGCGTCCGCCTGCTCGACCCGCCCCGGAACGGGGCCCTGATCGGCATCGACGGGCTCTATTTCTACCGCGGATCGCTCCTGGCCGTCCAGAACGGATTGAGGCCGAACCGGGTCCTGCGGATCTTTCTCAGCCCGAATTTCGACCGGGTCGAACGCCTGGCCGTCCTGGAGGCCAACGAGCCATCCATGTCCGAGCCCACCCTGGGGGTCGTGGCGGACGATGTGTTCTATTTCAACGCCAACGCCCAATGGAAGCTCGTGGACGATGCGGGCCGGGCCGCGCCCGAGGCCAAGTGGACGGATCCGGTCGTCCTCCAGATCAGCCTGGCCGGCCCCCCCGCCAAGAAATGAGGCCTAGCGGCTGCGCGGGATCCCGCCGAGCATCTTCTTGAAGCCAGGCTGCTTCATCATCTTTTTCAGCTCGGTGAACTGCTTCAGGAGTTGATTGACCTCCTGGACCGGCCGGCCGCTGCCCCGGGCGATCCGGGCCCGGCGGCTGCCGCTGATCAGTTTGTCGTTGGCCCGCTCGGCGGGGGTCATGGCGTTGATGATCGCCTCGAAATGGGCGATCTTCCGGTCGTCGACCTCGGCCTGGGCCAGGCCCTTGAACGCTCCGGCCCCGGGCAGGTGGCCCACCAGGCTCGACAGCGGCCCCATCTTCTTCATCTGAACAATCTGCTTCCGGAAATCGTCCAGGGTGAACTCCTCCCGCCGGAGCTTGCGGGCCATCTCCTCGGTCTCCTTGAGGTCAGCCTGCTCCTCGGCCTTCTCGATCAAGGTCAGGATATCGCCCATGCCCAGGATGCGGGAGGCCATCCGGTCGGGATGGAACGCTTCGAGCTTGTCCGGCTTCTCGCCCAGGCCGACGAACTTGATCGGCCGTCCGGTGACGGACACGATGGACAGGGCCGCCCCGCCCCGGGCGTCTCCGTCGAGCTTGGTCAGGATGACCGACGTCAGCCCGATCCGGTCCTCGAACGCCTTGGCGCTCTTGACCGCGTCCTGGCCGGTCATGGCGTCGCCGACGTAGATGACCTCGGTCGGGTTGAGGATGTCTCGGACCAGGCGCAGCTCGTCCATCAGCTCGTCGTCCACGTGCAGGCGTCCGGCCGTGTCCACCAGGAGCGGGTCGAAGCCGTGGTTGCGCGCGTGCTGGACGAGCTCCTTGAGGGTCCGCTCGGGAGCGGCCATCTGGGCCGCCGTCATCGGATAAAAGGGAAAGCCGAGCTGTTCGGCCAGGGTCCGGAGCTGGTCCTGGGCGGCCGGTCGCTTGAGGTCGAACGACACCAGCAGGGGTTTCCGTCCCAAGCCGGAGGCGAAGCGGGCCAGCTTGCCGCAGGTCGTCGTCTTGCCGCTGCCCTGCAGTCCGACCAGCAGGAAGACCGAGGGCGGCATCGAGGCGAAGGTCAGGGGCTTCGTCTCGCGGCCGAGGATCGCCTGAAGCTCGTCGCGGACGATCCTAATGACCTGCTGGGCCGGGGTCAGGCTCTGGAGGACCTCTTGGTCGAGGGCTTGGACCTTGACCCGCTCCTCGAAATCCTTGACCACCCGGTAGTTGACGTCGGCCTCGAGCAAGGCCAGGCGGAGCATCTTCAAGACCTCGGCCATGTTCTTTTCGGTGACCTTGGCCTCGCCCCGAAGGTACTTTAGGACCTTCTGCAGCCGCTCGGAAAGCTGGTCGAACATAGCCGTATTATATCGGATTCCGGGATGTTCTCCCAAACGCCGGCCCGACGAAGAGCTCGCGCGGGACAGACGGAAACGCGATGGGCAAGCGGCCAGGCTCTAGATGTTGAATCGATTGAGCGCGACTTCCGTGCTGACGTATTTGGCGTATCGCTCCCGCTCGGTGAGCATGGCGTTTCTCAACTGCTCGCTGAAGGCCCGGACGGCGAGCTTGGCCAGCCGGCTGAAAGCGCCCAGGCCGAAGACCCGGTAGAGAGTCCTGAAATTGGAAGCCAAAGCCTTCAGCTGATGACTGGTCCGAGGCTTGGAGTATTCCTTGGTGAACTTATACTTGAGATAGGACAGCTCGTCGCGGCTGAGGTGTTTCGTCATGACGTTCGCCCGGCGGCCGTTGTAGGCCTTGTAATTGTCCTCGTTGACCAGGAAACCGCCCTTCTTCAGCTCTTCCCGAATCTCGGTCTTGGGGTATGGGACCAGGAGCTGAACGGCGGCGAAGTCGACCTGGAGCTCCTTGAGGTAAGCGAAGTTCTCCTCGATGTTCCGGCTGTCGTCATCCGGGTGGCCGATGACCAATCCTCCGGAAACGGTGATGCCGTGGTCCCTGAGGAGACGGACGGCCGTCCGGCTGTCGTCGGGCCGGTGCCCCTTCTTCAGCTTGCGAAGGTTCTGGGAGAACTTGTTCTCGATCCCCAGAAAGACGAACTTGAATCCGGCCCGGGCCATGAGGTCGACGGTCCGAGGCGAGGCGGCGAGGCCCTTGGGACTGGCTTGGACCCCGAAGTAGATGTCCTTGAAGTCGGCTTTGATGATAGCCTGGCAGACGCGATCCAGATGTCCGATGTCCAGGGTGATGTTGTCGTCGGTGAAGACCAGAGCCCGGGTCCCGAGATCTCTGGCGTTGGCGATATCCTGCATGATCCTGGACATCTCAAACTTCCGGAAGCTCCGGCCGTACATGTTGCGGATGCTGCAGAAATTGCATTGCATCAGACAGCCGCGCGATGTCTCCGCCACATCGAAGGGCAGGCCGATGACCTGATGGCCCTTCCACAGACGATGGCGCCGGTCCGGAAGGCGGATCGACCTCAGATCCTCAAGCGGCCGGGGAGGGTTATGAACAAAGCGTCCTTTCCGCTTGAATGATACGCCCCGGACGGCGGACATTCCCCGGCCGGATTCATAGGCATGCAAGGCTTCGTTGAAGCTCAGGTCGGATTCGCCGCGGAAGATGAGATCGAAATAAGCGGAATCAGGCCCGTCGGCGATCTCGCGGTACATCGTGGTCGCGTGATAGCCCCCCAGGGCGATAGGCATCCGCGGGTGGAGGCTCTTGATGAGCTTGGCCGTCCGGAGGGCGGAGTCATACTGGAAGGTCAGGGCGCTGAGTCCCACGAAATCCGGGCGGCTGACGGCCAAGGCTTCGGCCAGGGCCGCTTTGACGTCGTTGCGCTTAAGGACGAGGTCGGCGATCGTCGCCTTATGCAGGCTGTCCAGGTTGCCGGCCAGGCTGCACAGGCCCAGATTGGGCGGCAGCATGGCCGAGGGCGGAAACCCGCCATCCACGTCCGGCATGGCCAGCAGCAGGATGTTCATTCCCGTTTCTTTGACCCGGCCGAAGAATTGCGGGCTTCGGCGGGCGCGTCGAGCCGGAATTATATCGCCGGCCGGAGCCGGGGGTCAAGAGCGCCTTGAGCCGGCGGGCTGATTTGTTCTTGACAATCCCGTTTGAATCAGATTAAGGTATTAAGGCTTTTCAAGACAGGTGTTCCACCATGAAAACAAAGTCAAAAACCGCGGTTCGTCCCGAGCCCGCTTCTCGGGCCGGCCGGTCGAAGGTCAATTTCGAGGAAGTGACCAAGCTCATCGGTCTGGTCGATGAGAAGAAGCTGACCCACTTCGAGCTGGAGACCGAGGGCTTCAAGATCATCATCGGGCGCAATCCGGCCGCTCCCGTCTCCTACCTCGTCAACTCCGCTCCGGCCGAGCATGCCTACGCCCCGGCGGCCCGCCTCTCCCAGGAGACTCCGTCCTTCGCCTCGGATGGGGAGGACGAAGAGCCGTCCGGCCCCGAGGCCAAGGGCGAGCTCCATTACATCACCTCGCCCATGGTCGGGACCTTCTACCGGGCCCCCGACCCCTCCTCCCTGCCCTTCGTGGATGTGGGGGAGCCGGTCAAGAAAAAGCAGACGCTGTGCATCGTCGAGGCCATGAAGCTCATGAACGAGATCGAGTGCGACGTCGAAGGCACGGTCAAGGAAATCTACGTCGAGAACGGCAAGCCCGTCGAGTACGGCCAGCGGCTGTTCGGCATCCAGGTGCTCGGCTGAGCCGATGATCTCGAAAATCCTCATCGCCAACCGGGGCGAGATCGCCCTGAGGATCATCCGGGCCGCCCGCGAGCTCGGGATCAAGACGGTGGCCGTTCATTCCGAGGCGGACAAGAACTCCCTGCATGTTCTGCTGGCCCACGAGCGGGTCTGCATCGGCCCGGCCAAGGCGTCCGACTCCTACCTGAACATCCCCAACCTGCTCAGCGCCGCGGAACAGACCAAGGCCGACGCCATCCACCCCGGCTACGGCTTCCTGGCGGAGAACGCCCGGTTCGCCGAGATCTGCGAGACGTCGGGGATCACCTTCATCGGGCCCGCCGCCTCATCCATCCGCCTCCTGGGCGACAAGAACCGGGCCCGGCAGGAGATGATCAAGGCCAAGGTCCCGGTCATCCCCGGCAGCGACAAGGTTCTGGACGATTTGAGCGAAGCCAAGAAGATCGCCCAGAAGATCGAATACCCGGTCATCATCAAGGCGTCCGCCGGGGGCGGGGGCAAGGGGATGCGCATCGCCAACTCGGCCGCGCAGCTCGAGGAGCAGTTCCCCATCGCCATGAACGAGGCCAAGGCGGCCTTCGGCGACCCGTCCCTGTACATGGAGAAGTACCTGCCCAAGGCCCGTCACATCGAGATCCAGGTCGTCGGCGACAAGAAAGGCAAGGTGATCGCCCTGGGCGAACGGGAGTGCTCCATTCAGCGGAAATACCAGAAGATCATCGAAGAGACGCCCTCGCCCTTCGTCGACGAACGGCTCCGGAAGAGGATGATGGAGGCCGCCGAGGACGCGGCCAAGCACATCGGCTACCAGAGCCTGGGCACGTTCGAGTTCCTGGTGGACGACAAGAAGCACTTCTACTTCATGGAAGCCAACACCCGCGTCCAGGTGGAGCATCCCATCACCGAAGCGGTCTACAACATCGACCTGCTCAAGACCCAGATCCGGATCGCGGCCGGCGATAGAATGCCCCTGGCCGACGACCTAGAGATGCGCGGCCACGCCATCGAGTGCCGGATCAACGCCGAGGACCCGGCCACCTTCGCGCCCTCTCCGGGGAAGATCGACTTCCTGGTCTTTCCCGGCGGCGAAGGCATCCGAGTGGATTCGGCCCTGTACTGCGGCGGAGAGATCCCGCCGCACTACGATTCCCTGGTGGCCAAGATCATCGCCCTGGCGCCCAAGAGGCAGATCGCCATCAAGAAGATGATCACCGCCCTGGAGATGACGACCATCGTCGGCATCAAGACCAACCTGCCGCTCCACCTCAGCATCCTGGCCAACGCCGAATTCATCAAGGGCGATTTCGACACCCGGTTCCTGGAGCGGTTCCTGAGCCGGAAGAACGGCGAGCCGTCGGTTCCCTGACCGCGGTCAGCGCCGGGCCGGGCCTAAAACGCACTCGACCAGGCGGAACAGGTCCGTGTTCTGAAAGAAATCGCCCCGGACCGGGTCCCGGCCGGAGACGAACACTCCCACGAGCGTTTCGCCCGCGCCCCGGGCAAACAGCGGCACCAGGCCGTTGGTGTGGCCGGTCAGGTTCCAGCACCAATGCACCGGCTCCCCCGGGTCGATCTGGTCGTTGCGATTCCCATCCTCCCAGCTCGCCCGCAAGCCCGTCCCGGACACGCCCTTCTCCAGGGACAAGGTCCTCGCGTCCACCGCCCCCAAGGGGCGGTCGGGAAAGACGTCGGGGCCCGCGGTGAGGTAGCCCGTCTCGTGGTCGGCGGTCACGACGACCAGGGTGTTGTCCCAAGTGGCGTCGCTCTCCGGATCATCGACCCAGTCCGCGACCGCTTGAACGGCGTCGAAGAAGTCCAATGCCTCGCCCAGCATCTGGTCCATGAAGCCGTCGTGAGCCGCATGGTCGATCGCTCCGCCCTCGACCAGAAGAACGAAGCCCTCCGGGGCGCGGCCGAGCACGGCCAGCGCCGCCCGGGTCATCTCCGCCAGGGTGGGATTCTCGGGATTGGCCCCCGAACCGTCGGCCAGCCGGTAATCCAGTCGCCCCCCCGGCCCCCCGTACAGGCCGGCCAGGCGGGTCGTCGAAGGCTTGGCTGCGGCCGAAAGGAGACGCGCCCCGGCCTCCCCTTCTCCTATGCGCCGCTCCAGATAGAGGAACGCGCCGGACAGTCCGCTCTCCCGGGCGAGCTTGTTTCGGATGGCCCCATTCACGAAATGCCGGCCGTCCCAGTCCGGATGACCGCAGCCGATGACGACATCCATCGGGGGCTCTGTCGGGCCGTGGCCGCCGCCGTAGAAAGGCGAATCCCGCAGGCCGCCGGTCGCGCCGGGGTCTCCCCACAATCCCTCGTCGGCGATGGCGAAGCCGTTGCTGCGGCGGTCGTTGTGAGCCATCCAGGCGCCGGATGTGGCGTCCGAGATTTCCACCGAGGTCACGACCCCGGCGGCCATGCCCTGCCGGCGGGCCGTCTCGGCCAAGGTCATCAAGCGGTCCGAGGCGTCGGCCGAGACCGAGATCCGGCCGTTGCCCGTCTTGTGCCCGGTGAACATGGCCGTGGCCGCCGCGGCGCTGTCCGTGGCCCCCTCGGCGGCATAGTCGAAATCCGACCAGGCGAGGTGCGGGTCATAGGACCCCCGCGCGGCGCAGGTCGCCGACCATGTGCGCGGCCAGCCGGAAAACGGGGCGGGAGACCGGCGGAATTTCTCGGCGGCTTCCAGATGCTTGGCCCCAAAGCCGTCGCCGATGAGGATGATGACGTGCCGGGCCGCGGCCCCGGGCTCCCGGGATATCCGGACGTGGCGGCGTCCGCCCGTCCAGATCAGGAGAAGGAGGATGGCCGCCAGACCTCCGACGAGCCACCGGCGCTTCATGGAAGAGTCCCGACGAGCCCCTTAGGCTCCCGATCTCTTCGGACGGAAGACCGAGGCCTTGAATTCTCCGGAGTTGTCCCCGGCCACGTTCTCGTTGATCCCCAGGAACAGCCGGCCGCGGATGGGGATCAGGACCCGGGACTCAGCGCCGATGAAGAACACCTCGATGAGCTCATGACGGAACTGCTTCTTCGTTTCAGGGTCGGTCTCGATGGACAAGAGCTGGACGACCCGGCCGACCAGGGCGCCGATGTTCTTGTCGGGGAGCGGCTGCTGGGCCGTGCGGAGGTCATAGCCGTCCGGCCCGCAGAAAGCCGTCGGGTTGCCGCGCTGGAGGGAAATGCCGCCCGTTCCCTTGATGAGGTACTCCTCCCCGGGCTCGACGTCCAGCCCGGTGTCCGTCCAGGTGCGGACGCTGGGCACGGATATGGCCTTCACCAGGTCCATGCCGGCCGGAGTTTCATCCGAGGCCGGCTGGATTCCCGCTCGGACCTCGGTCTCGGGCTTGACCTCCGCTTCGGCGGGTGCGTCCTCGACCGGCCGGGGCTCCGGCACGGCTTCGGGACGGGGCCGGGCGGCGCAGGAACAGAAGACCGCCAGGAGACAGATGATCAGGACGAGCGCTGCTGTCCGAGTCCCCGCTGAAGGCCAGAATCTAGGTCCGATCATGAGAGTCATCTCCTTTGAGCGCCAGGACGTCGAGCATGGAGGCATGGATCAGGCCGTTCGAGGCCAGGACCTCGGGATGGGTCGTTCGGATCGGGCGGCCAGAAAAATCCGTGGTCAGGCCTCCGGCTTCCCGGACGACGAGCGTAGCGGCGGCCGCGTCCCAGGGGTTGAGCTTCATCTCCCAGAATCCGTCGAACCGTCCGGCGGCGACATAGCATAGGTCCAAGGCGGCCGAGCCGCAGCGCCGGACCGCCTGAGCCCGGACGATGAAGTTCAGGAAATGGCCGATGTTGTCCCGGCTCTGCCGGATGTCGTAGGGGAAGCCCGTGGCCAGAAGGCCCCGGCCGAGGTCGGCCACGGTCGAGACGGAGAGCGGCTTGTCGTTGAGGAAAGCGCCCCCGCCCCGGACCGCCCGGAATTCCTCGTCCCGGGAGGGGTCGAACACCACACCGACCACGACCTCGTCCCGGTGCCTCAGGCCGATGGATACGCTGTAGATGGGAAAGCGATGGGCAAAGTTGGTCGTCCCGTCGAGGGGGTCCACGATCCACTGGAAGTCCGAGCCCGTGTCCCGGCTCAGGTTCTCCTCTCCCAGGAAATCGTGGCCGGGAAATCGGCCGTGGAGGTCGTCGAAGATCATCCCCTGGGCCCGCCGGTCGCAATCCGTGACCAGGTTGACTTCCCCCTTGAAATAGACCTCGTTCGCCCCGCCGATGGATTGGCGCAGCATCGTCCCGGCGCGCCGGGCGGCCTCCCGGGCGGCGGCGAGTTCGGCGGTCCAGTCGTCCATGGGCCGATTATCTTACCAGATTTTCGGGGCGCCGCCAAACCCGGCCCTCAGCCTTGAGAACCTTCAGGGGCGAACAAACGTTAATAGATATGGGGCTCGTTGAAACCGGGCCGGATAGAGGATGACATTGTGGATATCGCCAAGGGAGGGACCTGACATATGGCCATGACCATTCGCCCGAAATCAAAGGATCTTTGCCGCCTCCTGATTCTGGCGGTTCTGCCCCTGCTCATCGCCCCCTGTTCCTCGGACCGCCTTTTCGCGGAAACCGCCGCTCTCTCCGCCGCCCAAGCCGCGCCGGACGCGCTGACCAAAGCTCGAGCCTACTGCCGGCGTCTCCAATTCGCCTCGCTGGATTTCGTCTGCCGGGAGGAGATCACCGAAGTCATCCTCAACAAAGACCTGCCGCCGCCGCCCATCGGCGCCTACCGGACGAAAACCGAGACCGTCAGGCACGAGCTCGTCTACGATTATCAATTTATCCGGAAAGGATCGTTGACCACGGAGAAAAGGAGGCTGCTCCGGGAAGACGGGGTGGAGAAGAACGTCCCGGATTCGGACCTCGGGACCTGGTCGTTCCGTTTCGCCAACGTGCTGTTCGGTCCGGCCACGATTCTCGACGAACGGAACATCGGCCGGTACGATTTCGAAATCCTGGGCGAGGACGAGCTCTGGGGAGAAAAGGCGGTCATCATTCAAGCCCGGCCCAAGACCGTCGAGGGGGGTTCGATCGTGCCGTCCGGACGGATGTGGGTCGCGGAACGGGACGGGGCCATTCTCAAGATCGAGTGGGATCAAAGGACCCTGGGGAACGCGTCCGTCATGGCGGAACGGGCCAAGGAGTCCAAGGGCGAGCCGCGGCTGACCATGACCTCCGAGTTCGGCTTCGTCCAGAAGGGCATCCGTTTCCCCAGCCGGCATTCGATCACTGAAGCCTTCGTCCGGGAGAACAACAAGCCCGTGGAGAGGGCTCATCTCGTCGTGGCCTACGGCCAATATCAATTCTTCACCGTGGAAACCCAGGTCGATTTCACCAAAAGCCCCGACTGACGACTCTCCACCACCCGGGATCCCGGCCCGGGGGGGCCTAGCCTTTTCCGGGCCCTGGCCAAAACCCTCGGTCTGGAAATCCGTACACTCTTATGATAATTTCTACGACGAAAGGCTCCGGACATGAACGACAAAAAAAGCTTTTTCCAGCGGAAGAAGAAGGCCGTCATCATCGTCGGCGCGGCGCTCGTCCTGGCCCTGATCCTGATCTTCAACCTCAGCGCCAACCGCGAGACCGGCCTCAAGGTGACCGCGGACAAGGTCCAGCGGCAGAACCTGAAGTCGGTGATCTCCGCCTCGGGCGAGATCAAGCCCAAGAAGAACGTCGAGATCAGCGCCCATGTCCCGGGCCGGATCGACAAGATCGGGGTCAAGGAGGGCGACCGGGTCCGGGCCGGCCAGTTCCTCCTCAAGCTCGATTCGGCTCAGTACGAAGCCAACGCCGACCGGGACCGGGCCATGATCCGCTTCTACAAGACCGAGCTCGAAGGCTCCAAAGCCCGCCTCAAGAAGGACAAGGACTACTACGACAGCCAGCAGAAGCTCTACTCCGAAAGCCTCATCTCCAAGGAACAGCTGGAGCAGGCCAAGCTTCAGTTCGATATGTCGATGGCCGGCTTCCAGTCCACCCAGCACCAGATCGAGCAGTCCGAAGCGTCCCTGCGCAGCACGATGGACAGCCTGGGCAAGACCAGCTTCTCCTCGCCCATCGACGGGATCATCACCAGCCTCCGGGTGGAGGAGGGCGAGGTGGCCATCATCGGGACGATGAACAACCCCGGCACGGTGCTGATGACCATCGCCGACCTGTCGGTCATGGAAGCCGAGGTCGAAGTGGACGAGACCGACATCGTCTCCGTCCGCCTGGGCCAGACGGCCAGCGTCCGGGTGGACGCCTTCCCCGGCCTGGACATCAAGGGCACGGTCACCGAGGTCGGAAGCTCGGCCCTGCAGAGGAGCCAGGTCGCGACCTCCACCACCGAGGAGGCCAAGGATTTCAAGGTCGTGGTCACTCTGGACGATCCGCCTGAAAACCTGAAGCCCGGCCTGTCCGCCTCGGCCGACATCATCACGGCGGAAAAGGCGCAGGTCCTGGCCGTGCCCATCGCCGCGCTGGCCGTCCGGGACAAGGAAGCCGCCAAGGACAAGCCCCAGGAGAAAGCGGTCGAGGAGGAGGGCGTCTTCGTCCTCAGCGCGGACAACCACGCGACCTTCACCGTCATCCGGAAGGGGATCACCGGCGACCTGAACATCGAGGTCGTCTCCGGCCTGAGCGAAGGCCAGCGGATCGTGATCGGCCCCTACTCGGCTTTGCGCGCCCTCAAGGACGGAATGCTGGTCAAGCCCGAAGAGCCAAAAAAAGAAGCCGGCCAATGAGCCCCGAGACCGACGTCGTCATCTCCATCAGCCACGTCTGGAAGGTCTACCAGCTGGGCAAGCAGGAGGTCGAAGCGCTCCGCGACGTCAGCTTCACCATCGCCCCCAACGAATTCGTGGCCATCATGGGCCCCTCCGGCTCCGGCAAGTCCACCCTGCTCAACCTCCTGGGCTGCTTGGACACGCCCACTCGGGGCGATTATGTCCTGCGGGGGAAAAAGGTCAGCGCCATGGACGAGAACGAGCTGGCCGCCATCCGCAACCGGGAGATCGGATTCGTCTTTCAGGTGTTCAACCTCCTGCCCCGGGCTTCGGCCTTTCACAACGTCGAGCTGCCCCTGATCTACAACGGCACCAAGAAAAAGGAGCGCGAAGAGAGGACCATGACCGCCCTGGAGATGGTCGAGATGAAGCCCCGCCTGACGCACCGCCCCAACGAGCTCTCGGGCGGGGAGCGCCAGCGGGTGGCCATCGCCCGGGCCCTGGTCAACCAGCCCTCCATCCTCCTGGCCGACGAGCCCACCGGCAATCTGGACAGCCGGACGGGCAAGGAGATCTTGAGCCTGTTCCACAAGCTCCACGCCCAGGGGAACACCATCATCGTCGTCACCCACGACCGGGACGTGGCCCTGCAAACTCAGCGCATCATTCACATCAAGGACGGCCAGGTCGAGAAGGAAGAACGCAAAGGAGCCAAGGATGAGCATTTTCGAACGATTTCAGGGAGTCTTCGCTAGCCCCAAGAAGACCCTGGAGGCGGTGGCCGCCAAGCCGGTCTGGGTGGACATCCTCGTCCTGCTCCTTGTCCTACTGGCCGTCTACACCTACATCATCACCCCCATCACGCAGGCCGAGACGGCCTCCTTGTTCCAGTCGAACACCAAGCTCATGGAGCGAATGGGCCAGGAGCGCTTCGATCAGTTCCTGAAGTCCCAGACCAACGCCTCGCCAACCCGGAGGCTCATCCATTCCCTGGGTTTCACTCCCCTCGCCACGACGGTCGGGTTCCTCATCTCCGCCCTGTTCCTCCTCATCTTCGGCCGGTTCGTCTCCACGGGCGGAACCTACAAGCAAGTCCTGTCCGTCCTCCTTCACGCCAACCTCATCAACATCTTCCTGGGCAATGCCGTGCGGCTCCTGGTCATCCTGACCAAGAAATCCGTGTTCCAGACGACGACCAGCCTGGCCATGCTCTTCCCCCGCCTGCCCTTCGGCTCGCCGGCGCACATCGTCCTGAGCCAGCTGGACTTCTTCCAGCTGTGGACGTTCGGCGTCCTGGCCTACGGCCTGGCCGCGGTGTTTAAGATAGAGCTCAAGAAGGCCCTCTTCGTCTCCTACGGCTTCTTCGTCGTCAAGTGCATCGTCTATATCGCCCTGGGTTTCATCTCCCGGTCTTTTATGGGACAATAAAGGCCGAGAGGTCGAAACAGAGGAATGGACCAGCAGCCGCTCACGGGCAACCTGAACGAAACCGCCTTCCCGGCGCTCCTGGTCCGGCTGTGGAAACAAAAGAAGTCCGGACTGTTGAGCCTGGAGCGGCTCCGCGAGGAAAAGAAATTCCGGCTGGAGAGGGGCAATTTCGTCCTTCTCCGGGAGACCCTGTCCGAAGAGGACCTCCTGAAGTTCCTCGTCTCGAAGAAGATCCTGACCGCCGCCCAGAAGAGCCTGTGCGAAAAACAAGCCCAGATGGACGCCCGCTCCCTGCTGTGGTGTCTGACCGACCTCAGCCTGCTCTCGCCGTCCCGGCTGTGGCTGATGATGGAGGCCTATCTCAAGAAGTACGCCTTTGACGCTTTCGACTGGCCGGAGGCGGAATTCCGCCTCGCCCCGGGCTACATCCAGGAGGAATACCCTTACCAGACCGGCCTGCACACGCTCAACCTCGTCCTGGAGGGCGTCCGGCGGATGGCCAACTTCGAGCTGATCGCCGCCCGCCTGCCGGCCGAAGGCGAAAGCCTCCAGGCCTACGCTCCCCGCCACCTGGACCTCATCCGGCTGTCGCCCCACGAGCAATATGTCCTGAGGCTCCTGGCCGAGCCCAAGACGATGAAGGACGTGTACGGCCTCAGCGAGCTGAGCCTGAAGGAAACCCAGCGGGTCCTGTTCGCCTTCGTCTGTCTGGGGATCGCCGGGCCGCCCGGGACGGACGCCCAGGCCCGTCCCACCCCGGATTTCTCCCTGACCGAGAGCGAAAAGATCATGGGCGCCTTCCGGGAAAAATGCCTGGTCGTCTACAAGTACATTTCCAAGGAGATCGGGCCGGTGGCCGCCAGCCTGGTGGGCAAATGCCTGGAGGAGGTCAACTCCTGGCTGGGCCCCAACCTGCCCCGGATCGGACTCAACCCGGACGGGACATTCGAGTTCAAGGCCGCCCTGCGGCTCAACCCCGACCTCTTCCTGACCGTCATCGAAGAGCTGCTGTCGGCCGAAGTGCTGATGGTCAAGCGCACCCTGGGCAGCGAGCACGAGGCGGCCCTGGTCAAGGCTCTAGAGAAGACGGGGAACCTTCATTGAAGCGGAAACAGGCGCTCGGGTTGCTCATCGTCCTGACCGCGGCGTTCATCATCCTCCTGATCCAAATTGGATTCTAAGCTTCCCCTCCTGATCATGATCCTCGGCCCGACGGCCGCGGGCAAGAGCGGCTTGGCCGTCCGGCTGGCCGGACGGCTCCGGGGAGAGGTCATCAACGGCGATTCCATGCAGGTGTACCGGGGGTTCGACATCGGCACGGGCAAGCTCTCCCCGGAGGAGCAGGCCGGCGTCCCCCACCATCTCCTGAGCTTCGTGGACCCCCGGGACCAGTTTTGCGCCATGGATTTCGTCCGGGAGACCCGACGCGTCCTGGAAGAGGTCCGCGGCCGGAAGTCCCTGCCCTTCATCGTGGGCGGGACAGGCCTGTACCTGAAAGCCCTCCTGGACGGCCTCTTCCCCGGACCTGGCCGGGACCCCGAGCTGCGCCGGAAGCTGGCGGATGAGGCCGCCGCTTCCGGCCTGGACAGCCTGTGGCAGAGGCTGGAGCGGGCGGACCCGGACTACGCCCATAAGATCGGCCGCCGCGACCGCGTCCGGATCATCCGGGCCCTGGAAGTCTACGAGCTGACCGGGATTCCCCTGTCCCGTCATTTCCAGCGCACGTCAGGATTCCTCCGGGATTTTCATTGCCTGAGAATTGGAATACAATGGGAACGCCGGGAGCTCGTCCGGCGAATCGAAGAACGCGTGGACAAGATGTTCGAACGTGGACTCGTGGCCGAAGCCGAAGCTTTGCTCGGCCGGGGCATTCCGGAGACCGCCCCGCCCTTCCGGGCTTTGGGCTACGCCCAAGCCCTGTCGGTCCTGCGCGGGAAGATGACGGTTGAAGCGGCCCGGGCCCTGGTCAAGCAGGAAACCCGGCAATATGCCAAGCGGCAAATGACCTGGTTCCGGAAGATGGCCGAGGTCCGGTGGTTCTTCGCCGGAGACGACGAGGCCGTGTTCGCCCTCATCGAGGCCGGCGGCTAGAACGATGGACAAGGCTGTCCTCGTCCACCTGGCCGTCACGGCCCGGGAAAAAAGCGAAGCCGAAGAATCCATGGACGAGCTGGAAGGCCTGGCCAGGGCGTCCGGCGCATCGGTGGTCAAGAAGGTCTTCCAGGCGAGGCCTGCCGTCAGCCCCCGATCGTTCATCGGCCAGGGCAAGGTCGAGGAAGTTCACCGCCTGGTCCGGGAGCTTCAAGCCGGCCTGGTCATCTTCGACCACAACCTCAGCCCCCGGCAGCAGCGCAACCTGGAGAGCAGCCTGGCCGTCAAGGTCATCGACCGCACCCAGCTCATCCTCGACATCTTCGCCCAGCGGGCGCATAGCAACGAGGGCAAGCTCCAGGTCGAGCTGGCCCAGCTGACCTATCTCCTCCCCCGGCTGGCCGGCCGAGGCCGGACCATGTCCCAAATGACGGGCGGGATCGGGACCCGGCGGGGACCCGGCGAGAAAAAGATCGAGGAAGACCGCCGCCGCATCCAAAGCCGGATCGGCAAGACCCGGAAGGAGCTCCGCGCCCTGGAGAAGCGGCGGGCCGGCCAGAGGCTCAGCCGGACGAGGTCGCCCATCCCCACAGTTTCCTTAGTCGGCTACACCAGCGCCGGAAAATCCACCCTGTTCAACGCCCTGGCCCGGGAGAACGTGTTCACCTCGTCGCAGCTCTTCGCCACCCTGGACCCGGTCCTGCGGCGGGTGTTCTTCCCCGACGGCATCTACTTCATCCTGAGCGACACGGTCGGGTTCATCCGCAAGCTCCCGGCGGAGCTGGTGACCTCCTTCCGGGCGACGATGGAGGAGGTCCGGGAATCCGACTGCATCTGCCACGTCATCGACATCGCGGCGTCCGGCGCGGACGGCCGGGTCGAGGCCGTGGAGCGGATCCTGGAGGACATCGGCGCCTCGGACATTCCCATTCTCCGCGTCTACAATAAGATCGACCGGGCGGCCCAAACCCAGGACTTGCTGGCCTTGAACCGGCAGTCCCCCTCGGACAGGGCGTACGTCTCGGCCAAGACCGGCCAGGGCCTGGCCGACCTGAAGGACAGGCTCCGCAGCCTGCTGTTCAAGGACCGCCGGCTTTACGACCTGCGCCTTCCGGCGGGCGACCGGTCGGCCGTCGAGCGGCTGGCCCGGCGGGGCATCATCCTGAGGACTCAGGAGAGCAACGACCACCTCGATGTCCGGATCATCGCTTCACCGGGATCGCTCGAGGATTTCGAGTCCTATCTTCAGAGAGGAGACAACCCATGACCCGAAGAGCCAGTCTCGCCATCGGCCTCGCCCTGCTCGCGGGAGCCTGCATCTCAGTCCGGACTCTTCCCCCGGCGTTCTACGTCGAAAGCCTTCCTCCGGACAAGGTCAGCCAGCTGTCCCTCGAAGAGCGGATCCTGGTCGAGGAAGCCTGGACCCGGATCCGGCAGGGCGACGCCCGCCGGGCGGAAAAGCTCGTGGCCAAGATGGGGCCCAAGAACCCCTTCTACCTCGTGGGTTTGGGCTATGTCGCCTTCCTGAATGATCAGGTCGAAGCGGCCGAAGGATATTTCAAGCAGGAGCTGCGCGGCGCGCCCGATTCCTCCCCGGCCCACGCCGGTCTGGCCCAGATCTACCTCAAGCAAGGCCGGGACGACCTGGCCTTCAACGAATACCAGGAAGTCCTGAAGAAGGACCCGGAAAATCCCTGGGCAATGAAGGAGTTCGAGGCCATCCGGAACCGGAAGACCACGGAGCATTTCCAGGAGGCCCGGGCTTACCTGGCCTCCGGCAACGCGGAATCGGCCAAGTCCGCTTTTCTCAGGGCCCTGAACTACTCGCCCAAGAACCTGGACGCCCACCTCAGCCTGGCCCGGCTGTACGTGAGCGGCAACCAGCTCACCAATGCCCTCTTCCATTTCAGCACGGCCTACGGCCTGGAGCCCAAGAACAAGGACCTGCTCCGGGAATACGCCGACTGCCTGATGGCCGCCGGCCAAAACGGCCGCAGCCTGGACATCTATCAGCAGTACCTGGAGCATGACCCCAAGAACAAGGAGGTCAAGGACCGGGTGGAAAGCCTCAAGAACAAGCTGGGCATCTTCGAGCTGCCCAGTCAGTATCAATCCATCCCCTTGTCCATGGCCGTGACCCGGGAGGAGGTGGCGGCCCTGATCGCCGTCAAGTTCAAGAGCCACCTGGACGACAGCCCGGCCAAGCCTCCGGTCATCATCGACATCGCCACGTCCTGGGCGTCGCGGCAGATCATCAAAGTGACGTCCCTGGGTCTGATGGAAGGCTACGCCAACCACACCTTCCAGCCCAAGCAGGCCGCCAGCCGGGCGGAGATGGCCGAGGTCCTGGTCCGGCTGATCAATCTCCTCAAGGCCAAGGGATTCCGGTTCATCCGGCAGTTCCCCCCGGAAATGATCCAGATCGCGGATGTCTCCGCCGACAATTACTACTACCAGCCCATCGCCGAGGTCGTATCCCTGCAGCTCATGGAGCTCGGCGCGGACAAATCCTTCAGGCCGGGACTGACCCTGTCCGGGCAGGAGGCGGTCAAGGTCTTCGACCTCGTCGCCGACCTGATCAAGTAGCGGACGACCGGCATGGACAAGGGCAAGTCCGGATTCTGGACCGCGGCCAACATTTTCACCCTGCTGCGGTTCGCGCTCATTCCGCCATTCGTCCTGGCCCTGGCCGGCCGCCGCGCCGTCCTGGCCCTGGTCCTGTTCTCTGCCGCCGGGCTCACCGATTTCCTGGACGGGCTGGCCGCCCGCGCGCTTCATCAGCAATCCCCGCTCGGGGTGATCCTGGACCCGGCCGCGGACAAGCTGCTCATGACGGTCTCGTTCGTCGCCCTGTCCCTGCGGTCGGCGGGCGGGCCGAACATCATCCCCCTCTGGCTGACCGGCCCGGTCATCGTCCGGGACGTCGCCATCGCCCTGGGCGTGCTCATCATCGTCAAGACCGTGGGGTCCAAACCGTTCCGGCCCTCGATCTGGGGCAAGGCCAGCACGATCATCCAGATCGGCTGCGTGGGACTGGTCCTTCTGTTCAACGCCCTGGGGGTCACCCCGCGCTGGCTCCTCGGGATCTACATCCTCACCCTGGCCGCGACCCTCATTTCGGGGGGGGACTATTTCCTCGGCCGCTTCCGGCCTTGGATGAACCGGAAACAAGCCGGCTGAATCTCCGGAAGGATGGGGGGGGAACCCGGTTCACAGGCTGCGGTCGATGAAACCGCCGCGGAGGGTCATCCACAGGATCTTGAGGTCCAGGGCCAGGGACCAATTCTGAATGTAGTAGAAATCATGCTCCAGCCGCTTCTCGATCGAGGAATCCTGCCTCAGGCCATGGACCTGGGCCCACCCGGACAGCCCGGACTTGACCTTGTGGCGGAGCATGTATTTGGGGATCCGGTCGCGGAAGTCCTTGACGAAGTTGGGCCGCTCGGCCCGGGGACCGATGAGGCTCATGTCGCCCCGGAGGACGTTGATGAGCTGGGGAAATTCGTCGAGGCTGAACTTCCTGAGAAATCGGCCCGGCCGGGTGAGCCGGGGGTCGCCGGGCTTGCTCATCACAGGGCCGGAGGCGGCCTCCGCGTCGCAGATCATGGTCCGGAATTTGAATATCCTGAATTCCTTGCCGTCCATGCCCACCCGTTCCTGGCCATAGAACACCGGCCCCCGGGAAGTGAGCTTGACCAGGCAGGCGACGACGAGGAACACCGGCAGCAGGAGGATCAGTCCCGCCGCCGAGACGACGATGTCCATGAGCCGCTTCAGGATCTTCTTGTACCCGCGCAGGGGCACCTCGTCGACGGAGATGACCGGGATGCCGTCCAGGTCCTGGATGTTTGAGGTCAAGGTCAACAGCTGGAACAGGTCGGGGATGAGGCGGATGGCGACGGTGGTGCGGTTGGCCACCTTGAGCACCTCCAGGATCTGTCCGTAGTTGCTCAGGTCCAGGGCGACATAGAGCTCGTCGATCTCGCCCCGGTCGAGGACCGCCTCCAAGTCGCCGAGGCGTCCCAGGACTTTTACTCCGCCGTCCACCTCCACGGTATCGCCCGGCGGCCGGCTGTCGTCCAGGAAGCCCTTGACCACGAACCCCAGGTCCTTGTATTGGAAGAGCTTCTGGGCCAGCATCCGTCCCATGTCGCCGGCGCCGACGATGAGCACGTTCTGAAGGTTGAGGCCCCGGGCGTAGCGCCGCTTCATGAAGAAATAGACCTGGTTGCGCAGGAAGGAGATCAGGAGCAGGACCGAGACGAAATAGACCGCTAGAAAACCCCGGGAGATGGTGAACGACAGCTTGCCCAGCCCGGACTCGGCGCCGCTGTAGGCGTAGAAGTAGTTCAAGACGGCGAAGACGATGACGATGGTCAGGAAGGCATTGAGGCTGATGAGGAAGAAGTCGTCGATCTTGGTCCGCTTCAGCCGGCTTTTATAGAATCCCTGGACGTAGAAAATGAGCAGGTGGACGACGACGAACAGAGGCAGGACGGCCAGGTAGGATTGGAGCGGCGGGATTCCCTTGGCCGGGTCCACGGGGATGATGTAGCCGTAGAAGCGGAACACATAGGAATAGAAGAAGGCGGCCAGGATGCCCAGGACGTCGCAGGCCACGAACAGGCCGACGAGCCGGAGCCGCTTGTGGCTGATCATCGGGAGGCCTTGAACTCAGCCCATTTTTTGGAAACGGCGGCGAGGAGGGACCGCCGGAAGGCGTCCCGGGAAAACCGCTGGGCGTTGGTCCGAAGCGTTTTTTCGGAGAATTTCGCCGCTTGAAACCTGTCCAGCGCGTCAGCCAGACTGTCCGGCCTGAGCTCCGGAAAGAGGAGGCCGGTCTTGCCGGGGATGACGGTCTCCAGCGCCCCGCCCCGGCCGAAGGCGATGACCGGCGTGCCGCAGGCCTGGGCTTCCACGGCGTTGATGCCGAAGTCCTCCTCGCCGGGAAGGATCAAAGCCAGGGCGTCCCGGTAGGCCCGCCGCAATTCTTCGGCCGACAAGCTGTCGACAAAGCGGATGTTCGGCTTGGCCTGTCTTTTCAGGGACCGATAGTCCGGGCCACGGCCGACGATCATGAGCTCGCGGCCGGTCCGGTTGAAAGCGGCGATGGCCAGGTCGATCCGTTTATAAGGCACGAGCGCCGAGACGACGAGGAAGCCGGACCGGCCGGCGGATCCTTTCCCCGGCGTGAAGAAGTCGGTGTCGACCGGAGGGTAGACGATGTCCGCCGTCCGGCGATAATACTTGGCGATCCTCTGGGCGGTGTTCCTGGAGTTGGCCAGGAAGGCGTCTACCCGGCGGCTGGAGGACTCGTCCCACATCCGCACGTAGTGCAGGATGGGCGGGACGATGAGCCGCGAGAACAGGGAGAGCTTGCCCGGGCCGAAATAGGCCCAGTACTGGTTCCAGGCGTAGCGGATCGGAGAATGGACGTAAGAGATATGTAGGGCGTCCGGCCTGGGGATGACGCCCTTGGCCGCACAGTGGGAGCTGGAGATGACCAGTTCATAATCCTGGAGGTCGAAGAGCTCGGCCGCTAGAGGATAGAGGGGAAGGTAAGAGCGGTAGCGGGTCCGGACGAAGGGCATCCTCTGAAGGAAGCTCGTCCGGATGTCCCGCCGCTCGAGCCCGGGTGCCTGGCTGCCCTTGACCCGGAACAGGGTGAAAATGGGAGCCTGGGGAAAGATGTCGGCCAGGACCTCCAGGACCTTTTCTCCCCCGCGCTGTCCGGTCAGCCAGTCATGGATGAGGGCGACTTTTGTGGGCAGCATTGAAAAGATTATAGGGGCGGGAGAGAGCCTTTGTCAAACCGAAGGGAAGAAAAAAGCCCTGTTTTCGTCGAAAACTTGATAGACTTGACGACTGCATCCCTGAAGTCCAAAGTCGACCGAGGAGGAGGACATCATGAAAAAATCCCTGATCACTCTATTCCTGGTTTTCGCCGTTTCGATATCGGCCCTGGCGCAAGCGCCGGCCAAGCCTCAGCCCAAATCCCCCGCCGCCCCGGAGCCCCAAGCCCGGCAAGCCCAGCCGCCCAAGCCCGAGGACATGCTCAAGAGCCTGGTCACGGTGGACAAAGTCGTTCCGCCGCCCGACCGAATGAGGACGGGATTCGACTCGATCTCAGCCAAGGACGCGACCACCCTGCTGTCGTATCTTTCCTCCGACCTGATGGAAGGCCGGGAAACCGCCACCCGCGGCTATCAGCTGGCCTGCGAATACATCGCCTCTCTGTTTTCCCTGTGGGCAATCAAGCCCGCGGGCGACGTGCCGGCGTCCCGAGGCCCCGTGTTTTCGATGGGCCCGGCCGCGGCGCCCGCTCCCCCGCCCCAGAGAAGCTACCTCCAAACCTTCGCCCTGAAAGAGACCCTGGAGTCCGCGACCACGATCGGCCTCGAGACGCGGCTGGGCGGCCAGACCAAGTCCCGCGCCTTCCAGTCCGGCCAGGACTTCAGCGGCATATTCTCCCAGCCGCAGTCGATCACGGCGCCCGTCGTCTTCGCCGGCTACGGCATCACCGAGAAAGGCATCGGCTGGGACGAGTTCAAGGGCCTGGACGTCAAGGACAAAATCGTCCTCGTCCTGTCCGAAGCGCCGGGGAAGGACAATCTTCAATCCCCCTTCCAACAGAAGAAGGAGCTCAAGGACAAGTACTTCCCGGCCACGCCGGCCGATGCGCCCCGAGGCCGGATGATGGGCGGTTTCAACAAGACCCGGGAGATCGCCAAGCTCGGGCCGGCGGCCATCCTGGTCGTTCAAAACTCGGTGAAGGACGCCGACTTCACCAAGACCCTGGCCGCGCCCCGTCCCGTGTCCGACGAGCGGCCGATCATAGGCGAGGGCCGGCGGCAGCTGTCCCTGCTCGGCGGCTCGGGCCGGATGCCCTGGGAAAGCTCGCCGATGATCACCATCACCCGGGAGATGGCGGACGCCATCCTCGAGGCCTCCGGCACAAAGATCGATGACCTCAAAAAGACCATCGAAGCCTCGATGAAGCCGGCCTCCCGGGACATCCCGGGAGTCCAGCTGACCCTGACCACGACCGCCAGGACCCAGCTCGTCCAGGGAATGAACGTCGTGGGATTCATCGAGGGCTCGGACTCGGCGCTCAAGAACGAAGTCGTCATCGTGGGCGCCCATCTCGACCACCTCGGCAAGCGCGGCGAGTACGTCTTCAACGGAGCCGACGACAACGGCTCGGGTTCAGTGGGAGTGATGGTCGTGGCCCGGGCCTTCGCCGCGAACCCGATCAAGCCCAAGCGCTCGGTCCTGTTCGGCCTGTGGGCGGGCGAGGAGGAAGGACTGCTCGGGTCCCGCTACTATGTCCAGAACCCGGAGTTCCCCATGGCCAAGACCATGGCCTACTTCAACCTGGATATGATCAGCCGGCCCTACGACGACACGATCCTCTCCCGGATGTCGCGCTGGTTCGGAGTCCAGCCGGGCGACGAGGTGTTCCAGAAGATCAATCCGGCCGAGTTCCTACCCGTGTCGTTCACGGCGGGCGCCGGGCTGGGCGAGGCGCTCCGGACGGCCGACCAATCGGTCGGCCTTCAGGTTTTACTCCGGGAACAAGGCCCGGCTATGGACCGCGCCTCGGGCGGAAGCGACCATTCCTCGTTCAGCGCGGTCAAGGTGCCCTGGCTGTTCGCCATCACGGCCATGACCGGGGATTATCACCAGACGAGCGATAGCGTCGAGAAGACGAGCGGCGAGCTCATGGCCCGGATCAGCCGGCTCGTGTACCTGACCCTCTTCGAGCTCGCGGATAAATGACCCGGCTCCCGGTCGTTCCGGCGGAGGCTGGACGGGCTCAGGAAAAATGCCTGCGGCCCCAAGCGGCGAGGTAGAGATCCTCGGTTTTGCGGATCATCCCCGACAGGGAGAACCGGGGGGGGATGGTCGTCCGGGCGGATTCGGCCAGCCGCCCGGCCAGGTTCCTGTCCTGGAGGAGACGGATCACGGCCCCGGCCAGGGCGGCCGGATCGCGCGGAGGCACGAGCAGTCCCGTTTCGCCGTCGGTGATGATCTCGCAGTTGCCCTCGGCCGTCGTGGCCACGATCGGCTTTCCCAAAGCGGCCGCCTCGATGAGAACGAAGGGCAGGCCTTCCCACAGCGAAGGCAGGACAAAAACATCCAGGGCGGAAATGAACGGGAGGGCTTCCGTCGTCTCCCCTGCGAGGATGACAGTATCCTCCAGGCCGAGCTTCCGGATTTCCTGCTCCATCTCGGCCCGGAGCGGTCCGTCGCCGGCGCAAGCCACCTTGACCCCGGGACAAGCCTCCCGGACTTGGGCGGCCGCCCGGACGAGGTAAACGACGCCCTTCTGGCGATGGAGCCGGGAGACCGTGCCCACCAGCGGAGCGGCGCCGGTCAGCCCCAGCCTGCTCCGCATCCGGCCGGAATCCCCGGAGTCCGGCAAGCCCCTCAAGTCCATGCCGTTCTTGATGATCGCCATTTTCGACTCGGGAGCCAGCCGATGGCGGCAAGCCTCGTGACCGTCAGCTTCCGAAACCAGGATGAGCTTGCTCGTGAACCGGGAGAATGCCCTTTCCAAGAGGATGTAGGTCCGGCGGAGCAGCGGATTCCGGTAATGAAGGTAGTGGATGCCGTGGAGGGTGTGGACGATGACCGGGGTTCTGTTCTTGTGCGCCGCCCAGCGGCCGAAAAAGCCGGCCACGCCTCCGTGGGTATGAAGGATCTCGACCGACTCTTCGCGCAAGATCCTCCGGATCCCGGCGACATTCTCGCGCCAGTGCTTTCTGCCGAACGAAGCCGGACGGTGCGGGATCCCCAGGCGTCCTAATTCTCTGACCAGAGGGCCGTCCGGCTCGGAACAGACCGAGACGTCGAAGTTCGAGCGGTCCAGGCCGGCGGCCAGGAGCAGGACGGCCTTGGGTCCGCCGCCGAGCGACGGCCGGTCGATCATTTCCATGACCTTGATCTTGCTCATGGCCGAGCCTCGGGCTTTCGGAGCAGGCTGCGGAGGGCGGCCAGGCGGTCCCGCCCCTCCCCTGTTCGGCTCAGCCTCAAGCCCAGAAAGAAGAAATTGAGCCCAAGGTAGGTCCTCAACAGCAGCCGGGCGACAGGCCCGTTGTGTTTTTCATAGTAGAGGAGTTGGCTCCGGCGGTATTCATAGCGGCTCGGAGCGAACTGTCGAGTGGCGGCCCCTCCCTCGTGGGATACTCGGGCCTCCGGCACGAAGAGGGTTCGCCAGCCTCTGAGTGCCATTCGCCGGCAAAGGTCGATGTCCTCGAAATAGAGAAAAAACTCCTCGTCGAATCTCCCCGCCTGGTCGACCGCCTCGCGCCGCGCCAGCAGGCAGGCCCCGCTCGCCCAGCCCACCGCGCGCGTCCGGCGGGCCCGGCCGAGCCGCTTTTGATAATAAGGATTCAGGACCCATTTCTGCCAGACCTCGCGGAAGAAGCCGACCTGTCCGCCGAACGAGACCTGATAAGTCCCGTCTCCCTGGATGAGCCGGGGACCGCAGGCCCCGGCCTCGGGACGGTTCCGCAGGACGGCCAGGAGAGAATCGATCGCGCCCTCGAAGACCTTCGTATCCGGGTTCAAGAACAGGACCCAAGGCGCCCGGGTTTTCATCAGGGCCAGGTTGTTGGCCCGCCCGAACCCCAGGTTCCCCCCGGCGGGAAGAAGTCGGACCTCAGGAAATCGCTTGGCGACGATGTCCGGGCTCCCGTCCTCCGAAGCGTTGTCCACGACGATCGTTTCCCAATCCCGCCCGCGTCCGCAGTCCCGGAGCGATTCGAGACAGCCCGGCAGAAACTCACGGCCGTTCCGGTTGACGATGACCACAGAGAGCTCAGCCACGGAGGCCTCCGCTCCGGCCGTGTTCCAGGAGGAGAGATTCGATCCGGCCGATGATCCTGGGCATAACGTAGGTTTTCTCGACCGTCCGGCGGCCCTCCCGGACGAACCGACTGAGAAGCGCCGGGCGGCCCAGGAGAGAGTCGATCGCCCGGCTCAAATTCTTTGGCTCGGAGGAATCGACCAGGAATCCGTTGCGGCCGTGGGCGATGACTTCGGGCAGGCCTCCGACCGACACGGCCAGAACTGGAATGCCGGCGGCCATGGCTTCGATGGCCGTCCGGCCGAAGGATTCGGTCCGGGAGACGACAAGCAGAAGGTCGATGAGGCGCAGGTGAGCAAAGACATCGGGCACGAACCCGGTGAAGACGACCCGGCCCTCGAGGCCGCGGCGCCGGACGATGTCCCGGAGCCGCCCGAAATACTTCCCGTCCCCGACGGCGCCCACCACGAGCAGGCGCAGGCCGGGCCTCTGGTCCCGAAGCTCGGCCAGAGCCAGGATGGCTTCCCGCTGTCCTTTGTTTGGAATCACCTTGCCGACCACTCCTAGCACCGCGTGCTTTTTTTCGAGCCCAAGCCGCGCCCGAAGCTTCTCGTCGCGGCGGCCGGAGGCCCGGCTCAGGTCGAGCCCGTTGGGCACGACCCGGACTCCAGCCCGGCGTCCGAAAGCTTCCGCCGTCGCCTTGGAGTTTACGATCACCGCATCAGACAGCCCGCTGATCAGCCGGACCAAAGCTCGGCCGCCCAAAGCGAAGTCGAGAAGACGCTCCCGGCCGCGCAGGATTTCGTGGACGCTCCAGATATGCGGGACTCCGGCCAGCCTGGCGGCCAGGGCCCCGCTGAAATTCCCTGCCGAGTTGGTAAAGACGAGCCCGATACCCTCCCGGCGAATGAGCCGCTTCATTCGGCAGACAGAGGGAATATTCCACAGCCAGGCCAGGGGCTGGGTCCAGACCCGGCTCCGGGTCGTCAGCCACCATTTGCCCGAAATGACAGCCGTCCGGACTCCCGCCCGGGAGGCTTCCCCCGCCAATAGGCCCGGACGCGGCACGACGAGCAGCGGCTCGAACTTTTTTCGGTCGAGCGCCTTTAAAGTGAGAAGGAGCATCTGCTCGGCGCCGTTGAGCTCGGCCGTATGGGAGACAAACAGGACGCGGAGCCGAAAGGTTCTAAATCGCATGGTAGAAACCGAGCGTCTCCTCGGCCGTCCTCCGCCAGTCGAAGTCGGCCGCCCGCCGCTTCCCTTTTTCTATCAACGATTTACGGAGCTCCCCATCCTCGAGCAGCCGCCCGACTTTTTCGGCGATGTCCTCGGCGCTCGTCGGGTCGAAGAGCATGGCTGCTCCGCCGGCCACTTCGGGGATGGCCGAGGTCCCGGAAGCGGCCACGGCCAAGCCCGAAGCCATGGCCTCCACGATGGGCAGACCGAACCCTTCGGCCAGGGAGGGAAAGACGAAGGCCGCGGCCAGCCGGTACAGACACCGGACGGTTGTCCCGTCGAGATAGCCGATGCGCCTCACCCGCGAGTCAAGGCCCAGCCGCCCGACGGCCAGGGTTACCCTCTCCGAATCACCGCCCGGCCGGCCGACGACGAGGAGAGGTGCGTCCAGGCCGCGTCCGGACAGGATTTTCAGCGCTTCGAGGAGCCGGACCAGGTTCTTGCGGGGCTCAAGCGCTCCCACGAACAGGAGAAACGGCCCGGCCGGGGCCAGCTCCTTCCTGACCCGGTCCATGTCCTCGGCCGACGGCTCGCGGCCGAAGGACTTGTCCAGGCCGTGGGGGATGACTTTGATCCGCCCTTCATCGACCCGAAACCGCTCCAGGATGGCCCGGCGGCAGAACTGGGAGATAGTGAGGATTCCATCGGCCGCCTGGATGGCGCGGCCGGCGCGGCCCACGAAAACCCGGCGCGCTTCCTTGTCTGCCAGCTCGGGCGAGTCGAGAAAGAACAGGTCATGGACGGTGACGACCTTCTTGCCCCGGGTGGGCAGGAAGAGCGGCGAGGGCGAGTGGGTCAGGTCGAGCCTCGTCCCGAAGACCCGGTCCAGGGCGGGTCCGCCCAGCCTCTGCCAGAGGAAATCGACAGCCCTCACCGGGACCTTGAGGTCGCGAAAGTTCAGCCGGCGAAAAGGGGGCACCCTGTCCCGCGGGAAGCGGTCCTTCCACGAAGCAGAGAAAAGAAAGTACTCGTTCGCGGCGTCGATGGCCGCCAGCTCGAAGAGTAGGTGGCGAAAATACACGCCCACGCCCGTTTCCTGCTTGAGAAAGGGGCGCAGGTCGAAGCCGATGCGCATGGTGTTTTAAATTTTTGCCTATCATCGGCAAAAAGTCAAGGAAGCCCCCCGGCTATATTGCCATTTTCCCCGAGGGAATGATATGATATTTGAAGGAGAACGGCATGACCCCCTTCGAGCAGATCTCCCGCCGCATCGACAGCTACCGCAACGACATGATCAACATGCAGGTCGCGCTGTGCGCCCTGCCAGCCGTGGCCCCCTCCAGCGGGGGCGAGGGGGAAGCGCGGAAGGCCGAGTACCTCCTGGAATTCCTAAGGAACAACCGGTTCCAGGACGTGAGCCTGATCCAGGCTCCGGACCTGGAAGCGCCCGCGGGCTACCGGCCGAACATTCTGGCCTACGTGAAGGGCCAGGATTCGTCCCGGACGGTGTGGGTCATGACCCACACCGACGTCGTCCCGCCCGGCGAGCAGGCCCAGTGGAAAGGGAATCCGTACAAGGCCTGGGTCGAGCAGGGACGGATCTACGGACGGGGCACCGAGGACAACCAGCAGGACCTGGTGGCCTCGCTCTTCGCGGCCAAGGCCTTCCTGGACGAAGGGGTCGCGCCGGCCTTCGACATCGGCCTGGCCATCGTGGCCGACGAGGAGACGGGCAGCGACAAGGGCATTCACCACGTCATCCAGAACTCCAACCCCTTCCGGAAAAAGGACATCATCATCGTCCCCGACGCCGGCAGCGAGGACGGCCGGCTGATCGAGGTCGCCGAGAAGAGCATTCTCTGGCTGAAATTCACTACCCTCGGCCGGCAGGCCCATGCCTCAACCCCGGAAAAGGGCCTCAACAGCTTCAAGGCCGCCTCGTTCCTGGTCGCCGCCCTGGACAAGCTGCACGGCCTGTTTCCCGAGGAAGACCCGCTGTTCGACCCGCCGCGATCAACCTTCGAGCCCACCAAAAAAGAGCCCAACGTCCCCAACATCAACACCATCCCCGGGGAGGACGTCTTCTACATGGACAGCCGGATCCTGCCCTCCTACGCGGTGGAGGCCGTAGAAAAGGCCATAGCCAAGATCATTAAGACTATCGAACAGAAATTCGGGGTCAAGGTTGAGGTTGAGGTCCGCCAAAAAGCGCTGGCCGCTCCCCCCACCTCTTCCAAGGCCGAGGTGGTCGGGCTCCTGAAAAAAGGAGTCAACGCCGTCTATGGGGTCCGGGGCAAGGCCAAGGGCATCGGGGGCGGGACCGTGGCCGCGTTCTTCCGGCGGGCCGGTTTTCAGGCCGCCTGCTGGTCCAAGATCGACGACACGGCCCACATGCCCAACGAATACTGCGTCATCGACAACATGCTGGGCGACGCCAAGGTGTTCGCTCACGTCTTCCTTCGGGAATGAGCCCGACTCCGTATCTTCTCGTCTTGACCACGGCGCCGGACTTGGAGTCCGGACAGGCCATCGCCCGCGGCCTGGTCGAGCAGCGGCTGGCCGCCTGCGTCAGCGTCCTGCCCGACGCCCGGTCGTTCTATTGGTGGGAGGGAAAGCTCAACGCGGAGAACGAATGCGTCCTCCTCATCAAGACGCGGGCCGATCTGTTCGACCGTCTGGAACAGGGCGTGAAAGCCCTCCACCCCTACTCGGTCCCGGAGCTCATCGCCCTGCCCGTCGAGCGCGGGTCGGCCGACTATCTCGCCTGGCTGGACAAGGAAACCCGGGGCTAGCCTCCGCCTTCACCGGTTGAATCTTTGATTCATGGAATTCCTCCCCGTCCCCATCTTATTAGGCGCCCCGCCCGGGAAGAAAGTCAAACCAGGAACAGGTCAAACGGAGGGCGCGGCCGGCCGGATTCCCGGGGACAGGCGGCGGGCCTTTTGGGCGGCCCGAATGGTGTTGAGGTGGATACTGACCACATCCTCCGGGTCCGGAGCGTAGCCCCCGGCCAGGACTACGGCCACCGGGATCCCCAGCCGGCGGGCTTCCTCGAGCACGATCCGGTCGCGCTCCCGGAGCCCCTCCTTGGTCAGCCTCAAGCCTCCCAGCTGGTCTTCCTGATAGGGGTCGGCTCCGGCCAGGTAGAACACCAAGTCGGGCTGGAATTGCTCATAGAGCTTAGGGAAATGACTGCGCAGTTGGGCCAAGTAGGACTCATCTCCGTCCCCCGTCCATAGGCCGATGTCCAGGGAGCTCGGCGGCTTGGCCGCGGGATAGATATCCATCTGATGGATGGAAAAGGTGAAGGCGTAGGGTTTCCCGGCGAGGATCGAGGCCGTGCCGTTTCCCTGGTGGAGGTCGCAGTCCACGACCATGGCTTTCCGTATCTTTCCTTGATGCCTCATTTTTTCCAGGGCCACGGCCACGTCGTTCAGGACGCAGAACCCTTCGCCGTGGTCGGGAAAAGCGTGATGGAACCCTCCGCCCAGGTGAACCGCCACGCCCTCGGACAGGGCCAGCTCGGCGGTCAGGATCGTACCGCCGACGGACAGCCAGGCGAAATGCACCAGCGCCGGGGAGAACGGCAGCTCCAGGACCTGCTGTTCCAGGCCGGACAGCGTGCCCGTCTTCAACTTCTTGACATACCGGGCCGTATGGACCCGGAGCACGTCCTCGTCCGAGGCGGGAGACGGCTGGCGGAAATTGTCCCGGCCGGCGCCCATGGCCAGCAGCCGCTCGTGGAGCAGTCGGTATTTCCTGACGGGAAAGACGTGCTTGCCGACGGGCAGCATCCAGTAATCCTTGCTGTAGACGAACCTGAAGGGAAATTTTCTCCGCGGGAAAAGCCAGGACAGGATCATCGGCCTCGACGGAAAGCCTACCATATCAAAAAACCGCTCCGGCGTAAACATGAAAAATCCCCTGCCCGAAAGCTTGATTTCTGCGGCTAAAACGATATGATACAGTCTTTGCCGTCCCCGCAGCGACAAAGGCGCAATTCGTCCCATAAGGAGTCCGCCGATGAAGATGATGAGACTCATGACCCGCCTGGCCCGAGGCTTCGTGGCCGGCTACAACATCGAAGACGCCCTGAAGCAGGTCCAGAAGCTCCAGGACAAGGGGATCATGTCCACCATGGACATCCTGGGAGAGGCCGTCCAGGACCGGGCCCAGTGCGACAAGGCCGTCCAGGATTACCTGGGTCTCTTGGCCAAGCTGGCCGAGGTCGGCAGCGACGCCCACATCTCCGTGAAGCTGACCCAGATGGGCCTGGCCATCGACGACGCCTACTGCCGCGACAACCTGGTCAAGCTCCTCACCCTGGCCAAGAAGAGCAACCGCTTCGTCCGGATCGACATGGAAGGTTCGGACGTCACCCAGAAGACGCTGGACATCTTCTACACACTCCGGAAAAAGTTCGACAACGTCGGGATCGTCATCCAGTCCATGCTCCACCGCTCCGAGAAGGACATCCGGGACATCAACGCCCTGAAGGCCAGGGTCCGGCTGTGCAAGGGCGCCTACAAGGAGCCCAAGGAGCTGGCCCTCACGAAGATGAAGGACATCCGGGCCAGCTTCATCAAGCTGGCCGAGGCGCTGTTCAAGGACGGCGTCTACCCGGCCGTCGCCACCCACGACTCCAAGCTCATCAAATGGACCAAGGCCTATGCCGCCGAGAACAGGATCGCCAACACGGACTTCGAATTCCAGCTCCTGTACGGCATCCGCAACGGGACCCAGCGCAAGCTGGCCAAGGACGGCTACCGCGTGCGGACCTACGTGCCCTACGGCACGCATTGGATGGCCTATTTCAAGCGCCGGCTCCGGGAGCGGAAAACATTGATCTTCCTGGCCAAAAATCTCTTCAAGCGCTGAGGCGCGCGCCCCGACGGAGGGCCGGGCCGGCCGCGGCCCGGGCCCGACGGCGAATCCTGAGAACCCGGCGCGTCTCGTCCGGCCTCTCCGGAAACCAGGACTCAGTCTCCGTTCGGCTTCTTCCCCGGCTTGTCGGCGAGGGCCGCCTGGGCGGCTGCCAGCCGGGCGATGGGGATCTGGTAGGCCGAACAGCTGACGTAATTCAGCCCGAGGGAATGGCAGAAGACGATCGAGCGCGGATCGCCGCCGTGCACGCCGCAGATGCCCACCTTGAGCCTGGGTTTGACCGCGCGGCCCTTGGTCACGGCGATCTTCATGAGCTGGCCCACGCCCTCTATGTCCAGGGTTTCGAACGGGTCGAACTTCCAGATGCTCTTCTTGAGGTAATCGTTGATGAACTTGCCCGAGTCGTCGCGGGACAGGCCGTAGGTCGTCTGGGTCAGGTCGTTCGTCCCGAAGGAAAAGAATTCGGCTTCCTCGGCGATCTCGTCCGCGACCAAGGCGCCCCGCGGGATTTCGATCATCGTCCCGACCAGGTAGTCGACCTTGACCCCGAACTTGGCCATTTGCTCGCGGGCCACCCGGACAATGATGGCTTTCTGGTCGGCCAGCTCCTCCCTCGTCCCGGTCAGGGGGATCATGATCTCCGGAAAAACCTTGTTCCCTTCCTTGGTCAGCTGGCAGGCGGCTTCGAAAATGGCCGCGGCCTGCATCTCGGTGATTTCGGGATAGGTGACGCCCAGACGGCAGCCGCGGTGGCCCAGCATAGGATTGAACTCGGACAGCTGCTTGACCCGTTCCAGGAGCGCTTCCAGGTCCTTGAGCTTATTCGGATCAGGCGCACCCTTGGCTTTCATCTCGGCCAGCTCGACCATCAGGTCTTCGCGCCGGGGCAGGAATTCGTGGAGGGGCGGGTCGATGGTCCGGATGGTCACCGGGTGGCCGTGCATCTCCTTGAAGAACTCGTAGAAATCTTTTTTCTGGAAGGGCTGGAGCCTGGCCAAGGCCTTGCGCCGGTCCTCTTCGGTCGAGGCCAGGATCATCTCCTTGATGATGGGCAGGCGCTCGCCGCCAAAGAACATGTGCTCGGTTCGGGCCAGGCCGATGCCCTGGGCGCCGAAGGCGAAAGCGACCCGGGCGTCCTCGGGCGTGTCGGAATTGGCCCGCACCCCGAGCTTGCGCACCTCGTCGGCCCAGGACAGGAGGGCGCAGAAATCCCCGTAGAGGGACGAGGACTTGGGGTCGATCTGACCCAGGACGCACTGCAGGATCTCCGAAGGTTTGGTCGGGATCTCGCCCAGCAGGACTTCTCCCGTCCCGCCCTCGATGGAGATCCAGTCGCCTTCCCTGACGGTCTTGTCCTTGACGACGAAGATTTTCTTCTCTTCGTTGATCCGGACCGCCCCGCAGCCCACGACCGCCGGCTTGCCCATCTGGCGGCCGACGACCGCGGCGTGGGAGGTCATTCCCCCGGTGGCGGTCAGGATGCCCTGGCTGGCGCTCATGCCGTGGATGTCGTCCGGTGACGTTTCGTCGCGGACGAGGATGACTTTTTTCCCTTCCTGCTTCCAGGCCACGGCCTCCTCGGCGGTGAAGACGGCCTGGCCGCTGGCTGCGCCCGGCGAAGCGGCCAGGCCTTTGGCCAGGACCTCTCGCCCGGCCTTTGCCTTGGCGTCGAACAGGGGGTGCAGCAGCTGATTAAGGGCGATGGGCTCGATCTTGGTCAGGGCCTCCGCCTTGGTGATGAGCTTTTCCCTGACCATGTCTACGGCGATCTTGACCGCCGCCGGCCCGGTGCGCTTCCCGTTCCGGGTCTGGAGCATATAGAGCTTGCCCTCCTGGATGGTGAACTCGAAGTCCTGGACGTCCTTGTAATGGCGTTCCAGGCGGTTGGTCGTCTTCAACAGCTCGTCATAGATCCCGGGCATCTCTTTCTTCAGGTTGAGGATGGGCGAGGGCGTGCGGATGCCGGCCACCACGTCCTCCCCCTGGGCGTTGGTCAGGTATTCCCCGTAGGGGATCTTTTCGCCCGTGGCCGGGCTGCGGGTGAAGCCCACCCCGGTGGCCGAGCTGGTGCCGATATTGCCGAAGACCATGAGCTGGATGTTGACCGCGGTGCCAAGGTCGTCAGGGATATGGTTCAGACGGCGGTAGGTGATGGCCCGGGGATTGTCCCAGGATCGAAACACGGCCGCCACAGCCGCGCGCATCTGGGCCAGGACGTCTTGGGGGAAATCCTTCTTGGTCTCGGACTTGATCAGGGCCTTGTAGTCGGCGATGATTTCGGCCAGGAGAGCCTCGGGGATCTCGAAGTCGGCGGTGATGTTGCGCCGGCTCTTCTTGGCCCTGAGGATGTCCTCGAACTTTTTCTTGGGCACATCCAGAACGACGTTGCCGAACATGTGAATCAGCCGGCGGTAGCAGTCCAGGGCGAAACGCCGGTTGCCGCTCTTGCGGGCCAGGCCCTCGACCGTCTTGTCGTTGAGTCCCAGGTTGAGGATGGTGTCCATCATCCCCGGCATGGAGAACTTGGACCCGGAGCGGACCGAGACCAGGAGGGGATTCTGCTCGTCGCCGAACTTCTGCTTGGTCACGGCTTCGAGCTTCTTGAGGTTGAGCAGGATTTCCTTGTCGACGGCGGGCGGGATTTTCTTCCCCGCCTTGGCGAACAGGGCGCAGACCTCGGTGGTCACGGTGAAACCCGGGGGCACGGGCAGGCCGATCCCGGCCATTTCGGCCAGGTTGGCGCCCTTGCCGCCGAGCAGGTCCTTCATGTTCCTATTGCCTTCGGCCTTGCCCTTGCCGAAGAAAAATACATGTTTTTTAGGCATTTTCCGACTCCTCGCGTCCGGGGATCTTTAGTAAATCTGGAATACTATAAGCATCCCCGCCTGAAAATTCAAGTTTGAGCCACATCTCCATGCCTTCTCTTTCCGGACTGACAAGCATAAAAACTGGGGATGGGTCCAATCCCCCGCCTTGTCAGGCTGACTTGGACCGAAGGCCGTCCAAAGAGAGCCGGGGATCGGAGGAGAGGAGGACGCTCGCCGCCATGACGAGCAGGAGGATGTCCTGGATAAGGAGCGTCCAGCCGACCTTGCCGCTGAGCGATCCGAAACAGCCGCAACTCAAATCGAGGCCGCGGACCATGGTCACCGCGATAAGAAAGATGAAACCGACGAGCATCACGGCGGCGACGAGGGCGGCCGCGCGGCGAAACAGCCCCAGAACGAGCAGCAGGCCGGCGGCGAGCTCCACCCAGGGCAGGGTCAGTCCCGCGAGAAAGCACGCCCACTGCGGAAAGAGATCGTAGGCCGCGACGTTCTGGGCGAACTCGAGCGGATGCAGGACTTTGAGCATCCCCGACCAGATGAAGACCCCGCCGACGACCAGGCGGAAGACGAGCCGGGCAATTCTATTCTTGATCATGCGGGGCCTCGACGGGCAGTCCCCCATCGACCCATTCCTGCCAGCCGCCTTGAAAGACTCGGATATCATCGAAGGCTCGGTTAGCCTTGAGCCATTGGGCCAAGTGCAGGCTGTCGAGGCACGTCCCTCCGCTGCAATAGATGACAAGCGGCTTGGACCGGTCGAGGCGGAGACGTCCGAGGAGCCCTTCCCGGTCGGGTTCGCCGATCGGAATGTTGACCGCCCCGGGAATGCGTCCTGCGGCGAACAGGCCGACGGCGCGGGCATCGATGAATTGAGCTTCCCGGCCCTGCCAGAGGTCGCGCGCCTGCTCGAAGCCGATGAACACGACGGCTCCGGATTCCGCCGCGGCGACGAAGCCCCGGGCGAATTCGCCCATGACAAACCGGGTGACGAGGCCTTCGTTGACGATGAGGCCCAGCAGGGCGGGAACGAGGATGATTCCCAAGGCTTGCTTCAGGACGGTCTTCATCGCTTTCTCGGCCGGCGCTTCCCCAGGACGATCCGGCGTCTGCGCCGGCGGCCGCTCAGGGGAAGAGCGTCTTGTACTTTTCCAGGCCGGCCTGGAAGACCCGGATGGCCTTTTTCAGGTCGTCCTCTTTCAGAACGTAAGCCATGCGCACTTCGTTCAAGCCGCTCGCCGGAGTGCTGTAAAAGCCCGAGCCGGGGGCCACCATGACCGTCTGCCGGTCGAACTCGAAATCGTTGAGCATCCAGGTGACGAAATGCTCGGCGTCCCGGATGGGCAGCTTGACCAGCATGTAGAAGGCGCCCTGGGGCTTCTGCAGGACCACTCCCGGAATCTGTTTCAGCCCGTCATAAAGGACGTTGCGGCGCTTTTCGTATTCCCGCCGGATGGGCTCGAAGTAGCCGATGCCCATCTCGTAGGCGGCCAGAGCCCCGGCCTGCTCCACGGACGGCGGGCAGAGCCTGGCCTGGGCGAAGCGCAGGACCGAGTTGAAGACCTCGCCGTTGCGGGTAATGACCGCCCCGATGCGGGCCCCGCAGCAGCTGAACCGCTTGGAGATGCTGTCGCAGACGATGACCCGGTCCTCGACCTCGGGAAACTCGAGGAGGCTGGTGTGCTTCAGGCCGTCGTAGATGAATTCCTTGTACACCTCGTCGCCGATGAGGAACAGATCCCTCCTCCGGGCGATGTCCGCGGCCCGCTGGAGCTCCTCCCTCGAAAACACTGTCCCGGTGGGATTGTTGGGCGAGCAGAGCAGGATGGCCCTGGTCTTATCCGTGACCTTGGCCTCGATATCCTGGACCGGGGGCAGATGGAAGCCATCCTCGGCCTTGAGGGTCAGGGGGACGAGCTTGATGTCGGCCAGCGAGGCGAAGCCGTTGTAGTTGGTGTAGAACGGCTCGGGAACGATGACCTCTCCGCCCGGGTCCGAGACGACGCAGAAGGCGAAGGAAACGGCCTCGGAGCCGCCCACGGTGGTGATGACGTTCTCGGCCGTCAGCGAAATGCCGTAGGGCCCGAAATAGTCGGCCACGGCCTGGCGCAGCTCCTGGAAGCCCTGGGCCGGGCCGTAGGCCAGCACCTCTTCCTTGTAGTGGCGCATGGCGTCCATGACCGGCAGGGGGGTGGCGATGTCAGGCTGGCCGATGTTCAGAAAATAAACGTGAGTTCCCCGGGCGATGGCCTTGTCGGCCAGGGGCTTGAATTTCCGGATGGGAGAAGCCTGGATGGTCCGTCCCCGGTGGGAGATCTGCATGTCTGAATCCTCCGCACACATATGGCGATTGGGAATGAAGGGAAATTATGGCCGAACCGGCAGGCCATGTCAAACGTCCGGAGGCGGGACAGGCCGGGTTTACAAAGACTCGGGATTCTGGTATTTCTATGGACACTCGACAGCATGCTCAAAGACGACTCGGCCCTCCTGGTCAAGACTGAACAGAAGGGAGCCTATGTCCGCTTCACCCTGGCCGCGCCGGGAATCGCCCGGGAAGCCCGGCCCGGGCAGTTCGTCATGGTCAAGGTGTCCGAGACCGGCCATCCCCTCCTGCGGCGCCCCCTGGGAATCCATGCCCGGAGCGAAACGACGATCAGCCTGTTCTTCAACGTCGCCGGACTGGGGACCGCGCTCCTGGCGCAGAAGCGGGAGGGAGACCGGCTGGACCTTCTCGGTCCGCTGGGCCGCGGATTCACCGTCGGCCGGCCGGGAGACGGCGACGAACCGGTCCTGCTCGTCGGCGGAGGCCGGGGCATCGCTCCCCTCTATTTCCTGGCCGAGGAGCTTCATCGCTCGGGACACAAGGTCCGAGTCCTTTACGGCGCCCGGACGTCCCAGGACCTCCCCTTCCCGGAGCTGTTCCAGTCCGCCTGCTGGGAGACCCTGTTCTCCACGGACGACGGGTCGTTCGGGGAGCGCGGCCTGGTGACGGACCTCATGCGGGCCGAGCTCGAGCGACGCCGGATCGCCCGGATCGGCGCCTGCGGGCCGGACCCCATGCTCCAGGAAGTCGGCCGGCTGGCGCTCCTGAACAACATCCCGGCCGAGCTGTCGCTCGAAGCCCGTATGGGTTGCGGCTTCGGGGCCTGCTGGGGCTGCGTTAAAAAGATCCGCCGGGAGGGCCGGGAGGAATGGCTCAAGATCTGCGAGGAAGGGCCGGTGTTTCAGGCGCAGGACGTGGTGTGGGACTGAGGATGCGATGGTTGACCTGACGACGGACCTGGGATTCCTGAAGCTCAAGAATCCCGTCCTCACGGCCAGCGGGACTTTCGGCTACGGCCTGGAGTTCGTCCCGTTCCTGGACCTCGGCCGCCTGGGCGGCATCGTGGTCAAGGGGTTGTACTACGGCCCAAAACCCGGCAATCCGCCCCCGCGGCTGGCCGAAACGCCCGCCGGGATGCTGAACGCCATCGGCCTGCAGGGAGTCGGAGTGGCGGAGTTCTCGGAAAAGATCCTGCCCCGCCTGCGCGGCCTGGGGACCGAAGTGATCGTCAACGTCTGCGGCGGCGATGAGGACGAATACCTGGCCGTCGTCGAATACCTGGACGGCCAGGAGGGGATCGCCGCCTACGAGCTCAACATCTCCTGCCCCAATGTCAGGAAGAACGGGCAGTGCCCCGCCCTGAGGGCCGACACGACGGAATCCCTGGTCCAGGCCGTCAAGCGCCGCAGCCGCCGGCCGGTGGTGGCCAAGCTCTCGCCCAATGTCACGGACATCGTAGAGATCGCCCTGGCCGCGGAGCGGGGCGGGGCCGACGCCGTGTCCCTGGTCAACACCTTCCTGGGCATGGCCGTGGACCTGGACCGCCGGCGCCCGGTGTTGGGCAACGTCTTCGGCGGGTTGAGCGGTCCGGCCATCAAGCCCCTCGCCCTGCGCATGGTGTACCAGGTCGCCCAAGCCGTTCGGGTCCCGGTCATCGGAATGGGCGGGATCATGACCGGCCGGGATGCCCTCGAATTCCTGCTGGTCGGAGCCCGGGCCGTCCAGGTCGGCACGGCCAACCTGACCGACCCGGAAGCTGCGGCACGGATCCTTCGGGAAATGACGGACTACGCCGAGCGCCGCGGCCTGGCCCGCCTGACGGACATCACGGGCCAGCTCGAAACCTGAACCGGCGGCCGGCGGGCCGCAGAGTGTGGAGGATCATCATGGACACCCGCGAACTGGCCGGCCGCGTGATCGTAGCCCTGGACGTCAAGACCAAGACGGAGGCCTTATCGCTCATCTCCCTGCTTCCGGAAGCGGTCATCTTCAAGGTCGGGCTGGAGCTGTTCACCTCGGAGGGACCAGGCCTGGTCCGGGACATCCAGGAGAGGGGCAAGAAAGTGTTCCTCGACCTGAAGCTCCACGACATCCCCAACACCGTCGCCGAGGCCGTCCGGGCCGGGGTGCGTCACGGCGCGGCGCTCATGACCATCCATGCCGCGGGCGGCGCGGAGATGATGGCCGCCGCGGCGGCGGCCGCCTCGGATGAGTCGGCTAAGCGCGGTGTTTTCCGTCCTCTGCTGATGGGCGTGACCGTCCTCACTAGCCTGAAGGACGAACAATTGCTCCAGGTCGGGATGAGCGTTCCTACGAGCGGCCAAGTCCTCCGCCTGGCGAAGCTGGCCGCGGCGTCGGGGATGGACGGGGTCATATCCTCCCCCCAGGAGATCGAACTCCTCCGGCGGGAAACGGCCCGGGGCTTTCTCATCGTGACCCCGGGGATCCGGCCGGCCTGGGCCTCGGCCGACGACCAGAAGCGGATCATGACCCCCGGACAGGCCTTGAGCCTGGGCGCGGACTATCTAGTGATCGGCCGGCCGGTCACCCGGGCGGACTCCCCCCCCCAGGCCTTTCAGCGGATTGTGGCGGAACTCCAAGCCGGACCCGGTCCCTCAGCCCGGTGACCGGACAAGGCCTCCGGGCGGGCCGGCTGGGCTCGAACGCTTCGGGAATTATTCCTTGGGGGCCTTGCGGGTGTTCTCTTCGATGGCCAGCATGACCAGGATGCCTTCGGCCAGGGCATACAGAATCAGGAAATAGAAGGCGCCCAGGACGAACGCGCTTACAGCCAGGAAGATGGGCGAAGCGTTGAAGCTGAATTTCGACGCCGCTTGGTTGACGAATTCGAAGGGAGTCTTGCCGATGAGAATGAAGACAATGCCGATGATGTCGGCCAGGGCTACGAGCCAGGCCATGATCTTGAACAGACCCGAGATGACATGCAGTGCCGGAAAACGCTTTCCAGTGGCCATGATCCTTCCTCCTTATGACGGTCGATAACTCCCCGTCGGCGGGGATTCTTCAAGGTATTAAGGGAGGAGGCGCTCTACTCCCTGAATAGGAATCAAGCGCCTCCTCCGGCAATCACGACAGGAAAAAACCGGTCCGATTACAGAACCCGGTAAGCCCCTCCTCCGAAGACAATGGCTCCCACGATCAGGCCCACCACGAAATACAGCACCACGGCCACGATGATGCTGACCACCATGTAGCCGACAACCTTGTCCTTGGGGGTGTCCATCATGGGAGTGTTGAAACCCAGGTAGAGGACGTACAAACCGTAGAGGCTGGCGATCACGGCGATGATGCCCAGCACGGGCAGGATGTAGAAAATGCCGGCGACCCAGCTGGGTGTCATGCTGTACACAGCCAGCTTCAGGGCGTTCTCCAAGTTCTTCTTGGAGCCGAAGCTCGGAGCCAGGGCATCAATGATGAAGCCCAGGGCAAAGGTCGAAGCCAGGGTCAGGACGAACATTAAAATGGCATACAGCAGGGCTGTTCCCATGGGCAGCCGGAACCAGCCCAGCAGCGGGATCCTGCGGCCGATCAGCCCGTCACCGATGAAGTGGGCTACGGCCGGAATCGCCGCCAGGAGCACCGCATAACCCATGAACAGCTGGGTCACGGAGGTTTTTTCAGCTTTGATCTTGACCCATTCTTCCTTCGGCTTCAGGAGAATGCCCTGCACTCTTGCGACCAGATTCATTGACCTTCCTCCTTTTCCAAAAATGGACGGGAGAATTCTAATACATTCTTCCCTCTTCCGTCAATCACGCTCGGACAGGACCGGCCGGCCGGGCCGCCGGGGGGAAACGCTCTGGAAGGCGCGGGTCGGACTCGAACCGACGAATCGAGGTTTTGCAGACCTCTCCCTTAGCCACTTGGGTACCGCGCCCTGATTGCTCACGATGATGCGCCTCGCGGGACATTGTGGAGCGGGCGATGGGACTTGAACCCACGACCTTCTGCATGGCAAGCAGACGTTCTACCACTGAACTACGCCCGCCCGCTCATCTCTCGACAGAGACTTGCCTAAACTAGCAAAAACCGGTGAGCCTGTCAACCCGGGCCTCGCCCGGCAGCGGGCCGGAGGCCCGCCCCGCTCGCCCATCCTCGGAGGTGAGCGCTATTTGATTTCCACCTGATAGCCCTTCCGGACGACATCCTCGGCCGAAAGGATCTTGATGGTGGCCGTCTGGGCTTGGACATCGATGGCCACGGCGCTGGCCAGGGTGTGACGGGGAAGGTTCTTCCCGGGAAGCGTGGATACGGTGAGCTGGTTGCCGAGCTGGAGGCCGTCCTCCTGGCCCAGGTCGATCACCGCCCAGCTGCCCGAACCGATCTGATTGAGCTCGGCCCCAAGAAAGACGATCTCGCCCCGGACGGCGTCCGGCTTCTGCCGGGAATAGGGCACGAAGCGGCCATCCTTGCCGAGCACCGTCTTCTTCTCGACGAATTGAACGGCATAGTCCCCGACGGCCACGGGCGAACAGGCCTTCTCGATGCGGAGCACGGCCTGGAGGTCCTCAATGCTGATGACCCGCGCCCGGCCGGTCTTTTGGATCAAGGGGCCGTAGGTGATGCCGGTCCGGGGGCTCTTGATGTCCTGGAGCTTGCCGAACAACAGGAAAACCTGGCCTAGAACGATCCCCTGCTTCTCTCCGCCGTTGATGTAGATGATGTCGCCGTCTCCCAGCTGGACCCGCTCATCCTGGCGCTCGGCGCCAATCACTCTGAGCTCGGGCAGGGGCCCGTCGAGGACGCTGTAGGAACAATAGAGGTCCGAATCGGTGATGAGGGGATAAGTTTCCTGGAAAATCTTGGCCTTGGCGGCTTGAACATCGGGGCTGGTCTGGGTTTGGGACGCCCACCCTGCGCCCGCCACGATCAAGCCGGCGGCCAGGATGCCCATCGCCAATAGGAATCGGACGAATGATGCTCTATTCATAGTTGCTCCTTGACCCCATCAGATTGACCGGAAGTCCTTTCCCAAAGTCATTATAGGCGAGTCCCTTTCAAAGTGTCAATCTCGGCCGACCGGCGGCCGGCCGGGGCGGCGGCCTTTACTTTGGCTCCGGTTGCAGATATTAATAGACGGTCCGTGTGCCTTGAGCGTCTCAGTTGGAGGACCCGATGAACACCCGCCGCGCCTCGAAAAGAATGCCCCGCAGCGCGTTTATCATACTGGCCGCGCTGGCGGCCCTCGCCCTCCCCCCTTCCGTCCGGGCCGAGGACTTCTTCAGCCTGGCCGACGCCTTGTCCCAGGCCCTGCCCGGCAAGGATTCGAAATACTACGGCGACTGGGTCGAGCGCTTCCGGCTGGCCAACCGCCTGCTCGGCGACCGGAAGAAGGACCTGAACCAGCTCGACCTGTCTCTGGCCGCGGGATTCAGCGGCGACCGGGCGGGCGAGCAGAGCCTTTACAAGCTGAACGTGGAAGCGGCGGTCAACAAGGGCGTCTATCCCCGGACCGTCCGCTTCCGAGCCGGGACGTCCGTTCAGCACAAGAACAACGTCGCCCAGGACAATGTCACCACCCTGGTCATGAATTTCGATTACTACTTCGCTCCCTGGTTCGAAACGTACGCCTTCATCGAACGGTTCTCCGACACCTACCTGAGCATCAAGGAGCGCTACGAGGTCGGCGGGGGCATCAAGCTCGAGCTCAACCTGCTCGACACCCCGGTCGGCGAGAGGACCCGCCAGGACCGGGAGGCCATGGCGGCCGACGGCGCCTCGAGCCTCCGGGAATTCGCCGCTTTCCTGGACCGGGCGGAACAGGAAGGCGACGGACAGGTGGACGCCCGCGGCCTGCGCCCGCTCCTCGCGGCCTACCGGATCGAGCGGCGGAACATCCTGGCCGGGCTCCGTCAGAAGGAGTCGATGCTGTCCCTGGGGCTGGCCCTGTCCTTTTTCTCGGAGATGGAACAGGCCGAGATCAACGCCACCGTTCTCAGCCAGGGCGTTTCCGAATCCGCCCGGTTCGCCCTGAACGCGGAGCAGAGGTTCCGGGTCGTGGTCCGGCCCAACGTGACCTTCCGCCCGCTGGACACCCTGTCCTTCAAAGGACACATCTATTTGAAGTATCCTTTGGGCGGTCCGCTCCGCTCCGAAGGCCGGCTCGACTACCGCACGGATTCACTCCTCAGCGCCGAGCTGAAACTGCCCACCGATCCCGAATGGGGGAAGAGGGTGTCGCTCATCCTGGAATACCAGCGGCACTATGAAAACCTGCCGCCCCGCATCCCCCAGTCGACGATCGACGCCACCCTGGCCGCCGGCCAGACCCTCAGCCCGGTCGAGGCCGAACGGACGCACGACCTGTACGTTTTCAAGGTCAGCGTCACCTTCTAGGAGGATTCGTCGGGGATTGACACCCGGGGGGAAATTTCTATAAGATTCCCTCACATCGCGCCCCCCGGGACGCGGACCTACTAAAGGAGAGTGGACCATGAAAATCAGCGCGCCCAGATTCCTCACCTGGCTCATCGCCACGGCCGCCGGCGTCCTCGGCATCCTGATTCATCTCAACGTCCTGAGCCTCGGCAAGCTGGACGCTTATTCGTTCTGGTACGTTGCGGGAGGCTTCGCCCTGCTCTGCATCTCCAACCTGTTCAAGGGCCTGTAACAGGTCATTTCGCCGGGGCGTTCCCGGCCAGGGCTCGAGTCATCCGGTCGAGGAGTTCCTTTTCGTCGATGAAGCCCACGGCCCGGAGGCCGGGGAGTTCCTTGCCTTCCCCATCCAGGAAAACAAGGGTGGGGACGCCCTTCACTTTATAAGTCCTCGTCAATTCCCTGGAGAGTTGCGAGCTCGAGCTGGTCAGGTCCGCCTTGAGCATGACGAACCGGGCGGAGAGCCCGGCCACGTCCGGCGAGGAGAATGTCTTGGCGTCGAGCTCCTTGCAGGGAAGACACCAATCGGCGTAGAAATCGATGAAGACCGGCTTCCCCTCTGCGGCGGCCCGGGCCAGCCGTCCGGAATCATAGGGAAACCACCGCACAGCGTTTGACGTCTGATTGAGGCGGGCGCCCTGTTCGGCCGCAGCCCGGTCGATCTGGCTCCGGACTCCCGAGACGGCGAAGACGAGACAGGCCGCGAAAAAGGCCAACCCCACGAGGTTGCGGATGAGCGGCAGGGCTTTGCCCGAACTGCGGGTGGGCTCGATCCAGGCCATATAGATTCCGGCGACGAGCATCACCAAGGCCATGGTCAGACCGTAGGACAGCGGGTCGGGAAAGAGCGGCTCGAGGAAATAGACGGCCATGGCCACCAGGACGAACCCGAAGATCTTGCGGACCCAGACCATCCACGAGCCCGACCGCGGGAGACGATTAAGCGACCCGGAGAAGAGCGCCAGAAAAATGAAGGGCAGGCCCAAACCCAAGGCCAGGACGAAGAACAGCCCGAAGCCGAGGGGCACGCTGCCCCTGTCGCCGACATAGGTCAGCAGGCCCAGGATGAACGGGCCGATACAGGGCGCGGCGACGATGCCCACGGTCAATCCCATGAACAGCGTCCCGACAAAGCCCCGGCGCGACCGGCCGGCCAGGTTGGCCAGGAAGCCCGGCATCCGGATCTCGTACAGGTCGAACATGCTCAGGGCCAGGGCGACCATGACGACGGCGATGGCGATGAGCACGGGCGGATGCTGCAGGGCGGAGCCGAACAGGCTCCCGGTGAAGGCGGCCGCGACGCCCAGGATCGAATACGTCAGGGACATGCCCAGGACGTAGAACAGGGCGTGGCCGAGAAGGCTTCCCCTTTTTCCGCCGGACTGCCCGCCGAAATAGCTGATCGTGATCGGGATCAAGGGATAGACGCAGGGCGTCAGGTTCAAGGCCAGGCCGCCCAGAAATACCAGCAGAAAAGTGAGCGGCAGGCCTCTGCCTTCGAGGCTCCGGGCTCCGCCCGCCGGAGCTTCGGCTTGGCTCCGGGAGGAGGGCTGAGAGGCCGGAGCCGGCTCTGCCGGGACATCGCTGGCGGGCTTGGACTGAGCGGCGGCCAGCTTGGGTTTCGCTTCGGCGGCCGTCGGGGAAGCCGGAAGCTCGGACCCGGCCAGGAGATATTTTTCGCTGAAAGAAGCTTCGTCCGGGGCCAGGCAGGAGTTGTTGTCGCAGGCCTGAAAGGACACGCGGCCGTCAATTCTGACCTCCCGGCCGGAAAAATCGGGAGACAGGGCCAGGACGGCGGCGATGCGGACCGTCCCTTCGTACACGGACAGCGGGCTCTCGGAAAACATGAACTTTTTCAGCTCTCCGGCCGGATAGTCCACCTTGACGGTCCGCACCCCTTCCGGCAGGGTGAAATCCACGGAAGTGGGAACCAGGAATTCGTCCTCTGGCAGATGGGAATTGATGTGAAAAGGCGGATAGATCAGGATCTCCACGAAAAGCGTCCGCTCGGCGCCGGGCTGGAAAGCTTCCGCCGGGCCGAGGAGCTTCACGCTGACCGTCGGCCCGCCGTCCCATCCGAAAGACAGCGCGGCCGCCGCAAGAAGAACCCATCCCAGGACTAGTGCTCGTTTCATGTTGAAGGATACGCTTATACCAGAAGTCGAACCGGGAGGTCAACCGGGAGGGGGAACCCGCTTCGCGTTTCCCCCTTCCCGCGCTCGCCACACAAACCGCGGCTCACTCCTCCCTTTCTCGCACTGGGCATGAACCCCGTGCTGCGACCAAGGGGGCAACTCCCCCTTGGATCCCTCTCCGAGCGGTTCCCCGGGGCAAGCCACGGGGCATATGAACCGCTCGGTCAATCCGCGGGCCCGCCCGGCGTCCCGGGCAACCCCCGGGCCCGGGGCGGCCGGTCCGGCCGCTCCCCTGCCCCGGCCGGGGAATGACGAAAAAGGCAACCCTTTGCCCTCTTCTTGCGTAAAGATTAAAGAGGATGTTTTTTGTGCGAGAAACCGCATCCGGCCTTATCCTAAGGCCTCAAATGATCCCTATTCCACCCCAGGGAGGCTTCCATGAAACACATCAGCAGGCGCGCCTTCATTAAAGCGGGCGCAGCCATGGCCGCCACGTCCGTAGCCATCCCGGCCATCCTGTCCAAGGGATGGTCCGGCATGGCGGGCGCCGAGGCTTCGGCCTACTTCGAGCGCGGCTTCGGCATCACCGACACTCTGTGCCGAAAGGTCCTGGCCCAGGCCTTGGCCAAGGGAGGCGACTTCGCCGACCTCTATTTCGAGCACACCATCAGCAACTATCTCACTCTGGAGGACGGCAAGGTCAATCGGGCCTACACCGACGTCGCCCTGGGCGTGGGCATCCGGACGGTCAAAGGCGACCAGGTCGGATACGGCTTTACCCAGGAGCTCGAGGAAGCGGCCATGACCGCCGCCGCCTCAACCGCGGCGACCATCGCCTCCGGGACGGCCAAGGGCCCGGCCCGCGAGTTCACCCGGCTCAAGACGGCCGACCGCTATCCCCTGGCCACCCTGTTCAGCGCGGTGCCCATCGAGACCAAGCTGCCCCTCGTCCAGGCCGTCAATGACCGCTGCTTCGCCCTCTCCCCGCTCGTGGTCAAAGTCAACTCCCAATTCCACGACCAGCAGAAGCGCATCCTGATCGTCACGAGCGACGGGCTCAAGGCCGAAGACCTCCAGCCCCGGTCTTATCTGACCGCCTCGATCGTGGCCGAGAAGAACGGCAAGCGCGAGCGGTCCGGCTGGAACTTCGGCGGCCGTCGGGACATCGCCTTCTTCACCCCGGCGCTCGTCGCCGACCTGGCCCGGACGGCCGTCGGCCGGGCCCTGGTCCTGTTCGAAGCGGTCCAGCCGCCCGCCGGGGAGATGCCGGTCGTGCTTGGTCCGGGAGTGACCGGCGTCCTCCTCCACGAAGCCATCGGTCACGGGATGGAGGCCGATTTCAACCGCAAGAAGATCTCCACCTACTGCACCATGATCGGCAAGAAGGTGGCTGAGCCGTTCGTGACCATCGTCGACGACGGCACGATCCCCAACCTGCTCGGCTCGATCAACGTGGACGACGAGGGCACGCCCGGGCAAAAGACCGTCCTGGTCGACAAGGGGATCCTGACCAGCTACCTTCACGACCGGATCTCGGCCGATGCCTATAAAGTCAGCCCGACAGGGAACGGCCGACGCCAGAGCTACCAGCACTACCCCATCCCCCGTATGCGGAACACCTACCTAGAGGCCGGACCGGCGACGCCCGAGGACGTCGTCAAGGCCGCCGGCCGGGGGATCTACGTGGAGGACGTCAGCAACGGCCAGGTCAAGATCGGAGAGGGCGACTTCGCCTTCTTCGTCTCCCAGGGCCGGATGATCGAGAACGGCAAGCTGGGGGCGCCCATCAAGGACGTCAACATCATGGGCAACGGGCCGAAGATGCTGGCCAACACGACCATGGTCGCCAACGATTTCGAGCTCCATCAGGGTGGCACGGGCGCTTGCGGCAAGGGCGGCCAGGCCGCTCCATGCGGGTTCGGCCAGCCGACCTGCCTGGTCAAATCGCTGACCGTCGGCGGGACCCGGGGCTGAGTCAAGGAGAACGATGATGAAAAAAGACCTCTATGACCTCGCCGCTTGGGGGCTCCAATCGGGCAAAGCGGCCGGCGCGGACGCCTGCCGGATCGGGATCGACGCCGAACGGACGGTCGAGATCAGCTACCGCGAGCGGCGGCCGGAAAACATCAAGGAGGCTTCGACCAAGGCGCTGTCCCTGCAGGTTTTCGCCGGCGGCCGCTATTCGAGCATGAGCACCTCCGACCTTCGCCGGGACGCCCTCGGCGAATTCATCAAGGGGGCCGTCGCCCAGACCAAGCTCCTGGCCGAGGACCTCTTCCGGACCCTGCCCGACCCTAAATATTATCAGGGACGTCAGACCCTCGACCTGGAGACCGCCGACCCGTCCTATGCGGACTGGACCCCCGAATCGCGGCACGCGTTCGTCAAGGCCATTGAGGACGAGTGCCTGGCCAAGGGAGGGGATAAGGTCATTTCGGTCACGGCCGCCTCGACGGATGGCCGAGGGGAATCGCTTCTCATGACGAGCAACGGCTTCGACGGGTATTCGGAATACTCCTATTTCGTCGGCCAGGCCGGCCTGACGGCCAAGGACGAAGGCGACCGCCGGCCGACGGAATACGGCGTCGCCGTGGCCGTTCATCGCCGGGACCTGCCCCGGCCCGAGGCGATCGGAGCCGAGGCGGCCCGCCGCACCCTGGCCCTGTTCGGCGGAAAGAAGATCAAGACCGAGACGCTCCCGATCATCATCGAGAACCGGGTCGTCGGCCGGGCGGGCGACGGTTTCATGCAGGCCATGTTCGGCCGGTCCATCCAGCAGAAGCAGTCGTTCCTGGCGGATAAGAAGGGCCAGAAAGTGGCCGGCGGCGTGCTGACCCTCATCGACGACCCGTTCATCAAAAGAGGGCTGGGAAGCCGCCTGTTCGACGGGGACGGATTCGCCGCGCAGAAGCGGATCATGATCGAGGCGGGCGTCCTCAAGGACTTCTACCTCGACTGGTACTACAGCCGGAAGCTGGGCTGGGAGCCGACGACGGGCAGCACCTCGAACCTTATCATCCCCCCGGGCCGCCGCTCGGTGGCCGAGATCATGAAGGACATCGGCCGGGGCATCCTGATCACGGGTTTCATCGGGGGGAATTCGAACTCGACCACGGGCGACATGTCGATCGGCATCGTCGGCCAGCTGTTCGAGGGCGGGGCGCCCGTCCAAGCCGTATCAGAGATGAACATCGCCGACAACCACCTCAAGTTCTGGGATAAGCTCATCGAAGCCGCCGACGATCCCTACCCCTATTCTCCCAGCAGATTTCCCAGCCTCGTATTCAGGGATGTCGTCGTCTCCGGGCTCTAGGACACGGCGCCGGGCTCGACCGGAAGCCTGAGGATGTTCGCCGCGTTGGTGAAGACCGACTCGTCGAACTCCATGTTCTTGATGAGCAGATAGTTCTTATCCAGGGGGTTTCGGGCCGCGAACGTCTGGACAAAATGGGTCAGCCGCCGCCAGAGGCTGAGTCGCGGCCTCTGGCTGATGTCGAGGATGGGGATGGGGTAATCGCTGCCGAAGACCAGCCGGTCCGGCGGGATGTCGGCTTTGACCCGGTCGATATAGGCCCCTCGCGGGCCGAGGTTGATGGCGGACAGGTCGGCGTACAAGCGCCAGCCCCGGCTCTCCCCTTCGCGGAACAGCCCGACGAGCTCCCGGTAGGGTCGATCGCTCTCCAGGGGCGGAGGCAGAAGCGGCAGGGCGGCATGGGCGGCGATGACGGTCACCCCGGCCTCGAGCGCGGGGCGAAGCCGCTTCGGGTCGTTGAACCGCTGGGAGGCCCGGTCAAAGGGGGGGATGGCCCCTTCCGGCCCGACATGGCAGAGGAGGGGCAGGCCCGCCTCTTTCAGCCGGCGATAGAACGACAGACACCCGGGATGGGAGGGGTCGATCTGCTGGGACGAAGGAATCCATTTGCACAGCACGCATCCGCCGTCCAGGCATTTCTGCAGCTCGTCCTCCCAGTCCGGCCGAAAGGGATGAACGGAAGCGCCGAACAGCATCCGGGGTTCGCTTGCGGTCAGGCCGGCCAGGAAGACGTTGGGCACATGGAGATGGGTGCGTTCCGGATGGGGCCGGCCCTGTTCGTCGTACATTTCGTCGAGCGCCAGCAGAACGCCGCGGCGGACGTAGCGCGAGCCGTTGATGACCGCCCGCATGTGTTCCAACATCCTGCGCAGGGTGAGCCGCCGGAACAGATTGCGGGTGGTCAGCCTCATGGCCAGGAAGGCCAGGCCGCTCTCGAACTCCCCGGACCAATAGCAGCCGCTCCCCGGCCCGGCCGGAGCGCCGAAATGGATATGGGCGTCGATCACGTCGTGTTCCACCGCGTTTTCTCCTACCTGGAATTATGGCCCGATCGTCGTTCATGTCAAGGGTAGTACTTGTCCATCATCCGGTACTGGATGGCCTCGGAAACGTGGACCGGACGGATCAGATCCTCGTCGGCCAGGTCAGCGCACGTCCGGGCCACCTTGAGCACCCGGTCGTAGGCCCGGGCGCTGAACCCGAGCTTGGTCACGGCCAGGTCCAGGAGCTTCTCGGACTCGGCGCACACCGGGCACAGCCGCTTCACCTCGCGGGGAGTCATCCGGCCGTTCGTCGCCGGCAGCCGATCCGGGAACCGCTGCGCCTGCCGGGCCCGGGCCCGGCAGACCCGGCGGCGGATGTCGTCCGAGCTCTCCCCTTCCGATTTGGAGATGATGTCCTTGAACTTGACCGCCGGGACGTCGATCTGGATGTCGATCCGGTCGAGGAGCGGACCGCTGATCTTGGAATAATACCGGCTCCTCTGGCCGTCGGTGCAGTCGTCCTCGGAGCGGCCGGCGCCGTGAAAGACATCCCCACAAGGGTTCATGGCCGCCACGAGGGTGAACGCGCAGGGGTAGGTCGTGCTCAAGGCCAAGCGGCTGACCGTGACCCGTCCTTCCTCGAGGGGCTGGCGCAGGTCTTCCAGAACCGACCGTCGAAACTCCGGCAGCTCGTCCAGGAACAGGACCCCGCAATGGGCCAGGCTGACCTCGCCCGGCCGGGGCTTGACCCCGCCCCCGACGAGACCGGCGTCGGTGACGGTGTGGTGGGGCGACCGGAAGGGACGGACGCCGACCGTGCCGCCGTCGGGCAGGAGGCCGGCCACGCTGTAGATCTTCGTCATTTCCAGGACCTCCTCGAGCGTCGGACCGGGCAGGATCGAGGGCAGGCACCGGGCGAGCATGGTCTTGCCGGCGCCCGGAGGGCCGATCATCAGGATGTTATGTCCGCCGGCCGCGGCCACTTCCAGGGCTCTCTTGACGTGCGGCTGGCCTTTGACCTCCCGGAAATCGGCGTCGTAAACGGCCGGCTGGAGAAGGTCCTCCGGTTCGAGGGCCGAAGGAGCGACAGAACCGGGGTTGTTCAGCAGACCGATGACCTGGCCTAGGTCCTCCAGGCCGAAGACCGGGAACCCGGCGACGAGGGCCGCCTCCTTCTCGTTCGCCCGGGGAACGACGATTCCGGCCTGGCCCTGGCGCTTGGCCAGAAGCGCCGAGGCGAGCGCGCCCCGGACCGGTTTGAGCCGTCCGTCCAGGGCGACCTCGGCTAAAAACAAGAAGTCGGACAGCCGCTCTCCGGGACAAACGCCCAGGGAGGCCAGCACTCCCAGGCAAATGGGCAGGTCGAAGGACGAGCCCTCCTTGCGCCTGTCGGCGGGCGCCAGGTTGACCGTGATCTTGCGGGCGGGCAGCTCCCAGCCGCAGTTGTTCAGGGCGGCCCGAACCCGCTCCTTGCTCTCCCGCACCGAGGCGTCGGGCAGGCCGACGATCACGAAATGGGGCAGCCCCAGGCTGACGTCCACCTCCACGTCCACGCGGTAGGCCTCGATCCCGTGAAGCGCGGCGCAGGCGATCTTGAACAGCATGGGGCTCCGGCGGTCCGGCGATATCAGGAAAGACGGGGGGAAGGCGGAAAAAGTATCAGGACGAGTCTTGTTTCTTTCGGCTGATGTAATCCAGGGACAGCCGCTCCAGCTCCTTGGCGATGTCCTTCTCAGATTTCATCTTGACCCGAATGACTTGGGTATCGGTCATCCGCGACGGGGCGGACATCTTGATCTCCCCCAGGGCTTGCTCGATCTGCTGGGTCACTTCCTGGAGCGTCTTGGCCGAGGCTTCCTTCTCGAGCTCCCGGTCATCCTCCTGGACGGCGTCCTCAGCCTCCTTCTTTTCGGCCTGGATCCGTTCCCGGACCGGGGGGATGGTCAGCTCGGCTATGGCCCGCAGGGTTTCAAAGACCCCCATGCCGTTGATGGCCGAGGCCTCGAAGTAGGGGAGTTTCTTCGGGTTGAGAAGGTTGTTGAACGTCTCCACGGGAATGAGGTCCTCCAGGTCGCGCTTATTGTACTGGAAGACGATGGGGAACGTGTTCATGTCGATCTTGAGGTCCTGGAGGTTCCGGCGCAGGCCGTCAAAACAGTCCAGGTTGCCGTCGAGCAGCTGGGTTTGGGAATCGGCGACGAAGACGATGCCGTCCGCGTTCTTGAGGACGCTTTTCCGGGAGGCGTCGTAATAGACCTGCCCCGGCACGGTCATCAGCTGGAAATGGATCTTGAACCCGTCGATGAGCCCGGCGCTGATCGGCAGGAGGTCGAAAAAGAACGTCCGGTCGTTGTCCGATTCCAGGCAGAGAAGGTCTCCCCGGCTGGAGGGGTCGAGTTTTTGATAGATATAGCGAAGGTTCGTGGTCTTGCCGCTCAGGCCCATCCCGTAATAGACGACTTTGATGGCGACATTATTGGTAATGTAATTATAAAAAGCCATCTCAATTTTTCCGGCGTCCCTCATTCGATAGCATAATAGGCCTGTTTAAGTCAACCTCCCCTCGCCTTGGACCGCGCAGGGCAGACCCCATCCGGCCGTGCCCGAGCGGCAACCCCCCCCGGACGTCTATTTTAGCACATGATATGGCGTTGTCACGGGTTTATCTCGATGATCGTCCCCAGGCCGGGACATTGCTTCACCGAGTAATTCAGACGGAATCTGGTCAGCTTCTGTTCCAGCGATTCCCGGCTCATCTTGAGGTCGCTCACCCAGAGCGCTTGCCGATATTTGTGGGCTTTCAGCCAATCCATGACGGCCTTTCTCATGCGGTCGCTCCCCCACATGTAGCGGAATCCCGCCTTGCCCGTCGCATATTCCAGCGTTCCGCTTCGCAGCTCCGCCCAGACGACGTCATAGGATGAGAAGCAATCGGCATAGGCCTGCGTTTGCTCGTGAAACAGCCGGCGATAATCCTGGCGGGGAAAGCCGGGCGCCAAAAAGACGACAGCCGCCAGCAGAACGACGAGACCCGCCGCCGGAACCAGCCGGACGAATCGCGTCTCCTTGATTTTTTGCGCGGCCGGCCACAGAGCCAGGCCGAACAGGATCGGGACCGCGGCGTAGGGATAGTAGTCGATCCGGACCTTATGGAAGACAAAGAAAATAGAGTTGACGGCGATCAGGGCGGCGCTAAACACAACCCAGCGCCGCGGCCATTTCCAAATCCAGCTCAGAATCGCAATCAGGACCAGGAGCGCAACCTGCCAGACGAACCAGGGCTGTCGAAAGCTGAAATAGAAGGCCGCGTTGGCGGGCGCGCCGCTTAGGGTTAGGGCCTGGTCCAGGAAAGAATAGGTCGAGCGCAAGGGGTTCCCCAGCAGGATCCACGCGTAGGCGATGTAGATCCAGAGTCCTCCGGCCACACAGAGCGACGCCCCTTTGACAGCTCTGAGGACCATGTCTTTGGAAAAGACTCTGTCCGGCTTCCGATGCCAAAGATACATGATCAGGAAGGGGGCCAAAAGCAGGACATTCACAATGCGGAAGACCGTTGTCAAGCTGAGAAGCAACAGGGACAGATGCGGTTTCCTGTTCAGGAGGAAGCCCGCCCCGATCAGCAGCCCAAAGGTGGGGGTGATGGAATTGACCTGAAAGAACGAGTTGCGAAACGGATTGAGAGCGAGGAGCATAGCCGTCACCACGACCGCCAAGCCCACCTCGAACACGGTCAAACGGCCCTCGGCCAGGCCGAAGGCCAGCAGGAGGAACAGCAGAATGAAGACAGCAAACACGGGCGGGGCCAGCGCTTTGGCCGAATCCCGCGGCAGCAGGCTGAGCAGCAGGGGCGTCCCGGGGGGATATTGGTTGATGATCTTGAACCGGCCGGGGTCGAGGTGATAGGCGTGCGGACAGATCACGTGCATGTAGGCTTTGACGGGGAAGGTGGATTCCTTCAGGGCCTCGATGAGACCCGGATCGAACGGCCGGGCCGTGGGACTGACGAAAGGATTTCCCTGACTGATCCCTCGGGCCAGGTACAGATACCCGAATTCGTCGCAGCCGACGGGCAGGTCGAGATGCCGATGAACGAAGGTTTTATAGGCGGCCAGGCTCAGGATCACGGCGGCGACAACGGCCCACAGATAGCCGGCGGCTCTTTTCAGGGAAAGCCGGGCGGAGCCTTTCATCCTAAGCCCCGCCGGCGACGGCCGCGATCATCCTGGCGTATTTCTCGATGATGATGTCCCAAAGATAGTTCCGGGTCACGTATTCCAGGCCGTTGGCCCCCATCGCCCGGCGCAAGCGGCCGTCTTGGAGGAGAAGGTCGAGAGCCTGGCCGAATTCGCGCGAATTCCTGTAGAACAGCCCGCTCCGGCCGTCCAGGCAGTGCTGGCGGAGGGGCTCCGTTTCGCCCTGGACCAGGATGGGCGTCCGGACGGCCAGGCTCTCCAGCGCGGCCATGCACAGGCTTTCGAGGTGCGAGGGATGGACGGTCACTTCCGCTGCGGCCATGGCCGCGTTCTTGTCCTCGGCCGAAACGAACCCCAGCGGCCGGATGCGGGGATGGCTGGGAATGGGCATGAGCGGCTGGCCGATGAGGATCAGGTTCAACTCGGGATTCCTGCGGCTGGTGTCGAGAAAATATTCGATGAGCTCCGCGCAGCCCTTGCCCGGCTCGATCCGGCCGGCATAGAGGATGAAGGGCGAGTAGAGGGCATAGCGACGCCGGAACGCGGCCTCGTCCACCCCTTCGGGGACATCGACCCCGACGCCCACCGTGTCCTGGTACTTGCCTTCGAAGGAAAAATAGCGGCCGAGCATGCGCTTTTCCGGCTCGGTGTTGAAGATGAAAGCCTGGGGCAGGCTGAACACCTCGCGGATGATGCCGAGCTTCAGGGCCGGCTCGTCGTGGGCCGTGGGCACGAGCACTCGCCGGCCCGAGGCCGCTTTGAGCCCCCAGTAGGTGTTGTAATAGAGATAGGTGAAGAAGATGACCAGGTCGTGGCCGGCCGCTTCCCGGCCGACGGCCCGGATGAGGTCCGGGGAAAACGGCCCCTGCCGCTCCATCCAGGCCAGCTCGTCCTCCCGGGAATGATCGTGGCTGAAGATCCAGTCGGACAAGGCGTTGAAGGACCGGATATCGCGGGGCCGCTTGACGGCGTACCGATTGATGACCACGGCGTTGAGCACCGACTGCCCGGCCCGGTATTCGTTCCTCCAGGTGACATAGTCCTGGGCCGTGGTGGTGTAGACCGTGCAGTCGTGCCCGTGGCCGGCCAGATGCTCGGCCACCAGCCGGCAGTGGAGCTCGGAGCCGCCCATCACCTCCCGGCCGTAGCGCTGGACGACGAAGGCGATCTTCATGGCCTCAACCCAGGAGCCGGCCTGCGTGCCCGGCCAGGATCCCCTCCCAGTCCGCGGCCCGGAAGGCGGCCAGGCGGCGCCGCTGGCCTTCGATGACCGCCGACCGGACCCCGGGGTCCCGGGCAACGCGGGCCGTGAGCTCGGCCACGGCGTCCACGCGCCATTCCTTGACCAGGATCCCCGCCCCGTCCAGGGTGAAGGGGACAGCGGTCCGGTCCAGGGCCACGATCGGCAGGTCGAAGACCATGCTCTCGATGAGCGGCAGGCAGAATCCCTCATGCTCGCTCAGCGAGAGAAAGACGTCCGAAGCCCGGTAGAGGGCGGTCATTTCCTCCTCGGGAAGATGGCCGGTGAACAGGACTTCCTCGGGCCTGAGGTAGAACTCATCGGCCAGCCGCTGGAGGCTGCGGTAATACGGAACTGAAGACTGGGTCTTGCCCACCACGATCAACCGGACCAGGGGCGAGATGTACTTTTTGTAATAGAAAGCGACCTTGATCAAGTTCTCGATGCGCTTGTTGGGCGCCACCCGGCCGACGAACAGGATGTTCACCCGGCCGTCCTTGAACAGGTCGTAAACGAACGGGGAATGCGGCCGATCGTACCGGCTGAAATCGACGAACAGGGGAAAGACTTCGGCCCGCCGGAAGCCCAGCTCCCGGAGCTCGCGGCAATTGTATTCCGAGTCGGCCAGGGCCAGGTCGACGGCGCCGGCCAGGCCGGCCAGCTCCTCTCGGCCAGCCCGGCAGATCCGGGCCATCTCCGCGCTGAAATCAGCGAAGAACTCGGGGGGGGTGATGTTGTGATAGACAATGGCCTTCCGGCAGGGCAGCCCGGCCAGGGCCTGGGTCAGGGGCGACGGGAGAGCGAAATGGAGGATGGCGGCATCCGAGGCGGAGGGCGCCGAGTAGTCCCCGAACGGAAGGCTTTCGGCCTCGAGCCCCGGGTCGCAGGTCAGGCGATAGATGTCCGAGGCATACCCCCGGCGCCGGAGGGCGTCCCTCATGTGGGCGGCCTCATCGCCGATGGCGTCCCCCCGATGGAAGGCCGGCAGGAGCTGGTCGACTCTCATCCCCGGACGACCCTTTCGATGTGTTCCATCAGGATCCGCCGCACGTTTTCCAGACGATACTTGGCCAGGGCGGTCCGGCCCGAAGCGACCAACCGGGAGCGCAAATCCTTGTCTCTGACGACCCGGTCCACGAGGGCCGCCGTACGGAAGGGATCCTTCTCCCTGAGGAGCACTCCCCCGCCGTTCATGGTCTCGGCCACGGCCCCGGCGTCGAAGGCGACGACCGGCAGCCCGAGATAGAACGCCTCGAGCAGCGGCACGCCGAATCCTTCGTGCTCGCTCAGGCTGAGATAGACGCTGGCCATACGGAAGAAGGACAGCAGCCCCGCGAACTCCACATGACCGGTCAAGTGAACGTCGGTGAGTTTCAGCCGGCCGATGAGGTCCTGGAGCCCGGCCAGGTAGCGCTCCATCCCCCGGAATTCGCCCACAAGCAGAAGCTGCGAATCCCGGTTGAACATATTCTTGTAGTACCAGAAGGTCTTGATCAGGTCTTCGAACCTCTTGGCCGGAATGACCCGGCCGACATAGAGGAGAGTGGCTTTCCCCATGCCGAACACGGCTTCGGTGACCGGATCGCCCTGCCCGTCGAACTTGGAGAAGTCCATGAGAATGGGCAGCACCCCGGTGGCGGCGTAGCCCGCTTCCTCGAGCTCGCGGCGGTTGTAGTCCGAGTCGCCCAGGGCCAGGTCGACCTTGCCCACGAATTGCCTGAGCTCCAGCCTCCCCTTGTAGCATTCCCGGGTCAGAACGCGGTGGGAATCTACGAAGAACGAGTAGGGGGTGATGTTGTGATAGATCATCATCCGCTTGTCGGGGATGCGGAAGAAGAGCTTGGACACGGGCGAACCGATGGAGAAGTGGAAGATGACGACATTCTGCGGCGAGCTATAGCGCCGGTATTCCCGGTAATCCTTGATCGATCCGGCCAGCCGGGGGTCGAAGAACCGGACGAAGATCTCGGACTCGAAGCCCTGCTCCCGGAGGAACGCCCGGATCTCCAGCATTTCGTCGGAGATGGCGTCGCCGTAGGTCAGGCTCGTGGCGAATTGATGGACCTGCATGCTCATTTCCCCTCGAGCTCACCGAGGAGGCCGAGATACTTGTTCTCGATGGCCTGCCAGGTGTAGTTGGCCTGATAATAGGCGAGCCCGTTCCGGCCCAACGCCTCCCGGAGGCCGGCCGAGGCCAGGAGCAGGCTGAGGGCTTCCCGGAACTCCCGGTAGTCGCCGTAGTACAACCCCCCGTTCGAGCGCAGGCATTGGCCCTTGAGGACATCGCACCGGGCGTTGGCCAGGACGGGCTGGCCCATGGCCCAGGCTTCCAGGGTGACCATGGACAGGCTTTCATAGAACGAGGGCATGACCAGGAGCCGCGCTCCGGCCAGGGCGTCGAACTTGTCCTCCTCGGGCAGGATCCCCAGGTAGCGGATGTCCGGGTGGCCGGGGATGGGCAGGACCGACCCGCCGATCATGACCAATTTGACGGGCGAACCGGTGTCCTGCTTGTAGCGCAGGAAAAAGTCGAACAGCTCCGGACAACCCTTGTTCTGGTCCACCCGGCCGATGTAGATGAGGTAGTCGCCCTCCACCCCGTGCCGGGCCCGGAAGCGCTCGGCCGAGGCCGAGGCGGGAGTCTCGGTCCCGACCCCGACCACCGCCCCGGGCACATCATCGTTCCGGGACACGGTCCGGATCATGTCCCGCTCCTCGCAGGAATTGAAGATGAACGCCCGGGGCATCCGGAACAAGGGCTTGAACAGCCTGAGGCCGATGACCGGGTCGCGCTCGGCCGTGGGCACGAGCAGGGCTTTGCGGGGGACGGTCCGCACGCCCCAGTAGGAATGGTAATACCGGTAGCTGAAGAAGATGAAGTAGTCGTAGGCAGCCTCGTTCCGCCGGATGTAGCGCAGGAGCGATCGCGAGCGCGGGCCCTCCTCGTCCAGCCAGCGCAGCTCGTCCTTCTCCCGGTGCTCGTGGTGGAGAACCTTCTCCTGAAGGCGGCCGAACCGCTCCGGGCGGCGGGGCCGGACGACCGAAAAGCGCCTCACGGTCAGGCCGTTGATCGTCTGCGGGCCGGCCGGATAGCGGTTCTTCCAGGTGATGTAATCCTCGGCCCGGGTGGTCAGGACCTCGACGTCGGCGTAGCGGGCCATGTGCTCGGCCACCCAGCGGCAGTGCAGTTCTGCCCCCCCGCTGATGTCCAGGCCGTAGCGCTGCACGACGAAGGCGAGTTTCATGGGGCGATCTTCTTCTCCAGGACGCTCTCCCTCTTGCCCAGGAAGGCGAAATCCTTCTCCAGCACCTGGACCCGGCTCTTGAGGGTGTCGTGCTCGACCCGGAGCTTGGACAGTTCCATGACCAGGTTGTGGCACAGGACGTGGAGGAGCTTGATGTATTCCTTGGTGATGTCCCGGCGGTGGAGGAGAAGGTCGATCTTGGCGCTGGCCTCGCTGAGCTTGGCGTTGGTCTGCATCAGGTCTTCGTGGACGGGCAGGGCCATGAGCCTCATGACCGGGAAGAAAGGAGTGAGGAAGCGCTGGAGCTTCCTCTTGACCTTTTTCTTCAGGGTCAACGGCCCCGAAGAGGGCTGCCAGACCGGACCGTCGGGCATGCCGGGAACGTCTTCTCCGCCGTCATCGGGCGCGGCCGCCCGGGCCGCCTTGGCCTGGACCTGGTCCATGATCTCGGCCACGTCCACCCGGGCGTAGTCGATCTTATAGGTCTGAGTGTAACGGCCCTCGTCCTGGTCTTTGGCGCTCATCGCATCCTCCCTCCGGGCCGCCCGCGGACGGCGCCGGCAACGGCTCAGTCGCTGTGGGTGTAAAGATGGTTCTCGTAGACGCTCTGGACGTCCAGCAGGTCGGGGATGGGGCGCAGGGGCATGTGCTCGATCTCCCGGATATCCCGCTCGCTGAACAGGCCCTCGGCCGTCTTCTCCCTGATATTCCCCACGATTGCCGCCTCGATCTTTTTCACTTCGTCGGGCGGCAGACAGGCGATGTCCAGAAAGTCGTTCATCGGCAGCTCCTCGGTCCAGCCCTTCGAGGGGAGCGCTCATCCCACCGGCGCCCTCCGCCCGACGGCCGAACGCCCTCAAATATAATATGTTCCGGGGATTTCGGCAAGGACGGCGCCCCCGTCCGTTCTTGTCTCCGGGTTTTTTTCATGGTATGTGAATAGAGCGATGGACGAAGAGAGAGAGGAGCGGCCATGAGCGACTTCAGAAACAAGCCCCGGGTCGCGGTGATCGGCGGCAGCCGGGCGACCGAGCGGCACCTGGACCTGGCCTTTGAAGTCGGCCGGCGCCTCGCCGAAAAAGGCGCCGTCCTGGTCTGCGGCGGCCTCACCGGAGTCATGGAGGCGGCCGCGCGCGGCGCCCGGCAGGCGGGCGGGCTGACGATCGGGATCCTGCCCGGGGCCGACCCGTCCGAAGCCAACGCGTTCATCGACATTCCCCTGGCCACCGGCCTGGGCTTCACCCGCAATTCGCTGGTGGCCATGAACGCCGACGCCCTGATCGCCGTGGACGGCGAATACGGAACCCTGTCGGAGATCGCCTATGCCGTCGTTTACGGCAAGACGGTCGTCGGCCTCGACACCTGGAACATCCGCGGAGTCCGGACGGCCGAGAGTCCGGAGGAGGCGGTGAACCTCGCCCTCGAAGGCCGATGAACTATAAGCTCATCCTTGCCTACGACGGCACGGATTTCTCCGGATGGCAGCGCCAGCCCGGCCGGAGGACCGTTCAGGGCATCCTGGAGGAAGCCCTGGCGAAGATCAACGGGGCGCCGGCGGCCGTCATCGGCGCCGGCCGGACCGACGCCGGGGTCCATGCCCTGGCCCAAGCGGCCGGGTTCAGGGCGGACCTGCGACTGACGACCGCCAAGCTTCATCGGGCTCTCAATAGCCTGCTCCCGGACGACGTCCGGGTGACCTCGGTCTCCGTAGCCGGTCCGAACTTCCATCCCCGGCGGTCGGCCCGGTCGAAGGTCTACCGCTACCGGATCTATCGCGACCGCGATGTCTCTCCGTTCCTGTTCCGCTACGTCCTCCATTGGCCTTACCCCCTCGACCTGAAAGCGATGAGGACGGCAGCCCGGCTCTTTGTCCGGAAGGACGACTTCTCCCCGTTCTCGTCCAACCGCGAGCTGCACCCGGTCCGCGAAGTCATCCGCTCGGAGCTCAGGCGGAGCGGGGCAGAGGTCCTGTACACGGTCGAAGCCAACGGTTTCCTGAGGTACATGGTCCGGGCAATCGTGGGGACCCTCCTCGAGGTCGGCCGGGGACGGATCCCTCCGGAGCGCGTCGGGGAGCTCTTTCAGGGGAAGAAGCGCACCCTGGCCAGCCCCACGGCGCCGGCCAAGGGGCTCTGCCTGGTGAAAGTGAAGTACTGACTCGCATCCGGCGCAGCCCGGTCAATTCGTCCGCGCGCTGAGTGCCGCGGCCAGCCGGGCGTCGCGGCCGTACACATCCCTGCGGAATTCGACCCGGCCGTCCGGACCGGGCCAGGCCGTCACATAATTCACGTAGATGGGCACGGGCTCGCGAAAACGCGCCTCCTGCTCGTCGAGACGGTCGACCGCGGCCCTGATGGAATCCGCGGTCCATCGAGAGCTTCCCGCCAGGAAAGCGGCCAGGTCGAAAGGCTGTTCCGCCCGGATGCAGCCGTGGCTGAAGATCCGCTCCTTCTGCTTGAAGTCGTCCTGGTAGGGCGTATCGTGAAGGTAGATGTCCTCCGGGTTGGGCATGATGAACTTCAGCCGGCCGAGGATGTTCAGCGGCCCGGGGAGCTGGCGCAGGCGGAGCGTGGGGTGGGTCGCCCGGCTGACCGCTGTCCAATCCAGCGAGGCCGGGTCGACCTCCCGGGCCGTGCTCCCCCACCCCTCGAGGATGACCATCTTATTCGAAGGCAAGTAGTTCTTGTCGGCCCGGATGTAGTTGATCGTTTCCTTGTAGAAGATCGTGGGCGGGCAATCCCAATGGGGATTGATGATGAAGCCCGTGACCTCCGCCCGCAGGACCGGCGTCTGCCAGGCCAGGCTTCCCACGACGGTTTTCATGGAGAGCGGAGTGCGGCCGCGGTCGCCCACCAGCAGCCTGAAGCCGGCGCTATCGACCAGGATGAACCGCCGGCCGAGAAACCGGGGGAGCCAGCGCCAGCGCTCCAGGTTGAGGCGGAGCGTTTCAATCCGGCGGTTGACGAGGTCCCGCTGACGAGCCCGTGAGTCGGGCCCGGACTCCGGAATCGCCGACGGGACTTCGTCGGGCGCCGCTTCGATGCTGCTCCGCTCGCAGCGAAGATCGGCCAGGGCCCGGCGAAGCCCGAGGTAATAGGCGTGCCGGGGCGCCAGGTTGAGGAGCGCGGACCGGACCTCCCCGGAGTCCAGGGCCTGTTCAAGAACTGTGGTCAAACCCCCATCCTCCGGAGGCCAGCCCCGGCCGGAAAGGCCCGAACCCGGGTTCGCTTTCCCCGAAGCCAGGTGGGAGGCGTACAAAAAGAACGAGTCTGTCAGGGCGGCGTCGAGCTCGGCCTTGAATCCGGAAGGAAGCGCCGCGAAATCCGCGGCCGCCCGTCCGGCCTGGAAGACAAGCGCTTCCGCCCGGTCCAGGCCGTACTCGCAGGGATCGAGGCCTTCGGCCTCGGCTTCGGCCAGGGCGCCGACCAGGGCTCGGGCCTCGGGGCGAAGCCCGTCGGCTTCGAGCCAAACGGGGCGAAAGTCCCGGCGTTTATAGAAGAGCGGAGTCAGCCCGGACCGGAGCTCTGTGGACAGCAAAAGGCCCCGAAGAGACTCGACAAACGTATCGGGGGCAACGGCCTCCGGCTTGCGTCCCGAACAGCGGACGGCCGCCAGGAAGGCCAGGCCCGCGGCCAGGATGAGCACGGAGCTTCGCAGCGCGATTCGGCGGGCCGGCATATCGTACATCTCCCGGAGAAACGGGGCCATTCATCATAAGCGATTTCCTTGAAAAGAAAAAGCGGGTCCGCGGCCGGAGAGGACATCCGGCTGCGGCCCCGCCGTGTTGGAATCGCATCAGCGGATGATCTTGTAGTTCACTCCCCTGTAGCAAAGGATCAGGGTTTCCGACACCGAAAGATACCGGGCCAGGCCGGGTGAATCGGTCAGCAGCTTGAAATAGGCCTCGGAGCCGAACTTGACCTCGCGCACCGGGGTTCCGTCCTTGTAGCCGCTGTCCACCCAGAAGCCGTCCTTCAAATAGAAGGTCTTATCTTCCTTGTACCGGATCTGGGTCGAGAGGGACTGGCTGGCCTGTTCTTCGTCCTTGAGCTTTTGCGAGATCTTGGCCGCCTGGACGCCGCCGGCTCCGGTCGCGGTCCGGGTGCGGATGGCCTGCTCGGCCGCGGGCGCGGCGGCCGCGATCGTTTCGCGCTCCCCCTCCGTGACCAGGAAGGAGGTGTAGGGCGTAACGATTCCGTATTTCAGGCCGAGCTTCTTGATCTCGTCGACAAGTTCGGTGTTGGAGCCGCGGAGCCGGATCTCTTCGAGGAGGTAGCCGATGCGCCGCGTGGCCCACAGGCGGGGCAGGAAACTGTATGCCTCGTCCTTGGCCAGCGTCACGCCCTCCAGGACGAATTTTCGCTCTTCACGGCCGACCAGGCCCTTTAGGGCGATGCTGACCGGGCCTTCGCCCTTGTACCGGCCGATGAGCACGAGCTGGGACCCCTTGAACAGGTCTGGCAGCTGGCGGGGGTAGGTGTCGAAGACCTCGACGCCCTTGACCGCAAGCGACAGGCCGGAGAGAAGGGGCGAAGAGATCTTTTCGTAGTAGCCGGACAAGGCCACCTCCAGGTCCTCGTTCTCGCCGACATAGACCGAGGTGCCCCGGTTGTCGGAAGACAGCTTGTCCAGCAGCTCGGTGTTGACGTCGTTGCCCAGGCCGAAGACGAACAGCCGCGACCGGCGGGTATTGGCCCCGCCGACGTTCTTCAGGATGTCCCCAATGGCCGTCTGGCCCACCGTGGGCTGGCCGTCGGTCAGGAAGAGGATGTAGCTCGGCCGGTCGCCGGAGGGAATGAGTTTCAGGGCTTGGAGCAGCGCCTCGTTGATGTTCGTCCCGCCGGAGTCCTGGATGTCGTCGACGAACTTCAAGGCCTTGTCCCTGTGGCTGCGGTCGGCCGGGACGAGCTCCGGGGCGAAGAGCGTCACTCCGTCATCGAAATCGATGATGGAGAACCGGTCCCGGTCGTTGAGGTGGTTGATGATGAACCGGGCGGCGTCCTTGGCCTGGCGGATCTTCGGGCCGCTCATGCTGCCCGAGCTGTCCAGGACGAAGACCAGGTTCTTGTCCAGGACCTTTTCCTTGTCGGAGCCGGTGCGGGGCGCGGCCAGGAGCAGGAAATAACTGCCGTCCGGACCTTCCCAGTTCAGGAAGGACAGGCCGACCGCGTCCTGGGAGAGCGAGTAATAAAGGATGAAGTCCTTGTCGGGCTTGACGTTGGCTTCCTCGAATCCGGCCGAGGCCTTGTGGGCTCCGTCGCGGCGGACCGAGATCTTGTGCGAGGAGGAGTAGACGTTGAGGATGGGGATCTGGGATTCGATTTCGGCGGTGAGACTGACCTCCTTGATGGGATCGGCCGAGAACCGCTCGGTGTTCAGCGGGTAGCTGTACTTCACCAGGCCGCGCTCGGCCTTGAGGACCTCGGTGTAGGTGAGCTGGATCCGGCGCTCGCCCTTGGCCGGGATGGGGAAGATCCGGGCCCGGAAGAGGTTGCGCCCGACGTATTCCAGGAGCGCCGGGTCCTTGAGACGGCGGACGATGTCCTCGTAGATGCGGCGGGCCTCGGCGCTGTCCAGAATCTCGCCCTGGACCCGGGTGTCGCCCATGTACAGGGCGAACTCGGATATGGCCGCGCCTTCCGGGATGGGAAAGATGTAGGTCCCCTCGATGTCCCGGCCGAAATTGTTGATGAAGACCTGGTCCACCGAGGTCTTGACCACCTGGTTGGAGATCCGGACGTTCACCCGATGGTACTTGACCGTCAGCGGGGGGATGGTCTCGCCGGGACGCGGCCGGGGAACGATGAACCCGTCGGCCAGGAGCGGACCGGCGATGAGACAAACCGCTGAAAATAAAAGAAATCCAAAGAAAACAGCCTTGACGCGTTGTGTGTTCATTCTGATCCTCCGTTTCGGCAATTTCGCTGTGCCTGCATTATAATGAACTTCGCATTAATAAACAGCGTTCCCGGCCGAATTATTCCCTCCTTGCCGAGGCCACCCGCACGTGGTAAATAAAGGGCATGGACCGCTCCTCGGCGACGGCCTTGCAGGTTTCGGGATTGGCCAAAGCCTATAAGGACGTCCGGGCCGTGGACGGCCTGTCGTTCGAAGTCCGCCGGGGCGAGATCTTCGGGTTCCTGGGCCCCAACGGCGCGGGCAAGACCACGACCATCAAGCTGATGTGCGGCCTGCTCCGTCCCGACGCCGGCACGGTGTCGATCAACGGCTCGCCGGTCCGCCCCGGGGGCCGGGGAGGGTTGAAGACCATCGGCCTGTCCCCCCAATCGATCGTCATCTGGGAAACGCTCACCTGCCGGGAACAGCTGGAGTTCGCGGGCCGGATGTACGACTTGAGCCGGACCGCCGCCCGGGACAAGGCCCGGGAGCTTCTCCAGGCGTTCGGGCTGCAGGACAAGAGGGACAAGCTGGGCAAGACTTTATCGGGAGGGATGCAGCGCCGGCTCAACATCGCCCTGGCCCTCGTCCATGACCCCGAGATCCTGTTCCTGGACGAACCCCAGGCCGGCCTCGACCCCCAGAGCCGGGTCCTCGTCCGGGACTATATCCGCGGCCTGGCCAAGAAGACGACGGTCGTCCTGACCACCCATGACATGGAAGAAGCCGAGAAGCTCTCCGACCGGGTGTGCATCATCGACCGGGGGAAGCTCCTCGTCCTGGATACCGTGGCCGGGATCAAAAACCGCCTGGGCCGGGGCGATGTGGTCGAAGTCGAGATTGCCGAGGACATCCGGACTTCCCTCCTGCCCTTCGTCCCCGGCCTGCGGCCGGACGCGCCCGGAGTCTCCCTCACCGAGCACGCCCTGAGCCTGGTCTCGGACGAGGCCGGTCGGATCTTGCCCGAGATCCTCCAGGCCGTCAAGGCGCGGGGCCTCGCCCTGGAGCACGTCCGCGTCCGGGCCGCTACTCTCGAGGACGTGTTTATCCAGCTCACCGGACGGGGGTTGCGGGAATGAGGATCCCGGCCATCTTCCTCAAGACATTTCGGGAGAACATCCGGGAATGGAAGATCCTCGTCCTGGCCCTCGTGTTCGGCCCGTTCTTCGTCTACCTCATGTATTTCTATTACGGCGCGGCCTCTCCGAGCTACAACCTGATCGTCCTCGACAAAGATCAGGCGGTGAGCCGGGCCGACGGGCCTCCTCTCCATGTCGGGAAGGACGTCCGGGAGAAATGGGCCGAGGCCAAGTACCCGGACGGCAAGGCGATCTTCAAGGTCCGCTCCGTCGACAGCCGGGAGGAGGGGCGGCGCCTGATCGAAAACCGGGAAGCCGACCTCCTCGTCGTCTTCCCTCCGGATTTTTCCCGGTCGATCCTCGGCTATCGCCTCCGGACCGAAACCGCCATCTCTCCCCTGAAGAACATCGGCGACCCGTCGAGCGTCCGGTTCATGGTGGCCTCCTCCTTCGCCGATTACATCTCCTATGCGGCCGTGGCCGCGGCCGCCGGGATCGAGCTCCCGGAGGCCGTTGAATTCCAGGGGATCGGGTCGGGGAAAAGCCCCAGCGATTTTGACCTGTACGTCCCGGCCCTCCTGGTCCTGGCCATCATCATGGTCCTGTTCACCGCCGCGGCCTCGATCATCAAGGAAGTGGACAAAGGGACCATCACCCGGCTGGTGCTGTCCAAGCTCCGGCCCTTCGATTTCCTGACGGCCGTCAGCCTGAACCAGGTCTTGATCGGGATCGCCGCCCTGGTCCTGACCTACGCCTCGGCCGTTTCGGTCGGCTACCGGGGCCGGGGGTCGCTCCTCCTGATCCTCCTCGTGGGCGCCCTGGCCCTCCTGAGCGTCATCGCCATCAGCGTCATCGTCGCGGCCTGGATGCGGACGATCTTCGAGCTGCTGACCGTGGGCGTCTTCCCCTTCTTCATCCTGATGTTTTTCTCCGAGAGCATGTTCGCCCTCCCCAGGATCACGCTCATCCCCCTGGGCGGGCATTCGCTCTACGTCAACGACATCCTGCCCACTGCCCTGGCGGTCAAAGCCTTCAACAAGATCCTCAATTTCGGCGCCGGGCTCGGGCAGGTGAGCTTCGAGATCGCGGGGATCGCCGTCCTGACCGTCCTGTATTTCGCCGTCGGCCTGTGGCTCTTCCACCGGAGGCATCTCCGACCCCGCTGACGAGCGGTTCCCCGTCCAAGTGGAACGCCGCCTTTACTCGCCCCGGCCATTCAGCCATAATGACCCGCCTGGAGGCGCGCATGAAGAAAGCTATCGCCCCGGTCCTGATTCTCCTGGCGGCGGCCCTCATCCCGGCCGCGGTCGAAGCCCAGCCCGCCTCGGCCGCCGTCGAGCGGAACGGCCGCGCCTTCCTGTTCGTCCTGGAATTCGCCCTGGCCGCTCCGCTCACGAGCGGCCAGGAGGAGACCGTTCTGTCCGAGCTCCTCCGGGGATGGCAGGGACAATCGGACGAGGAGCGGGCCAAGTTCGACGCGTACCCCAAGCTGGTCGAAGCGATCATTCACGCCTCGGAGCCGAAGGCGCTCGAGGACTTGAGACAGGCTCTCGAAAGCGCCGTCCGGGAATGGCTCGGGGCCTCCGACCGCAGCGACCCTGCCGTGGCCGTCATCGCCGGCGCGCTCAAGGAAAAAGGAAGGGTCCTCGTTCCGGGCAACCCGCCCCTGACCGCCATGGCCGCCGCGTCCTACAGCGAGTTGTATGCTTACTCCGAGGTTCTGGCCAAGTCTCCCGCCGCTGCGCCGAGCCAGGTCCCGTCGGGCGCCGCGGCCAGGGTCAAAGCCCGGCTCCTCGCGGCCTGGAACGGATTCACTCCCGAGGAACGGAGTCAAGTGGCATCGACGCCGGGGTTGTGGGTTTCCCTGAGGTCCGTGCTTCGGTACGGGACTCCTGAGGAGCAATCCCGGGTCCGGGTCCAGCTGGCGGCCGTGGCCGCGCCGCGCCAAGCGGGCGAAGAGCAGTCTTCCGGGAAGACCGACGTTGTCGGCCGGATGATCAAGCATCACGTGATGATGAACATCCAGCAGCAGACCTTCAACCACTACCTGTACTGCCGGGGTTTCAAGAGCTCGATCTACTGAACCGGTCCGGTTCGGCCGGCGGACAGGTCCAACCCCAGGATCAGGGCATCGTCGGCCGGGTTCTGATAGTATCCCTTGCGGACCCCCATCAGGGTGAAGCCCAGCTTTTCGTACAGGGCGACGGCCGAGCTGTTGGACCGGCGGACCTCCAGAGTGACGAACGAACCGCCCAGGCCGCGGACTTTGTCCAAGGCGAAGCGCATCAGCCGCTCTCCGACCCCGCGGCCCCGCCACTCCGGATGGACGGCGACGTTGTTGACCTGGGCTTCATCCCTGATCAGCCAGAACATGATGTAGCCGATGATACCGGCCCCGGCCTCGGCCACGTAAGGATGGGCGATGGAGCGGTTCTGGACCTCGCCCAGGAAGGTCGACTTGTGCCAGGGATTGGGGAAGGAGCGGACCTCGATGACTTGAACCTCGGCCAGATCCCGGACTTCCATTCGGCGGATAGCAAACGGACAGGCTTCGGCCTCCGGCTCCCCCTCACGCTTTGGAATCTTTGTCCTCCGCCTGGGATTTCCGGAAATAGATCGGCCGGAGGTCGCCCGAGGCCGAGCCCTTGCCCCGGCTGAGCAGCTCGTATCCCAGCAGGCCCACCTCGTGGGCGATGAACAAGGACCGCGGCGAAAACCGGGCCTGGTCCTTGACGTAGGTCAGGATCTTTTCCTTATACAGCGCGGCGCCGGTTCCGATGAAGGCCATGAGCCGATGACCCGGAAGCTGGGCCAGGAACTCGTCGGGCTTATAGGCGCCCTGGGGGACGACCTCTTTCATCCGGTCCCGAGCCCCGCTCCACTCGAACAGGGCCGCGTAGACCTCGCCCTTCTTGGCGTCGATGACCGGGCACAGCAGGCGGACCTGGGGCTGGACGAGCTTCAGGGCCAGGGCGGCCAGGGTCGAAACCGCGGCCACCGGCTTGCCCGAGGCGAAGGCGAAGGCCTTGACCGTGCTCAGCCCGACGCGGATCCCGGTGAACGACCCCGGCCCGGCCGCCAGGCTGAACCCATCCACCTGGCGGATGTCCAGCCCGCAGGATTCCAGCAGGAAATGAACGGAGGCCAGCAGCCGGGCCGAGTGGTCAAGATGGGTCTCGACCGAGGCCTCGGCCAGGAGCTTGGTCCCGTCGAGGATCGCCGCCGATCCTCCGGGGCTGGTTGTGTCGATGGCTAGGGTCAGCATCGGTTTCAGGGTTTGATGATGGCCTTTCCGTAGGCGAATAAATTCCCGGCCTGGAATATATCCTGCTGGACGCGGCCCATGGGCTCGACCCGGAATTCGGCCGGCCGGTCGATCGTCCGGCCTTCGCCCGCGGCCGCATCGATGGACAGGACGTCCCCGGTCCGGATCGTCCCGTTCTTGACCAGGGCGCCCAAGCCGGAGCAGGTCAGGACCGGGAACCCGGAATTGACCGCGTTCCGGTAATAGATGGCCGCGAACGAGGGCGCCAGGACCAGGCGGACCCCCAGGGCCAAGAAACAGTCCACGGCCTGCTGGCGCGACGACCCGGCGCCGAAATTCCGTCCGGCGACGACGATGTCGCCCGGCCGGGCCTTCGAGGCGAAATCCTTCCAGCCCTCGAGGTTCCCCAGGGCATAGGGCCCCATCTGGCCGATGTCGGTGATGTGCAGGAACGCGTTGTGGTAGATCTGGTCGGTGTCGATGTCCTCGATGAGCCGGCCCTCTTGATCCTGGAGCACCCAGACTCGTCCTTGGAAGCGTGAGATAGTCATGTCAGAGATCCTCGGGGGCCGCGATGCAGCCGGCCACGGCGGATGCGGCCACGACAGCCGGGCCGGCCAAGTAAGTCAGGCCCTGGCCCTGCTTGCCCGGAAAATTCCTGTTGCCGGTGCTGATCTGGACCTCGCCCTTGCCGGTCAGGCCCACGTGGCCTTCTGCACAGCCGCCGCAGCCGGGGTTGACGATGATAGCCCCGCTGCGAAAGAGCTCTTCCACCAGGCCGGCCCGCAGCATATCCTCGTAGACCCGGCGGGTGGCCGGAACGACCTTGAGCATCACCCCGTCCTTGACCCTTCGCCCATTGAGAACGCGACAGGCCGCCTCGAAATCCTCTGTGCGGCCGTTGGTGCAGGAGCCGATGAAGGCGGAGTCGATCCGGGTTCCCTTGAGCCGGGCGACCTCCTGGACGGTGTTGGGCGAGGGAGGGGCGGCCGCAAGCGGCGGCAGTCCGGTGACGTCGAGCGTGACGACCTCGTCATAGGCGGCGTCCGGGTCGGGGCCGAAGGCCTGAGCCGGCCGGCCGCCGAAACCCTCGACCTCGCTCCGGGCGGCGGCGGAACACTCCGGGATGAAGCCGATGATGCCGGCCATTTCGGTGATCATAGAGCAGAGCGTGATCCGGCCGGCCAGGGTCAGCTCCCGGACCGCCTCCCCGAAGAACTCGGCCGACTTCAGAGCGATCCTTTTCGTGCTCAGCTCGCGGCACAGGAACAGGGTCAGGTCCTTGGCCGAAGCGGCCGGGCTCGGAGTCCCCTTCAGGACGACCTGGACCGAGCCCGGAACCTCGAACCAGGTCCGGCCTGTGCGGAAAGCGAAGGTGATGTCCACGTCGCCCATCCCCTGGCCGAACGAGCCCACCGCGCCCAGGATGTTGAGGTGGCTGTCCGTGCCCACGACCGTGCTGTTGGCCGGGGCCAGTCCCTCCTCGATGAGGGCGTGGGAGCCGATCCCCCGGTCCACGTCGAACACCCGGAGGCTGTGTTTCCGGGCGAAGTTCCGGCAGACCTGCTGGTTGTCGGCATACTTCAGGGAGCAGGCCGGGACGCACAGGTCGAAGGTGAAGAGCGTCTTGGAGGCGTCGGCCGGCGGCTCGGCGCCGTATTCCTTCTCATAGTTCTTGACGACGTTCGGCCCCCCGAAATCCCGGGCCGATCGGATGTCCAGGTCCAGCCAGACGATCCCGCCCGGCCGGACCTCGTCCCGGGAGTGGGCCTGGATGATCTTCTCGATGACCGTCAAACCCACGATCCCCTCCCCATCAGAGCCTGGCCGCCACGGCCGCGCCCATGTCGGATGTCGTCGATTGGCCGCCCATGTCGTAGGTCCGAACCTTTCCGTCCCGGATGACCGCGGCGATGGCCGCTTCGAGGCGCTGGGCCTTGTCCTTTTCCCCCAGCCAGTCCAGCATGAGCATGGCCGCCAGGAACGTGGCGATGGGGTTGACCTTGTTCATCCCGGTGTACTTGGGGGCCGACCCGTGGGTCGGCTCGAAGACGGCGTACGCGTCCCCGATGTTCCCTGCCGAGGCGAACCCCAGCCCTCCCACGAGCTGGGCCGCCAGGTCGGAGATGATGTCGCCGAACAGGTTCTCGGCCACGAGCACGTCATAATCGAAGGGGTTCTTGATGAGCCACATGCACATGGCGTCGATGTTGGCTTCCTTGAATTCGACGTCGGGATAGGCCTGGGCCACCTCGCGCGACACGCTGAGCATCAGGCCGCCCGTCTCGCGCAGGACGTTGGGCTTCTCCACGATGGTCACCGACCGGCGCTTGTTCTTCCGGGCGAACTCGAAAGCCGCCCGCACGATCCGCTCGCAGCCCTTCCTGGTCATGATCCGGGTGGACACGGCGATCTCGCTGCTGGGTGTTTCCCTGAAGGGCTTCATCTTGGGATGGAGGCCGAGGGCCTGGCGGATCGGGTCGGGGAGCGGGAACCACTCGACGCCGGCGTACATCCCCTCGGTGTTCTCGCGGAAGATCACCAGGTCGATCTTGTCCCGGTAGTTGAGCGGGTTGCCGGGGTAGGCCTTGCAGGGCCTCATATTATTATAAAGGTCAAATTCCTGGCGCAGGCGGACGATCGGGCTGAAATAGGACAAGCCCTTGCCTTGGAGGGCCGGGGCGAGCTCCCGGGCCGCGTCCTCCTTGGGCTTGGAGGTGATGGCTCCGAACAGGCAGGCATCCGTTTCCTTGAGCATCCCGATCGTCCGGGCCGGGAGGGGGTCGCCTTCCTTGCACCAGAACTCCCAGCCGATGTCTCCGTAGATGTACTCCGCGTCGACCTCCAGCTTCTTCAGGACGACCATGGCCGCCTGGACGACATCCACGCCGACGCCGTCGCCGGGCAAGACCGCGATCTTGTACTTGGGCACATTTCTCTCCTTTCTTCGATGTCTCCGGACCTGGGCTTCAAAGGCCGCCGGCTACTTATTCAGTTTTCTCTTTGTATACTCGATCAGCCCGCCGGCCTCGATGATGCCCATCACCGCCGGGGGATAGGCCGGGAACGGGAACTCCCGTCCGGCCGAGCGGATCTTCCCCGCGGCAAAATCCACCTCGACCTCGTCCCCGGACCGAAGGGCCTCGACTGCCTCGGCCGACTGAAGCACGGCCAGGCCGAGGTTGATGGCGTTGCGATAATAGATCCGGGCGAACGATTTGGCCACCACGGCCTGCACGCCCGCGAATTTCAGGCAGGCGGCGGCCTGTTCCCGCGAACTGCCGCATCCGAAGTTCTTTCCGGCGACGATGACGTCGCCCGGCTTGACCTCCCGCGCGAACTGCGGATCCAAATCCTCCAGGGCGTGCTTGGCCATCTCCTCGGGCGGCATGATGTTGTAGGTGTACTTCCCGGCGAAAATGACGTCGGTGTTGACGTTGTCCCCGTATTTCCAGACGCGGCCTTGGCTCATGAGTATTTCCTCGGGTCGGCGATCCTGCCCTCCAGGGCCGAGGCGGCGACCGTAGCAGGAGAAGCCAGATAGATCTCGCTGTCGCGGCTGCCCATTCGGGCCTTGAAATTTCTGTTGGCCGTGCTCAGGCAGACCTCCCCCCCGGCCAGGATGCCCTGGTGGGCGCCCAGGCAGGGGCCGCAGCCGGGATTCAGGATCACGCACCCGGCCTCGGAGAGGACGGCCAGCAAGCCTTTGGCCATGGCCTCCCGATAGACTTCGCCTGACGCGGGCAGGACCAGGGCCCGCACGGACGGATGGACCTTCTGGCCCTTGAGGATGGAGGCTGCGACCTCCAAGTCTTCGACCCGGCCGTTGGTGCACGTGCCGATCAGCGCCTGATGGAACGGCCGGCCCTCGACGTCCCGCACGGGCTTGACGTTGTCCACGGTGTGGGGGCAGGCCACTTGGGGCTCGAGCGCGGAGAGGTCGTACTCCAGCGTTTTGGCATAGCGGGCGTCGGGGTCCGACAGGACGGGATCGATCTTCTCCCCCGTCCGGGGTTGGAGCCAGCGGATCGTCTCCGCGTCGGGCGGGAAGTAGCCGTTCTTGGCCCCCATCTCCGCGGCCATGTTCGACATGGTGAAGCGCGAAGCGACCGAGAAATCCCTGGCCGCCGGGCCGGTGAACTCCACGGCCATGTAGTCCGCGCCGTCCGCGCCCTCGCGGCCGATGATGTGCAGGACGACGTCCTTGGCGAAGACGCCCTTGGGGAGCTTGCCCTTGAACACGACTTTGAGCGTCTCGGGAACCCGGAGCCAGATCTCGTCCGTGGCCCAGATCGAGGCCGCCTCGGACCGGCCGATGCCCGCGGCGAACGCGCCCAAGGCGCCGTAGCTCGTGGTGTGGGAGTCGCTCCCGACGATGAGCCGGCCCGGCCGGGCGAAGCCCTTCTCGGTGAAGACCTGGTGGCAGACGCCGTGCTGGATGTCGAAAAAGTTCCGGATGCCCTGGCCGGCGACGAATTCCCGGATGGTCTTGTGATTCTGGGCGTATTTCTCGTCCGCGGCCGGGACGATGTGGTCCAGGATGATGACGATCTTGTCCGGGATCCTGACCTTGGCCAATCCGAGCTTCTTGAACTCGCCGATGATGGCCGCCGAGTTGTCATGGGACAGGACGGTGTCGGGTGAGACCGTGACCACGTCCCCCGCCCGGACGTCCCGGCCGGCCTTGGCTCCGAGGACCTTCTCGCTGAATGTCTTGCCCATGTTAAAAGCGGTGACACGCACCAAATTCGGAAATTTGGAGCATGTCACCTATTCCTTTAAAGCGTCGAAGTTAACGAAGTCGGCGTGGTTGACGATCAGCGCCTCGATCGTCCGGCGCAGGCCGTCGCCCTCCTTGGAATGGGCGGCAATGATGTGGATGATCTCCGGGGGAAGGTCGAAGCGCGAGGCGAAGGCCGCCCCCGAGACCGGATGGCGGAGCAGCCGGCCGTTCTCGCTCTGGACGAAGCGGCCGCCTTCCCGCTTGTATTCGAACATCTTGCCCACATCATGAAGCAGGGCACCGGCCAACAGGGTATCCCAATTCACCTTCACCTTGCCCTTGTAGGCTTCGTCCAGGACCTGGGCGATGTTCATGGCGGTCCGGGTCACGGCCCGGGTGTGAGACACCAGGCTGACCCCGGTCTCCTTGATGAGGAGGGTGAAGGGCATGTCCCTCAGGTCGTCGAACGTCCAGCGGCCGACGGCCATGGCCTCGGTCCAAACGGTCATGGCCTTATCCCTGAGGCCGGCGTCTTTGATGTCCTTGAATTCGGGCATGACTTCCAAAAGCGCGTTCGACATCTAAACCTCTCTTTCTCCCGGCCCGTCGTACTCGAAGTCCTCGGGGTGGATTTTACGCATGGGCTTTTCCCGGGTCTTCTCCTCCCGGACGTGGGCGACCAAACCCGGAACCCGGGCGATGATGAAGAAGGCGTTGCCGACCTCGGGCGGGAAGCCCAGCTCGCAGAGCAGGGCGGCGATGGCCCCGTCCACGTTGATGGGCAGGGGCTTGCCGAGCTGTTTCCCCAGGGCGGCCTCGGCGGCCCGGGCCATCTGCACGTAGCGTCCGGCGAAGCCCAGCTCGGCCGCCAGGCCGAAGAGCTTCTCCGTGCGGGGGTCCCGGGTGTGGAGGCGGTGTCCGAAGCCCGAGGCCCGGCGTCCGGCGGCTTTCATCTCCTCCAGGACGGCTTCGGCCGCCTGGGCGACGCTCAGGGATTTTTCCGTCATCCGCCGCTCCATGGCCAGGAACAGCTGCATCCCCTCCTCGACCGCCCCGCCGTGAAACCGGGAGATGGCCAGAACCCCCGCGGCCACGGCCGCGTTGAGCTCGCCGCCGGTCGAGGCCACGGTCCGCGCCGCCAGGACTGAGGGCGGGCCGGCGCCGTGGTCGATCGACGAGACGAAGATGGCGTCGACAAGGCGGCCCGCCTCGGGTGTCGGGAACTCGCCCTTAAGCGCCAGGTACACGGCCTGGCTGAAGGATACCCGGCCCATCAGCTGGTCGATGGGATAGCCGCGCAACGAGATCTTGTTCGGCTGGGTCTTGGTGATGCCGGTCTTCCAGTGAAGGTCGCTCATCCGGACAACTCCTTGGAGCCCAGGATGTCCCGGGCCGTCTTGGGGATATCGAACAGGGAATCGACGACGTGGACGCCCATCGCCCGGAGCCGGGTGACTTTCGTTTCGTACGACCCGCGGCCGCCCTCGACGATAGCCCCGGCGTGGGAGAAGCGCGTTCCCGACTTAGCCGCCTTGCCGCTGATGAAGGCCACCAGGGGCTTGGTGAATCTTTTCTGCTCGATGAGATCGGCCACCCGTTCCTCCTGGGTCGTGCCGATCTCGCCGAACATGGCCACGAGCTGAGTCTCGGGGTCGCTCTCAAACAGCTCGACCGCCTCGGGATGGGACAGGCCGACGACCGCATCCCCGCCGACGTGAATGATGGACGACTGGCCCAGGCCGGCCTGGGTCAGGTGGTAGGCGATGGCCGAAGTCATGCCGCCGCTGCGGGATGTGACGCCGACCGGGCCGGGCTTGAACCATTCCCGGGCCCGCTCGGCCCGGCCGCCGATCATGCCCAGGACGGCCTTGCCCGGGCTGAGCAGGCCCAGGGTGTTGGGGCCGACGAACCGGGCGCCCTTGTCCGCCGCGGCCCGGCTGAGCTCGAGCACGTCGTAGATCGGCACCCGGTCCGGGACGAGGACCAGCAGCTTGACTCCCGCCGCCAGGGCCTCCAGGGCGCCGTTCTTGACCAGGGCGGCCGGGACGAAGATGACGCTGGCGTCGATCGGTCCGGCCTTCTCCCAGGCCTCTTCCACCGAGTCGAACACCGGCACGCCGTATACGTCCTGGCCGCCGCGGCCGGGAGTGACGCCGGCCACGAGGTTGGTGCCGTAATCCTTCATGAGCTGGGCCCGGACCATGCCCTCCCGGCCGGTGATGCCTTGAATGATCACCCGGGAGCGTTCATTCACCAGAATGGCCATGGACAATCCTTTCCCTGTATTCCTTCAATCCGGGGATGGGCAGGCTGATGACGATCGCCTCCCGCTCGTGGAACTGGCAGAAGATCTCGCAGGACAGGCACTCGGTGCACTTGCCCTTGCGGGCGTCCTCCGGAGCTATGGCCAGGACCGGCCGGCCGTCTTCGAGCTTGAGGATCTTCGGAGCGCAGGCTTCGACGCAGCCCCTGGTCCGGCAGCCGGCGCAGCGCGAATGGTCGATGGACAAGCGGCCGGTCGTGGTGTCGAAACCGTAGGCTCCGGGCGGGACTGTCCGCTCGGTCAAGGGCTTGACCCGGTGGGGACGGCTGCCGTTCGCCCGGATGAGCTTGTCCAGACGCTCGGCGCAGAAATCCGGGGAATCGGCCCGGCCGTAGCCCTCGACCGTCCGGCCGCGGTCGCCGAGGTAGTCCTTGAGGATCTCGATGGCCTTCTCCTCGAAATTGCCGCCGAGCCGGATGACGGCCGGTATGTCCAGGCCTTCTTCGTGGAAGGCCTTGACCAAGCCGCGGGCCGAATGGTACTGCTCCTGGGAGGCGACGCCCGACCCCGAGGCCAGGTAGCCTTTGATGTTGGGCTGGGAGAGGATGACCCGGGCCGCGCGGTAGACCTTGCTGGCCGGCGGATTGCCGCTGGTGTCGCAGTAATTGGCCAGGGCGAATCCCTGCCGGAGCACGGCGTCCATGGACATCATCGACCCGCCCCCGCCCGCTCCGTGGAAGCCGATGGCCCTGTCGTCCGGGCCGACGTTCTCCGACATCTGCAGGAAATAGAACGTCCCGCGGTAGTCCTTTTCCTCTACTTGATAAGCGATCTTTTCAAGAGCCGTGGGCGGCCGGTCGAATTCCCGGGCGACCTCGATGCCCAGCTCCGGATGGCGGCTGACGGCGTAATCGTCGATGACCAGATGACAGTCCGCAGCGACGACCTGGCCGGATTCGGTCAGGACCAGGGGATTGACCTCGGCCGAGCGGGCTTCGTAGGTCCGGGCGACCGCGTAAAGTCTGGTCAGGCAATCCGCCAGGTCCACCGCGACTCCGCCCCCCAGGCCGGACCGGCGGATGAGGTTGCGTGCTTCGAACTCCCTCAGCCCGGTCCGGATGTCGACCGTGAGCTTGCCGACCTTCTCGGGATGGCGGCCGGCGATCTCCTCTACGCCCGTTCCCCCGACCGAGCTGAAAATGACCACCGGCGCCTTGGCCGCGTCGTCGATGACCAGCCCGGCGAAGAACTCGGACTTGATGGCCAGCCGTTCCTCGACCATGAGCTTGTCCACGACGAAATTCCGGACCTTCAGGCCGAACATCTCCCGGCTGACCGCTTCCGCTTCCTGAGGGGTGGCCGCGAACCGGATGCCTCCGATCTTGGCCCGGCCCGTCACCCAGACCTGGATCTTGAGCACCACCGGACGGCCGATCCGCTCGGCGATGGCCCGCACCTCCTCCGGCGAGGACGCCGCGTCGCCTTCGGGAATACGGATCCCCGCTTGCTTCAGGAGTCTCTTGCTTTGGTATTCGAATAATCTGGCCACTCGGACCTGCCTTTCGGGCGAATTCCGCAACCCTTTTCAGGGGACTCTATTATTGAGATTCGGCCAAAACTTGTCAATTAAAAAGGGTTTGTCCGGGGCCTTTGACCGCCCGGCCAGGCTTGCCAGACAGGCCGATTTGGCTTAAAAAAAGGGGGGATGGACTCCCGGTCCATCCCCCCGGAGGCGCCTTGGTCAGGGACTATTCGAGCCAGACTTTGACGATTTCGTCGTCCTCCTGGAGCTCGATGAACATCATCGGACCGGCGGCCTTGAGGGCGTTGAACAAGGCGGCCAGGTCGATGTCGCAGCCCGGCCGGCGCAGGCGGGGCGCATTGGCCTCGACGCATCTGGAGATGATGTCGATCACGGCCAGGGGCAGAGTGAGCCTGACCTTGTCCTTGCCCGTCTTGGCGTCGGTGACCAGGACTTTGAACCACTTGGCCTCCCGGCCAGGCTCAAGGTCGGGATTCTCCTTGACGGCCTTCTTGATCGTCTGAAACTCGCTGCCCGGCGCGGCGGGTTCCTGGTCGGCCAGAGCGAACAGGGAAACTGCCAGCAGGACGGCCATGACCAGCGTGAATTTTTTCATTCGGTCCTCCTCTCAGGTTCATTTTCGGGTTTCGATCCAGATCTTGATGATCCCCTCGCCCTCGGCGCCGCGAATTTCGAGGATGCTGCCGCCGGACCTCGCCAGATCTCTCAGGATCCGGTCCAGGTCGTAGCCTTTCCGGCGCATCATGGCCTTGTCCGAATCGGAGATGGCCTGGAGAGCCAGGTCGGCCAGGGCCATAGGGATCGACAGGTCCACCCGGCTCGTCCCTTCCCCGGTGATCAGGATCCTGAGGACTTTCGTCCGGGGTTCGTCCGGCCGGCGGACTTCGTGACGCTCGGCGTTCTCCAGCGACTTGGGGCTGACCCGGAGGAGGGCGATCCGGGCCCGGTCGGTCAGCTCCGGATTGGTCTCGGTGCTGATGATGCGCTGCAGGACGGGGATGCTTTTAGCCGCCACGGCTTTGTCCTTCACGGCGCTGAGCTTGTAGGCGGCGTAATATTTAACGGACTTGTTGGGGTTGGCCAGACGCCCGACGATGTCCTTGACCGCATCCTTGTCGCCCGAGGCATAGAGATCGAAGGATAGGTCGATGATCGATACCTCGGCCTGTTCGATCAGGCTCTCGTTCCTGTCGTCCGTCTTCAGGTAGTCCTGGTAGGCCCGGAGGGCGTCCTTCGCCCGGTTCGGCGCCTTGGACAGGCACTCGGCCTTGTAAAACAGGACTTGGGGCGTCGCCGGGCTTGCCGGGTATTGGCTCAGGATCGACTCGAGCTTATCCAGGGCCGCGGCCCATTGGGCGTCGAAGATGAGGAGTTTGGCTTCGCGGAGAAACCGGTCCTCCGGCCGGTCCTGGGATATGGCCGGCAGGGCCAGTCCGGCCGCCAACAAGATCCCGATGGCGATGGACTTCTGCAATTTATATCTCATGGCTTTGAAGCTCCTTTTTGACCAGGTTGATTTTCAGCAACAGCTGGCTCCGGCGCACCCGGTCCTGGATTTCCCTCCACTGGGCGTCGTCCAGGCGGCCGCCGACCTGGCTGAGCTCGAGGCAGAGCGCCTCGATCTGGTCGCAGATCTCGCGGGCCTTGGCCATGGGGACGGCATCCAGCTGGGAGTTGATGAATTTCTTCCGGGCGAGAAGGTCGACCGCTTTGCCGGAAGCCGTCTCGATCCGGCGGGCGGCTCCGGACGAATCCACGGACGTCTGGCTGAAATCCAGAAGAAGGTACTGGCTGCGCTCCAGGTAATCCACGGTCTCCCGCCGGGCGAGCTCCAGCTCGGCCTTGTCCAGGAACTCCGCGGACGCATAGAAGCCGGGTCGAGGCTTCGGGTTGAAAACCCCGGCTTTGAACACGGCCCACATGCCCAGGCCGCCCAGGACCAAGCCGACGAAAAGATAGGCCAAGGCCGGCCGGACAAGCCAGCCGAAGAATCCGGGGCGGGGCTCGGGTCGAGCCCTTCGGCCGGCGGCCCGGCGCTCAGCTTCATCGGCGATGCGCTGGGCCAGGCCTTCCCAATCGATGCCGGTCATGGCCCGGTCCAAGTCGAGCTTCCCGGCCGAGGCCGCTGCCAAGAGCCGTTGCCAGCGGGTTTCCCCGGCCCGGCACGACGGGCAATCCCGCAGATGGGTCATGATCGCCTCCCTCTCCCCGGGCGAAAGATGTCCAGACGCGTACTTCCCCAGCCGCCGTTCGGTCCGGGCACAAGTTTTCATGGTTGAGCCTCCCAATAAGGGGCCAGCATGGTCTTCAGGTTTTGGACCGCCTTGAAGTGAAGGGACTTGACCGTCCCGGTTGAAATCTTGAGGATCCGGGCGATATCCTCGTTCCGGAATTCCTGGTAATGGCGCATCACAAAAACCAGCCTTTGGCGCTGGGCCAGCCGGTTGACGCACCGGCCCACCAGGAGGGGCAGGTCCGACGCGCGGCCGGAATGGGGGTCGGCCGGCGCAGCCAGGTTCAATTCATCCAGGCTCTGCCGGGACTCCAGCTCCTTCCTTTTCTTATAGTTCTTGCGGTAGAAGTCGATGCAGATGTTCTTGGCGATCTGCAGGATCCAGCCCTGGAGGCCGCAGCCTTCCTTGAACAACCCGGACTTTTCGTGAACCCGAAGGAAGGTCTCCTGGACGATGTCCAGGGCATCTTCCCTGTTTCCGAAGAATCCGTAGGCCATTTGAAACACCTTCTGCTGGTAGAGCCGGATGACGGTCAGGAACGCTTCCCGGTCTCCCCGGCGAACGCCGCGGATGAGAAGTCCGGCCTCTGCCGCGTCTGCCGCCCGCGGCTCATTCCTGGTCTCGTCCATGGTCTTCATCCGCTTCTACGAACGACAGGATCAAAAGGTTCACCCCATTTTCACCCGAAAAACAAGGCGAATCCCCAGGGGGGGATGTTTCGGGCGGGAACAGATGTCAGGTCTTCAGATCATGACCGGCCGGGACTTTACCCTGGGTCTCCGTCTCAGCGGAGGGACGGCCTCGAAGAGGATGCCGGGAGGACTCGAACGAACGAAAACTCTATCGATTAATACTTGGGAAACCTTCTCTCTGCCTGGGGCTTATCGGCTCTGGGTTTGGCCTCGTTGACGATGAGCTTGCGGCCTTCGAACTCGGTTCCGTTCAGCTTGTTCTTGGCTTCCATGGCCGCTTCGGCCGTTCCCATTTCCACAAAACCGAAACCGCGTCCCTTGAGGATGTTGACCGAGGTGACTTCTCCGTACTGGGTGAAGTGGCTCTTGAGCGTCTCTTCGGTGGTCTTGTAGTTGAGGTTGCCGACATACAGTTTTTTAGATTCCATAAAATGATCCTCCTGCTCTCTTCTTCGCGGCTCCCCTCCGGCGAGATCCGCGAAAAAGAAGTCGAGTCATTTTTCCACAAAAAAAAATCAAAATCAAGTATTTTTGACGACGTTTTATGCTATATTCTCTCAGCCGCGGCCGGGAAAACCAGGGGCCCGGGGATTCCGTATAATGGGAAGACAGGGGGCGCGGTCCTGACAAGGAGAGTCGATGAAACGCGGTAAATACATCCTGCTCGTCGTCCTGTTCTTCGCGGTCCTCGTCGCGGCCGCGTTCATCGCGTTCGTCACCGTGGAATTCGCGCCCCGACCGCCCGCGGTCGCCGTCCGTTCCTACCTGGAGATCGGCCTCGGCGGGGAGCTGGCCGAATGGTCCCAGCCCGACTTCTTCACCTCCCTGGTCCTGGGCTCACAGCCCCAGTCCCTGCACGACATCCGGACGAACCTGCGCAAGGCCAAGGCGGACCGGCGCATCCAGGGCATTCTGCTCAGGCTCGATATGCTTCAATGCGGCTGGGCCAAGGCCGCCGAACTCCGGGAGGCTATCCTGGACTTCCGCATGTCGGGAAAAAAGGCGTTCGCCTTCATCGAGGAAGCCCCGGAGTTCAACAAGGAATACTACCTGGCCACGGCCTGCGATAAGGTCATCCTCCATCCCCTGGGCTGGCTGGGATTGACCGGCATCGGAGGGGACATTCCGTTTTTCAAGAAAGGTCTGGACAAGCTGGGCATCGAAGCCCAATTCGAGCACATCGGCCGGTACAAGACCGCCTACAACCAGTTCACCGAGGAGGGATTCACTCCCGCCCACCGGGAGATGGAAGAATCCCTTCTCTCGGACACGTTCAGCCGCTTCGTGACCACCGTCGCCCAGGCCCGGGGCAAGACCGAGGCCGAGGTCAAGGGCCTCATCGACAAGGCCTTTTTTCAGGGCGACCAAGCCCTGGCGGCCGGCCTGGTCGATGAGCTCCTGTATGACGACCAGCTGCCGGACCTGTTCCAGGCCGGAGGAGTCAAGGCCGTTCGGGTGAGGTCCGAGGACTACCTGAGGGTCAAGCCCTCCTCTCTCGGCTTGGACCGCGGCCGCCGGGTCGCCCTGATCTACGCCTTGGGCCCGATTCTCAGCGGGGAGAGCTTGAACAGCCAGATCATCGGCGGCCGCACCCTGGCCCGCTGGATCCGCACGGCCCGCCTGGACAAGTCCGTGGCGGCCATCGTCATCCGGGTAGACAGCCCGGGCGGTTCGGCCGTCGCTTCGGACACCATCGGCCGCGAGGTGGAGCTGGCCAAGAAGGCCAAGCCGGTCGTGGTCTCCATGTCGGACATGGCCGGCTCGGGGGGGTACTGGATCTCCATGTCCGCCCACAAGATCTTCGCCCAGCCCCAGACCCTGACCGGCTCCATCGGAGTCCTTTCCGGTAAATTCAATTTCGCCAAGCTCTATCAGAAGCTCGGAATCAGCTCGGAAGAGCTCTCCTACGGACGGCATGCCAACATCTTCTCCTCGTTCCACCCCCTGTCCGCCGAGGAACAAGCCTTGCTCCGGGAGCAGATCTCGTGGATCTACGACAAGTTCCTGGCCAAGGCCTCAGCCGGACGGAACCTGACCAAGGACCGGGTGAACGAGATCGGCCAGGGCCGCGTCTGGACGGGCAGCCAGGCCCTGGCCCTCGGCCTCATCGACGGGCTGGGGGGGCTCGGCCCGGCCATCGAGGAGGCCAAGCGGCTGGCCGGCATTCCCGCCTCCGAGAGCGTCCGGCTCGACATCCGTCCCCGCAAAACATCCTTCTGGGGGTCGTTCTTCTGGGGAAGCCGGGACGTCGGCAGCCTCCGGCTCCCCTCAGCTATCCGCCGGGCGCTGGACGGGCTGGAGGTCATGAGTCGCGAACGGATCCTGGCCTTGATGCCAATGCCAGCAACGAGTCGCTAGTCACGAATTGCAGGATTTTTTTTTACGATAACCACTTCGTTCTTTTTCATCAGCCACAGCTTCTCCCGGGCTTCTTTTTCCACGGCCCGGGGATTCCGCTGAAGTTCCGCGATTTCCTTCTGGAGCTCGGCCTTCCGCTGTTCGAGAGCGGCAAATTCCTGCAGACGGACTTCGGTGCTCTTCCGCGTCCTCTGGATCTCCATCAAGCCTTTTTTGCCGAAGACCGAGGTGATCAGAAGCACCACCAGCAGGAACACCGCCGCGGCCCCCAGGATCTTCGTCCCGGAAGCGCGCAGCCGGCTCTGGGGGACGTCCTGGGCGCGGCTCATGCCAGCATCTCCAGCCCGGCCGCCATCAGCCGCCGCATCTCCTTCTTGGACCCGGCTTCGGCGTAGCAGCGGACCAGGGGCTCGGTCCCGGACCGGCGCAGGAGGATCCAGTCGTCGTCGGCCAAGTCGAGCTTCAGGCCATCGATGGTTTCCACCGCCTCCACCCGGCGGCCGTCGACCTTGGCCGGGGGATTTTTCCTCAGCTTGCGCAGCTGCTTTTCCCGTTCGGGGGTCAGGCTGACGTTCTTCTGCCCCCCGGCCCGCTCTCCGTATTCCCGGAAGAGCTCGGCTTTCAGCTCGGGCAGGCTCCGGCCCGAGACGGCCATCATTTCGGCCACGAGCAGTCCGGCGAAGATCCCGTCCTTTTCCGGGAGATGGTCCTTGATGGCGATGCAGGCGCTTTCTTCCCCGCCGAAGATGATCTGGCCCCGGAGGAACAGGTCCGCCAGGTACTTGAACCCCACTGGCGTCCGGAACAGGGGCAGGCCGTAGCGGCGGGCGATCCGGTCGACCAGGTGGGTCGTGGCCACCGACCGGGCCACCCCTCCCCGCCAGCCCTTGACGGAAACGACATAGTTCAGGAGGAGGGATAAGATGATGTTCTGGTCCACGACGGACCCCTTGTCATCGACGATCCCGAACCGGTCGCCGTCGGCGTCGGTGGCGATGCCCAGGCCGCACTTGGTGTCCGTGACCAGGGCCTTCAGCTCAACCAGGTTTTCCTCGGTGCAGGAGGGCGTCATCCCCCCGAAATACGGGTCGATGAAGCCGTGGATCTCCTCGAGGGGGATGTCGTTCTCGGCCAGGATCTCGTCCAGGTATTCCCGGCTCGTGCCGTAGAGCAGGTCCACGGCCACCCGGAGGCCGGATCGGCGGATGGCGGCGAAATCGATCTTGTTCTGGACGAAGGCCAGGTAGTCCCGCTGAAGATTGATCTTCTCGATATACTCCTGGTGCGGGTACGCGGGGATGGACGAATAGGTCGGATGCAGGCGCTGGATCTCATTCTCCACTTCGTCCGTTTCGTGGGGGAGGGCGGGCGCCCCGGTCTCCGTGTTGAACTTGAGGCCGTTGTATTGGGGCGGGTTGAAGGACGCGGTGAAATTGATCCCGGCCTGGGCGCGGCGCTTGATGATTTGGAGGGCCTGGGCCTGGGAGGGAGCGTCCCGGTCGGCTAAATAGGTGTAGATATGATTGTGGGAGAGGATTTTAGCCGCTTCCAGGGCGAAACGCTCCGACAGGAAGCGGGTATCCCAATTGACCACGACCGAGACCGTCTGGCCGGGAAATTTCTTTTTCAGGTAATTGGCAATGGCCTGGACAACGACCCGGACGTTGGAAAAGGTGAATTCCTTTCCCATGACCGCCCGCCAGCCCGACGTCCCAAACCTGATCATTCCTTATCGGCTCAAAGCTAGCACAAAAGGCCGATAAAAGCAATAAAAGCCCGGTCAAGTCACTCAAGGCCCAGGATTCGGCGGGCTGGGCGGGGAAATGACAAAAACCGGGCCCCTCTCCGGCCGGCCTTCGCGGCCGGCTTCGTGCCTCACCCCTAAAGGTGAGGTTTAGGAATCAAAAATCACCTTGTGATTCATCCCCTTAGGGGATTGCTTGAAAAAAGGCCCTAATTATAATCACATCATCCTTTTAAAACGGCATTGGGCAAGAGGCAGAATGGCATTTTTCCCGGATTGACAAAATTTGTAAAGAGGAAAGAGGAAGAGAACGAAAGGTGAGGGAGGGACAATTTTTGTCATGACTAAGAAGGCGATTTACCCCGGCTCCTTCGACCCGATCACCAACGGCCATATCGACATCATCCGAAGGGGACTGGACATCTTCGATAAGATCACCATCGCCGTTTTGGAGAACCCGGTCAAAAGGCCTTTGTTTTCAACGCCGGAGCGCGTGGAGATGATCCGCCGGATATTCGGCCGGCAGGGCCGGGTCGAAGTGAAGTCGTTCCACGGCCTGTTGGTCGAGTTCGCCAGAAAAAACCAGGCCCGAATCCTGATCCGCGGGCTGCGGGCCATCTCGGATTTCGAGTTCGAGTTCCAGATGGCCCTGATGAACCGAAAGCTCTCCCCATACGTGGAGACGTTCTTCATGATGCCCAACGTCCTTTACACCTTTCTCAGCTCCAAGATGGTCAAAGAGGTGTTCGCCCTGGGGGGGGCGGTGAAGGGCCTCGTCCCGCCCCTGGTGGAAAAAAAGCTCCATGAGAAATTCGTCAAGGACCGCAAGTCATTTCTGTTGAACCAAGGACAAGGATAGGAACGACCATGTTCGCACTCGGCAAAAGCAAGGACTCGGTGGGGTTGGACATCGGCTCGCACGCCATCAAGGCGGTCGAGCTCCAGTCCCGGAAAAAGGGCAGCGCCGTCCAGTACGAGGTGGCCAAAATCGGCTACGAAATCCTCCCCCACGACGCCATCGTCGAGGGCACGATCATCGACTCCACGGCCGTCGTGGACTCCCTCAAGAATCTGTTCGACAAGAACAAGATCACGAACAAGAACGTGGTCATCTCCCTGTCGGGCAGCTCGGTCATCGTCAAGAAGATCTCCCTGCCCCGGATGGAGTCCGAGGAGCTGGCCGAGTCCATCATCTGGGAGGCCAAGCATAACATCCCCTACCCCTTCGAGGAAACCAACGTCGACTACGCCCTCCTCCGCCAGCCCGAGGGCGCCGAGCAGGAGAACCTGGACATCCTCCTGGTCGCGGTCAAGAAGGAAAAGATCTCGGCCTACAGCAGCGTCGTCGTCCAAGCCGGCAAGAACCTGCAGGCCATCGAAGTGGACGGGTTCGGCCTGCTGAACGCCTTCGAGGTCAACTACCCCGACATTGTCAACGACAAGACGGTCGCCTTGATCAACCTGGGGGCCAACCTGACCAACATCGTCATCGTCGAGAAGGGCCTGCCCCAGATCATGCGCGACCTGACCCTGGGCGGGTTCTTCTTCACGGAGAACATGCGCAAGGAGCTGAACATCTCCTTCGAGGACGCTGAAAAGCTGCTCAAGGGCGGCAGCTCGGCCAGCATCGCCCCCAAGGAGTTCGAGGCGGTCCTCCGGCAGAACACCCACGACTTCCTGGAGGAAGTGGAGAAGCAGCTGTCCTTCTACACGGCCGAGGACAAGCGGGGCAAGAAGATCGAGAGCATCTTTCTCAGCGGAGGCCTGTCCAACCTGAAGAGCATGGTCGGCGCCTTCGAGCAGAAGTTCGACATCGCCACGCGGATCCTGGACCCGTTCCGGCAGGTGACCTTCAACGAGAAGCGGTTGGATTCGGTCTATTATCATGAAATGCCGGTCTTTTTCGGAGTGGCCACGGGTTTGGCCACCCGAAGGATGGATTAACAACCATGATACGCATCAACCTTCTCAAACCGGGAAAAAAGGATGTCTTCACCGTTCCGACGGCCGCGCCGGTCAAGGAGACGATCAAGTCCGATCGTCCGTCGTCCACGCCGCCCCTGATCCTCCTCCTGGCGGTCGTGCTCATCGCCGCCCTGGCCTTCATGCAGCGGAACGCCCTCAGCCGGGAGAGGGGACTTCTGGAAACGGCCAACGGCGAGAAGCGGAAGCTGCAGACCGTCCTGCAAAAGCTCGACCTCCTGGAAAAGCAGCGGGACGCCTATAAGAAGAAGATCGAGCTGATCTCCGCCCTCCAGTACCAGCAGGATACGGCCGTCAAGATCATGCAGGCCCTCAGCCAGAACCTCCCGGAATGGGTCTGGCTGAGCGAGGTCAGCTTCGACGGCCTGACGGTCAAGGTCAAGGGCAAGGCCACCAACTATACCCTGATCGCCGAGTACGTCGACGGGCTGGAGAAGAGTGACATCCTCCAGCTGGTCAATCCCACGGATTCCACGCAGAAAACGGTCAAGAACCAGAGATTCCTGGAATTCAACCTGACGGCCAGTGTCGTCCTTCCCGCGGGGGCGGCCCTCCCCGTCAGCCCCGCGCCCGCGAGCGCCAAGCCTAAGGGAAAATGACCATGAGAAACCGATCCTGGATCAGCTACGCCGTCATCGCCCTCGTCCTGGCCGGGCTGTTCTTCTTCGCCTACTACAAGCCGCGCATGACCCAGCTCAGCGAGCTGAAAAAGCAGAGGACGAAGGTCGAAGACGAGGTCCGCAAGCTCCGCGTCAAGAAACAGCAGATGGATAGGATCGAACAGGAGTTGGCCTCCCTGACCTTGACCCTCAAGGACCTGGAGGAGATCATCCCCAAGCAGAAAGAGATCAGCGACATCATGACCCGGTTCCAGCAGCTGGCCTATGACACCAACCTCAACATCACCAAGTTCACCCAGCGGCCCGAAAGCTTCAAGGATTTCTACTCGGAATGGCCGCTCCTCCTCGACGTGACGGGGAGCTATCATCACGTGGGGGATTTCTTCGACCAGCTGAGCCGGTTCCCCCGCCTGTTCACCATCGAGCGCTTCTCCATCAAGGCGCTCGCCCGTCAAACCGACCTCACCACCCTGTCTTCGAGCTTCACCGCCAAAACCTACCTGTTCCTGGACGAGGAGCGGATCAAGGAGATCAAGTCCAAAGCTCAGTCGAAGCGCGGGGGAACGAGCGTCAAGTCTCAGCCCCCTCCGACCAGCAAACGGGGTCAGGCCGGTGCGGCCTGAAGGATGAACCATGAAGACCCTCATCGCCTCCGCTTTAATCGTCGCCTTCCTGTGCGGGATGCCGCTCGGCCTGCCGGGAGGTCAGGACAAGCCGGACTCGAAACCGGCTTCGGCCAAGGCTGACAAGCCGGTCGTCCCTCCCCTGCCGACGGAAGATGTGCCTGTGTCCAAGGTGAAATTCCTTCCCAAGCCGCCCTTGTATGACCCGGGCAACCGGCGCGACCCGTTCCGGGACCTCCTGGGCGGGAGCACGGCCCGGGACCGGGGGCCGTCCGAGGGCCCGGACCTGACCCTGGAGGAGCTGCGCCTCATCGGCATCGTCAAGCAGAAAGGCAAGCTCTACGCCCTGGTGACGGGGCCGCAGGGTTTCCCCTACAAGATCAAGGAGGGCGACAAGTTTTCCGACGGGTACGTCCTCAAGATCACTGCGGATACCGTGACCTTCCGTCAGACCTCGGAAAAGGGCATGCGCCTGATCACTCCCAGGGATATCGTCAAAGACATCAATCTGGAGGAGCGATAAAATGAAAAGGAAACATAGTCTTCAAGCTCTCGTCCCCCTTGTCCTCCTGTTGACCCTCGCCGCGGCCGCTCAAACCACCGACCCGGTCCGTATCGAAAAAATCAGCGTCGAGCCGGACCCGCTCCATCCTCGTCTGGTGCTGACCACGAGCAACGGCCTGCGCCTGACCTCGGCCTCCTACGCCCCGGCCTACCCCAGCACCCTGGTCCTGGACATCGCCGAGGCGACCCTCGTCCAGGAGCCCCAGCTGCCGGTCGAGGCCGAACCGTTCATCATCGCCTTCAAGGCCGAGCCTCAGGAGAACAACGGCCTCCGACTGCTGATCTCGCTCCAGGACAAAGCTCCCTTCCGCATCCTGGCCGGACCGGGCCAGACGGTGGTCGAGCTGGACAAGGTCCTGGGGGCGGGGTCCTCGGAGGTCGTCAACCGGGCCATGGAACTGGCCCTCGCCGGACGGACCAAACAGCGGGTCAGCCTGCAATCGGTCGAAGTCCAGGACAGCTACGACCGGGTCAACATCAACGCCCGCTGCAACCCGGGAGTGCTGTACGGGATCTTCGCCCTGGGCAGTCCCCTCCGCCTGGTGATCGACCTGTATGATACGGTCTACCAGGACCCGACCTCGACCTATCCCATCGACAAGTACGGAGTGGACCGGCTGAAGATCGGCCAGTTCCGGTCCGAGCCGGAGGCCATCACCCGGCTGGTCTTCGACCTGAAAGAGCCCAAGCTCTACAGCATCGTCACGGGAAGCACGGGCCTGACCATCTCTTTCGCCCAGGACCAGACGGCTCCCACGATCGGCGCCGTAGTCCCCCCGCCGTCGGCCGCTCCCCCGCCGCCGGCCGCCGCCGAGGAGACAACGCCTCCGGCGGCCACGGTTGAAGCCAGCGCGGCCCCCCCGCCGGCCGCTCAGCCCCAGGCCTCGGACAAGCCCGAGAGTCACAACATCCAGAACGTCCCGGCCGATCAGTTCCTCCCCAAGACGGTCGATGCCCGGGAGACCCGGTATACGGGAGAGGTCCTGAGCGTGCGGTTCAAGGACGCGGACCTGAGGGATGTCGTCCTGTACCTCTGTGAATTCGCCGGCCTGAACGTCGTCTTCGACGCGGACGTCAAGGGCCGGGTAACCTGCGATTTTCAGGTCGTACCCTGGGACCAGATCCTGGACATGATCCTCAAGCAGAACCGGATGGGCAAGTCCCTGGAGGGCAACGTCCTGCGCATCGCCCCCCTGACCGTTCTCACCCGGGAGGGCGAGGATGAACGGCGCCTCCGGGAGGGCAAGGAAAACTCCGGCCCGCTGATCACCCGGACCCTGCCCTTGTCCTATTCCCAGGCCGCCGAAGTGGTGCGGCTCCTGGATAACAAAAAAAGCACCCGGGGCGAGATCGCCGTCGATATTCGGACCAACACCCTGATCATCACCGACGTCAAAGAGCGGATGGAGCTGATGCAGAAGCTCATCAGTGTGCTGGACACCCCCACGCCCCAGGTGTCCATCGAGGCCCGGATCGTGGAAGCCACCTCGAGCTTCGTCCGCAACCTGGGCTTCCAGTGGGGCTTCCTGGGCCAGGCCGACCCCTTCTACGGCAACCAGACCAACCTCGTCTTCCCCAATTCCATCACGGCCGACGGGGCCCAGATCCCCCAGGGCACGGTGACCAAGGGCATCGGCGGGCCGCTGGGCGGCTACGCCATCAACGTGCCCGCCCCGTCCTTCAACACGGTCATGGGGCTGTCCTTCGCCAACGTCCTGGACACCTTCCGCCTGGATATGGCCATCTCCGCCCTGGAGACGTCCGGCCAGGGCAAGATCATCTCCTGCCCCAAGGTCACCACCCAGAACAATCGTGAGGCGGAGATCATTCAAGGCCGCCAGATCCCCGTCCAGCAGCAGGCCAATTTCACCATCTCCGTGCGGTACGTCAACGCCGCCCTGGAGCTCAAGGCCACCCCCCAGATCACGGCCGAGGGCACGATCATCATGACCATCGACATCAAGAACAATGCGGCCGACTTCTCCAACCTGGTCAACAACATCCCGCCCATCATCACCCAGAGCGCCAAGACGACGGTCATGGTCCCCGACGGGGGGACCACGGTCATCGGCGGGATCTACCGCACCGAAGATTCCTACACGCAGGACCGCGTTCCCCTGCTCCACAAGATCCCTATCCTGGGCAACCTCTTCCGCAGCATGGCTCGGACCAAGAGCAACCGCGAGCTGCTCATCTTCATCACGCCCAGGATCATCAAATAGGCCAAAGGATGTGACCCATGAAAACCATTAAACACATCTTGCTCTCGGGGCTGGCCGTCGCTGCGGCCTTCGGCTTGATGGCCTGCAACCCCATCGAGGACGATTCGCAGTCCAACAGCCTGCTCACCGTCCTCGGCATCCAAGGCACGGACATCGGCGGCAACGAAGTCAACTACCTCCAGTCGGACGTGGTGGACATGAGCAACGGCTCGGCCGTCGTCTTCGCCGATGCCGCCGCCGCGGCCATCACCAACCGTCCGCTGAGTCCCGACCCGATCAGCGGCACCTCCCAGTACTACGACGTCCTGCTCACTCGCTATGTCGTGACCTTCTCCCTGCCCAACGGCGCCAACGCCGAAGGGACCGACGTCCCTTATTCCTTCGAGGGCAACCTGTCGGTCCTGGTGCCCATCAACGGGGATGCGGACTTCTCGTTCGTGATCGTCCGCGAGGTGGCCAAGCTGGAGCCGCCCCTCTTCCAGCTGCGGGGAGCCCTGGACGTGCTGCAGACCACGGCCAAGGTCCAATTCTTCGGGCATGACCTGGCCAACCACAAGGTCAGCGCCACGGGCTACCTGACCGTCTACTTCGCCAATTACGCCGATTGACACGGAGGAATGACCATGACCACGAATAAAATCCTGATCCCGGGTTTGGCCCTGGCGCTCCTCCTGTCGGTCTCGTGCCTGAGAAAAGAGGGCTCGGAGCCGAACCCCTTCGGACCTTCCAATCTCCAACTCACCGTGAACCTGCAGGCCAATCCCAACGTCCTGTACGTCACCTCGGCCGGCCGGGTCACGTCCAACGTCCAGGCCACGGTCAAGTCGGCCGGGAGCCCGCTCGCCGGACAGGTCGTCGTCTTCACCGTCGAGGCCGGCTGGGGCGAGTTCCCGGACTACTCGCGGCGCATCTCGGCCGTGACCAATTCCCAGGGCATCGCCTCGACCACCTATATCAGCCCGAGCCTGGCGGAAATGATCGACGGCGACAGCGACGTTCTGCTCGAAGCCCATCTTCAGACGTGTACACCCTACTTCATCCTGGGGTCGGTGTGGCTGCGCCTGCTGGCGTCCAGGACCTAGACCGTCTTCAATCATAGAGCCAGACGGCCTTGACCGAGGCCGCGGCTCGGAGCACATCCTTAAGAGCGGCGTCCAGCCGCTCTTTTTTTTTGGCCCGGATGAGAAGATGGAGCCGGTTGACTCCCCGGAGGCGGGTGACGGCCGCCCGGCCCGGTCCGAGGATGTCCGCGTCCGGAGCGGCGGAGCGCAGGCCGTCGGAGAACTTCCGGGCCTGGCCCGCCAGGGCGCGCAGGTTCCGCCCCTCGAACAACACCTCGGCCATCGAGGAGAAGGGCGGATAGTTCATCAGCCGGCGGAAGCGGACCTCCTCCTGATAGAAGCCGGGATAGTCCCCGGCGGCCGCGCAGCGGATGCTGTGGTGCTCGGGCATGGCGGTTTGGATGACGACCTCCGCCGGTCCGCGAAGTCCGGCCCCCCGGGCGGCCATCATCCGGACGAGTCCCTGATAAGCCTTTTGTCCGGCCCGGTAGTCGGCCAGGGACAGGAGGAATTCCGGCTCCAGGATGCCCGTCAGCGTCGCCGGGGGAAGTCCGGCCTGATGGGCCAGCCGCTCCGTCCCGAGGAGGATATCCACCCGGCCCCGGACGGCGTCCTCCAGAAGGCGCGCCCCGTCCCGGAGACCGGCCGCGAGACCGGTGTCGAAACAGGCGGTCCGGCCGCCGGGAAACATCCGGCGCACCTCTTCCTCGAGAGCTTCGATACCCGGATCTCGGCCGCCGCGGAGCTTTTCCCCGCAGCGGGGGCACCGGTCGGAAGCCGGCTCCTGGTAGCGGCAGTAGCGGCAGGTCAACTTGTCCTCGCGCTTATAGTAGGTCAGAGGGATATCGCACTCGCGGCACTTGGGGATATGGCGGCAGCGGGGACAGACGAGCCGGGAGGCATAGCCTTTCCGGTTCAGAAAGATCAGCACCGGCTCGCGGCGCCGGAGCCTGTCCCGGATCTTATTCTCCAGGGCGCGGCTGATGAGCCCCCTTTCGAGACGCATGTCCACGACGTCCGCCCGGGGGCCGGAAGCCCCGCCCCTGGCTTCAACCAGGAACCCTTCGGACTCAGCCCGGTAGAACCAGCTCACCGAGGGAGCGGCCGACCCGAGAACGGCCGCGGCTCCTTCGGCGCGCGCCCGAAAGACGATCCCCTGCCGGGCGTCATAGGAGGGGCTCTCGGACTGGATGAATGACCCGTCTTGCTCCTCGTCGATGATCATCAGCTTCGCCTCAGGAAGGGGGGCGAGGAGGGCCGAGCGGGGACCGATCACGACCGCGGCCTGTCCGCCGCGGATCTTTTGCCACTGCCTGTCCCGCTGGGCTTCGGTCAAGCGGCTGTGGAGAGCGGCGACCCTCTCCCCCAGCTTCCGCTCGAATTGGGCGGTCAGGGCCGCCGCCGGAGAGATTTCCGGAACAAGGACGAGCGTTCGGCCGCCGCCGGCCAAAACCGTCCGCACCAGGCGGATATAGACGGCTTCGCGCTCGGCCGACGGCCCAAAGAGATAGGAGAGGGAAAATCCCGGCCCGGCCATCTTCTTGAGGACGGCCTCAGCGGCGGATCGGGCGGACGGCCCGAACGAGAAATCCAGCGTCAGCTGGGCATCCGGCTTCGGCGGAGGCTCTTCGGGCCGGGAGCGCGCCCGTCTCGAAGCCGATTTGGCCGGCACGAGCTCCACCAGACCTTTGCGGACGAGGCCGGCCAAAAGCGATGAGAACCGTTCGTGCTTCAGCCGGCGTCTGACGAACACCGGACTGAAGGCTTTTTCGACCAGCGCCGAAGCCAGGGCTTTTTCCGGCCCGCGGAGCGTTCCCCTCTCCAGCGCCTCCCGGCCTGCGGAAGTGAGGGAGATGAGCTCCTTGGCTCTGGCCGGCGCCGACGGCGGCAGGGCGGCCTGGAGCAGCTCTCCCCAGGAGGAATAATGGTAGACGGCAAGCCGGCGGGTGAACGCCAGAAACCGCGCGGAAAAAAGCGGCTCCCGATCCAGGACGTCCGCAATGTCCTTGAGCTTGCCGGGAACGGCCGCCGGGCCGCGCCGCAGATGGACCAGGAATCCCGTGAGCCGGCGTCGTCCCAGCGGCGCGACGACTCGGACTCCGATACGAACCCGCTCGGAGAGGGCGGACGGCACGGCATAGGTGAAGGCGCGGGCTACGGGAAGGGGGAAGACGACTTCGGCCGCGACATTCATCTCTTCTCGAGATAGGCCATCACCTTTTGCATGTCTTCCCAGACCGATTTCTTGAGGCTGCGGTTGCCCGCGTTTCTCAGGAGATAGGAGGGGTGGAAGGTGGGCATGACCTTGATCCGGCCGTAATCGAACCATGTCCCCCTCAGGGCAGAGATCTTGACCTCGCCGGGCACGAACACCCCGGCCGCGACGGCGCCCAGGGCTACGATGACCTTCGGCTGAATGGCCTCGAGCTGCCGCTGGAGATAGGACGCGCACACATCGATCTCGCTGCCGAACGGCGTGCGGTTTCCCGGCGGCTGACATTTGACCACGTTCGTGATGTAGACCTCGGAGCGGCTGAAGCGCATGGCTTTGATGATATCGCTCAGGAGCTGTCCCGCTTTGCCGACGAAGGGACGTCCGGCCGTGTTCTCGTCCGCCCCCGGGGCTTCGCCGACGAACATCAACCCCGAATCGAGGCCGCCCTCCCCGGGCACGGCCTTGTCCCGGACCCGGCTCAAGGGGCATTTTTGGCATGCGAGCACTTCGGCCATGATCTGGCTGAGCCGGGAGGGGTCCGGCGGCGGCCCGTCTTGGGGAATAGGACTCCGGGCGGGAACCGGGAAGGCCGAGGCCCTCGGCGGCGCCGCCCGCCGGACGACGAAGTCCGCCCCCGCTTCTTCGAGGAAGCGCAGGGCGTTGGCCGCCGCGGAACGGAGGTCCTCAGCCTTTTTTCGCAATGAGCGCCTCGATGCGGTCCCAGATGTGCCGACTCGCCTGCCGCTTGCTCATCCGCTCCAGGACCATCTCCTCCCGGGCGTCGATCAAGGTGACCGCGTTATCGTCGGAGTCGAACCCGACACCTTCGGCCGAGACATCGTTGGCCACGATGAGGTCGCATCCCTTCTCGTTCAGCTTGGCCCGGGCCCGGCCGGCGGCGTCCCCGGTTTCGGCGGCGAAACCCGCCACGAATTGCCGGGTCCTGCGTTTTCCCATCTCGGCCAGAATGTCCGGGTTCCTCTTCAGGCGCAAGGTGTCCGGCAAGTCCCGCTTGGCGATCTTGCGGAGCGCAGTCTCCTCAAAGCGAAAATCGGCCACGGCCGCGGCCATGATCACGATGTCGGCCTGGTCGAAGCGCTTCAGGACCTCCTCCTCCATCTGGGCGGCGGTCTCGACCGGGACCGTCTCAGTCCCGCCGGGCGGGATGAGGGCGGTGGGGCCGGAGACCAGGATCGTCCGGGCGCCCCGGGCTGCGGCCTCGGCGGCCAGGGCATAGCCCATCTTCCCCGAGGAGCGGTTGGAGAGAAAACGGACCGGGTCGAGCGGCTCGCGGGTGGGGCCGGCCGTGACCATGACCGTCCGGCCTTTCAGGCTGGTCGCCCTCCGGAGGAGGACCAGCCCGGCCCGGACGATGTCCTCCGGGTCGGCCAGCCTCCCCCAGCCCTCATCCCCGCAGGCCAGATAGCCGCGGCCCGGTTCGACCACCTCCACGCCCCGGGCTTTCAGGGCCTGAAGATTGGCCTGGGTTTGGGCGTGGAGGAACATGGCCTGATTCATGGCCGGAGCGATAAGCACCGGGCACTCGACCGCCAGGTAGAGGGTGGTCAGGAAATCGTCCGCCCGGCCGACGGCGAACTTGGCGATCACATTGGCCGTAGCCGGCGCGACGCACAGCAGGCCGATTTCCTTAGCCAGGGCCACGTGGCCGATCTTTTCGGCAGGCCATTCATCGAACGTGCCGACGATGGCCTTGTGTCCGGAGAGGGAGCTGAACAGCAGGGGGGAGACCAGCCGGGCGGCGTTGGCCGTGGCCACGACCTGAATCTCATGGCCGTGTTTTTGGAATTCGCGCAGGATTTCGCAAGCCTTGTAGATACTGACGGATGAGCTCACGCCCAGGGCGATCTTGGCCATGATCTTCTCCTCTCAATCCAGGCGCGCCGAACGAAACGCCTCGAGCACGGCCCGGACCTCCTCGGAATCCGGTCCGACTCGGCGCCGGCCCGCCCGGACGACGGAGGCCAGGTCCTCCCCGGCCCGGTCGAGCGTATCGTTGATGACGAGATAGTCGAACTCGGGGATGGACTCGACTTCCCGGACCGCGGCCCTCAGCCGGCGGCGGATCGTCTCCGGGTCGTCCAGCCCCCGCTTCTCCAGCCGTTCCCGGAGGTCTTCGAACCGGGGAGGAACGACGAAGACGAAGACCGCCGGCAGCCCCTGGCCTTTCACCTGCTTCGCGCCTTGGACATCAATATCCAGGACCGGGTCGGCGGCGCCCGGCCGGGATTCCGCCTCGGCCCGGGACGTCCCGTACAAGTGGCCGTGAACGACGGCCCATTCCAGGAACGTGCCCGACCGAACCATCGCCTCGAATTCGGTCCGGCCGATGAAATGATAGTCCCGGCCGGCGGTCTCCCCTTCCCTTCGGGGCCGGGTGGTGTGGGACACAGAAAACCGCAGGCCGTCGACCGCAGCCAGAAGCCTCCGGATCAGCGTCGACTTGCCGCATCCGGAAGGTCCGCTTACTACGAACAGCACGGTTCTCCTCCTCGGGCTCGGGCCTCTCCTCTCACTCCAGGTTTTGCGCCTGCTGGCGGATGCTTTCCACTTCGGCCTTGATCAGGAGACTCTCCCGGGTGATGGCCAGGTCCTGGGACTTGGAATTGATGGTATTGGCCTCCCGGGCCAGCTCCTGCGCCAGAAAATCAAGCATCTTCCCCGCCGGCTCCCGGCGGGACGGAACGAGGAGCGCCTGGACGCTTTGGATGTGGCTCTTCAGCCGCGAGATCTCCTCGGTGATGTCATAGCGCTGGGCCTGGAAGGCCGCTTCCTCGGCCAGCCGCCCCTCGGACGGGGACGAGCCGTCGTTGAGCTCTGTGACCTTCGTCCTCAGCCTGGCCTGAAAGCGCCGGGGCTGGCGGCGCAGGAGCCGGGTGAGCCGGTTCAGGGCGGCGCTGATGTTGCGGACATGACCGCTGAGCTGACGGACGATCGCCCGCCCCTCCCGGGCGCGCTCCCGGACCAGGTCCTCCAGGGTGCGGCTGAAGGCGCGCAGGAGGAACGCCTGATCCTCCCGGGAAAAGTCCCTGCGTCTCAGCTCCACGACCTGAGGGATGCGTAAAACATTCTCTACGGAGAACCGGACGTCCGGAGTGCGGCGGCCGGCCCGGGCCAGGGCGGCCAGGATCTTCTCCAGGAGCGGCTCATTGACGGCCAAATCCCACAGGCTCGCGTCCGAGAAGTCGAGCTCCAGCCAGGCCTCGACCTTGCCCCGCTGGACCTTCTGCTGGCTGAGGCTCCTCATCCGGCTCTCCAGGCGTCCCAGCGGCAGGCCCTTGTAGCTCCAGTCGGTGAAGCGGTGGTTGAGGCTCTTCAGGCCGACCTTGACCCTCAGCCTCTTCGATTCGAAGCTCCGTTCGGCAAATCCGGTCATGCTCTGAATCACGGCCGTCTCTCCTCCTCCTCGGGAAACTGGAGCTCGTAGAGCTTGCGGTAGATGCCGTCGGACCGGCACAGCTCGTCGTGGGACCCGTGCTCGACGATGCGTCCGTTGTCGATGACGAAGATCCGGGAGGCGCTGCGCACCGTGGACAGGCGGTGGGCAATGACCAGGGTCGTCCGCTCGGTCATGATCTCGTTCAGGGCGTCCTGGATCATGCGTTCCGATTCGTAATCCAGGCTGGACGTCGCCTCGTCCAGGACGAGGATGGCCGGGTCCTTGAGCAGGGCCCGGGCGATGGCCAGCCTCTGCCGCTGCCCGTTGGACAACAGGCCCCCCTTCTCCCCGACGTAGGTCTCGTAGCCGCGGGGCAGAGCCGCGATGAACTCGTGGGCCCGGGCGGCTTGGGCGGCCCGGACGACCTTGTCCTGAGGGACGTCGGTCTGGCCGTAAGCGATGTTGTTGCGGACAGTGTCGTTGAACAAGATGATGTCCTGGGTGACCAGCCCGATCTGGGAGCGCAGGGATTCGATGGTCACTCCGCGGATGTCGTGACCGTCGATGGTGATCCGTCCCGAGTCCGGTTCGTAGAACCGGGTGAGAAGGCTGATGATCGTGGTCTTGCCCGCCCCGCTCAGGCCGACGAAGGCGGCCGTGGTGTGAGGTTCGACCTCGAAGCTCACCCCGTGGAGGGCCGGCCGGCCGCCGGTGTAGCCGAAGGTCACGTTCTCGAACCGGACCCGGCCGGCGACCGGGGGAAGGGGCCGGGCGTCGGGCGCGTCCTGGATCACCGGCTCAGTCTTCAGGATCTCCTCGATCCGCTCCAGGCAGACCACTCCCTGCTGGATCGAGTTGTTGGCCTTGCTCAGCCGCTTGATGGGCATGAACATCATAAAAATGGCCATCAGGAACGCCCCGAAATCGCCGGGGCTGATGATCCCCTGGCCGATGCGCTTGGCCCCGACCCACAGAATGAAGGCGCCCACCAGCCCTCCCAGAAATTCCATGAAGGGCGAGGACAGGCTCGAGGTCCAGGCCAGGCGGAGGCTGGTCCGGAGGTAGTTCCCGGTGGCCTGGAAGAACTTGGACAGCTCGAACTTCTCCGTGGTGAAGGCCTTGACCACGCGGTGCCCGGTGATGGTCTCGTGGAGAAGGCTGTAGATCCGGGACATCTCCCGCTGGTTCTTGAGCCCCTGCCTCTTGAGCTGCTTGCTGAAGACCGCCAGGGGCACGGCCGCCAGGGGCGCCACCACGAAGGACACCAGGGCCAGGCGCCAGTCGATGAGGAACACTCCGATGAGCAGGGCCACCAGGGTGAACAGCTCCTCGACGAAATCGCCCAGGCTGCCGCTCAGGACCTGCTGGATCTTGTCGACGTCGTTGGTCAGCCGGCTCATCAGGTCGCCGGTCAGGGCATGGTCGAAAAACCCGGCGGACTGGCCGAGGATGTGCTGGTACATGTCGTCCCGCATGCCCTTGACCACCCGGTGGCCGACGGACTTCATGGCGTAGGACGACAGGAAGGTGAAGATGCCCTTGCCCAGGATGACCGCGATCAGAATCCAGGGGATGGCCTTGATCATCTGATTCGGGCTGATGTTCAAGGCGTTGAAGATGATGTCCATGAACCGGGCTTTGTTCGGCACCTTGGCGGTGCCCCCCCGGACGAACATCTCGTCAATGATGGGCTGGACCAGGTTGACGAAAACGTAGGTGAAGCCCGCCACGAAGAACGTCGAGACGAAGGAGATGGTGAGGAGCTTCTTTTCCCGGAGGGCGAGCTTGAGCAGCTGGAAGATCTGGCTCATGACATCCGCCTCGTGCCCACCGGGGCCAGCTTGAACTTTGGCGAGGCGGTCATCGTCGCGGGGAAGCGGCTTACCGGGATTTCCGGTACTCCGCCATCATTCGGTACATCCGGTCTTTCAGGGCCAATTTCGTCTTTTTGATCTCCCGTTCCTCGATCGCTTCCGCTTCGGACAATGGCCCTTTGATTTCAAAGCTCTTGAGCTTTTCTTCCTGAGACCGGTGTTCCTCGTGAAGCCTCCTGAATTCCTCGTCCCGGAGGATCAGCAGCTCCTTCAGGCCTTGCTCATCCATTCCCGCGACCTCCGCTCAAAAGAATAACACAAAGCCCGGAGCCATTTCAATTTGGCCTAAAGCTCCAGTTTCGCCCGAAAATAGGCTTCCAGGCGGGCCGCTAAGGCTTCCCAGGTGAACTCCTGGATCCGCCGATGCCCCGCTTCGGCCAGGCGGAGCCTGAGCGCCGGATCCCGGACGAGCCGGGCGATGGCCCGGCGCAGGAGCAGCGGACAAGCGGCCGGCACGACCAAGGCGGTCCGGCCCGGCAGGGCGAAATCCCGGGAGCCGCTGGCCGTGCAGACGACGGGCAGGCGGCAAGCCATGGCTTCGGCCGCGGTGTTGGCCCAGCCGGCCCGGCGCTCGGCGCTCACGAACAGGTCCGCCTGGGAGTAGAGCCAGGCCATCCGGGCCTGGGGCAGGTCCATGTGGAATTCGAAGGGCAAGCGCGTTTTGACGAGCGGCCGGGGGTCGCGGCGGTCTTGGCCGACTCGTGTGTCGAAAAACAGCAATTTCAAATGGGGAAACGTCCTGGCCAGGCTGTCGCAGGCCTTGACGACCTTGGCGATGCCCTTGCGGACCTTATAGATCCTGCCGTAGCACAGGATCCTGAACTCGTGCTCGGGAGGAAGCCCCTCCCGGGCGACCGGATGAAAGATCTCGGGGTTGACGCCGCCCGCCGCATGGAAGCAGGCGATTCCATACCGGCGCTCGAGGCGGCGGCCGAGGCCTGCGGAGTTCGCCAGGAAATGGAACGGACGCCTGAGCACGTCCCGCTCCCGGCGGCGGTTTTCGAGGACGAAATAGAAACACTTGACCCGGGCCGGCAGCCGGTCGAACTCGGACAGGAGGGAAAACTCGCTGCACAGGCCGATGTCGAACGTTTCGCCGCCGAGAGCGCTGAACGACCGGACGTCCCCCCGGAACTCGAGCCAGGCCGGCCTCTCCCCTCCGGGATGAAACAGCGCGAAACGGTGGCCGCGCTTGACGAATTCGTTCCCCAGCTCGAGATAGCGCCTCACCCCGCCGAAGACCTCGACATGGGGCAAAAGGGCGGCGATTCGCATGTCCTGGTGAACTTAGCACGCGGCCGGTCCCGAGTCAACCGCAGACCGATTTGACTTGCGCCCGTCCCCTCAGTTCATGATAGAATAGACGGAGAGGACCCGGAGGGAATCGATGGATAGGAAACAGATCGGCCGGTCCATTCGAAAACGGCGCCTACAGGCCGGGCTGACCCAAAGACACATCGCAGAGGCCGTCGAGGTCAAGCCGTCCTACATCGCCCGGATCGAGAACGGCAAGGCGAATTTCACTATCGACAAGCTCCTGGGCATCGCCAAGTTCCTGCGCGTCCCGAGCTATTCCTTTTTCCACAACCGGCCGCTGACTCCGTTCCAGGAAAAGGAGCCCCAGCTCGTCTTCAACTCTCCCGAAGCCGAATACATGGCGGTCAAGCTCTTCGGCGACCTGGGCCTGCTCGGACCGGGCTACGAGATCGGAGAAATGATCCCCGCCGACTACGTGCCCATCCTCAAGGAGCATCTCCCCGAGGAGCTGAGGAACGAGAAGGACCGGGTGGTCGCCTTTCCCGCCCCGGACAACACCATGGCCCCCACGATCCATAAGGGGGCCGTACTGTGGATCGACCGGAAGACTCCGGACTTCAGGCCCGGCGAGGTCTACGCCTTCTGGCTGAAGGACCCGGCCGGCGCAGTGACCGTCAAGAGGTTGATCCACGCCGACCCTCATTTCCTCATCATCGACGGGGACAACCGCAACGACAAGGAACGGACATCGGGCGACCTCAAGGACTATCCCCGGGTGCTCAGCCTCAAGGACTACGAACAGCGGGGGCTGGCCCCGGTCCGCGGCCGCGTCATTTGGGCCTTGAACCGGCTACAGGAAAAGCCCGAGCCCAGGAAATCCTCTTAGAGGAGGCCGGCATGCTCATCCGCCCCAACCGAACACGGACGCGAACCGCAGGATGCCTGGCCTTGTGCGCCGGCTTGGCCGTCGGCCTCGCCTGGACCCAGACCAGGACGAATTCCTATCCCTGGCTGCAGAGCTACGACGCCGCCCAGTCCATCGACAGCCGGATCGCTCCCCCGGCGGGATTCGAACGGATGACCGTGTCCACGGGGATCTTCGGCGACTGGCTGAGAGGCCTGCCCCTGAAGCCCGGAACGCCGGACATCCTGTTGTTCAACGGCCAGAAAAAGGCGAACCAGACCGCCCACGCGGCGGTGGTCGATATCGACGCGGGAACCCAGGACCTCCAGCAGTGCGCCGACGCGGTCATCCGCCTCAAGGCCGAGTACGAATTCTCCCGGCTCAATTTCGAGAGCATCCATTTCCAGTTCACTTCGGGCGACGTCGTAAATTTCCTGAGGTGGACCGCCGGCGAAACGCCCGTGGTCCGGGACAACCGCGTCTCCTGGGTCAAGTCCGACCCGACCGATTGGTCCTACGCCAATTTCCGCAAGTATCTCAACGTCATATTCCAATACGCCGGTTCCATTTCCCTGAACCGGGAGCTCGTCCCGGTCAAGGACGTCCAGGCGATGCGGATCGGGGACGTCTTTATCCGGGCCGGGTCGCCCGGCCATGCGATCATCGTAGTGGACATGGCCTGCGACCCGCAATCCGGGCGCCGTGTCTTCCTCCTCGCCCAGAGCTTCATGCCCGCCCAGGACGTCCACATCCTCAAGAATCCGCAGGACTCCCGGCTCAGCCCATGGTACGACATCGGCTTCGGCTCGGTGCTGGCCACTCCCGAGTGGACGTTCAATATCAGCGAGCTCAAGCGCTTCGCCGATTGAGGATTGACAACAAATCCCGAAAAAAATATACTCTTGGGCATCGTCGCGAACGCTTCGGACCTTTTCAGGTCATGGCGAGGTAGCTCAGTCGGTAGAGCGAGAGACTGAAAATCTCTGCGTCGGCGGTTCGATTCCGTCCCTCGCCATTTTCCCTTCTTCGGCAGATTGAGGCCGTTCCTTCGGAAAAGACCAGCCTATCGAGAGCGTCATGAAGGACATGAGAATCAGGGAGATGAAGGAATATTGGGAGCGCTACGCCCAATACGACCCGCTCTGGGCCATCCTCTCCGACCCCTCGAAAATGGCCCGGCGCTGGAACCTCAAGGCCTTTTTCGAGACAGGCCTCAGCGAGGTGTCCGTTCTCTTCTATCGGCTTCAGAATCTGGGGATTTCCTTCGCCCGAGGGCAAGCGCTGGATTTTGGCTGCGGGATCGGCCGGCTGACGCTTCCCCTGGCGGAACATTTCGACCGGGTGACCGGGATCGATATCTCGGAGACGATGATCGAGCTGGCCGACCGCCTCAACACCTATCCCGAAAAGGTCCGGTACGTCTGCAACCCGTCCGGCCGTTTACGGAAGCGAGCCGGCCGCAAGTTCGATTTCATCTACACCAATATCGTCCTGCAGCACATCCAGCCGAAACAGACCCTCAAATACCTGTCTGAATTCCGCCGGGTCCTGAAGCCCGAAGGATTGCTGGTTTTCCAGCTTCCGTCCCACCCGCGGCCCGAAAAGCCTGTGGGACTATACATCAAGCCCATGGACCGTGCGGCCTACGCCGCCCGCCTCCGCCTGCTGGACATATCGGATTCACCCTTCAGGCCGTCGGCCGACCTTGTCCTGAACGTCCAGGTCAAAAACGCAAGCCCCGTCGACTGGATCCAGGATCCCGAAGCCCTGATCAAGGCGGGGAATCATTGGCTGACGGCGGATGGGTCGACGATGCTGATCCGGGACGACGGCCGGGCCGCATTGCCCCCAGTCCTGCCGGCGGACGGGGAATGCCTGGTTTCTCTTCCGGTTCATACCCCCCCGCAGGAGGGGGTTTATCGATGCGAAATCGACCTGGTCCACGAAGCCGTGTCCTGGTTCAAAGACCTGGGTTCGCCCACCATCCATTGTGATCTGAGAGTCCTCCCGGAGCAGGCTCCCCCATCCGCCCCGTCGGTCCGGGCGGAATCCGACACCCCGACTTTCCGTCAGCCCGATCCGGGGATCCTGGAGAAGGCCTATTGGGAGATGCCCATGGATGACCGCGCTCCGGACCATTTCCCCATGTACGGGATCTCCCGGGAGAAAGTGGTCGCTTTTTTCGAATCCCGGGGCGACTCGGTCATTCGCATCGAGGATGATGCGGATGCCGGGACCAATTGGGTCAGCTATCGCTATATCGTCAGGAGGGGCGCCAAACGACGGCGGATTCTGCCGGGCCTCCGCAGATGAAACGTCCTAGACGGACTTGAGGAGGTCCCGCAAGCGGCCGGCGAACTCGGGCCGCTCCAGGGCGAGGTTGACCGTCGCCTCCAGGAAGCCGAACTTATCCCCGCAGTCGTACCGTTTCCCCTCGAACAGCACTCCGTACACCGGCTGGCTGTCCAGCAGGACCCGGATGGCGTCGGTGATCTGGATCTCGCCCCGGGCATCGGGCGGAGTCTTCCTGATGGCCTTGAAAATCTCCGGGGTGAACACGTACCGGCCCAGGATGCCCAGGTCGGAGAAGGCCTTGTCCGGGCCCGGCTTCTCGGCCATGTCCAGCACCTGGAAGACCCGGTCGGAGATGGGCTTGGGCTTGATGACTCCGTACTTCTTCGTGCCCTCGGCATCGATCCGCCCCAGGACGATGACCGTGGCCTTCTTCTCCAGGAACACCTCGATCAGCTGGCGGGTGCACGGCAGACGGCAATCATAGATGTCGTCGGGGGTCAGCGCGGCGAACGGCTCGCCGGCGACGAACGTCTCGCCCATGAGGATGGCGTGGCCCAGCCCCAGGGCTTGAGGCTGCCGGATGTAGGCGAACTCGGCCAGGCCCGCGATCCGGAGGACGTCTTCCAGCAGGTCCCGCCTGCCTTTTTCCCGGAGATAGTCCTCGAGCTCCGGACTCCGGTCGAAATGGTCCTCAAACACCGATTTTCCCCGGCTGGTGACGATGCCGATCTTGTCCAAGCCCGAGCCGACGGCCTCCTCCACGGTCCACTGGATGAGGGGTTTGTCCACGACGATCAGCATTTCCTTGGGCAGGGCCTTGGTGGCGGGCAGGAACCGGGTGCCGAACCCGGCGGCGGGGATGATCGCTTTGCGAATGGTCACGGTCAACGCTTTATCAAGATGTCCGGTCCGACGATGCGGCCTCAGAACTTGTAGCTGACGCTCAGGCTGGGGACGATGATGTTCATGCCGAAGTCCCCGGGCATGCCGTCGCCGTACCGGGTCGGGTCCAGGTACCAGGTCAGGAAATCCATGCTGCGGCCCTGGCCCATGAGGTATTCGAATCCCAGGTCGAATTGCAGGCTGCCCGAGGAATAGCCCAGCCCGGCGGTGATCGTGTTGAAGTTGTAGCTCGGCAGGAGGATGTTCATGGTTTCGATCGGGGCCGGGGCCGGGTCGTACATGTAGCCCAGCCGCAGGGCGATGGCTTCGGTGACCATGAACTCCAGGCCGGCCCGGATCTGCAGCGCGTCCGCCCAGTTCAGGACGATCTCGTCGCGGCCGCCCGCGCCCATCAGCAGGGCCCACAGGGAATTCTGGTAGTCGGATACGATGGTCTGGATCGAGCTCCACCGGGTCCACTGCAGGTCGGCGGTGACCGTCAGGCCGGCCAGGGGACGGAAGGCCACGCCGCCCTGGACGAGCATCGGCCAGGTGATCTCCCGGCTGACTTCGGATGACTCGGGCAAGCCCAGCAGGGGGAAGTTGGAGATCGAGGCCGTCCCGTTCAGAGAGACCTTGGACGGCGTCTTGACGGTCAGGCCGAAGCTGAGGCTCGCCGAGGGTTTGAACAGGAGGCCGAAGGTGCCGCCGACGCCCCAGCCGGTATCCTCCTCCGTGTACTGGCCAAGGCTCTGGGTCAGGTAGAACTTGGCAAACTGGTTGATGGTGAACATGGCATAGTTGAGGTTGAAGCTGGCCCCGATGGAGATCATGTCGTTGATCCGGTAGGCCACGCTGGGGGCGATGGTGATCATGCCGATCTGGCTCGAGTAATCGTACGCCGTCGTATCGGGAGAGCTGAGGAAGGCCAGGTCGGCCCCGCTCCAGGAGGAGCCGAGTCCGGACGGAGTGACGACGCCCAAGCCTACGACCAGCTGGGAATTGATGGGATAGGTGAACGCCGCCAGGCCGCCCAGGTAGTGCTTGCTCTCGGTGGCGGCATTGACGACCTGCCCCACGAGGGGAACGTTCAGGACATACGTGCCGCTGGGGATGATGTCGGTGGCATAGACCCCGAACCTCATGGTGTTGAAGAAGCCCATCCCGGCCGGGTTCCAGTAGAACGCGCTGAAATCATCCGCCAGGGCGACATAGGCGCCGCCCATGGCCTGGGCCCGGGAGCCGAAGCTGTTGAGGTTCAAGCCGTTGGCCAGGGAGAGCGAGCCGAGCATGACCAGGGAGAAAACGCCGATGCCAATTCCTTTGATAATTTTCATGGTAGCCTCCTGCCCGAATGGAAGTTATTTAATACGAGTCCCGAGACGTTGTCAATGCTTCCCCGGGGCCGGCGAACCGCTCGTCAGGCCTTTGTCAAGGCGGAGGCGCGCCGAGACGCGCCGTTCGTCCCCCGCCGTCTGTCGCGCCGCAGACTTGACAATTCGGGAAAAATTGCTATGTTTGAAGAGGAGCCGATCATGGAGGAAATGGAGATCACGAGTTGGGCGATCCTCGACGCCATCAAGAA
>Ga0209254_10000007_pt1 | contig 109518 bp, 98 predicted proteins | sample FrelakmetDIP11DI_FD_187148 | JGI IMG/M metagenome (GOLD analysis project Ga0209254, IMG submission 187148) | Freshwater lake sediment microbial communities from the University of Notre Dame, USA, for methane emissions studies - DIP11 DI (SPAdes)... | ecosystem: Environmental > Aquatic >...
CCCGCGCGCACCCACAATGGCGCCGACCATCGCGATCACGTCGCCCGCTTTCACCCGACCGGTCACATCTTTGCTGACACCGGCAATCAGATTGACCTTGCCGTCAGCGATTTGTCCCAACACGATCACGCTGCTGCCAAGTCTGTTCTTCAATGCATCGAGCGCGCTCAGCAGAGCCTTTGGATCATCGCCCAACACCTGCGCGGCCAGCACTCGCACGCCGCGAATATCGTGCGCCTGCTCAGCGAGATCCGAGCCCTGCGACGCCGCGGCGCGCGCCTTGAGCTGCTCCAGCTCACGTTGCATATCACGATTCTGCGCGACCAACGAACGGACTTTATCTACAACTTCGCGACGCGACGACTTCAGCAGGGTGGCCATCGCACGTAAATCGCGCTCGTCGAGGTCGGTGAATGCCAACGCGGCCGGACCTGTCAGCGCCTCGATACGACGAACACCCGCGGCGATGCCGCTCTCTGACACGATACGAAGCAGGCCAATGTCGCCCGTTCGACGTACATGCGTGCCACCACACAACTCCACTGAAAATCCTTCCCCCATAGAAAGGACACGCACCTCGTCGCCATACTTTTCGCCGAACAGCGCGGTTGCGCCTTTTGCGATCGCAGCCTGGTAGCCGAGCAGTTCGGTATGAACCGCTGAGTTGTGCTGAACCTCGCGGTTGACGATCGATTCAACCTGTCGCAACTCTTCTTCCGTCACCTGCAGCGAATGCGAAAAATCGAAACGCAAGTGCTCGCTCGATACCAACGAACCCTTTTGCTGAACGTGCGTGCCGAGTACCTGACGCAACGCCGCGTGCAGCAGATGAGTGGCCGAGTGATTCAGCGCAGTCAGTCTGCGACGCTCGCCTTCGACCTGCGCGGTCAGCGTCCCGCCCACGCGCAACTGCCCCGTTCTTATCTCCCCTCTGTGGAGGTGTTGGCGACCACTAGCTGTTGTATCGGATACTTCGAACAACGTACCGTCGGCGACCAGCCGACCTGTGTCGCCGACCTGGCCGCCCGCCTCCGCATAAAACGGCGTGCGATCGAGCAGGACGACGCCGAGCTGCCCCGCCGCCAGGATGTCGACCGGTTTTACGTCACCGTCGGCGAGGCTGTACAGGCCAAGAACTTTCGCCTTCGATTCAATCGAGTCATAACCCACGAAGTCGACAGCGCGATCGATACGTATACGCTGTCCGATGTCGGCGCCGAACCGGCTCGCGGTACGCGCCCGTTCGCGTTGTTTTTCCATCTCGATGTCGAAACCGTCGGTATCGACCGTCAGTCCGCGTTCGCGTGCGACGTCGGCAGTGAGGTCGATCGGAAATCCATACGTATCGTACAGGCGAAACACCACATCGCCGGGGATCAGCGGTCCTTTCAGAGCGCGGATGCTCTTCTCGAGCAACTCCATCCCCTGCGCCAGCGTTTCTGCGAATCGTTCCTCTTCGGCGAGCAGCACCTTGGCGATACGCTGGCGCTGTGCGTCAACGATTGGATACGCCTCACCCATCTCGTTAGCCAGTGGCTCGACCAGTCGATTGAAAAAAGTGCCGCGGATATCGAGCTTATGACCGTGACGCAGCGCCCGGCGGATGATCCGACGCAGCACATAACCGCGATCTTCGTTACTGGGTGTGATCCCATCGGCGATCAAAAATGCGCTCGAACGAATATGGTCGGCGATCACCCGCAATGAAGGAATATGCAGCAGATCCGCCGCGCCAACACCGGCAATATCACCGGCCGCGCGAAGCAGCTTCTGGAACAGGTCGATCTCATAGTTGCTGTGCACGCCCTGCGTGATCGCCGCGACCCGCTCCAGACCCATCCCCGTATCAACGCCTGGGCTCGGAAGCTCCGTCAATGTGCCGTCCGGCGACCGATCGAACTGCGGAAACACGAGATTCCAGAACTCGACGTAACGATCACCGTCTTCGTTTGGGGAGCCCGGCGGTCCACCGGCGACCCCGGGGCCGTGATCGAAGAAGATTTCCGTACAAGGCCCGCACGGGCCAGTGTCGCCCATCGCCCAGAAATTTTCCGCCAGCGGCGTGACACGATGTGGATCGACACCGATCACATCAGTCCACAACGCCCGCGACTGGTCATCGTCTGGATGCACTGTGACCCACAATCGCTCACGAGGGATCTGCAACTCCGCTGTGATGAATTCCCACGCCCAACGGATCGTGTCTTCCTTGAAATAATCGGCAAAACTGAAGTTGCCCATCATTTCGAAGAACGTGTGGTGCCGTGCGGTATAACCGACGTTCTCTAAGTCGTTGTGCTTACCTCCCGCGCGCACACAGCGCTGCGCCGAAGTCGCACGCTGGTAACCCAGATCCTGGATTCCAATCAGTGCGTCCTTGAACTGCACCATGCCGGCATTGGTGAACAACAGCGTGTTGTCGCCCGCCGGGACGAGCGAACTCGATGGCACCACGCGGTGCCCTCTGTCGGCAAAGAATTCGAGGTACTTGGAGCGGATGTCGGACGTCTTCATCGCAGCGTGCTGGGTAGCCCAAAAAAAGGGCGCAAGTATACACGGAATCAGTGCAACGCTCTGATTTACAGAGGGATTCAGGGCTCGGTATCGCCGAGCGTCCGATAGATCAGATCCGCTGGAAATCCACGTTGCGCGAGAAATCGCGCTTGTCGATTCCAATCTTCACGCGTCGTCGGGGCCACGTCACCGAATCGTTTGACGCACGCCTTGCGCGCGCGCTCGAGCCAGAACTCAGAAGTTGCGGTCAACACTTCGTCAGCGAGCACGTCGGTCACGCCACGTTCCCGCAATTCAGCGCGAATACGCACTGGACCCTGCCCGCGTTCGGAACGCACACGCACGAAGCACTCAGCAAAGCGCGCATCCGACACCGACTCAGTGGCGCGCAGTGATCCGACGACCACGTCGATCGTCGCGGCGTTATACCCGCGACGCTTCAGTTTTCGCCGTAGCTCGTCGATCGAGTGTTCGCGCCGCGCGAGCAACCGAATGGCGCTGGCGCGCGCGAGCCCGACATCGTCTGTCGCTTCAAGTTGATCGGATCGAGCATTGAAGCCCACAACACAACCGTCCGCGCGATCAGACCTCTAGCGCGTCGACTGTATCGTCGGCGGATGCAGAGATCGTGGCGCCGTTCGATGCGGGCCGGCCGCCAGGCAACAACTGCGCGCGAATCGTCGTTTCGATTTCCTTCGCCATGTCGGGATTAGCCGCCAGAAAATCGCACGCGTTCTTCTTGCCCTGACCGATTCGGTCCGTCTTGTAGCTGTACCAGGCGCCGGACTTTTCGATGACATTGAGCTTGACGCCAATGTCGACGATCTCACCCAGCAAATTGATTCCTTTGCCGTACATGATCTGGAACTCGGCCTGTTTGAACGGCGGCGCGATTTTGTTCTTGACGACCTTGACGCGGGTTTCGTTGCCGACAACTTCTTCACCTTCCTTGACGGCACCGATGCGGCGAATGTCGAGGCGTACCGACGAATAGAACTTCAGCGCGTTACCGCCGGTGGTGGTTTCCGGCGATCCAAACATGACGCCGATCTTCATACGAATCTGGTTGATGAATATCACCAGCGTTTTCGAATTTTTGATGTTCGCGGTCATCTTGCGCAACGCCTGACTCATCAACCGCGCCTGCAGGCCGACGTGCACATCACCCATCTCACCCTCGATCTCAGCCTTCGGCGTTAAGGCAGCGACCGAGTCGATCACCACCACATCGACAGCACCGGAGCGGACGATCATGTCGCAGATTTCCAGCGCCTGCTCGCCGGTATCCGGCTGAGAAACCAACAGTTCGTCGGTATTCACACCGAGCGATGCCGCGTAGATCGGATCGAGCGCGTGCTCGGCGTCGATGAACGCGCAAGTCCCGCCCTGCTTCTGTGCTTCGGCGATTACCTGCAGTGTCAGCGTCGTTTTGCCCGAAGATTCCGGGCCGTAGATTTCGACAACACGACCACGAGGCAAACCGCCGACGCCCAGCGCGATATCCAGACCGAGCGAGCCGGTCGATATCGAAGGCACCAGATCCGGCTCCTGATCGCCGAGACGCATCATCGATCCTTTGCCGAATTGGCGTTCGATTTGCGTGAGGGCTGCGGCGAGGGCGCGCTCCTTGTTCGTCTTGGCATCACTCATTGATGGGCTCCGTCGGGTGAAAAAGACAATGTGGACGGTACTGTATATTTAATCAGTAGAGCTTGGCAACCGCCGAACGCGAGATTGATGCAGGTCGGGTCGATTTCGCACAACGATGCGGGCGAAGTGGTGCATCGGTTGACGCTCCTCTCGAGCCTCTGTTTCACTCGCACCCCCATGACGAACTCACCCCACACACCGATGATGCAACAGTACCTCCGGATCAAGACGGAGCATCCGGACGCGCTGTTGTTCTATCGCATGGGCGACTTCTATGAACTTTTTTATGACGACGCACGCCGCGCCGCAAAACTCCTCGACATCACGTTGACCGCGCGGGGCCAGTCTGCCGGAGCGCCGATTCCGATGTGCGGCGTGCCCCATCACGCCGCGACCGGATATCTCGCGCGGCTGGTTCGTCTCGGCGAGTCCGTGGCGATCTGCGAACAGATTGGCGATCCGGCGACATCGAAGGGGCCGGTTGAACGTCGGGTCGAACGCGTGGTCACCCCGGGCACCTTGACAGAAGAAGCGCTGCTCGATGCCGCCGGCGACAGCCGCCTGGCGGGTGTCTGCGGCGCGCTCGGGTGCTTCGGCATTGCCTGGCTCGATCTCGCGAGCGGCCGTTTCTGCGTTGCGCAGGTGCCCGATGAAGCGAAGCTACGCGCCGAACTCGCGCGCCTGAAGCCGACCGAAATCCTGCTGCCGGAGGATGCGCAGCTGAGCGCAATCTGCGCAGGCATCGCGTTCTGCCGCAGCCGCGATCGACTCGAATTCGACGTCGACCTCGCACGTGTAACGTTGACCCGGCATCTCGGCACCCGCGACCTGCGCGGCTTCGATTGCGAAGATCTGACAGCACCCCTGGGCGCCGCCGCTGCGGTGCTGAATTTCGCGAAGGGCACCTATCGCCAATCCCTCGAGTTCATCGACGGCCTCACACGCGTGACGCCGGACGCAAGCGTGGCGCTCGATGGTCCAACGCGCCGCAACCTCGAAATCGACCAGCGTATGGACGGTAGTCGTGAACACACGCTGTTTGCACTGCTGAACACAACGCGGACGCCGATGGGCGCGCGACTGCTGCGCGAATGGTTGAATGCTCCGAGCCGCAGCAACGCTGTCGTGCTGGCGCGTCAGTCAGCGGTTACCACACTGCTCGGCCAACACGTGGACCAAACGCTCACAACTCCGCTGGGCGACATTGGCGATCTCGATCGCGTGCTGACGCGGATTGCGCTGCGCAGCGCGCCGCCCCGGGATCTCGCCCGCCTCCGCGACGCGCTACGCGCATTGCCGGCGATTCGTGCGGCGCTGCACGGACTCGACGCTGTCCGGCTGCAGCTATTGCGCGAATCGCTCAACGAGTTCGACACCCTAACGCAATTGCTCGGGCGCGCACTCGCCGTAGAGCTACCGAGCTCACTGCGCGATGGCGGCGTGATTGCCGACGGCTACGATGCCGATCTGGATGTGCTGCGCAACGCATCGATCAACGCCGGTCAATGGCTGGTCGATCTGGAATCGAGAGAGCGGCAGCGCACCGGTATCGGGTCGCTCAAGGTCGGCTATAACCGCATCCACGGCTACTACCTCGAGTCGAGCCGAGCCGCAGCGGGCTCGGTACCTGCCGACTACATACGTCGCCAGACATTGAAAAACGCCGAACGCTACATCACACCGGAGCTGAAGACCTTCGAGGACGCGGCACTGACCGGTCAGTCGCGGGCGCTGGCGCGCGAGCGGATCCTGTACGACGCGTTGCTCGATACGATCAATCTCGAGTCAGCTCACCTGCGCGCGTGTGCCGCAGCACTTGCCGAAATCGACGTACTGGCATCGATGGCCGAACGCGCCCGGCGCCTCAATCTAGTCGCACCGACGCTCGACGAAGCGCCCGGCTTTCAGATCGAGGGTGGCCGACATCTGGTGGTCGAGCAGGTGCAGAGCACGCCGTTCATAGCAAATGATCTGCAGCTCGACGATACCCGCCGCATGCTGATCGTGACCGGCCCGAACATGGGCGGGAAGTCGACCTACATGCGCCAAGCCGCGCTAATCGTCCTGCTCGCGTACACCGGCAGTTTTGTACCGGCCAAAGCGGCGCGTATCGGTCCGGTCGATCGGATCTTTACGCGCATCGGCGCGGCCGATGACCTCAGCGGCGGTCGATCGACATTTATGGTGGAAATGAGCGAGGCGGCAAACATCCTGCATAACGCGACACCGCAAAGTCTGGTGCTACTCGATGAGATCGGCCGCGGCACAAGTACCTACGATGGCCTGGCGCTCGCCTGGGCGTGCGCGACGTATCTGGCGCGCGAACTGCGCGCGTTCACGCTGTTTGCGACCCACTACTTCGAACTGACCGAGCTTGCGCAGCAACTGCCCGGGGTTGCGAACGTGCACCTCGCGGCCACCGAGCATCGTCAACAGATCGTATTTCTGCACGCAGTCCGCGAAGGACCCGCCAGCCAGAGTTACGGGATCCAGGTTGCACGTCTTGCCGGCGTACCGAATGCGGTACTTGCCACCGCGCGACGCAAACTCGAGGAACTGGAGTTGCGCTCCGTCGCAACTGCAGCGACGCCGCAGATCGATCTATTCGTCCCCCGCGAATCGAATCCTCTGCGAGAACGGCTCGACACGATCGACCCGGACTCGATCTCACCGCGCGACGCACACGCGTTGCTGGTCGAATTGGTCCAGCAGGCACGTGACCTGTGACATCTGTACAGTCCCCGAATAGTCGTTAGAATACGGCGCTTTTCCCAGCCAGGCGCTTGCCGATGACCTTCGTAGTCAGCGAAAACTGCATCAAGTGCAAACTCACCGATTGTGTCGAGGTGTGTCCGGTCGACTGCTTCTACGAAGGACCGAACATGCTGGTGATTCATCCCGATGAATGCATCGACTGCGCGCTGTGCGAGCCCGAATGTCCTGTGAATGCGATCTTCTCTGAAGACGAACTACCCGCGGATCAGCAGGAATTCCTCGAAATAAATCGGGAACTGGCCGATATCTGGCCGAACATCACCGAAAAGAAGGATGCCCTGGCGGATTCGGAGGAATGGGACGGTAAACCCAATAAGCGGGCGCTGCTCGAACGCTGACCGGGCGCTCAGGCGTCGCTCTACAACGCCTCAACTACAAAAAACCCGTGCTGCATCGAGGCCTTCGGCCTCCATCCCGTTGCGCAACCGCGCCAGCGCATCGACTTGAATCTGTCTGACCCGTTCACGCGTCAAGCCAATCTCCGCGCCGACCTCTTCCAGAGTTCCACTCGCGCCACCGTACAAGCCGAACCGTCGAATCAACACGTCGCGTTGCTTGTCCGACAGCTGTCCCAGCAGGCGCTCCAACTTACCCGACAGGTTACGCGCGGCCACCAGATCCGCGGGGTCGGACGAGTTCTCATCGGCAATCGTTTCGAGCATCGAGCGATCCTGCGGCGAACGCAGATAGTCGATGGATTCGACGCGCTCGTTCAGCTTCATGATCCTCTCGACGTCAGCGATTGGCCTATCGATCAACATCGCAATGTCTTCCACGCTTGGATCACGATCCAGCTTCTGTGCCAGTTCTCGCGCCACACGCAGATACAAATTGAGTTCCTTGATCACATGCACGGGCAAACGGATGGTCCTCGTCTGATTCATGATCGCCCGCTCAATTGCCTGACGGATCCACCACGTCGCGTAGGTGGAAAAGCGAAAGCCACGGTCCGCGTCGAATTTTGCGACCGCGTGAATCAATCCTAGATTACCCTCTTCGATCAGATCGAGCAGCGGCAAGCCACGATTGAGGTAGCGGCGCGAAATTTTCACGACCAGTCGCAAGTTGCTCTCGATCATACGTTTGCGAGCGGCCGGTTCGCCCTCGCGCGCGCGACGGCCGAACTGTTTTTCTTCCGCGGCGCTCAATAGCGGCGAGAAGCCTATTTCCTTCAAATAGAGTTCGGTAGCATCGGGCGAGTCAGGTGCGTCGGCGACCTCCTCGTCGAGCCGATCAAGATACTCATCGACGCCGACGCGCCACGCTGAGTTCTCCATTGCACCGCTTTCCATGGCCAGACCTTCTGATGCGCCCACTGCGAGTCCTTTCTATCAATGAGTTTGCCTGCGTTCCTTATGTCGGCACGCGCCGCGCGAGCTTTAATTGGACTTGCCGCAGGATCCGTTCGGTGACGGCGACATTCGAAGCAAGCGGTGCCGATCAGCCGACGGTTCCGCGCAGCAGCGGTACAAATCGAACGTACTCGAGGCGATCCTCGCGCAGCCCCTCTTCGGCACGATCGATCACCTTGAGTTCCTGCACGTCATCATCGCCGACCGGAATGACCATTCTGCCGCCGACAGCCAGTTGTTCGAGCAACGCCTCGGGCACAGTGCGCGCGGCGGCCGTTACGATAATGCCGTCGAAAGGGCCTTGTTCGGACCAGCCCATGGTGCCGTCGTCATACTTGACGCGAACATTGCGCAACTTCAACGCGCGAAAACGATCGCGCGCGCGTTCGATCAGTGGAGCAATCCGTTCGACGGTGAATACGCGCTTAACCAGTCCGGCCAGCACCGCAGTCTGATATCCCGATCCGGTGCCTATTTCCAGAACCCGTTCCCGCGCACGATTCAAAAGTGTCTGGGTCATCAGCGCGACGATGAACGGTTGCGAAATCGTCTGTCCATGCCCGATCGGCAGCGCGGTATCTTCGTATGCACGATGTGCCATCGCTTCATCGATGAAGATATGCCGCGGTAATGTGCCAATGATGTCCAGTACCCGCTCGTCGGTAATGCCGTGTTCACGCAGCCGCTTCACCAGACGATCACGGGTGCGCTGCGACGTCATCCCGATGCCGCGCAGATCAAAATCGTTCACGATGCGGCTCCCGGCGCGGCATTGCGCAGCGAACCCAGCTCGCGCAGCAGCGCGGTTGCGTACTGCCCGGGCGTCAGATCGAACGAGACGACGAGGTCGTCGCCGTCGAGCGTCCAATCGAACCGTGCCGGACTCAACACGAAAACACGGCGCTCCTGCGTCAATCCAAGATGCTCGAGCGGGTCCAACCATTCGTGATAAGGCGCGAGCGCATCGGTCTCGATAGCGCGGGCCGTCCCCGTGGCCAACGCCTGCCCCCGCCCCCACAACGGACCCGTTGGGAACGCTTCGACTGACACATCACCGTCGATCAGCGTATTCCAGCATCCGCAATCGACCCGGTGTGCGAGCACCGCATTGAACAATAGCGAGCGCGCAGTCGACAAATGCAGGCCCTTCTGGAACGCATTCACCACCGGACGCGGCCGGTTGCAGATCCACGCCCTCGCGCGATCGACGTTTGCGCCACCACGACCAAAACGCTGCTCACCGAAATAGTTCGGGACCCCTTCCGTGCGTATCACTGCCATACGTTCCGACACGGCATCGAGATCGCCGCGCAACTGACGTATTCGAATTCGGAAACTGTTGCCGGCCAGATCACCGCGTCTGAGTTTGTGTTGCCGGCGGGTGGATTCGATGACACGCCATCCTTCGGCACGCGAACCAACAGCCGATGCGTCGCACGCGGTACGAATGCTGAACCACTGACGCGTCACTGCATGGCGGTCCTTCATACCCGCGAATCCGATGTCCACGGGCGCAACCCTAAACGCCCGCGCCAATTCTTCGGCGACGTCGTTGGTATTCAGGCCCCGTTTTTCTATGCGCAACAGAAGATGGTCACCGACGGCGGTCGGCATGTCCACGGCCCGTTCATCGACCCAGAAGTCGTCCGGACAGTGACGAATCACGCCTTCGACTAACAGTTGTGCATGGGCGCGCGGCGGCGTGGTCGGATCCACAATCAGGGGTCGACGACCAGGTAGAAGGTCTCATCATTCTTGATCATGCCGAGCTCGCTACGAGCGCGCGCCTCAACAGCAGCCAGGCCGCTCTTCAGCGCTTCGACCTCAATGTGCAGCCGATGATTGCGGTCGGTGAGTTCCTGAGTCCGGCGAAGCTGTTCTGTGAGGCGCTTGTCGAGATCATGGCGCGCGAGTACGCCGACATCGCTGAACCACAATCTTGCCTGCATACCGAGCAGGACGACGAGACCGATGGCGACCAGCACACGCATTCCGCTCAGCTCCGCAACTCGGCGCGGCCTCGATACGTCGCTCGTTTGCCCAGCTGTTCTTCGATCCGCAGCAATCGGTTGTACTTGGCGACACGATCGGAACGCGACAACGACCCCGTCTTGATCTGACCCGCACCGGTGGCCACCGCAAGATCGGCAATCGTCGTGTCCTCGGTCTCTCCGGACCGATGCGATATCACGGTGGCATAGCCCGCCCGTTGCGCCATCCGAATCGCGGCAAGCGTCTCTGTGAGGCTGCCGATCTGATTGAATTTGATCAGGATCGCATTGGCAACGTGCGCTTTGATGCCATCGCTCAATATCGCGGTATTGGTAACGAACAAGTCGTCACCGACGAGCTGAATTCCGTCGCCCAAGGTATCGGTCAGCATTTTCCATCCCGTCCAGTCGGCCTCGTCCATACCGTCTTCGATTGACAGGATCGGATAGCGTTGCCGTAGTTCGGCAAGGTACGCGACGAACTGGCCGCGGCCGAACCGACCTTCGTTCGCCAGTACATATTCGTGGCCGTCGTAGAACTCCGATGCCGCGCAGTCGAGCGCCAGCGTGACGTCCTCGCCCGGCCGATAACCCGCTGCGACGACTGCCTCGGTGATGACATCTAACGCTGCAGCGTTCGACGGCAGGTTTGGCGCGAAGCCTCCCTCGTCGCCGACTGCAGTATTCAAACCACGCGCGTGCAAGACGCCCTTCAGCGCATGAAACACCTCGACACCACAACGCAACGCTTCACTGAAGCTGTGCATCGATACCGGTTGAATCATGAATTCCTGAATATCGATGTTGTTGTCCGCGTGCTCACCGCCATTGATGATATTCATCATCGGCACCGGCATGCGCACCTCCGCGGCACCGAACAATGTGCTGATGTGTTCATACAGCGGCACCCCGCGCGCGGCAGCGGCCGCCTTCGCTGCGGCTAAAGACACCGCGAGGATCGCGTTGGCACCGAGTCGCGTTTTGTTCGCGGTGCCATCGAGATCCAGCATCACGCGATCGACGCGTTCCTGATCGGCCGCATCGACACCGGTCAGTGCCGGCGCAATTTCATTGACGATGCCACCGACCGCGCGCCGAACCCCTTTGCCGGCGTAGCGGGCCCGATCGTTGTCGCGCAGTTCCAACGCCTCACGTGTTCCAGTCGATGCGCCGGATGGCGCACATGCAGTACCCATAGCACCGCTGTCGAGGTGCACGTCAGCCTCAACTGTCGGGTTGCCACGGGAGTCGAGTATTTCCCGGGCTACGATGTGTTTGATCTTGCTCATTCGAACCTCATCCCAGCGAATCCTCGATGAACCCGTTCTCTTTGACGACTTCGTCGATCTGCACCAGCACCCGCAGCAGCTCCAGCATACGGTCGAGCGGCCACGAATTGGGGCCGTCCGACATTGCATTCGCAGGGTCCGGATGGGTTTCCATGAAGACACCGGCGACACCGGCGCCAACCGCGGCGCGTGCCAGCACCGGCACCATTTCACGTTGGCCGCCGGAGACCGTGCCGAGTCCGCCCGGCATCTGCACCGAGTGCGTCGCATCGTAGACTACCGGGCAACCGGTACTGCGCATGATTGACAGCGAGCGCATGTCGGACACCAGATTGTTGTAGCCAAAGCTCGCGCCGCGCTCGCAGACCATGATCTGTTGATTGCCGGTTGCGCGGGCCTTGTTCACCACATTGACCATGTCGAGCGGCGCGAGGAACTGTCCCTTCTTGATGTTGACCGGCAATCCTTGTGCGCAGACGCTACGAATGAAATTCGTCTGGCGACACAGAAATGCCGGTGTCTGCAACACCGATACGACTTCGGCGACGGCATCGAGCGGCGTGTCTTCATGCACGTCGGTCAACACCGGCACGCCGACCTCGGCCTTGACCTTCTCGAGGATGCGCAAACCTTCTTCGATGCCGGGACCTCGATAGCTCTCGTGCGACGATCGATTGGCCTTGTCGAAGGAACTCTTGAAAATAAACCGGATACCGAGTGCATCGGTGATCTCGCGCAAGTGCTGCGCCGTATCAAGAATGAGCTTCTCGGTCTCGATGACGCACGGGCCGGCAATCAGAAAAAACGGCCGATCGTGCCCGACCTCAAAATCCAATAACTGCATGAACCTATCCGTTGGTCAGGTGGTGGCGGCGACCTTCGCAGTCTCGCGCACGGGTGCTTCGATTGCGGCGTAACCAAGTGCTGCTTCGATGAAGCCCCGAAACAACGGATGACCGTCGCGCGGCGAAGAGGTAAATTCGGGATGGAACTGGCAGGCAACAAACCACGGATGATCGGCGAGTTCGATCATCTCGACCAAACCATCGGCGGAACGCCCTGCAATCTTCAGCCCGTGCTTTTCCAGTTGATCGAGATAACGTTCGTTGACCTCGTAGCGGTGCCGGTGGCGTTCATGCACCACATCCGTGCCATAAATCGCACGTGCCAGCGAGCCGGACGCAAGATTGCACGCCTGTTCGCCGAGCCGCATCGTGCCGCCGAGATCGCCGTCGGCGCTGCGATGCGTCCGGTTGCCGTCGCGATCGACCCATTCGGTAATCATCGCAATCACCGGGTATGGTGAATTCGGGTTGATTTCGGTCGAGTGTGCATCCTCGAGCCCAACCACATTGCGCGCGAAATCGATGACTGCCGCGTGCAATCCATAGCAGATGCCGAGGTAGGGGACGCCATTCTCGCGGGCGTACTTTGCGGCTTTGATCTTGCCTTCGAAGCCGCGTTGGCCAAAGCCGCCCGGCACCAGAATCGCCTGGACATCGCACAGCGTCGCGGTGCCATTGGTTTCGATGTCTTCCGCATCAACGTAACGGATTTCCACCTTCGTGCGCGTCTGAATTCCCGCATGGATAACCGCTTCACTGAGCGATTTGTAGGCATCGAGCAGATCGAGGTACTTGCCGACGATCGCAATCCGCACCCGGCGTTCCGGGTGCAGTTGTGCATCGACCACGCGGTGCCACTCGGACAGGTCTGCTTCGGGACACTCGATACCGAACTTCTCGACGACGATGTCGTCGAGATTCTGCTCGTGCAGCATCGCCGGAACCTGATAGATGGTCGGTGCGTCGGGCAGCGAGATGACAGCGCGTTCTTCCACGTTGGTAAAGAGCGCGATTTTGCTGCGCGACGACTTCGGAATCAGTCGGTCGGACCGGCACACCAATACATCCGGTTGTAGACCGATCGATCGCAGCTCTTTCACCGAGTGTTGCGTCGGTTTCGTCTTGGTCTCGCCGGCGGTGGCGATATACGGCACCAGTGTCAGGTGAATCAACAAAGTTCGCGAAGCGCCGACTTCGAGGCGTAGCTGCCGGATGGCTTCGAGAAAGGGCTGCGATTCGATGTCGCCGACCGTGCCGCCAATCTCGACGAACTCGATATCAAACCCTTCACCCGCCTCACGGATTCGCCGCTTGATCTCATCTGTGATGTGCGGAATCACCTGAACCGTGCCGCCGAGGTAATCGCCGCGGCGTTCCTTGCGGATCACCTCGGCATAGATGCTGCCGGTCGTGAAATTGTTGCTGCGCGACATACGCGTCCGCAGAAATCGTTCGTAGTGGCCCAGGTCGAGATCGGTTTCGGCACCGTCGGCCGTCACATAAACCTCACCATGCTGGAACGGACTCATCGTGCCCGGATCAACGTTGATATACGGATCCATCTTGACGATGTTGATCTTCAGATCACGTGCTTCAAGCACGGCCGCGAGCGAGGCGGTGAGGATCCCCTTGCCGAGCGAGGAAACTACACCACCAGTCACAAAAATATAGCGGGTCATGAGTGCGCCATCTTGTAGTGGACGCGCGCGACGTAGGTCATGAATGAGGCGCGCAAGATGGGAAGTCAGGGTAACAAAAGGGTCCTGCCAGCACAAACAAAACGGACCGCGGTCATCATGACGGGTCCATCGCTGCCGAAGATTCGAAACCGAGTTGCCATGCGCGCTCGGCGAATTCGCCGAAGGATTCAGCTATGGCGACCGCCGGCACGGCCGCCAATTCATCACCCACATAAATCAGTGGATAACCGACGCGCCGCCATGGCGGAATATGTGCTTCCTGCAGCAGGCGTTTGACACTGCGCGATCCGTCGCGACCCATCGGACGCAAGCGTTCACCACCCCGACGCATGCGGACTTCGACGGCTGCGACATCGGCGCGCAGCCCTGGACCCGAACTTTGCCGAGCCGTCAGGCGCCCGCCTGGCAAACGCAGATCGGCACCCAGTGTCCAAGGCATCGTCGCGAACGCGAACGCGGTGTCGGCGACGATAAACAGATCACGCCGATAGCGCCGCACACTGAACCCTTCCGCCACACCGACCTCAGGTACTCGATCTGAAGCGCCGCCCGCCTGTCGGACGATCTCGTTCAACACCCGTTCACGCACCCCGGTGATTCCCGCGCGCTCGAGCCACCGGCGCAACACGGGACGCGGATGCGCGTCATCCAATATCGACACCGACAGCCGCTCCGGCGTGGCGCCGATCGCCTCGAGCTGTCGATCCAGTCCGTTACGCAGCTGCGCAGCTTCGTCGTCGAAACGGTGCGCCGCATGCAGCAGTCGCACATTCGCATCCGGCCAGCGCCGCAACAGTGTCGGCAGGACCTCATGACGCACGTAATTGCGCGTATACCGCAGATCCGAATTGCTTTCGTCGTCGATCCAGTGGATCCCGCGCGTAGTCGCCCACGCTTCGACCCGTGCACGCGTGACGCCAAGCAGAGGTCGCAATAGATGACCGCGTCCCAGTCGTCGCAATACCGGCATGCCCGCAAGTGCGGCGGCACCACCGCCGCGCAACAGCCGCCACAACACGGTCTCGGCCTGATCATCCATATGATGCGCAAGCCACAGCACGTCATCGACGCCGAGGATGTCGCGAAACGCTTCATAACGTCCGCGTCGGCTAACTGCTTCCGCCGCGCCGCGCGGGACGACTACACGCCGCACTGTGCACTCGACACAAAGCTGTTTGCTGACGGTTTCGCAATGGCGCTGCCAATCGTCAGCATTACGACTCAGGCCATGATTCACATGAACAGCCAGCAGCCGCTGAGGATTTTCAATAGCATCTACGAGGGCATACAACAGTGCCGTCGAATCGAGCCCGCCGCTGAAGCCGATGACGATACGTCCGGCGCCGCGACTCACCGGTTCCGTCAGTGCGCAGCGCACCGCCTCATCGACGCCTCCGATACTGGTCACGCAGCTCCGCGATATTGCAGGCCGACCTGTCCCGCGCCGAACTCGCTACGCAATGACTGCAGCAAAACGTCGCTCGGCGCGACGCGCCAGTCGGGACCCAGAACCAGCCGACCTTGAGCCGAGCGAGATCGATACGCAATCGTCACCGGGCAGCCTGCCTGCCGGTGCGGTTCGAGCAACGATTTCAAGCGCCTTGCGAAGTCGCGCGTGAGACCGTCACCGCAGACTTCAATCTGCAGACAGTCGGCGAATCGACGGCGTGCCTCGTCCATGGTTAAAAGCGCCGAGACTCGCATCTTCAATGCGCCGGTGTACTCATCGGGTTGCACCTCCCCTTCCGCGATCAGCACGGCATCTTTGAAGATCTTCAGCTTGTGCTGCTCGAATACATCGGCGAATACCGACAGTTCGATGCGGCCGCTGCGATCGTCGAGAACAGTGAACGCCAGGGTCTCGCCGCGCCGACTGCGCATCGTCCGGGTCGAGACGACAAGACCGGCAACCACCTGGACGCCCCGTTCAACTCTCAGATCCGCGATTCGATTGGGGCAGAACTCACGGATCTCGTCCAGGTAGTCATCGAGAGGATGGCCGGTAAGATACAGGCCGAGCGCTTCTTTTTCGGCGTCGAGCCGCTCGCGCCGGGTCAATGATCGAGTGGTCATGACATGGCGCGAAAGCGTCGCCGACGGTGCCTCGATTGCAGTTGTCTGCCCACCAAACGGTCCGCCGAACAAATCATCGATGCCGCTCTGCGCATTACGCGCCGCCTGTTCCGCGCCCAATAACGCGCTGTCGATTTCGGCAAGCAAACGGCCACGTACCGCATCAATGGGTTCCTCGCCACGCGCGAAGCCATCCATCGCACCCGCGCGGATCAACGCATCGATCACTCGCCGATTGACTTTTTTCCCGTCGATGCGTCGACAGAAGTCACTCAGATCGGTAAACCGACCTTGTCGATCGCGGCTGTCGCAGATCGCCGCGACCGCACCTTCGCCGATGCCTCGAATCGCGCCGAGACCGTACAGAATCCGTCCATCTCTAACTGAAAAACGCAAGCGGCTCCGGTTGACGTCCGGCGGATCGAGCGGCAACTCGGAACGCCGCACTTCGTCGACGAGCACGACGATTTTGTCGGTGTGCTGCATATCAGCCGACAACACCGCGGCCATGAACTGATCGGGGTGGTGCGACTTCAGCCAGGCGGTCTGATAACTGACCAGCGCATACGCGGCCGAGTGAGATTTGTTGAAACCGTAGCCGGCGAATTTTTCCATCAAATCGAACATCTGTGCGGCCTTGACGTCCGACACACCGTTCTTCAACGCGCCCGCCTTGAAGATGTCGCGTTGCAGCGCCATTTCTTCGGGTTTTTTCTTGCCCATCGCGCGACGCAGCAGGTCTGCCGCACCGAGACTGTAGCCGCCGATGACCTGAGCGATCTGCATGACCTGCTCCTGGTACACCATGATGCCGTAGGTTGGAGACAGGATCGGCGCGAGCCGCGGATCCGGATACTCGAATCGTTCCTGCCCATGCTTGCGTTTGATGAAATCCGGAATCAGCTCCATCGGGCCCGGCCGGAACAACGCGCCCAACGCGATGATGTCTTCGAATCGATCCGGCTTGGCCTGCTTCAAGAGATCGCGCATACCGCGCGACTCAAATTGGAACACCGCCGTGGTTTCGGCGCGCTTGAGCAGGTCGAAGACTGGCGGATCGTCAAGCGGAATCCGCGTGATGTCGAGCACGCCGACGCCCGTTGCTCTAGCTTCATTGATTGCGGCCACCGCCCAATCGATGATCGTCAGCGTCTTCAAGCCGAGAAAATCGAACTTGACGAGTCCGGCACGCTCGACATCGTCTTTGTCGAACTGGGACACCACCCCGCCGCTGGCATCGTCAACGTACAGCGGCACGAAGTCGGTGAGCTTGGATGGGGCAATCACGACGCCCCCCGCATGTCGCCCGACATTGCGGACGATGCCTTCGAGCTTGTAAGCCATATCCATGATTTCGCCAACGTCGTCGTTGGCTGCAATGAATTCGCGCAGCTCGGTTGTTTCCGCCACCGCGCGCTCGAGCGTCATGCCGACCTCGAAAGGAATCAACTTCGACAGCTTGTCGGCGAGTCCATAAGGTTTGCCCTGCACCCGCGCAACATCGCGCACCACCGCCTTGGCCGCCATGGTTCCAAACGTCACGATCTGACTGACTGCATCGTGTCCGTAACGATCCGCCACATGCGCGATCACCGCGTCGCGACCGATCATGCAGAAGTCGATGTCGAAGTCCGGCATCGAGACGCGTTCGGGATTCAGCAAGCGCTCGAACAATAGATCGTATTCCAGTGGGTCGACTTCGGTAATTCCCAGCGCATAGGCAACCAGCGAGCCGGCGCCCGATCCGCGTCCCGGACCCACGGGAATTCGCTGCGACTTGGCCCAGTTGACGAACTCCATGACAATCAGAAAATAACCGGCAAAGCCCATCTGATTGATGATGTCGATTTCGGTGTCGAGCCGCGCGTGATAAACGCGCTCACGATCCGCATCCGCCTGACGGCCATGCAGAAGCGCGAGTTCAAGTCGCGTCGCCAGGCCGTCGCGCGCCATCGTCCGCAGATACACATCGAGGGCGACGCCGTCCGGTAGCGGGTAGTTCGGCAAAAAATAGGTACCCAGCTTGATCTGCACACTGCAACGTCGGGCGATCTGATGGGTATTGGCCAACGCCTCTGGAACATCAGCGAACAGCACGCTCATTTCAGCGGCGCTCTTGAAGTACTGCTCTTCGCTGTAGCGCCGTACGCGCCGCGGGTCGTTCAGCGTGCGGCCTTCCTGAATACAAACACGGGTCTCGTGCGCATCGAAATCGTCGCGTTCGAGAAAGCACACATCATTTGTTGCGACAACTGCCAGATCGAGTTCGCCAGCAAGCGTTACCGCCTCGGAAAAATGCGCCTCATCGCCGTCACGTCGCAGCCGTTCGAGCTCGACGTAGTAACGATCGCCGAAGATACGCGCCCAATGCGTTGCGTGCTTTCGCGCGGCCGCCGGGTCGCCTTTCAGCAACGCCTGCCCCACGTCGCCGCGGGCGCCACCCGACAGCAAAATTACGCCGGCGCTATAACTCTCGAGCCAGGCGCGATCAACACAACCGCGCGGCGTCCCGTTCAGGTAGGACTTCGACACCAGCGTGATGATATTGCGATAGCCGATCTCGTCGACCGCCAGTACCACACAACGGTAACGACCTTCGGAATCCGCGTTGGCAGTTGAATCGTAATAGGTCAGATCGGCACCGATGATCGGCTTGACGCCCGCGCTCATGCAGGCGTCATAAAACTTGATCAATCCGAACAGATTGGAGCGATCGGTGATTGCCACCGCGGGCATGCCGAGTGCCGCGGCGCGCTCGACCAGTTCGTGCACCTTTACGAGTCCGTCAGCGATTGAGTACTCGGTATGGACCTTTAGATGCGTGAAGCCGTCGGTCATCGTCAGTGATCATTCACGAACAGCGGCACCGAACTGGATTCACTCAGCAAATCGCGAACCGGAGCAAAACTCCGCCGATGCAACGGGCTCGGCCCGAATCGAACGATTGCCTCCAGATGCGCCGCCGTCGCATAGCCTTTGTGGCGTTCGAAGCCGTAGTTCGGATAATGCGCCGCCGCTCGGTCCATCTCGCGATCGCGGATCACCTTTGCAACGATCGATGCGGCGCTGATGGACGCCACGGTATCGTCGCCGCCAATCACGGCCACCGCCGGCATAGCGAACTTTGGGGTCACATTGCCGTCGACATAGACAACATCCGGCCGAACCGCAAGATTGGCGACCGCCCGCTCCATCGCGAGCAGGCTCGCACGCAGGATATTGAGAAGATCGATCTCGCCAACCTCGGCGCGCCCCACACCGACCGCGAGCGCCTGCGCCTCGATGATCTCGGCCAGTTCCCGGCGCCGTCCAGCGCTGAGTTTTTTTGAATCACGCAAACCAGTGATGGGCCGTGCCGGGTCGAGAATCACCGCGGCAGCAATGACCGGACCCGCCAACGGTCCGCGCCCTACCTCATCGACTCCGGCGAGGATCAGGATCGGCATCGGTTCATCCTTGAATAGATCCATTTAACGATCGCGCAACACAAGTGCCGCCGCGGCGGCGCACTTATGGGCGCCGCGGCGAAGCGAAAAGTGGAGCGTTCGGAAATGAGCCCAGCGGACACCGGCACGACCACGCTCGAGTTCCACGATCAATGCGGCCGCGAGGCGCTGCGGCTTGGCCGCATGCTGGAGCAGCTCCGATACCAGGCGCCGGATCACCAGGATATTCGGCAGCGCGACGAAAGGGATGTGCAGCGGTGTTTTCACGATCCGCTAGCTTAGCGCGCCGAGGCGATACGTCACTACCATTGGTTTGCGCAACAGCATCGCCTCGAGCGTGCCGGTTCCGGAATTTACGAGCGCCACTTTTGCAGCGACCAACGCACGCTGTACAGCCCCGGGCAATAGACGCACATCGAGATCCGGAAATTCGCGCGGGAGCTTACGCAGAGATAACTCGGCACGTGGCTCGAATGGATACAGGCGCATGACCAGATCCGCAACCAGGCCGATCCGCTTCACGCGTCCACGTCGACACGCGTACACCGGCGGGCTGACATAGTGAACTGTCGCGATGCCGCGTCGTTTAAGAAGGCGCTCCAGCAGAAGATTGCAGACGTTGAAATCAACGCCGATGAACACATCGGGGCGATCCTCCAACATCAACGGTCCACCGACACCACGGAAATGCACATCGGCAACCCGCGCTCGTAACGCCTGCATCAATCCGGCTTCAAGCAGGTCGACGGATGGTTCACGGACGAGGATGCCGACGGTGAGTCGCCGCTGATCAATCGCCGTTACCCTCGCGTCGACCGCGAACGATGCCCCAGCGCGATTGCGCAATGCTCACCATGAACAAATCTACCTCAGCATGGCAATTCGCAAGCGGTGCGATCGCGGCGAGCGCTTCGTTGACGGTCTTACCGCGGCCATACACGATCCGATAGGCTTCGTGCAGCGCCTCGATCGCCTGATCGGAAATCCCGCGCCGCCGCATACCCTCAATGTTGAGCCCAACGACGCCTGCCGGATTGCCGCTGACGGCAACGAACGCCGGGACATCCTTGAGCACCAGGCTCATGCCGCCAATGTGCGCGTGAGCCCCCACGCGCCGGTATTGCGCGACGCCGGCATAGCCGCCGAAGTTCGCATGATCCCCGATAACCACGTGCCCTGACACGGATGCGTTGTTTGCCATGATTACGTGATCGCCGAGTACACAATCGTGACCGACATGCACATAGGCCATCAGCAGGTTGTGGCTACCGATCACGGTGCGCCCCTGACCCTGCACTGTGCCGCGGTGAATAGTGACACCCTCTCGGATCACGTTGTCATCACCGATCAGCAAAGTCGTGGCTTCGCCTTGGTACACGATGGCCGGCGTATCTTCACCAACCGTCGCAAATTGGAATATCCGATTGTTACGCCCGATCCGGGTCGGTCCTTTGAGGATCACGTGGGAGGCTATGCGGCAACCATCGCCGATCTCAACGTTGGGACCGACCACGGACCAGGGCCCAAGCGCCACGTCGGCGCCGATGACCGCGCTCGGGTCAACGATCGCGCGCGGATCGATCACATCAGATTTCCTTTTCGACGCAGATGATCTGGGCGGAACACGCCAGGTCGCCATCGACAAATGCACTGCAGGCAAACTTCATCACACGCAGTTTGTCGGCAATGATCCTGGACTCCATGTCGAGTCGATCGCCCGGAACGACCGGGCGTTTGAATCGAACATTATCGACGCCCCCGAGGAAATATAAGGATCCGTCGGACGCTTTGCGGTTCTTGGTCTTGAACGCGAGGATTCCGGACAGCTGCGCCATCGCTTCGACCATCAGCACGCCGGGCATCACCGGATTGCCCGGAAAATGGCCATTAAAGAACAGCTCGTTTACCGATACGTTTTTGTAGCCCTTGATCAGTTCGCCAGCGTCGACGGACACGACCCGGTCCACCAACAAGAACGGATATCGATGCGGCAGGTACTCGGATATTTCCTTGATGTCCATCATCTACACATTCCCTCGCCGTCCGCTGTGACTGTCTCGACATCGACGCCAACGGTCGCGACTGCGTCAGTATGTTAGCGTGCCAACCGCGCGTTTTTTCGAGCCGTGCAATTCATTTCACCTGGCTATCGAGCTGCAAGAATCGCAGTGCAATGGGGTTCCACGTGAGTGTCGCACTATGTAACACGCCCCCCTAATAGACGCCAGGTTTCACGATCGAACGGCTGACATTTGTCATCCGCCTGACGATGACACGATCGGGCCGTCGCCGCCGATGCCCACACCTCCGACAGGAACGCAGTAGCGTCCGATCCGCGTACTCCCGACAATACCGACGCAACCGCAGATCACGGTGCGATCACCGCTGCTGCAGTCAGCGCCAACGACGACGTTGGGTCCGATGCAGGTCTGCGCGCCGACGGCGCGACCACTGCCGATGCGTGAACGCCTGCAGCAAAAATCGGTTGGCCGGCAAACAGAAGAGACAGTCGTGCAAAGTCGAGGTACGGATTGTTCACGACCGGCGCATGTGTCGGGCACCGCGCCAGATCTTGCGGCTTCAGAATCACCGCGGTGGCTTTCGTGTGCCGCAGAAAGCGCCGGTACGTGCGATTGGAGAGGTGGCTCAGCTGGCGGGGCCTCGCGCGGGTAAGGCTGGCGAGCCCGGAAACAAAAACGCCCGCGTCACCTTCAACGCGGGCGTCTATCCGGTGCGCCGGCTCACCCAGTGTGTAGGTGACGCCAGCCATCGCTCACTTCTTCAGATTCAGCTGCTCCGTCACCTGTGTCGTGATGTCGTACTTCGGATCGACATACAGAACGTTCTGTCGATGCACCACAAGATCGTACGCTTCCTTTGCGATCATGTCCTTCAACACCGCATCGAGCTTAGGCGCCATGAGACCAAGAATTTCCTGCTGCCGCTCATTGACCAACTTCTGCAGCTTGTTGGCGAGGAACTGATACTCGGTGTTTTTGTCTTCGAGTTCCTTTTGCATCCTGCGCTTCTCGGCATCACTCATTACGTCGCCGTCCTTGACGAATTTCTCCTGCATCTGGGTGATTTCTGCATTCAGCTTTTTCACCGCATCGTTGTCGACGGCAACGTCGGTCTCGAGTTTGCTGATCATCACCTTGGCTTCGTTGGACTCACCAATCGCCCGCTGTACGTTGACCACCGCAATTTTTATCTCCGCAAACGCGCTGCCCGCGCTCAGCAACAGAACAGGAAGCAGGATCAATCGAAAAAACTTCGCCACCGGAGCTCTCCTTAACGGTTGTTAGACACTGGGGGTTAGACAAAAGCGGCGCATATTACCTCAGAACGTTCGACCTAGCTCGAACTGGAAAAACTCGGTGTTATCGGTGTCGTCATAGTTGTACGCCTTCGCGACTCCGAACGTCATCGGACCCATCCCGGTTATCCAGGTCAGGCTGAATCCGACGGAGTAGCGCAACAGGTTCAAGTCGACATCATCGCAGACCGTGCTCACGCTGGGACAATTGCTGTTGAATACGTTACCAACATCGACGAAGAACACCGGCCGCATCGAGCGGCTGTCCTTAACAAACGGCAACGGGAAGATAATCTCGGCACCGCCTTCGATCAACGTGTTACCGCCGAAGGGCTGACCCTCCTGCGTATAAGGATCGAACAGAGAAGGCGTGGACTGTGGACCCAGCGTGTTCTGCTTGAACCCGCGCACCGAGCCGAACCCGCCCGCGAAGAAGTTCTCGTAGAACGGTAACCCATCTGCTCCGCCGTAGTTGTCGCCGTAGCCCAACTCTCCCCGCAGGCGCAATGTGAAGCTCTGCGTCAGCGGGAAAAACACCTGCTCTTTGTAATCCAGCTTGTAGAAGGTCAAGTCGCTGAATGGGATTGTCATTTCCAGCGACGCAGAGCGCGAGCGGCCCCGCGTCGGGAACAACCCTCTGTTCAACGTCGAACTCGACCAATTCAGCGACGCCTTGAAGTTACGATACTCGTCGCCGTTGTCCTTGACGAATTCGGTAATCTCCTGGGCTGCGTAGAAGCCCGCTTTCAACTTTGTATTTTCGGCAGTCAAGCCAAACCCGATGCGCTGGGTCTCGCCGATTGGAAAGCCGAAGTTCACACCTGCGCCATATGCGTCGGTCGAATACGTCGCGAGGTTCTGCTGTTCGAAATCCGTCGTCCGGAAGAACACGTTGTAGCCGCGACTGATGCCGTCGAGCGTGAAGTAGGGATTGAAATAGTTCATCGCAACGGCGCGCTGATACTCGCTCCAGCTGACGTTCAGCGAGAGGCTGTTGCCGGTTCCAAGAACATTCGATTCCTGGTAGCCGGCGCCGAGAATCACACCGGAACTCTGCGCATAGCCAAGCGTTGCCGAGATGCTCCCGGAGGGTTGTTCCTCAACGCCGAAATTCACATCGACCTGATCATCGGTACCGGCGACTTCGGGCGTCTCGACGTTCACTTCCTTAAAAAATCCCAAGCGTTCGAGGCGGACCTTAGAGAGCTCGATCAATGCCGTCGACGCCCAACCACCCTCCATCTGGCGCATCTCGCGGCGCAGCACTTCATCCTGCGTTACAGAATTGCCGGCGAATTCGATCCGTCGCACGTACGCGCGCTTGCCGGCTTCGACCATGAAGCGCAGATCGACCGTGCCGTTGTCGTGAACTTGCGGCACACCGGATGCACTGGCAAAGGTGTATCCGGAATTGCCCAAGGCTTGCGTCAATCGCTCTTCGCTGGCTGTCACGAGGGCGCCCGAGAACACCTGGCCGGGCTCGACGAGCAGCAAGGAGCGCAAGGCGTCCGGAGACACATCGTGCAACTCGCCTACGAGCTCTACTTTATCGATCTTGTAGACATCGCCTTCAGTGACATTGATCGTCAGGTAGACCTGACGTTTGTCCGGCGTGATGCTGACCTGAGTCGAGTCGATGCTGAACACGACGTAACCGCGATCTTTATAATAAGACTCGAGTCTTTCAAGATCCCCCTTTAGCTTTTCTTTCGAGTATTTATCATCGTTTTTCAGAAACGAGAACAAACTCGGCAGCTTTAACTCGAAGACGTCAAGCAGCTCGGCCTCGGTGAACGCCTCGTTGCCAACAACATTGATATGGCGCAGTCCCGACGTTTTTCCCTCTACGATGTCGATTCGAATGGCAACTCGGTTTCGAGGCAGGTCCTCAACGTTCGTATCGATCGAGGCGCCGTACCGGCCTTGTGAAACGTATTGACGTTCGAGTTCGAGATCGACGCGCTCCAAAGTCGACTGTTTGAATATCTCCCCTTCCTTAAGCCCCTGTTTGCCGAGACCTTCCATCAATGCATCGGTCTTGATGGATTTGTTGCCCTTGATCTCGATCGAATCGATCGCCGGGCGTTCGACGACGGTGACGATCAGTGCGTCCCCATCGCGGGTCAATTTGACATCACGAAAATAGCCCGACTGAAACAACTGCCGGATCAGTTGCCGCGTCGCAACCTCATCGACCCGGTCGCCCACGTTGACAGCCAATAGATTGAACACCGTCCCCGCGGAAACGCGTTGTAGTCCTTGCAAACGAATATCCGAGACCGTGAAGGTATCGGCGAGCACAATGCCAGGCCACAACAGCGCGACGGCGAACCATCGCTTGATCCATCCCCCAAACATCGGCGCCCTCGGGTCAGAGTAGTCGTGTGATGTCGTTGTAGAACGCAAGCAGCATCATGCCGCCGACGATGGCGAGCCCGATCTGCATACCCCATGCTTGCACCCGATCGGGAACGGGCCGCCGAATCACGATCTCCGCGAGACAAAACATCACGTGCCCCCCATCGAGGATCGGGATCGGCAGCAGATTCAGCACCCCGAGGCTGATGCTTAGTAGCGCCAAGATTCCGAAAAAGCTCTGCCAGCCTGCCCGCGCGGAATCGCCCGCTACCTTTGCAATCGTAATCGGTCCCGAGAGATTTTTGCTCGAGACAAGTCCGGTGACCATTTTTTTCAAGAGGTCCAGAGTCATCAGCGTTTTCGCGGCTGTTTCACGGACACTGCGCGGAAACGCTTCGAATACGCCATATTTCACCTCGCGCATCAATGGCGAGACACCGACGTAACCATAAAGGCTGTCGTCCGAAGCTCTGCGCGCTTCCGGTGTAACCACGATCTGCAGACGCGATCCGTCGCGGTCGATCTCAATCGTCAGCGGCCTGCCTGGTGCTTTGCGTACCGCCTCGACCCAATCGCCCCATTGTCCGATCGTTTTGCCTTCAACAGCAACGACGCGATCCCATGCATGCAACCCAGCCGCGTAGGCGGGGCCATCCGCGAGCACTGTTCCAAGTGTCGCCGGGAGCATGGGGACCATGCCCAGGGAACGAAACAGCTCGGGTTCATCGGCACCCCGTTGCCAATCGTTGATCTCGACCCGGTGAGAGTCGGACGACGTCGCTCCGGGTTGTCGACTCTCGACGTCGATGGATCCCGTATCCCCGAGGCGCGCGGCAAGCGCCATACTGACGTCGGGCCAGGACGTGGTTTGCGCACCGTCGACGCTGACAATTTCAGCGCCGCCGCGAAGGCCCGCGGCAAACGCCGGTGTGTCGAGCGCCGGTTCGTCGATAATCGGGATCAAACCGTTGCTACCCGCGACGAACAAACCCCAATAGATCAGCACCGCCAACAGAAAATTCGCCACGGGACCACCGAGCGCAAACGCAATCCGCCACTGCGGCGACAAACGATTGAACGTCTTGTCGGTGTCCTGCTCCGGTACCTCGCCTTCGCGCTCATCGAGAATACGGACGTAGCCACCGAGGGGTATCGCCGCAATAGCAAACTCGGTGCCACGCCGGTCGAATCGCGAAAAAAGCACGGGGCCAAAACCGATCGAAAAGCGAACTACCTTGGCGCCGGAGGCACGCGCAACGAGAAAATGTCCCAACTCGTGAACAGTGACCAGAACGCCGAGGGTAGCGAGCAGAGCAACCGCGTACTGCACAATTTCCATGCGTCAATGCACCCGAGGGTTTCCGAAGTTTGACAAGAAGAGCCGCGGCAAGTTGCTTCGCGCCGCACCACGACCGAGCGGTGCGAGGTTCAAGCACAGCAGTGATGGCGCGGGATGATACCAGCTTGGCACTACTGCTGCTGTGCCGCAGCCAGCGCAACACACGGCAGTGCTGCAATCAACGAGTCGATTCGATCGAGCATTCCGCCATGGCCCGGAAACAGTCCGCCGGAGTCCTTAACACCACACGCGCGCTTCAGCGCGCTCTCGAAAAGATCGCCGAAAACCGACACCACTGCAAGAATCAGCGCGCCCGCCGCCCACGTGCCCTGATCGAACCCGAGACCGGACAGCCCCGGCAACGTCAGCCCGAGCGTCGTCCCGATGACGATGGATAACAGCGCACCGCCGATCGCACCCTCCCAGGTCTTACCCGGGCTGACCCGTACAGCAAGTTTGCGCCGACCAAAACGGCGTCCGGCAAAATATGCGCCGATGTCGGCTGCCCAGACGACCGCGAACAGCCACAAAATGAGCCAGGGGCCGCCTTCACCGGCGACGAGTGCAACCAGTGCCAGCCAGGCGCCTAAAAAAACGACATAACCCGCCGGCACCAGAGTCGACCGCGTCAGCAACCGTCCACTTGCCGGAAATGTCAGCACGACCGCGACCGCCAGCAACCAGAAGCCAACCACGCCAGCGAAGATCTCGTTCCAGTATTGGGGTACCTGCAGCACGGCGTACCCAAGGAGGGCATAGCCACCCAGGTAAACAACTTTGGTTGCCGTACTGCGAAGTCCGGCGAGATTCGACCACTCGAGCAAACCCAGCGCCGCCAACAAAAGAAAGAGCACGGCGAAGGGCAATATCGGGAGCAGGAAGATGGCAGCGATCACGGTCGGCGCCGCAATCAACGCTGTGATCACTCTCAGCCGCAGCATGCGGCCCTGCGGACGCGAGGCATACAACGTGTACTCAAGGCCGTCGCCCGAATCGACGCTTCCGCTGGCGAAACGCGTCGAACGCATCGGCGAGGCAACTTTCGTCGAACGCCGGCCAAAACGCATCCGTAAAGTACAACTCGCTATATGCCAGATCCCACAGTAGAAAATTGCTGATCCGCTGATCGCCGCCGGTTCGGATGCATAGATCCGGCGGTGGCAGACTGCCCGTCGACAGCAGTGTACCGACAGTGTGCTCATCGACCTTGTCAGGGTCCATCTGACCGGTACTGACCGCCCTTGCGAGCGCGCGCATCGCCTGCGTGATATCCCAGCGCCCGCCATAGTTGGCCGCGATGGTCAGATGCATTTGGTCGTTATCGCGGGTGATCTGCTCGGCACGCTTCATCAACATCTGCAGTTCGGCCCCGAAGCGACTGCGGTCGCCTATGATTTGCAACCGTACGCCGCGATCGCGCAGCTCATCAACATTGTCCTCGAGAAAGCGACGCATCAGCTGCAGTAGCAGGTCGACCTCACGTTTGGGCCGATCCAGGTTTTCGGTAGACAGCGCAAATATGGTCAGATAACGCACGCCCAGATCGGCGCAACGCTCCGCGATCGGACGAATGTTGCGGGCGCCAGCCCGATGCCCCGCAGCACCCGGCAGGTGGCGCGCCTTCGCCCATCGGTGATTGCCATCCATGATGATCGCAACGTGACTCGGCACCGGGTCGTCGTCGATCTGGGCCGGACTGGCTCGAAGCTCAGACATATTGCTTGTGAAATCCGCTGTCAGCGTCGAGATTCTATCGCTAGATCCTTAATAAATCGGCTTCTTTTTCCGTCAAAGCGTGATCGATGTCCGCAATCTTTTTATCGGTCAGCTTCTGGATGTCCTCCTCGGCACGACGCGCGTCGTCCTCGGAGATCGACTTCTCCTTCACCAGATCGCGCACGTCGCCGATGGCATCACGGCGGATGTTACGAATCGCGACTCGAGACTGTTCGGCTTCGTGCTTGGCTTGGCGGGCGAGGTCCCGGCGGTTTTCTTCAGACAGCGGCGGCAAGGGGATACGGATGACATCCGAGCTCGACGCAGGCGTAATACCAAGATCGCTTTTGAGAATTGCTTTTTCGATGTCGGCCAGCAGTTTTTTGTCCCACGGCGAGATCAGCAGCGTCCGCGCGTCTTCGACGCTGATCGACGCCAATTGGTTGAGCGGCGTTTCGGTACCGTAGTACACGACCTGGATACCCTCCAGAATCGCCGGATTGGCCCGCCCGGTGCGGATGCGGCCGAACGCGTGGCTGAGCGCTTCGAGTGACTTACCCATCCGCTGGTTCGTGTCACGCTTGATTTCGTCGATCACATTGCTACCTCAGTGGTTGCCGGGTCTCGATGTCGACTGCGTCAGTCCACATCGCCATCGATGAGCGTACCCACTCGTTCCCCGCCGGCGATCCGTCGCAGCGCGCCTGGGGAGTTCATGTCGAAAACCAGAATTGGCATCCGGTGATCGCGGCACAGACATACCGCCGTCATATCCATCACCCGGAGGTTCCGACTGATAACCTCATCATAGCTCAGACGATTGAAGCGCTGCGCCGTCGGGTCCAGATGTGGATCCGATGTGTATACGCCATCCACTTTGGTTGCCTTCAGAACGACTGCAGCACCGATTTCAATGCCACGCAGACAAGCGGCCGAGTCTGTTGTGAAGAATGGATTGCCAGTGCCAGCCGCAAAAATCACGATGTGGCCCGCTTGAATCAGATCGAGCGCACGCGGTTGCGAGTAGCCCTCGACCATACCCGCCATCGGAATTGCAGACAGTACGGTAGCGCGCGCTCCCAAAGACCGCAGAACGTCCCGAAACGCCAATGCGTTCATCACGGTCGCGAGCATACCCATGTGGTCGCCGGTCACTCTATCGAGGCCTGCTCGAGCCAATGCTGCGCCGCGAAACAGATTGCCACCCCCGAGCACCAGACCGAATTCGACACCGGTCTGATGGGTCGCAACCACCTCGCGTCCAATGCGTCGTACCACTTCGGGATCTATACCGAATTCCGCTTCGCCGGCCAATGCTTCACCGCTGAGCTTGAGCAGATAGCGGGCGACCGGAGCTGCCACCGCGCGCTAACTCTTGCCTTTGACTTGAGCAGCGACCTCGGCGGCAAAGTCCTTCTCGACCTTGTTGATCCCTTCGCCAACCTCGAACCGCACGAAACCTGTACACCTCGCCTGCTTGTGCGTCAGCAGCTGGCCAACCCGCGTGTTCGAGTCTTTGACAAATGGCTGGTCGAGCAGACTGACTTCCGCAAGGAATTTCCGCACGCGCCCTTCTACCATCTTCGCAATGATGTCAGCGGGCTTGCCGCTATCCTGCGACTGAGCGGTGAATATCTCGCGCTCTTTGGCAACGACCTCGGGCGCAACATCCGCGCTCGAAACGACGAGCGGATTGATCGCCGTCACATGCATCGCGAGGTCCCGCCCAAGCTCAGCGTCACCACCGATCAGCGCAACCAACGCTGCCTTGCGGCCATCGGCATGCAGATAACTCGCCACTTTCCCCCCCACAGCATCGATCAACGCAATGCGACGCACCGAGACGTTCTCGCCAATCTCCTGCACCAGCGTTTCGCGCTCGACATCAAGCCCGCCCGCAAGGATCGCGGCGACGTCGGTCGTGCGGCGTTCGAATGCGTAGTCTCGGACACGCTGCAAGAACGCGAGGAACTTTTCGTTGCGCGCCGCAAAGTCGGTCTCGATGTTGACTTCGACAAGAACGGCATAACTCCCGTCGTCAGCGACGCGCATGCCAAGCAACCCTTCGGCCGCCGTCCGATCGGCTTTTTTCGCGGCCTTCAACGCACTGCTCTTGCGCAGCCCTTCGACGGCCAACTCCATGTCACCCGCCGATTCGGTCAGCGCCTTTTTGCAGTCCATCATGCCGAGCCCGGTAAGCTCCCGGAGCTCCTTGACCATTGCCGTCGTGACTGCCGCCATCTCAGATGCTCTCAGCCGATTCGACGTCGACCGTTGCCGCACCGACTTCGTCGACTTCGACGAACTCATCGATCCTGACGTCGCCACCCGCCAGCGCCTGACCTTCTGCAATCGCATCGGCAATCGCGGTGACGTAAAGGCGAACTGCACGAATTGCATCGTCGTTGCCAGGAATCACGAAGTCGACACCCGCCGGATCGCTGTTGGTGTCGACCACACCAATCACGGGAATCCCCAGCTTGTTGGCTTCCGATATCGCTATGTGTTCGTGCTGCACGTCAACCACGAATAACGCATCGGGCAAACCACCCATGTTCTTGATCCCGCCCAGGCTGCGCTCGAGCTTTTCCATCAACCGTCGCTTCGTCAGCGCTTCTTTTTTCGTCAATCGTTCGAATGTTCCGTCACCAGACTGAACCTCGAGTTCCTGCAATCGGCGGATTGATTGTCGAATCGTCTTGTAGTTGGTAAGCATTCCGCCAAGCCAGCGTTGATCGACGAACGGCATGTCGACACGCAACGCCTGTTCGCGGATTACCTTCGCGGCCGACCGCTTGGTACCTACGAAGAGCACTTTATGACGTCGTGTTGCGAGCGTTTTTACGTAGCCGAGCGCTTCGTTGAACGCAGGAACCGTACGCTCGAGATTGATGATGTGGATCCGGTTGCGGGCGCCGAAGATGAAAGGAGCCATCTTGGGATTCCAGAATCGCGTCTGGTGGCCGAAGTGCACACCCGCAGCCAACATGTCACGCATGCTGATATTTGCCATGTTTCCTCGTCTTGTTAGGGTTAAGCCTCCACGCGTCCCAAACTCGAACCACCTTTCGATGGCACCCACGGGCTTGTGTCGATGCGTGTGAGAGATTGTTAGACACTCGCGATTGCTCGCGCGATGTCCGGTTTGCCTCACGGCGGCGCGCTTTATACCATAATCCGTTTTTCGTCGAAACCACACGGACACCCGCGGGCCCATGACAATCAAACTTCTCGGTGAAGCCGAAATCGCCCGCATGCGCGTCGCAGGACGTCTGGCAGCCTCGGTCCTCGAGATGATCGGCGCGCACATAGAACCTGGCATCAGCACCGATGAGCTCGACCGCATCTGTCACGACTACATCGTCAACGAACTGGACGCCATCCCGGCTCCGCTGAACTACAGCAACGCACCCGGCCAACCGCCCTTTCCAAAATCGATCTGCACGTCGGTGAATCACGTCGTGTGTCACGGGATCCCATCGCCAAACAAACGCCAGAAACGCGGTGACGTGTTGAACATCGACGTGACCGTTATCAAAGATCGTTTCCACGGCGACACCAGCAAAATGTTTTTCGTCGGCGAACCGAGTGTGGTGGCGCAGCGCCTGGTTCAAATCACCCAGGAGTGCCTGTATCGCGGCATTCGGGTCGTGCGACCCGGTGCACACCTCGGCGACATCGGCCACGCGATCCAGACCCACGCGGAAGCCAGCAATCTTTCGGTCGTGCGAGAATTCTGCGGCCATGGTATCGGCGAAGTATTCCACGACGAACCTCAGGTGCTGCACTACGGTCGACCGAATTCCGGGCCGGAACTGAAGGCCGGGATGACGTTTACGATCGAGCCCATGATCAACGCCGGCCAGCGCCACGTGAAGCTGCTCCCCGATCAATGGACCGTGGTTACCAAGGACCACAAGCTCTCGGCCCAGTGGGAGCACACCATCGTCGTCACCGCTGACGGCGTCGAAGTTTTGACGCTGCGCGCCGAAGAAAACTTTCCGTGAACCCAACTGCTCAACTGAGCGAGGCGCGCGATCGCATCGTGGCGGCCGACTCTCTTCTGACCCAACGATTCTGGGCAGGGGAAGACATCGATCGAATTGTGCGCAGCCGCGCCGAATTTTTCGACGGTTTGATCAGAAACTTGTGGAGTCAGATCGGCTGGCCTGAAGGTGCGGGGCAGCGCCTCGCGCTGTTTGCTGTCGGCGGCTACGGACGCGGCGAATTGCACCCGCACTCCGACATCGATCTATTGATCCTCGTCGACGGCGATCCTACTGAATACCGCAAGGGCATCGAGACATTCGTACAAACTCTCTGGGACCTGAAACTCAACATCGGCCACAGCGTCAGGACCGTCGATGAGTGTCATCAGGAGGCGAAGGACGACATCGCAACCGCGACCTCCATCCTGGAACGACGTCTTTTGACGGGAACGCTGGCGCTCGACCGACAAGTCGGCCGCCTCTTCGCAACTGACGAGATCTGGCCCAGCGCACGTTTTTTCAGCGCCAAGGTCGACGAGCAGCGCAAGCGTCATGACCGATACCAGGACGTCGAGTACAACCTCGAACCGAACATCAAGGTTGCGCCCGGCGGACTGCGCGATATTCAGACGGTCGGCTGGATCATCAAGCGCCACTTCGGCAATACATCGCAGGATGACCTCACCGGACGTGGCTTCCTGACTGCACAGGAAGCCGAATGGCTGACCGAGGGCCGACGCTTTCTGTGGCGCGTTCGTTACGGACTACATCTCGTCGCCGGGCGATCCGAAGATCGTCTGCTGTTTGATTACCAGCGCGCCCTGGCGGATCGCTTCGGATATCAGAGCACCGATGCACAACTCGCGGTCGAACAGTTCATGCACGACTACTACCGTCATGTGCTGAGCCTGCGCGAGGTCAACGACATCCTGCTGCAGCATTTTGACGAAGCGATCCTGCGCGCACACTACGAGCCGGCGATCGAGCCTATCAATGAACGCTTCCAGATTCGCGACAACTATATCGAGACCTGCAACAACGAGGTCTTTCGTCGACATCCACCCGCGCTGATGGAACTCTTCGTCATCATGGCCAATCGACGCGACATCGCCGGCGTTCGCGCGGCAACCATTCGTCTGGTACGCAATCACCTCGATCTGATCGATGAGTCGTTTCGCAACAATCCCGAAGTCACGCGCCAGTTCATCGATCTACTGCGCGCCCCGTACACGCTCGTTTCGCAGCTGACCAGAATGCGTCGTTACGGCGTTCTCGGCAGATATATTCCCGAATTCGGTCGTGTCATAGGGCAGATGCAGCACGACCTCTTCCATATCTACACCGTCGATGCGCACACGATGATGGTGATTCGCAACATGCGACGCTTGCACTACCGATCGAGTGAAGAGAAGTTTCCCGTTGCCTATCATTGCGTGAAGAGTCTGCCGAAGATCGAGTTGCTCTACATCGCCGGATTGTTTCACGATATCGCTAAGGGGCGCGGCGGGGATCATTCGACCCTCGGCGCCGAAGACGTGATTGCGTTCTGTCGTCGTCACCGACTAGACGACAGCGACGTCGACCTCGTGGCCTGGCTGGTAAAGGTACATCTGTTGATGTCGACGACCGCACAAAGCAAGGACATCAACGACCCGGTGGTCATTCGCAATTTCGCGAGCGAAGTGCGCACCGAACGGCGACTCGACTATCTCTACGCACTGACCGTCGCAGATATCAATGCAACCAACCCCACCCTGTGGAACAGCTGGCGCGCGACGCTGATGCGCCAGCTTTATATGGAAACCCGCAAGGCATTGCGTCGTGGTCTGAGTCTGCCGGTCGATCGCGCCGCCCATATCGAACAACACCGGAATGCGGCACTTGCCAAGCTCACCGAACGCGGTATCGACCGCGCGAGAGCGCTGGCATTGTGGGGCAATCCGGATAGCGAGTTTTTTATCCAACACTCGGTCGCGCAGATCGTCTCGGTGACTCAGGCAATCGCGGCACACGACATATCCGGTGGTCCGCTCGTCCTGGTACGCGACGTCGTCGGCCACGTCAGCGACGAAGGCGCCACCGAGATCTTCCTGTATGCACGCGACCAACCACGGCTGTTCGCGGCGAGCGTAATCGCAATCGACCAACTGGGCTTATCGATTCACGACGCGCGGATCCACACGTCGGCCGGCAACCTGTGTTTCAACAGCTATATCGTCCTCGACGAGTCGGGGCACTCGATCAGCGCCAACGCCGCGCGCTGCCGCCATATCGAGCAGACACTGATGCAACAACTCAGTGATCTGAAGCGCTATCCCGAACTCGCCAAACGACGTATTCCGCTGCGCCTGAAACAGTTCCAGCGGCCGACGGAGGCGACACTTACGAACGACACCGAAATGCCCTGGTCGATGCTACGGGTCGTCGCGTCAGACCGGCCTGGATTGCTCGCTCGTCTGGGAATTATCCTCGTCGATCTCGACATCAACGTGCACAGCGCGAAGATCACGACACTTGGCGAACGTGTAGAGGATCTGTTCTACATCGCTGGTCGAGACGGTATGCCGATCCGCGACCCGATTCGAATCGAAGTCGTCACGCGAACAATCTGCGATCGCCTGGACAGCAACGTCAACGCAGAGACGCTGGCGAGTTGATGGCCATGAATCCGTTCCTCGATGCCCTGCAGCCCTATCCCTTCGAACGAATGAACAAGCTGAAATCCGGCCTGCGAAGCCACAACAACTCACCTCACATCAGCTTGTCGATCGGCGAGCCGAAGCATACAACCGCACAATTTCTCATCGACGCTGCAACCGATCCGGTGGTCGTTAGGTCAGGACTCGCCACCTACCCCGCGACGCGCGGCAGCGATGGATTGCGTGAATCGATCAGCACCTGGGCGTCAGGACGATTTGGGCTGGCAGCCGGTACTTTGACCGGAAACAAACACGTGCTGCCCGTCAGCGGCACTCGCGAAGCACTATTCTCGTTCGCTCAGTGCATGCTGTCAGGCCGTGCGGGCAGTTGTGCGATGTTGCCGAATCCGTTCTATCAGATCTACGAAGGGGCGATATTGTTACGCGGCGCCGCCCCGTATTATGTCGCGTGCCCTGCCGCCACGGGATATCTGCCGGACTTCGACTCGGTGCCTGCATCGGTCTGGGCCAACTGCGAGCTGCTTTTTATCTGCACACCGGGCAATCCAACCGGAGCGGTGATGCCGCTCGAACAGTTGACGCGGCTGATCGCCCTCGCCGACCGACACGACTTCACCATCGCATCAGACGAGTGTTATTCCGAGATCTATCCTGATGAAGGCCGTCCGCCGCCGGGTCTGCTGCAGGCGTGCGCAATGCTCGGACGGGACGACTTCGCACGTTGTGTTGTGTTTCACAGTCTCTCGAAGCGTTCCAACCTGCCGGGACTGCGCTCGGGATTCGTCGCGGGCGACGCAGCTGTTCTCGAACGATTTCATTTGTACCGGACCTACCATGGCTGCGCGATGCCGGCTCATGTACAACACGTAAGCCAGTTGGCATGGTCCGATGAAGCACACGTCGTCGAGAATCGCGCGCTCTATCGGCAGAAGTTTTCCATCGTGACGCCGATGCTCAGCCCGGTATTGCGCGTCACCGAGCCCGAAGCAGGCTTCTATTTCTGGCCTGTCACTCCCATCGATGACGAGATTTTTACGCAGCGCTTATTCGTCGAGCAGAATGTCACTGTGCTACCCGGCCGCTACCTGTCGAGGCCGCAGAGCGGCAGCGACCCCGGCATCAACCGAATCCGTATGGCTCTGGTCGCGGGACTCGATGAATGCGTCGATGCCGCCGAGCGGATCGTTCAATTCACGCGCACGCTGTGAAGCCTGTTTGCGCGGAACATGTGGTAGGTTACCGGGCCTAACGACGTCCGTAGACAACCTTGGTGAGCGGTGCCATGAGTGATCTGTTTGCATTCGGAATCGGCCACGCGACGAACAGCCGCGCGGGAAAGATGCTCGAAGTCTATTTTCCGACACCGGGCAAGGAACCGATGGCCGCGGTGGCAGCCGCATTGCGAGCGCGGCTGAGTACCGGTGTCAGTGCGATCACACCGGCGGCAGCTGCAACGCTTGCACGCGTGCTGACCGATGCCGGCGCAGCCGTCCAGGCGCGCGGCTGTCAGCAGCTGGCGGAGATCGATAAGCCGCTGACCGCGGTTCTGCTCGAACGCGACGACGCCATCCAATCAACGGCCGAGGCCTATCTCAAACTACAACTGCTCTCGCACCGTCTTGCGTTGCCGAACACGCTCAACCTGGAAGGTATCTTTGCGCAGTTGCCCAACGTCGTCTGGACCAGCGAGGGGGCGATTGACATCGCCGAAGTCGACAACGCGTTGATCTCCGCGCGGCGGATCGGTCGACATCTGACGATCCACGCGGTCGACAAATTTCCGCGCATGACCGACTACGTGATTCCGAGCGGAGTGCGTATTGCTGATGCGTCGCGTATTCGCCTCGGCGCCTATCTCGGCGAGGGCACGACGGTGATGCACGAGGGCTTCATCAACTTCAACGCCGGCGCGCTGGGTCCGAACATGATCGAAGGCCGGATCTCGCAAGGCGTCATTGTCGCGGAGCATACCGACCTCGGCGGCAGTTCGAGCACGCAGGGCACGCTGTCCGGCGGTGGCAACATCAAAGTGAGTATCGGTCGGCAGTGCCTGATCGGCGCCAACGCCGGCACCGGCATCTCGTTGGGCGATCGTTGCACCATCGAGGCCGGGCTCTACATCACCTCGGGCACCATCATCGACGTGGTCGACGAGGACGGTAACTGGGTGCGCACCGCGAAGGGCCGCGAGCTGTCCGGTCAGTCCGACATGCTGTTTATTCGCAACAGTCGCACAGGCAAGGTCGAGTGCCGCACAAATCGTGCCGCGATCAAACTCAACGAGCAACTGCACGCGCACAACTAGTGCCCACGCCGATGGACGTTGTAACCCTCAGCCAACAACTGATCCGCCGCGCCTCGGTGACCCCCAGCGACGCCGGCTGTCAGGACATACTGATCGAACAGCTCGAACGCCTCGGCTTCGCGGTGACCCGACTGCCGTTCAACGGTGTGAAGAACTTCTGGGCACGCCGCGGCACGACGGCACCGTTAGTCGTCTTTGCCGGCCACACTGATGTGGTGCCGCCGGGGCCACTCGAGGCATGGGCATCACCCCCGTTCGAGCCGGAAATCAGGAACGCACACCTGTACGGACGCGGTGCGGCGGACATGAAGACCGCACTCGCCGCAATGCTGGTTGCAATCGAGCGTCTAATTGCCTCCAAGCCAAATCCCTCGGGTTCAATCGGCATGTTGATTACAAGCGACGAAGAAGGCGACGCGATCGACGGCACAGTACGGGTCATCGAACACCTGCAACAGCAGGGCATAAGGATCGATCACTGCATCGTCGGCGAACCCTCGTCGAGTAGCTCGGTTGGCGATGTTGTGCGCGTCGGACGTCGCGGCTCGCTGAACGGCCGCGCCCAGATTCACGGCGTGCAGGGACACGTTGCGTACCCGGACCAGACGCGCAATCCGATCCACCAGGCGGCGCCCGCAATAGTCGAGTTGACGACACGTCAGTGGGACCAAGGCAATTCCTACTTCCCGCCCACCGGATTTCAGATTTCCAACGCGCACGCCGGCACCGGTGCGACCAATGTCGTACCGGGGAACCTCGAGCTCGTGTTCAACTTCCGTTTCAATACCGAACAGACACCCGAGCGGCTAAAGTCCGCTGTACTCGACGTGTTCGCGCGGCATGGCCTGACGACGGATATCGTGTGGACGTTGTCGGGGCTGCCGTTTCTCACCCAGCGGGGGCGCCTCGTCCAGGCGGTCTGCGCCAGCATCGAACAGGTCACCGGGACGGCAGCGGAGCTGTCCACCGGCGGCGGCACGTCCGACGGGCGCTTCATTGCACCGACCGGTGCCGAGGTAGTCGAGGTCGGCGTCATCAACAGCACGATCCACTCGGTGGACGAGTGTGTCGCAATCGCAGACGTGAATACACTCGTTGATATTTATCACGGCGTGCTCGACCGGCTATTGGGGACCTGAGTCGATGTCGCGCACGACCCGCCTGGTCCTCATCGGCATCACCACCTTTATAGTGTGCCTGGCAGCGTTCGCGCCGGCATCACTGGTTCGTTATCTGCTGCGCGACGCGGCTCCGCTGACGCTCGCCGGCGAAGCCGGATCGATCTGGCGCGGCTCCGGCAACCTCGCGTTTGGCGGAACACCACTCGGTCGAATCACGTGGTCCTTCGCACCTTCCACGCTCTTGAGCGGACGGTTGGGTTTTGATTTCGACATCGATGACGTGCGGCTGCAGCTGAGCGGGCGGGCAACGGCCTCACCAAGTACGGCCCGAGCGGAAGTTGCTGGCACCTTTGATATGTCGCTGTTGTCCGCCACCCTTGCCCGCTACGACATCCAGATACCGGGCACCTTGACAGTTGAACACCTCGATATTGCCGCCGCCTACGGTGCACGGCTGCCGCAACTGCACGGCAACGTTAAGTGGTCCGGCGGTAAAGTCGCGTACCGGCTGTCAGGACGCAACCACCGCATCGAACTGCCGCCGCTGGTCGGCTTTCTGGATTCAGCGACCGGCGAGCCGGAGATGACGGTCTATCAGATTGACGCCAAGATGCCATTGCTGCTGGCGAGGGTGACGCAGGACGGTCTGGCTACGATCGGAATCACCAAGCAGTTCACAAAACTGCTCGGCGAGCCGTGGCCTGGCGGTGAGCCGGATCACGCCGTCGTTCTGGAGGTAGGTGAGAAACTATTCTAGAATCCGCCCCCACCTATGAGTTCTTCCGCTTTGCACAGTCTTGCCACCAGACTCGTCGAACCCGCGAAGATACTCATCATCATTGGTATCGCGTATACCCTCGCGAGTGCCGGTTGGTATCTGATTTCGGGCCCGACTCCAGCACCGCTGACCGACCCAAAGGTGACGTCACGCCCTGCGGGAAAAGCGTCGCTGAGTGTCGCGGACATCGTGGCACGCAATCTGTTCGGCCAGAGCGCCGATACGGGAGTGGTCCCGGCGGTGTTCGACGCGCCCGAAACCCGCCTTCAACTTAATCTCGAAGGTGTATTTCAGGCGGAAGTCCCGGAGGAATCGGCCGCAATCGTTGGCGAGCGGGGTCGGCCGGGCGAGCTCTTTCTCGTGGGTGCCAAGCTACCCGGCGATGCAGTATTGACCGAAGTTCATGCGGATCGAATCGTTTTGCGCCGCGGTACTGTCTACGAAACACTTCGATTCAGTGACGCGCCCACCGCTTTTACCGCCGACAACCTCGATGAACCCGCGCTGATCAGGGAACCATCCGATCCGATCGAAGAACAAACCCCTGAGACCTATGCCGAACCCGCCATGCTGACAGAGCCTGAGGACGCATCGACGAACGAAGTCAGCAACGCCGCATCTCTGACAAATGTCGTGCAGAGCTACCGGGAGCGGCTCCAGCAGGATCCGGCAGGGACTCTGAACTCACTCGGAGTGGCGCCGGTGTCGACGTCCGGCGCGCAGGGATACCGCCTCGACAGTCTTGCCGGTTCGCCGTATCTCGCCCAGACCGGCCTGCAGGCAGGCGACGTGGTACTGTCCGTCAACGGTCGCCCGGTTGGTGACGTGCAACGGGATCAGCTCGAGATTGACAACATCGTGGCCCAAGGCTCGGCCCGCCTCGAAGTACAGCGCGGTACGCGGCGCTTCTTCGTCACCGCCTCAATGAAGTAGAAGTAGTAAAACCCGTGATGCAGCTAGCCAATTCGCTCCGAACTTGCGGTCACCTGCGTGTGCTGCTCGTGTGGGTCATGTTGGCGGCGTCCGGCATCGCTCTAGCCCAGGAACAGACCTGGAAAATCAATCTGAAGAATGCCGACATCAACGAACTGGTCGCGCAGATCGCTGCCATTACAGGCAAGACCTTCGTCGTCGATCCGCGTGTGAAGGGAAAGGTCACCGTGATCTCCAATGCGAGCCTCGATCAGCACGGTGTCTACGAGCTGTTTCTCGCTGTGCTTCGCGTGCACGGATTTGCCGCAATCGAGACCAGCGGAGTCGTGCGCATCCAACAACAGACACTCGCCAAACAAAGCGGCAATAAGCTGGATAACGCCAAGAACATTGCCGGCGAGGAACTCATCACGCGCGTCATCTCGGCCCAATACGTCGATTCAAACGAACTCGTCAAGACGTTGCGCCCGATGATTCCGCAATACGGCAATATTTCCGCGATCACCAATCCCAATGTCGTCATCATCAGCGATCATGCCGAAAACGTGGTCCGGCTGATGCGCCTGATCGAGCGGATCGATGTACCCGGCGACGAGGAAGTGGTCGTCGTGCCGCTGCAGGAAGCCTGGGTGGGAAATATCGTCGAGCTACTGCAGAAGCTTGCCCCAGAGCAGCTCGGTGGTTCCGCAAAGGGTCCGCAGAGCATTCAGATCATCGCCAATGAGCGCAACAACAGCCTGGTGCTGCGAGGCAAGACACGACCGATCGCTGAAATCCGGAGGCTGATCGGACAACTCGATCAACCCGCCACCGCGACGGGAACGACGCAGGTGGTGCGCCTTGCGCATGCCCAAGCGAAAAATGTGGCCGAAATATTGCGCGCGCTGGTAACCGGTGGTGTTGCGGGCGGTGGCGCTGCTGCCACCGCCGGCGCTCCCGCGATCACGTCCCCGACCACACTCAATATACAAGCGGACGAGTCCTTGAACGCCCTGGTGGTGCGCGCCGATCCGTCCGACATGAGCGAGATCATGGGGCTCATCGCCAGTCTCGACGTGCGCCGGATCCAGGTTCTGATCGAAGCGGCAATCGTCGAAATTTCGTTGGACGACAGCCTGAACTTCGGTTTCGATTTTGCCGCGATCGATCAGGGCGGCGATTCGGTGCCGTTGATCAGCACCGCACTCAGTCCGGCGATCGCGAACATCGTCAAGGCATTGCAGGGCACCATCGACGCCGACGGCAACCCCGTTCCTCCGGTAGCGGCGATCGGCGCCCTCACTTCGCCCGGCGTTGCGGTTGCAAAGCTCGATATCAACGGGGTTTCATTCGCGGCCGTATTGCAGGCCATCGCGACGAGCAGCAACGTGAATCTGTTGTCGACGCCCAGCATACTCACGCTCGACAACGAGGAAGCGAAAATTCTTGTCGGTCAGGAAGTGCCGTTCCGAACGGGAACGTTTACGACCAGCGGCTCCGGCACGGACAACCCGTTTACCACCATTCAGCGCAAAGATGTCGGCATTACGTTGACCGTGACGCCGCACATCCACGATGGCAAGGTCGTGCGACTCGAAGTGGCGCAGGAGGTTTCCAACCTGGTGCTGACCTCGCTGGCCGCGGTGGCCACCGATACGCTGTCGGATGTCGTCACCAACAAACGAACCATCCAGACAACGGTTCTGGTCGATGATCGCCAGACAATCGTACTGGGTGGTCTGATTCAAGACGACATCCAGAAGACCGAGAAAAAGGTACCTCTACTCGGCGATATTCCGTGGCTGGGGAAACTGTTCCGCAACGTCGAGAACAAACACGTCAAACGTAACCTCCTGGTATTTTTGCGCCCGACCGTACTTCGAACTGCAGAGGAAGTATCCGTGGCGACGGATCGCAAATACGAAAAGGTCTGGGAAGTGCAGATCAATTCACCCGACCAAAGGGATCGTTCGGCACCGCTGCCTCCGCTCGACTCCGTCTACGACGGTCGACCGAACTAGCCTGTCCAAGCCATGCTTGACCGTCTAAAAGGCGCCGCGTTCGCAGCTGTCCGGCGCGCCTTGGTGTGGGCTACCAAACCCAACGCGCTCGGGATGGAGACACTGCCGCAACATGCGCGCGTGGTCTACGTCTTGAACAATCGCTCGCTGACCGACCTGGTGATGCTGGATATCGTCACCGGCACACACGACCTGCCCCGACCACGCGCCCCCCTCACCGATCAGGGTATTCCCGAACGACATCGGTTTTTTTTCCTGAACCGTCCCAGCGGATTTCTCCTGCGGCGCAATCTGATGTCTACCTACTCCAAGCGCCTGCTACGGTTGCAGAGCTACTTCCGAGACACACGAAAAGCGGACATCAGCCTTGTGCCGGTATCGGTTTTCTGGAGTCGGGCACCCAATAAGGAACGCTCTTTGATCCGGGTGTTGTTGTCCGAAGACTGGACGGTGACTTCGCGCTTCCGCCGGTTTGTGACCCTTCTGTTCAATCGCCGCGACATCACCGTTCAATTCGGTTTCCCGATCGCGCTGCGCGAGATCGCTGAACCGCAGATCAGCGACGGTCGATTGGTACGCCGTATCGCGCGCCTGATCCGCGTGCAGTTCAAGAAGCAGCGCACTACGTTGCTCGGCCCGGACCTGTCACACCGACGTACCTTGATCGACCAGATCGTCGCGAGCCGCAACGTTCGTGCGGCCATCGCGATCGAGGCGGCCAAAGGCAAGAGCTCCGAACAGCGACTGGTGCGCCGGGCACGTCGCCACGCGCGCGCGATGGCATCGGATATGTCGTACATCACCATTCGAGTGTTGCAGCGTCTGCTGAGCTGGTTCTGGCGCCGTATCTACGATGGCATCGACGAGCGCGGCATCGAACGCATCAAACAACTCGCGGAGACATCCACACTCGTTTACGTTCCCTGTCACCGTAGTCACGTCGACTATCTGGTGCTGTCGTACCTGCTCTACGAGCAAGGGCTGATGATCCCCCACGTGGCGGCGGGGGATAACCTCGATATGCCGGTGGTCGGGCCGCTGTTACGGCGCGCTGGCGCTTTTTTTATGCGACGCAGCTTCAGCGATGACCGCCTCTACACCGCCGTCTTCTCGGAATACCTGTACCAGCTGTTCCGCCGTGGCTCGCCGTCGGAGTACTTCATCGAAGGCGGCCGCTCGCGCACCGGTCGGCTAATGCCGCCTCGCACGGGACTGCTGAACATGACGATTGCAACACACGCGCGCGGCGTGCCACACCCGATCGTCTTCGTGCCGGTCAACATCGGTTACGAAAAGCTGATCGAGGCCTCGAGCTATCTCGACGAACTGCGCGGCGCCAGTAAGCAACGTGAATCAATCCTCGACGTACTGCGCAGTCTACGGCTGCTCGAGCAGGCATTCGGGCGTGTCCAGGTGAGCTTCGGAACTGCGCTTTCACTCGAAGAGTTTCTGGCCGGCACGCACGCTTCGGGACCACAGATTGCGCGTGAACTCGGCGTCGAGTTGCTCAACAGAATCAACGCGTGCGCCAGCGTGAACCCGATCAACCTGATCGCCCTCGTTACCCTCAGCGTGCCCAAGCAGACGATCGACGAATCGTTGTTGATCGAACAACTCGATTGTCTTGCAGGCCTGCTACGTGCCAATCAGCCGTTTTCGGATATTTCCGTCACAGACATGTCCGGACACGACATGGTCAAACACGCCGAAAAGCTGCGCATGATCGTTCGCGAATCGCACCCATTTGGTGACGTGCTCGGCCACGACCCCGTCAATGCGGTGTTGATGACGTGGTATCGCAATACGGCATGTCATGCATTCGCGTTGCCGTCGTTGATCGCATGTCTGATCGTGAATCGGCGCCGGCGGATCGCTCGCGACGCGCTGCTGCAGATGGTGACCACGGTATACCCGTACTTGCGCAGCGAACTCTATCTGGCCGGCGGCTCTAGCTTAGAGCTCGACGTGGTTCACTGGCTCGATCATCTGAGCGCACAAGGACTGGTGCAGCAAGTAGACGACGAGGTCGGACCACCACCGCTGCAATCGAACCAGAGTTATCGATTGGCACTGATGGCGCAGATCGTAATGCAGATGCTGGAACGCTTCTTCATCGCAATCGGACTGCTGCAGCAAGCCGGACAGCGCCGCATCGATCGACGCACGCTCGAAAAGGACTGCATCACACTGGCGCGCCGCGTGTCGCGTCTGTACGGATTGAACGCGCCGGAGTTTTTCGACGCCCGCCTGTTCCACACCTTCGTCGATACCTTGATTGAACGTGGCGCGGTTGACATTACCGACGATGGAACCCTGAGCTACACCGACCTGATCGGCGAGGTCACGCGCGCATCAAGCGTCGTATTGCCGATCGAATTCCGTTTGGCAGTGCTACGTGCTCAACCAAAACGCGAATCGCCGATACATCAATCCGCTTCGGTCGCCGCGGTCCCGCGGTAAACGTCGAACCGCACGCTGCGGCCGACAATCTGCCAATCGGGTGCCGCCAATACCGGATCGTGCCGACGACGTTTCACCACGACCCGGACTCGCGCGGAACGTTTCGCGCTCGCAATCAACTCCAGCAGATCGTCAGGGGGCGCCCCCAACAGATCGGCCAACAGCTGCGCGGACTTGCGCGGCAGTGCGTGCTTGTCTCGAACCGGAAACATCGGGTCCAGATAGATCGTGTCGAATGGGGTATCCGCGCAGATGACATCTCGAGCATCTCCGGCACAACACTCAATGGACGCCGCCAGCGGCAGCTCGAGGCGCGCGCGGGCAACCGCGTCGTGAAGCAAGGCATACAACAATGGATCACGCTCTACCATCACGACGCTGCAACCGAGCGCCGCCAGCGTGATTCCGTCCAATCCGAATCCCGCCATGGCATCGAGGACCCGCAGGTCGGATCGCACACCGCAGGCCTTCGCAAGCGCCAACTTACGTCCCTGGCGTAGCCGCCGACGCACATCATCAATCATCAGACAGACGCCGCCAGCATCGTTGCGATGATGAAGTTGCAAACGACCGTCGACCCGCAGCAACACGTAATCATCGCGCGTCGGTGCGCTCGATTTGATCGAACCGCGTGTATTTATGGAGGTCATCTGTCAATCAGCAAGCTTGCGCCACGGACCGGTTCCCTGCAGATAGACCGGCAATGCATCGGCGCTGTCGACCCCTTCGCCGTTGATCAGCGCCGTGGTTGCAAGGACCAACAACGCGCTCGCGGTCGGCAGCAGTTTGGGATCGATTGAACAACCCAGCGTTGCAAGCGTGTCGCCGAAGTGAGCTACACCGTCGCCGACAACCCACCAGTCGCGTTCGACGCAAGCCGGCGGGTCACGCATCGCCGCGTCCACAACCGACTCGGGAGCGATCAGCCGAAGTTCACCTGCAGCGTATCGATAGCAGCCGACATAGATCTCCTCAGCACGCGAACGCAGCGTTGCCAGTACGTTGACCGCACTCGAATGCGTCGCCGATGCCGTCTGCGCAAGTACCGCGAGTGACGACACGGGCACCACCGGAATGCCGATGCCAAGACTGATTCCCTGAGCGACACCGGCGGCAATCCGCACACCCGTGAATGAGCCGGGCCCACGACCGAAGGCCACGGCGTCAAGGTCGCGACGATCGATGCCGCTCTTACGAATCAACGAATCGATCATCACCAGAATCAGTCGATTGTGTTCACGAACGACGATGCGATGATCCTCGTAGATCGTGCCACCCACCAACAACGCGACCGAGCACGCTGCGGTCGATGTCTCCAGCGCAAGCACTGTCGGCGCTTGCACGGAGTTCAACGGTTCGCGACCATGATCAAATCGGGGCTTCATGAGCGGTATTCTAAATTGAACACCCGGCAGTTTCTCGGACTCGACGACGCACTCACACTGCTGCGTACGATCATCACACCCGTCGATACGGCGCCGGAAACGATTGCGGTAGCCGAGGCAGCAAATCGTATTGTTGCCAACACCATCCCCGCCCCAATCGATGTACCGCCGTTTGCCGCGTCGGCGATGGATGGTTACGCGGTATGCAGCACGGACCCGCTGTTCGACTCACCGGCACCTCACGTACTACCGGTACAGGGTGAAAGCAGAGCGGGTACTCCGTTCAACGCGCGCATCAAACCCAATCACGCAGTGCGCATCTTCACCGGCGCGGCGATTCCGCAGCCGTGCGATGCCATTGTGGTCCAGGAGAACGTCGAACGCACCGAAGCAAACGTCGTGCTCAACGCGCGCCCGCTGGCCGGAGCGTGGGTGCGACCGTCGGGGCACGACATCAAAAGCGGCGCGGTGCTCATCGAAGCCGGAACACGCCTGACTCCGTTCGACCTCGCATGGCTCACGGCTTGCGGTCTGGAGAAGATCGCGGTGCGACCGCGAATTCGTGTCGCGTTGTTCTCCACCGGTGATGAACTGCGCAATGCCGGCGAACCATTGCAGATTGGGCAGATCTACGATGCGAATCGGTTCGTGCTCATGCAGCTGCTGCGAGGCGCACCGGTTATTGTCGATGATCTCGGTATTCTGCCGGACGAACCTTCGACGATCGAAGCTACGCTGCGAGGCGCGGCGCTGCATCACGATGTTGTGCTGACGTCCGGCGGTGTCTCAGTCGGCGACGCGGACTACGTCCGCGACGTTGTTGAGCGACTCGGACGGATCGAGTTCTGGAAGATCGCAATCAAACCGGGCAAACCACTTGCGTATGGTCGAATAGACCGATGTCATTTCTTCGGCTTGCCCGGGAACCCGGTGTCCACCATCGTTACGTTTCTGATGCTCGTCAAACCAATGCTCGCGGCACTCGCCGGTGCGCACTTCGAAGCACCGCTCATCGTGACGGCAACGCTGAACGTCGATATCGCGCATGAACCGGGACGCGTGGAATACCAGCGCGGCACATACTCGATCGAACAAAGCGGAATCAGCGTACAGCCGACATCTGATCAGAGTTCGAACCGAATCGGGAGCTTTCGCAACGCCAATTGCTTGATCGAAGTTCCGAGGATCAGCGGCGACGTTGCGCGCGGCAGTCGTATCTCAATTCTTCCGCTGACGGGGCTGTTGGGATAACGACTCCAAGCGTATGTAACAAGTCGGGATCCCAAAATGAATCGGGGCGAAATGCGGTTTGATATCCCGCTGTTTCGCCCCAGGTCTTTCAATCAGTTCGAACTTTCGTTCTTGCTGAATACTTCGTTGGTTACTTCTTCTTGGCCACTTTCCGCTTAGCGACTTTCTTCGCTGCGGGCTTCTTCTTTGCGGCTGCTTTTTTCTTCGGTGCTGCTTTCTTCTTAGCAGCTGCCTTCTTCACGGGCTTCTTACGAGCGGCCGCCATACGACGCGTGGCTACCTTCTTCTTTGCAGCTGCTTTTTTCTTCGGCGCGGCTTTTTTCTTAGCTGCAGCTTTTTTCTTTGGTGCGGCTTTTTTCTTCGCCGCTGGTTTACCCTTCGCTTTCGCCATTCTCATCTCCTCGGCAGTGTAGAACTCAAATGAACGTCTCAAGTAAAACGATCTCTTGAGACGCGCGCTGGTGATAATAGGTGAAATGAAACGAAATTCCACCCCTTCGTGCGAGGTTTTGCGAGACAGCGAGCAGCGTGTCCGTGATCAGCGCAGGGACCGACGCGAGTTGTTTGTCACGATTCAAAACGTGCAAGCGTCGCCAACACCGCGCGTGTGATCTCATCAACGCTGCCGATGCCGCGCACCTGCGCGTAGCGAACAGCGTTTGTATCAGCCAATTTGCTGTAGAAATCGACTAACGGATGTGTCTGGTCGTGATACACCTTCAACCGCTGACGCACCGTTGCCTCTTCATCATCCTTGCGTTGCACCAACAGATCACCCGTGTCGTCATCACGATTCTCGACTTTCGGTGCGTTGTAGATAACGTGGTACACGCGGCCAGATTTTTCATGAACACGCCTGCCGCTGAGTCGTTTGATGATTTCTTCGTCCGGAACTGCGATCTCGAGGACGCCATCAAGATGTACTCCGGCATCGATCAGCGCCTGTGCTTGAACGATGGTTCGAGGAAATCCATCGAACAAAAAACCGTTGGCACTGTCAGCTTGTGCAATACGTTCTTTGACCAGCGCGATGATGATGTCGTCGGAGACCAGCGCCCCGCTATCCATCACCTTTTTCACCTGGCGCCCGAGAGGTGTGCCGGCTTTGACCGCTGCACGCAGCATGTCGCCGGTTGAAATCTGGGGGATCCCGTACGCATCACAAATGTGCTGCGCTTGGGTACCTTTCCCTGCGCCCGGCGGGCCTAACAATATCAATCGCATTGGAAACTCCTTCTAGCTATCAGGCCGATTGAGAACACGACCGCGCTGCCGATCACGCCTCGCTGCGACGTCGAACGTGCTCGACACCGGTGACACGACAGATCCTATCGATCAGCTTTGCCAGCGCGAGCAGATCGCCAATTTCAACACTCAATCGAATGGTAGCAGTATTGCTCGTCGCATCGCTGGTCGCCTGGATCGAGACCATCGAGACGTTCTGCTGCGCCATCACGGCGGTAATGTCGTGCAACATTCCGGCGCGATCGGCACAGGCGATATCAATTGCCACGATGTGGGCGATCGCCCCATCACCGGACCGTGCGGTCTCCGCCACAACATCGAGCAGCCGACGTTCTCCAACCGCAACGGCGAAACACAGCTCGGCGGTATCGGCATACCCCAACAACACCGCAAGCTCACCGAGTTCGACATGGATCGCCAGGCGTTCGAATTCCCGTTCGAGCATGCTGCGACCGGCATCGACGTTCACTTCACGGCCAAGTGAACGAAACCATGCCTGGATTTTTGCCCGTGCGCGCGCGGTGCGCACGTAACCGAGGTTCTCATCGAGCCAGTCACGGTTGGGTGTCGCGCGAGCGTCGGTGATGATCTCAATTCGCTGCCCGGTCACCAGCGGCGCGTTGAGTGCAGTGATCGCGCCATCCACCCGTGCGGCGACACAGTGTTTGCCGATTTCAGAATGCACGCGATACGCAAAGTCGATCGGCGTCGATCCGTCCGGCAGGTCCAACACGTGACCTCCGGGCGTCGATACATAGATGCGTCCGTCTTCGATGTTCGCGCGAATCTCTTTTCCGACCGATACAAACCCACCGAGCTCTTCATGCCACTCGAGCACCTGGCGCAACCAGTTCAGCTTTTCGGCATAGGACCCGGCGGAGCGATCGGTCTCACTCTTGTAGGCCCAATGCGCACACACGCCAAGCTCCGCCTCGCGATGCATCTCACGCGTACGAATCTGGATCTCGACGGTTCGCCGATCCGGCCCTACCACCGCGGTGTGTATCGAGCGGTAGCCGTTGTCCTTCGGGTTGGCTATGTAGTCATCGAATTCGTGCGGGATGTGGTGCCAGTGCGTATGAATGACGCCGAGCGCGGCATAACACTCGCGAATGCTTGCGACGACCACTCGCAGCGCGCGAATGTCGTGGACCTGATCGAAATCGATGTGCTTCGCATCCATCTTCCGCCAGATGCTGTAGATGTGTTTTGCGCGGCCATACATCGCAGCCTCGATGCCTTCCGCAGCCAGCGCCGTCGCAAAGATTGCACCGACCGACGCTACATCCTCCTCCCGATCGAGGCGCTTGCCATCCAGACGCACCGCGATTCGCCGGTACTCGTCGGGATTCTGGTAACGAAATGCCAGATCCTCGAGCTCCCATTTGAGGCGCCAGATACCCAGTCGATTGGCCAACGGCGCGAATACTTCGAGCACTTCCCTGGCAACGCGCTGCTGACGTGAGGGTTGATCGCTCTTCATGACGCGCAGTGCGACGATCCGCTCGGCCAGCTTGATGATTGCGACGCGGACATCGTCGATCATCGCGACGAGCATACGGCGCACGTTATCGACCTGATCGCCCGCTTCGCGTGCGAGCAACGGCGGATTCGTCAGCTCGAGCAGACTGACCGCACCCGCGCGTTCCACGGCACCCACAAGATGGGCGACATCGGCATCGATCTCACGCTCGAGATCGTCGACGGTGGTATAGCCGTTCCGAACGCAGCGGTACAGCAGCCCACTTGCAATCGACGCCGTATCCATACGCAGCTCGGCGATCAGCTCCGCAAACTCAACCCCCGACAGCAGCATCGCGTCATCATCGCCGCTGTGCGCACGCGCGAAGTGCAATGCGCGTTGCAGGAGCGCGCGATCAATCTGTGGATCGGCCATGCAGATTCGATCGAGCCAGGCGGCGCCATCGAAGCGGCCGTCGGCAAGCAGACGCTCATCGCGTCTCAAGTTGACCATGAGCGCTCAAACACACCGAGCGTCTCCACATGCGTGGTATGCGGAAACATATCGAATACGCGGACCTTCGACAGCGTAAATCCAGCGTCGCGCAGCGCCGCTGCGTCGCGCGCAAAACTTGATGGGTGACATGAGACGTAGGCAATACGTTCGACGCGCGAAGCGATCACGACCGGCAGCACTGCACCGGCACCCGTTCGTGGTGGATCGAGCAGCAGTTTATTTGCGCCGGCCAGCGCCGACGCGACAGCCGTAAGAGGTTGCGCGTAGAGATCCGCCACCGCAAAGCGCACCCGCTGCGCAAGACCGTTGCGGGCGGCATTATCGCGGCCGCGCTGCACCAGTTCCGGCGCGCCTTCAAGGCCGAGTACCGTCGCGCCGCGGCGCGCCAACGGCAGCGTGAAGTTGCCGATGCCGCAGAACAGGTCGACTACGAAATCGCGACGTTCAACAGCGAGCCAATCGATCGCTGTGGCAATCAATGCGGCGTTAATCGATCTATTGACCTGAATAAAATCAGCGGGATGAAACGCCAGCGTGACGCCGAATCCATCGAGCCGATAACGCAGCAGCGGCGCCGGCGCATCCGCCAGATCGACAATGCTGTCGTAGCCTGCGGGTTGGCACAGCACCCGAATATTCGAGCGGCTCTGAAATGCCGCAAGCGCCCGCCGGTCGGCGGTGCTCAACACAGCGACGTGCCGCAGGATCAATGCGGCAGAGTCATCACCTACGGCCACTTCAAGCTGCGGAATTGACTCGCGGGCGTCGAGTCCGGCGATCAGCTTCGCGAGTGCCGGCAGCTCGTTTGCGAACGGCTGCGCCAATACACAACACGAGTTCAAGCGAGCGACTCGACTGCCAAAACTTTCACGAAATCCGACCAGCAGCTCACCGGTATCGCGCACCGAACGCACCGCCAATCGCGCGCGCCTTCGATAGTAGTAGCTGGGTCCCCGCACCGGCGCGTCCACGCGACGTGCAACGACGCGGACCGCCGCGAGCTGATCGAGCAGCCACTGCTGTTTCAGCGCAAGCTGATCATCGGCCGTCAGATGCTGCATGCTGCACCCACCGCACCGCATGAATGCGTCGCATGCGGGTACCGCGTGCGCGGGCGTCGTGACCAACCATTCCTCCGGCAACGCATACCAGTCACCGTGGCGGCGACGAACGATGCGCGCGCTGACGACCTCGCCCGGTAATGTGCCCTTGACGTGAACCGGATGCCGTTCGAATTGCGCCACCCCAAAACCGTCGGCACCGAGCGATTCTATTTCCAGATCCACCACGCGAGGACCTTGTCGCTTGCTCACCTATTCACCTTCCAGCACGACAACTGCAGCCGCAATGCCTCGCTCATCGGTGATCGACAGATGCGCGCCACGGCCGCGAATCGCGTCGAAACGATCGGCAGCCGGCCCGTCGAAACGCAATTCCGGGCGACCGCTGCGACGATGCAGCACAACAATGTGATGCCATCCAACCGGGCCCATGATGCCGGTACCGAGCGCCTTCCCGGCTGCCTCTTTAGCACAGAAATACTTCGCCAGCGCCGCCACCGTGTCGCGGCCGTTGATTCGCGCACGTTCCTCGGGGGTGAGAATGCGCGCGACGAATCGATCGCCGAACCTCGCAAACACCTGCGCGATCCGCGCCTTCTCGACCACATCGATGCCCAGGCCCACGATCATTGCGCGATATCCCGACGATACAGCGCACGACTGCCGATGGGCTTTTCGCCGAGGTGCGGGGCGAGCGCGCGTCGCATGATGTGTTTGGCCGCGCGGCGAACGTCGGCGGCGTCATACTCATCTGCCGCTATTGCTAGCAGCGTGGAACCCGCAAAGACCAGGCGTTCATCGACCGCATCGGGCACCGCGTGGAAGCCGACTTCGGGCACGAAGCGGTAGCGCCGTGTTGCAATCACCGGTTCACCGGACTGCGCATCGATGTCGAATGTGACTTCATAACCGCTCTCTTTCAGCAGCAGACGTTCGAACCGGCGCAACACGGGTTCCGGATCGCCCGGCGCCGCGAGGCCATCGAGTGTTGCCTCGTAGCCGTCGAACACACCCGGATGCGGGTCATCGTCGCGCAATAGGCGCAACAACAACTCGTTCAAGTAAAGTCCCGCATACAGCGCATCACCGGTCAGCCATCGATGCGACAACGCGTCGAACCCCGTCAGTGTCAGCAACTGACCGCGACCGCTGCAACCGACCAGCAGTCGTCCGAACTGATGCGGTTGGCCGCCGCCACGGCTCGACCGACGTGCACCGCGCGCCACGACGCTGACACGGCCGTGTTGCAGCGTCAGCAGATCGATAATGGCACTCGTCTCGCGATACGCTCGCGCGTGTAATACGTACGCGGGTTCGCTGACGATACGCCGCGTCATCTCATTCGAATCCCAGCCGTTTGAGCCCGGCCGCGTTGTTACTCCATCCAGCCTTGACCTTGACCCACAAACGCAGCATCACCTTACAACCCACCAACGCTTCGATATCGACACGCGCATCCTGCCCCACCGATTTGAGCATCCCGCCCTTGTGCCCGATGATGATCGCCTTCTGCCCTTCCCGTTCGACGAATATCGTGGCGTCGATCTCGACCAGTCTTTTTTTGGCAACGTAACCATCGACCACGACCGCAATTCGATGTGGCAGCTCGTCACCCAAACGGCGCATCAGCTTTTCCCGGACGATCTCGCCGGCAATAAAGCGTTCGGAACGATCGGTCACCTGATCCGGTGGAAACAGATGCGGTCCTTCCGGCAATCGCGAGAGCACTTCCTGCTTCAACTGCTCGACGCCGTTGCCGCGCAACGCCGACATCGGAATGATTGCTTCGAACACACCCAACTCGTCTAGCTTCGCGATGTGCGGTAACAACCGTTCGCGCTCTTCCAGCTGATCGATCTTGTTGATCACACAGAGCTTGCGCCCCGGCGCTCGCTTGATGAGATCCACGACGCGCTGGTCGTCATCGCCAAACCGCAACCGCTCCACCACCAGCACGATGATATCCACGTCATGCAGCACCGATGTCGCGGCCCGCACCATGTACCGATTCATCGCGCGCCCACCCCCTTCATGGATGCCGGGGGTATCGACATAAATCGCCTGGGTAGTGCCGCTGCTGTCGACACCCAGCAGGTTATGTCGGGTCGTCTGCGGCTTACGCGAGGTAATGCTGAGTTTACGTCCGACGATCTGGTTCAACAGTGTTGATTTGCCGACGTTCGGACGACCCACCAGCGCAACATAACCGCACCGCGGCGACTCAGGCGTCATCGGGATCTTCCAACAGGTCCAATGCCGCACGCGCGGCTACCTGCTCTGCTTCCCGGCGACTGCCGCCGGTTCCCTGCGTGACGATGCTCAGCCCTGCGATTCGGCATTCGACCAAAAACTCCGGCCGGTGCTCGTCGCCGGAGCGGGAAATCACCTGGTAATCGGGTGGCGGCAGACGCCGTGCTTGCACCCGTTCCTGCAGATGCGTTTTGCTGTCGCGAGCCATTTGCGCGTTGACCTGCGCGACATGCGCCACGAACAGCGTGCGCACGACGCGCTTGACCGCCCCGAGTCCGCCGTCCTGCAGCACTGCACCGAGGATCGCTTCGAGTGTATCGGCAAGAATCGACTCGCGCTGGCGCCCGCCGCTCCGGAGTTCACCAATACCCAATCGCAATTGTTCGCCGAGGTCGATTTCGCGCGCGATACGCGCCAGCGTAGACCGCTTGACGAGACTTGCGCGCATCAGCGTCAACGAATGTTCGCGCGCGTCCGGAAATACCTCGCACAACCATTCCGCGATAATACAACCGAGCGCGGCATCACCTAGGAACTCGAGCCGTTCGTTGTTTATTTCGCTCGAACTACGGTGCGTCAGCGCGAGCGCCAGCAAGGTTCCGTCAGTGAACCGGTACCCGAGGCGCCGTTCAAGCTGTTCCTGCGATTCCACGTCTGCGCGTCGCGCGGCAATCACCCGAGAATCTCGAAGCGCAGCGATCTCACGTGTATGTGAATTGACGGTCGAACGCCACCAGGATCGAAATATTGTAGATCAAGGGTTCCCGGACTTCGTACTTCAGGACGAGTACCGTCCCCTCGCGCTTTCGATCGATCGTGATGATCTCGTTGATGTCGAGATCGCGGATATTGTTGATCAGGAAACGTTTTTTGAGCGCATCTTTGATTTCGGCCTTCGACATCGTATGCACTTTGTCACTCGGCAACGCCTCGATGAGCGTAGTGATGGTTCGGTAGTCGACGTATGCCGGCACCACTCGCGCGGCCGCCAAGCCGATGGCGCTCACCATCGCAGCGATCACGATCCAACTCAGGAATGACGCGCCCCGTTGCTTCGATTTCATGCCCATCCCTCCGTCAATTGATCCAACCATTGCGCTCGAAGGTCGGCCAGTGCAACCCGGGCGCCTTGTGCACCCAGATTGCAACGGCTTTGCCCACGACGTTGGCTTCGGCTGCAAATCCCCAGCGACGGCTGTCGTCGCTGCGATCGCGATTGTCGCCCATCATAAAGTAGTGCCCTTCCGGAACCGTCCACTCCTGCGGTCGTTCAGAGCGCGCAGGATACCTGTAGATTCGATGTGAGTGGACGCCGAGCTCTTCGTCGTAAATCTGGTACGCAGTCCGTCCGTCAATCGCCATCTGATCAACGTACTGCTGCGGAATACGTTCATCGTTGATGGTGAGCACCTTGTCCTTGTAACGTACCCGATCACCTGGCACCCCGATCACACGTTTGATGAAGTAGCGCGGTTCGTGCGGCGGGATGAACACCATCACGTCGCCACGCTGCGGATCACCCACCGCAAACACCTTGGTGCCCAGTACCGGCAAACGGATCCCGTAAGCGTATTTGTTCACCAGGATAAAATCGCCGACCTCGAGGGTCGGGACCATCGACTCCGACGGAATCTGGTAGGGCTCGAACAGAAAGCTGCGCAGCACGAGCACGAGCAGCAGTACCGGAAAGAACGAACGCGCGTACTCGGTGAGCAGCGGCTCCTTCAGCAACTGCGCCGCCGCCTCATCATTCTGATTGCGTCCGGCGGCGGTTCGGTACGCGGCCGCCGCACGCCGCCGCCGTGGCGCGAATGCCAGTGCATCGAGAAGCCAGACCCCACCGCTGATGATCACGGCCCAACTGAGGATCAGCGGAAAATCCAGATCCATCAGCGATCGACCCGCAGTGCCGCCAGAAACGCGTCCTGCGGAATCTCGACGCGGCCCAGCTGTTTCATGCGCTTCTTACCGGCCTTTTGTTTCTCGAGCAGTTTCTTTTTACGGGTAATGTCGCCACCGTAACACTTCGCGGTTACGTTTTTACGTAGCGCCTTCACGGTGGTTCGGGAGATCACCTGCGTGCCGATGGCTGCCTGAATCGCGACGTCGTACATCTGCCGCGGAATCAACTCTTTCATTTTTTCGGTGAGCTGACGACCGCGCTGTTGCGCGTGCGCGCGGTGCACGATCATCGCCAGCGCGTCCACCCGATCGCCGTTGATCAGAATGTCGAGACGCACCAGATCAGCCGCTTCGAAGCGTTCAAAATTGTAGTCGAGCGATGCAAAACCCCTACTGACCGATTTTAATCGATCGAAAAAATCCATCACGACTTCACTCATCGGCATTTCGTAGTGCACCGAAACCTGTCCTGCCGAAAACTGCAGTGATTTCTGTACACCACGTCGTTCCGTGCACAGGCCGATGACATTTCCGAGGTGCTCCTGCGGAACCAGGATATTCGCGGAGACGATCGGTTCGCGCATTTCCGCAATCTGGCCGAGGTCCGGCAGGCGAGACGGGTTATCGACCGTGATCACCTGGTTGTTGCGGGTCAGCACCTCGTAAACGACCGTCGGCGCAGAACTGATCAGATCGAGTCCGTATTCCCGCTCGAGGCGTTCCTGCACGATCTCCATATGCAGCATGCCGAGGAATCCGCAACGAAAACCGAAGCCGAGTGCGTCGGAACTCTCCGGTTCATAGAACAGCGATGCATCATTCAGCGTCAGTTTGCTGAGCGCATCACGAAAGTCTTCGAAGTCCTCGGAGCTCACCGGAAACAATCCCGCGTAGACCTGCGGCTTCGCCTTCGCGAAACCGGGCAACTGAGCAGTGTCGGGATACGCCGCCAGCACGATCGTGTCGCCCACCGGCGCGCCGCGGATCTCTTTGACGCCGGCCATCACATAACCCACTTCGCCCGCACAGAGTGATTCGCGATCAGTGCGCTTCGGGCTGAAACAACCCACCCCGTCGACAATCTGTGTGCGGCCGACCGACTTGACGAGGATACGATCACCCTTCGCAATCCGGCCATGTACCACTCGAACCAGCGACACAACCCCGAGATAGTTGTCGAACCAGGAATCGATGATGAGCGCCTGCAGCGGTTTGTCAGGATCGCCCTGGGGCGGCGGCACTTTCGCGACAATTTGTTCCAGCAGCTCTGGAATACCGAGCCCGGTCTTCGCACTGACGCGCAGCGCTCCACTGGCATCCAGCCCGATGATTTCTTCGATCTCCACCGCCACCTTTTCCGGTTCAGCCTGCGGCAGATCGATCTTGTTCAGGACCGGAATGACCTCGAGCCCCTGGTTGATCGCGGTATAACAATTCGCCACCGACTGCGCCTCGACGCCTTGCGCCGCGTCGACGACCAGCAACGCCCCTTCACACGCAGCCAACGAGCGCGATACTTCATAGCTGAAATCGACGTGACCGGGCGTGTCAATGAAATTCAGCTGATAACGTCGGCCATCATGCGCGTCGTAGTACAGCGTGACGCTCTGAGCCTTGATCGTGATACCACGCTCGCGCTCGATGTCCATCGAGTCGAGCACCTGGTCGGCCATCTCCCGCTCGGTCAGTCCACCACACAGCTGGATCAATCGATCCGCGAGGGTCGATTTTCCGTGGTCGATGTGAGCAATGATGGAAAAATTTCGAATGTGATCGATGGACGTCACGTAACCATCTGCGGGGTACTAGCGGCGGCGCGCAGTGTAGCGCATTTAACGAAGCGCATACCATGCGCCGCGCCTCAACCAAGCAGCGCGACGCATCGGCGCTGCGCGAGCTATTCCGCCGGAACTCTCAGTGCGAGAAACGTCGGCGCCTGACCGCGTACGATCAGCACCGGCACTGATCGACCGGGCGTCAGTGAATCAACAACCTTCGCAAAGCTCGCCGGCGAATCGATCTCCTGATTGTTCAATCGGGTGATGATGTCGCCTTCACGAATTCCTGCTTCAGCCGCGGGTCCATTCGATTCGACCACGTGCACCCCGTGATCGACACCGGCGCGTTGCTGGATCGGGTCCGCCAGCGCTTCGACGACGACACCAATACGCGATGGAACCGGAGAGCCCTCGGGCACCGCGCTTGCAACCTGGCCGTCGTTGAGATCAGCCAGCTCGCCTACAACAACAGCCAGGGTTTCGCGCTTGCCGCCGCGCACTATCACCATCTGGGCCTCGCTCCCCGGTTTTGTATGGCCGACGAAATGCGGCAGATCCGCGGAGAGATCCACGTGCTCACCATTGAACTCGAGAATGATGTCACCTTCGCGCAGACCTGCCTTCGCGGCAGGTCCCCCTTCGATCACCCGCGCGACCAACGCACCTGACGGTTTATCAAGACCGAAGCTTTCGGCCAGATCCCGATTGACCTCCTGAATCACGACTCCGAGCCAACCGCGCGATACTTTGCCTTGCGCCTTTATTTGCTCGACTACATCGAGTGCGACGTCGACTGGAATCGCAAACGACACGCCCATAAATCCGCCCGAGCGTGTGTAAATCTGTGAATTGATGCCAACGACCTCACCGTCCAGATTGAACAACGGTCCGCCTGAATTGCCGGGGTTGATGGCGACATCCGTCTGAATAAAAGGCACATAGTTTTCGTTGTTTTCGGTCGGCAGGCTGCGACCGATTGCGCTGATGATTCCGGCAGTCACCGAATAATCGAACCCAAATGGCGAGCCGATCGCCAGGACCCACTCACCCGCTTTGAGGTTTTGGGAGTGGCCGAGTTTCACCGCCGGTAAGTTGTCCGCACTCACTTTCAGCAGCGCCAGATCCGACCGCGGGTCGGCGCCGATAACCGTCGCAATCAGTTCGCGCCGATCGTTCATCCGCACCACGATCTCGTCCGCACCTTCAACCACATGATTGTTGGTCAGAATGTAGCCATCGGCTGAAATGATGAACCCCGAACCGAGCGAACGTCTTTGTCCAAACGGCGAACCACCACCATCGGGAACCGGCGGACCACCACGTCCTTCGGGTCCGAAAAAGCGCCTGAAAAATTCATCAGCGTCGGGATTGCCCCCGCGGTCGTTGGGGCGATCGGCCTTCTGCGTTGTGCTGACATTGACCACCGCGGGCGAGTACTTTTGCACGAGACCGGTGAAGTCAGGTAGTTCGCGCGCCTCCGCGGCAGCGCCGCCGATCAGTCCCCATGCCAGCGCCGAGGCACCCAACAGCGCGTATATGGCGCGCGCGACTAGAGCGATTTTCATGTGATTCTCGAGTTTCCTGTTGTGAAGTGAGATGGCTGCCCTTCCGACCGCCCGGACGGAGCTTCGTTCAACCAGCGAAGTCGATGTTCGCGCGAAACCACGCTTGTCTGTGCATGCCGCAGTCGCCGCGCAATGAGGCGTGGAATCACGGCGCATCTTCGGAAATGTAGCGAATCGATTGCGCGATACGCTGCGCGATCGGGGTCGGGATCTCACCCACAACCGTCACGAGGTGACGCGTGCTCCCGGGCGCATTGGTTACGATCTCGGAGACCGCAACCGTTGCGCCTATCCGCGATACGAGTTTGCTGAAACCCGCTTCAGGCATGTCCTCGATAAAGACCGAAAATGCGGCAAGGCCATCAGAGTACATCAACGTAGCGACCGGCTTCGCCGTGCTCGGCGTGCGACGAATGTCCGATGACGCCATAGTGAAGCCGTCAGGCAACCACTCGGCATGCCAGTTCACTGCGTGACGTTGCGCGTCCGGTGCCGAGGGTGCGAGGGACATATGGCTCTTCACCGAATTCGCCCCGCTCTGGGGCGTGAGATCCTGCTCGGTGATCGGGCCGCCGACCTCGAGTGTTGCGAACTGAAAGATCTCGAGCTTAGTGCCTTCTATATCGACCAACTCCGAGCGCAACAGCAAGCCGGTGTCCTCGTCGAGCCACAGCCGAAAGCCGTAGCGCTGCACATCGCGCGGCATGATCGCCAGACGAATAGCCGATCGATCAGCGACTCGATCGGTTCCATGCAGCGACAAGGTGTAGTGTTTTGATAAGTCCTCGAATGCACGCGAGAACGCGCGCGCAAAAGGTCCGGATGGAATGCTGCTCTCCAGCGCGAGGATTTCGTCACCCGGCTGCATGATGCACTCCACTGCATCGCCGTTGCGCACAATCTCGCGCGGGGCACCGTTCAGATGCACCAGCCGTTCACGTTGCACACCATTGGAAATCGTGTGGACGACGCGCAGCGTGGATAGGTCATCGCCGCTGAAGTAACTGAACGTGCCGTCATAGCTCGTTTCCACGAAGCTGCGATTCATCAAGTCGAGCCATTCCGTAGGCGAGCGCTCGACATCGGCGGACAACGGACCAGCAAGTAGCACGCCACTAAGCATCGACAGCAAATGGACCGGGAGACGCGCGAACCTCATTGGGACTCGAACGCAGCGACCTTGACGAACGGCACGACACCGCCATTCGTCAGCGCAACATGGTTGGCATGGTGAAGCATATAAGCTTGGGCACGCTGCCGATCGACCGAGACGGGCACGTCCGCGCGTGAGTCGACTTCATCGTCAAACATCGCCCTCGCAGCCGGCGACGGGATTGCGGCCACCGGCTCGACGACGGCGATTGTTGGGGCCAACACCACGGCGTTGTCGTTTGCGCCGAAGCCCAGAATCACCGCTGCTGCAACTCCGGAAGCCACCGCGACTCCGGCGATTCGTTGGCCCCAGCCGACCCATGCAGGGCGCGATGCGCGGAGCGCCCCACCGCCCGACTCGACCACTCCAGCCACGCCCGCCGCGTCAGCTACATCAACCCGGCTCCAGAATTGCGCGCTCAGCGCGCCAGTGGCGCGCAATCGTCCTTCGGCACGCATAACGCTGCGTACGAGGTGAAATCGCTCCCAGACGCCACGTAGCTCCGGATCGGTCGTGGCTTCATTCAGAACTCTGCGGATCTCGAATTCGTCCGCCTCATCATCCATCACCGCTGACAGTGATTCCTTGAGTTGCTCCGACATGCTTCTCCCCACTCTCCTTAAGACCAACCTTGCCGCTAGCGTGCACCGACCAGCGGACGGATACGGTTGTCAATTGCTTCGCGGGCCCTGAATATCCTCGACCGCACAGTACCCACAGGGCAGTCCATGACTTCGGCGATTTCCTCGTAGCTTAGACCATCAAATTCGCGAAGTGTTACAGCGCTGCGCAGATCTTCTGGCAGAGCGCTGATCGCCGCGTTGATCGCGCTCTCGAGCTCATCACGCGCCAGAGCGTTTTCCGGGTTCTCGGTGTCTCGCAGCGCGTCGGTGCCATCGAGGTACTCCGCGTCAGCGGCATCCACATCGACGTCAGGTGGACGGCGTCCACGGGCCACCAGATAATTCTTCGCGGTATTGATCGCGATGCGATATAGCCACGTATAAAACGCGCTGTCTCCACGAAAGCGCGGCAGTGCGCGATAGGCCTTGATGAACGACTCCTGCACGACGTCATCGATCTCGTCGTGCGAGCGCACGTAGCGGCTGACCAAGCCGTGGATCTTGTGTTGATAACGACTGAACAACAGATCGAAGGCGCGTCGATCCCCTTTCTGCACCCGGCGTACGAGTTCCTGGTCCGTATCTTTGGCCACAGGCTAACCGTTCCTCACGATGCTATTCGTTCCTGGTATTGATCGCGCGACAATGGGCCTAACCACGAAGAAATGGGGACTACTTGAGCACGAGGGCCGCGTATTCTGCCGTCTGGGCGTCGTTTATACTAGCCCGCCCGTCTCGAGCAGCGCGCTTTGGGTGAACGTAATCGGCACGACGTATTGATCATCGGCAGCGGCGCGGCCGGGCTCGCCGCAGCGTTGCATCTGGCGCCACATGTCCGCATCGCAGTACTCGCCAAACACGAACTGGATTCCGGCTCGACGGAGTGGGCACAAGGCGGCATCGCAGCCGTCACCGATTCCGCCGACAGCGAGTACGAACACGTGCAGGACACGTTGCATGCCGGCGCGGGGCTCTGTCACGACAAGACCGTCTGGCACGTGGTCTGTCACGCCCGCGAAGTTATCGCTCAACTGACCCGTTGGGGCGTTGCGTTCGATCGCGACGGCCACGACTTCCATCGGACCCAGGAAGGTGGTCACTCGTTCCGTCGTGTGCTGCACGTGGCGGACACGACCGGTCATGCCGTCTCCTCCAATCTGATTCGGGAAGCCCGCCAGTACGCCAATATCGAATTGTTCACCCACCATGTGGCCATTGACCTGATCACAACCGCCAGGCTCGACATTGGCTCGAATCGATGTGTGGGTGCCTATGTGTACAACCACGGCACGGATCACGTCGAAGTGTTCGAAGCACCCTGCGTCATTCTGGCCACCGGTGGCGCAAGCAAGGTCTACCTCTATACGAGCAATCCCGACGGCTCCACGGGCGACGGAATCGCCATGGCCTGGCGCGCGGGATGCCGCGTGGCCAACATGGAATTCAACCAGTTCCACCCGACGTGTCTGTATCACCCGCACGCAAAATCGTTCCTGATTTCCGAAGCGGTGCGTGGTGAAGGCGGACTGTTGCTGTTGCCCGATGGCGAACGATTTATGCCGAAATTCGATGCACGTGCGGAATTGGCGCCGCGCGACGTCGTCGCACGCGCGATCGACCATGAAATGAAGCGCTTGGGGGCAGATTGTGTATATCTCGACATCAGTCACAAGCCGAGCGCGCTGATCAAAAAACACTTCCCGAACATCTTCGCAACGTGTGCGTCGCTCGGTATCGACATCACGCGTGAACCGATTCCGGTGGTTCCCGCCGCGCACTATACCTGTGGCGGAGTGGTCGTCGATCTGAACGGCCGCACGGATATTGCCGGCCTCTATACAATCGGCGAGGCGAGCTTTACCGGCTTGCATGGCGCAAATCGCCTCGCCAGCAACTCGTTGCTCGAATGCCTCGTGTATGCGAAGTCTGCCGCAGATCACATCCGTACCTGGCTGGGAAACGCCGCAGCGATCCCGAAAATTCCGGATTGGGACGAAAGCCGCGTCACCGACTCCGACGAAGACGTGGTCATCGCCCACAACTGGCACGAGCTGCGTCAATTCATGTGGGACTACGTCGGCATCGTGCGTACAGACAAACGTCTGGAACGTGCGATGCACCGTATCGAGCTATTGAAACGCGAAGTACACGAGTACTACAGCAACTATCGAGTCGGCAGCGATCTGATCGAACTGCGCAACCTGATCCATGTTGCCGATCTGATCGTTCGTTCGGCGCGCGCACGCCGTGAGAGCCGCGGCTTGCACTTCACACTCGACCATCTCGAGTTGCAGACCGATGCACGCGACACCGTGCTGTATCCGAGCGTCGCGGACCCGTTCGACGTGCTGCGCCCCGTCGCGGGCTGAGCGCGCGGTCGGTTGTCGACCGGACGTCAGGCGAAGTCAAATGTCTTCACGTGGCGCCGCAGCGCCGCGTGATCGTGGTCGGTGACTTCATCGCGCATCACATACAACAATCGGCGCCGTCGATTCGTATCGGTAAGCCAGATCGCAGTCCAACCCGGTCCCAACCACGCGCGCCGCGCGCGGAAATTGTGCGCATCGATCGCAATGCCGCCGGGGAACAAATCGAGCATGTGCACGAGGCCGCGTTCCCGGAACCAACGTAGGTACTCATCAACCGCGCTGGCGAACACACAGCCAACCAACAGCCAGGCCCAAGGCCACCCCAGCGCCGACTCGGTCGCGCCAGTTGCAGCGAGCAGGTGAATTACGCTGGGCAACAACAGTCGGATCCGCCCGACGCGCCACTCAACCAACGGAGCCGCGGCGATCATTGAACGCGCGGATCAGTTTGATGAGTTCAGCTATTCCGGCATCGTCCGGCGCGCTTCGCTGTTGAAACCATGCCCAGAGATCCGGGTCCTCACAGTCGAGCAACGAGTCCAGTGACTGGCGTTGCGACTGCGTCAGTGTCTCGAAGCAGCCCTTCACAAACGGTGGCAGTAGCAAATCCAGCTCCAACAGCCCTCGACGACTACGCCAATAGCAGCGATTCAATGCAACTGTTTGATTCGTCACTGGCAACCAGTTCCCAAAATACGGCCTCGACACTACCTACTCCGACGGTGAAAATCACCGGCTTGTGTATCACCCGAGCGTAAGCGTCGACGTGCACGCGCATTGGAAGCAGTTCCTCGAGCAACACGGCTTCGAAATCCGCGACACCCTCGGCGTCGAACGCGCGTTCGGGCGCGTGCCGAGTGCGGCGAGCATGGATAGCACCGCGACGCGCTGCGTCGATCTGAACCACTTCGACGCAATGCAGCTGGTGGGGCCCGACGCCAGCACTTTCTTACAGGGCTATCTCACCTGCGACACGGCGTCGCTGGATCAAACGCATGCATTGTTCGGTGCGTACTGCAACATCAAGGGGCGTGTCGTTGCAGATGCCACCGTGCTACTTACGCACGAGCATCCGACCCTGCTGGTTCACGCGTCGTTGCGCGCGACGATCGCGACCAGTCTTGGCAAATACCTCGCGTTCTCGCGCTCCCGGTTTACACCGCCCGATGCCGCGCCACTGCTGCTCGGAATCGTCAATCCAGCGCCTGATCCGGCGTTGCCTTCTGAGCCGCTGACGGTTACACAACTCCGCGGTGGTTATGCGATCGCGATGCCCGGGCTACAACCGCGCGTGCTACTGGTCTTGCCAGCCGCTGCGGCCGCGGCGCTATGGCTCGAGTACGCAGCACAATCCGCCACTGCCGACGCAACGATCTGGGATTTGCTCGACATCCGCGCCGGCATTGCCCACGTCTGTGCCGCGACCTCGGAGACCTTCCTGCCGCAGATGCTCGACTACGATCAGCTGGGTGGGGTCAGCTTTACCAAAGGCTGCTACCTCGGTCAGGAGATCGTTGCCCGGACGCAGCACCGCGGGCGTCCCAAACGCCATTTACACTCCCTGCGCTGGAGCGGCGCACCTACACCTGCGATCGGTGCGCCTCTGCTTCGCGGCGACGGCAGCCACGCCGGGACGCTCGTGGCAACCGCCGCGGTGGCTACCGATGCTGGCGAAGCCCTCGCGGTATTGAACGACGCAGGCACCGGAACGCTGCACGCGGACGGTGCAACGTTCACCGCGCAATAACTCTCCTATACTTCGGTCAGCCCATCGAATTACCGGAGTCATCCCATGTCTGGCGTTGCCGATGCAGTCCGCGAAGAAGTCACGATCGCGATCAGCAAGGACCAGCTCCAGCTGCCGACTTTGCCCGAAGTCGCATTGAATATTCGCGATGTCGCCGAGCGCGAAGACATATCGGCTGCAGAGCTCGCCGATGTGATCGGCGAGGATCCAGGGCTCGCGGCGCGTGTGCTCAAAGTCGCCAACTCACCCATGTATCGCGGCGCGCGCGAGATCGAGACGATCGCCACCGCGGTCAGTCGGCTGGGCATCGACTACACCTGCAATCTTGCAACCGGGCTCGCAATGCAGCAGATGTTTCAAGCGACGTCGGACATCGTCGATCGAAAGCTTCGATCGGTCTGGGCACAGGCGACGCAAGTCGCCGCGATCAGCACGGTCCTTGCTCGGAATTTCACCCGATTAAAACCCGATCAGGCGATGTTGGCGGGATTGACTCACAACATCGGTGTGCTACCGATCCTGACCTGGGCCGAAGAACACGATCGCCTCCTCAACGACAGCTTCACCCTCGATCGCGTCATCGACGAGATCCATGGAGAACTCGGCGGCCTGATTTTGCGCAACTGGAAGTTTCCGGCGGAAATTTCAATCGTCCCGCTGCAGCACACCGTGTACGACCGCGACAGCGAGCACACGGATTACGTCGACGTCGTGATGGTTGCGCACCTGCAGACCTACGCAGGCACTAACCATCCGTGCGCACAACTCGATTGGACGAAAATCAAAGCCTTCAACAAGCTCGGTCTCGATCCGACGATCGACGCGAGCGAAATGGAGGACTTGTCGGAGGACATGCAAGCCGCGATGGAAATGCTGACCTGATGTCCCCGCTTCAACTCTCTTTCGAGTAAAGCTGCTGAATGCTGGAAAAGTCGAGGCCTCCGGCACCGCGTTGTTTTTTCAGCAGGCGATACAAATTGCGCGCGAGCGCACCCATCGGAATCGCCATATCGGTGCCGTCGGCGGCATCCATCGCGAGTCCTAGATCCTTGATCATCAGATCGACCAGAAATCCCCCGGAATAGCCGCGCGACGCCGGCACACCTTCCATCACCCCGGGATATGGGTTGTAAACGTTGAGCGACCAGTTACCGCCGGACGATCGTTTCATGATCTCCGACAACACCGCGGGATCAATACCATTGGCGACGCCCAGCGCCAACGCTTCGGCGGTACCGGTCATATGGATCGCGAGCAGCATGTTGTTGCAGATCTTCGCAACCTGACCGGCACCCTGCGTACCGGCATGAAATATGTTTGCCCCCATCTTTTCCAATATGGGTCGAGCGCGTTCGAGCACTGCCTGTTCGCCCCCCACAATAAACGTTAGCGTGCCTTTTTCCGCGCCAGCAGTCCCTCCGGAGACCGGCGCATCGAGCATTTCGATGCCGCGCACGCGCGCCGCTTCGGCCACTTTTCGCGCCGACTGCGGAGAAATCGTGCTGCAATCAATCACGATCGTGTTTTTTGATATTCGGTCGAGCAGACATTTTCCTTCGGCATCCGCCGTGAGGTAGAGCGACTCCACATGACGACTCGCCGGCAGCATGCTGACGAAAAAATCGACTCCGTCGGCAGCGTCTGCCGCCGACGCTGCCGCCCGCGCGCCGGCTTGCTGGACGCGCTGCAACGCTGCCTCGACCAGGTCGAATGCACCCACCGTATGTCCGGCCTTGAGCAGATTGAGCAACATCGGTCCGCCCATGTTGCCAAGTCCGACGAATCCGATCCGTGCCATCAACGCTCTCCCAGATCCGCAAGCGGATGATTTTGCCAGAGACCTTCGAAGTGCCCCAGTACATAGTCGTGGGGCAAATTCGCCAGCGTACCGTGTCGCCACGCGGGCTTGTTGTCCTTGTCGATGATCAGCGCGCGAACGCCTTCGGCAAAATCCGGATTGCGGGCGCAGTGATTGGCGACGTTCAACTCCATCGAAAACGCTTCAGCCAGCGTCATTGCCGCTACACGGCGCAATTGCTCGTGAACGATTCCAACCGACGTCGGGCAACCGCTATTCAACGCGGCGAGCCCTTTGTCGATCCACTCGTCGCGACCCGCCAATTGCGAAAGGCGCGAGACCGTCTCGAGAAGCGACTGGGGCAGTACCGGCATCACCGTCTCGAGCAGCGACCGATGTGCGGCCAGCACGCTGTCGGTCAGCGCCGGACGTCCGCATGCTTCAATGCACCGCTCGACGCGCGTTGCATCGCTCGCGTCCGCGTGCCAATTCGCCTTGATCAGCGAATCCGTCAGCACCGTCCACGCACTGGCTGGAATTGCATGGGTCGCGAGGCCGATGTGCAGCGCATCCGAAGCCGTCATGTGGGTACCCGTCATCCCGAGCCAGACCCCGTATGCCATCGGCAATCCCTTCAGAATCCAGGACGCGCCCGCATCCGGAAACAAGCCAATCGTCACCTCCGGCATCGCGATGCGCGAACGTTCCGTAACGAGTCGATACCGCGATGCGGAAAACAGGCCAAGGCCGCCCCCCATCACAACACCGTGGCCGAAACAGATCACCGGTTTGGCGGTGCTGTGTATTGCGTAGTCGAGACGGTACTCGGCCTCGAAAAAGCGTTCCGGATAGTCGTCGACGATACGCCCCGCCGCGTGATTGCGCGTCATGCCGCGATACAGGGCCTGGATGTCCCCGCCGGCGCAGAACGCGCGTTCGCCGGCCCCTCGCAGTACCACTGCAACCACTTCGCCGCGTGCGTTCCAACGCGCCAGTTGAGGCGCCAGGAGTTCGATCATCGGCAACGACAACGAATTGAGCGTCTTCTCGAAGTTCAGCGTGGCGAATGCCAGCGTGTGTCCAGACTCGGTTCGCTGTTCTTCAAGTAGCACGACGTCAGCGGCATCGTTGAGCAGTTTCCGCGCCGTCATGCATTCTTCCAGACGGGCCTACGCTTCTCGAGAAACGACCTGACGCCTTCGGTCTGATCCAAGGTATCGAACAACTTGACGAACGACTCACGCTCCGACGCATAGGCCGAACTGATGTCGCCTTCGCGCGCCCGTTGGATCAGCTGTTTGCAGGCCGCCACCGACGGTGGACTCTGACGGCCCGCCGATTCGGCCAACGCAAGCGCGTGGCCGAGCGCAGCACCCTTCTCGACCATCTCTTCGACCAGCCCGATCCGCAGTGCCGTCTCGGAATCAACCCGTTCACCGCACAGGATCATGCGCTTGGCCCAGCCTTCGCCGACGAGCCACGCAAGATTTTGGGTACCGCCACCGCACGGCAACAATCCGACAGTCGCCTCGGGTAACGCCATCATCGCTTGACGCTCGGCGATCCTGATGTCACAGGCCAGTGCACATTCGAGCCCACCGCCCATCGCGAAGCCATTGATCGCGGCAATCGTCACGCCACGGAAGTTCGCCAGCGACTCGAACGCCGTCCCGAACGCAACCGACATGGTTGCCGCCACCCCTTTGTCGCCGGCCGCAAACAGCTTCAGATCGGCGCCGGCCGAGAAGAATTTTTCGCCGTGACCGGTGACGACGATCGCGTAGATCGATCGGTTGGCGGCGCACGCATCGACCAGGGTCTTGAGCCCCGCCAGACTTTCTTCGTCCCAGGTGTTGGCCGGGGGATTGTTGATCGTCACGAGCGCGGTGTGCCCACGCACCTCGACGCTGAGTTTTTCGGTCGTACTGCTGATCATCGAATCACCTCTGTTGCGCCTTCCATGAGTACGCGTCGTGCAATGATGACGCGCATGATTTCATTGGTCCCTTCGAGAATCTGATGCACGCGGCTGTCCCTGACGTGACGCTCGAGGGGAAATTCCTTGATATAGCCATAGCCGCCGTGCAGTTGCAGCGCCGCATTGCAGACTTCGAAGCCGACATCGGTGGCGAAGCGCTTGGCCATCGCGCAGAACGTGGTCGCCTCGGGATCCTTCGAGTCCAGTTTCCACGCTGCGAGTCTTACCATGGTGCGCGCAGCGACAAGTTCGGTGACCATATCGGCTAACTTGAACTGGAGCGCCTGGAACTGCGAAAGCGCCTGGCCGAACTGTTTACGCTCGGACATGTAGCGTGCCGCCTGCTCGAGCGCTGCCTGCGCGGTGCCGATCGAACAGGTCGCAATATTGATGCGACCGCCATCGAGGCCACGCATTGCAATCTTGAAACCCTCACCTTCCGCACCGAGCCGATTGTTCAACGGCACGACCACCCCGTCGAAATTGATCTGTCGCGTCGGCTGGCTGTTCCAACCCATCTTTTGTTCTTTGCGGCCGTAGCTGACCCCGGGGGCATCTCCCGGAACAAGAAAGCTGCAGACACCACCAGCGCCCGCGTGAACGCCTTTGGCGTCTTCTAATCGCGCCATCACGACCAGCACGTCGGTATCGCCGGCACCGGAAATGAACACTTTGGTGCCGGTCAATACGTATTCATTACCGCGGCGCTTGGCGATCGTCTTGAGCGATGCCGCATCCGAACCGGCGCCGGGCTCGGTCAGGCAATACGAAGCCAGTTTTTCGCCGGTGACCATCGCCGGACACCACTGCACCTTCAAGGCTTCGGATCCAAACGTCGCGATCATCCACAACGCCATATTGTGAATCGTGATGTACGCCGTCGTCGACGTGCAGCCGGCGGCCAGCTCCTCGATGATCAAACTTGCATCGAGTCGCGACAACCCCAGTCCACCATCGGCAATGGGCGTGTACAAGGCGCAGAAGCCGAGCTCTCCCGCACGTCGAATAACATCTTTCGGGAAGTGCTGCTGTTCGTCCCAACGGGCCGCATGGGGGGCGAGCTCACCGGCCGCGAACTGGCGAGCCGCCTCCCGATAGGCCTGCTGGTCTTCGCTGAGATCGAAATTCACGACTATTGCAGCTTGATCGTCATGTTCGAACCGACCGTAGAGGACTCATCGAACCAACGCGCCGTCACCGTCTTCGTTTCGGTGTAGAAGCGCACCGCCTGCTTGCCGTAGGCGTGTTGATCACCGAAAAATGATTGCTTCCAACCGGTGAACGAAAAGAAGGGTAGCGGCACCGGAATCGGCACGTTGATGCCAACCTGCCCCACCTCGATCTCGTGCTGGAATTTGCGTGCAGCACCGCCGCTCGACGTGAAGATCGAGGTCCCGTTGCCGTAGGGATTTGCATTGATCATCGCAATCGCGGCGTCGAGATTATCGACTTGTGCCGTCAACAGTACCGGTCCGAAGATTTCTTCTTTGTAGATCGTCATCGACGGCTCGACATCGGTGAACAGCGTCGGCCCCAACCAGTTGCCATCCGGGAATCCGGCGACGGTACAGTCCGATCCATCGAGCAGACAGGTCGCACCTTCTTCTTTGCCCTTGCGGATCAGCCCGAGCACCCGCTCTTTCGCCTTTGGATTGATCTGCGGGCCATACGCCGAGGCGGCTGCATCCCATGGCCCGGGCGAGACCTTCGCCATTGCATCCTGCAGTTCCGGGATCCACTGCTTCGCGTCGCCAACAAACAGCGCGACGCTGATCGCCATACAACGTTGCCCCGCCGCACCGCAAGAAGCGCCGACGAGGTTGCTGATCACCTGCGCCTTGTTCGCGTCGGGCATGACCACCATATGATTTTTTGCGCCGGCCATCGCCTGCACGCGTTTCAGATGTTGCGTGCCGGTTCGATACACGTGCTGCGCAACAGGCACGGAGCCCACGAACGAAATAGCCCGGACATCGGGATGCGTCAACAATGCATCGACCTGCTGCCGGCCGCCATGCACCAGCTGCAGCACGCCCTTCGGCGCGCCGGCCTCGACAAACAACTCGACCAACCGGTTCGGCGTCATGGGATCCTGCTCCGACGGCTTCAATACGAAGGTATTGCCACAGGCAATCGCCATCGGAAACATCCACAGCGGGATCATCGCCGGGAAGTTGAACGGTGTGATACCGACACAGACGCCGATCGGCTGGATGTAGCTGTACGAGTCGATCGTACGCGCGACGTTTTCGACCGTTTCCCCCATCATCAGCGACGAAATACTGCAGGCATGCTCCACGACTTCGATGCCGCGCCACACGTCACCCTGCGCATCGGCGAAGGTTTTGCCGGTTTCGAGCGACAGAATGCGCGCCACGTCGTCGTGATTTTTCTTGAGCAGATCCTGATAACGCAGCATCACCCGCGCGCGTTCGGACGGCGGGACATCACGCCACGTCAAAAATGCCGCCTTCGCACTCGCTACCGCTCGATCAACCTCGCGCTGAGTCGCAAACGGAACGTCGGCGAGCACCTCCTGCGTCGCCGGGTTCGTGACCGACGACCATTCCTTGGTTTCACTCGCGACAAATTCGCCGCCGATGAACAGGGGCAGCTTCTGGGGCATCATGGAACTCCATACGTGGGATTGCGCGGATCATCGCACAACTGAAACAGCGGATGAATTGTCGAATTCAGTCCACCGAGAGAAAAGCGCCCACTGCGATCAATATCACCGTGCCAGCGTCTTCCTACTTCAGCTATCGCTTCACGCTGCCGAACCGGTTTAATCTTTTCGGCCCAATCAAAAACTCCATACAAAAGAGGCACCACAGATGAGCTGGTCATTCGAAACCGACCCCGAGTTTCAAACTGAACTCGACTGGATCGACGCGTTCGTCACGCAAGAGATCGAACCACTCGATTTTGTGATCGGACACCCCAACGATTTCAGCGATCCGAATCGTGCAAAGCTGATCCCGCCGCTGCAGGCGGAAGTAAAAAGACGCGGTCTGTGGGCGTGCCACCTGGGTCCGGAGCTCGGCGGCCAGGGTTATGGCCAGGTGAAGCTTGCACTGATGAACGAGATCCTCGGGCGTGCGAAGTGCGCACCGACCGTGTTCGGCTGCCAGGCACCGGACACCGGCAATGCGGAGATCCTCGCGCACTACGGCACGGTCGCGCAGAAAACGCGTTATCTCGAACCGCTGCTGAACAATGAAATCTGTTCGTGTTATTCGATGACCGAACCGCAAGGGGGCGCCGATCCGAAGGTGTTCACCTGTGTCGCAGAAGCATCCGGCGACGAGTGGATCATCAACGGCGAAAAGTGGTTTTCGTCCAACGCCCGCTACGCGTCATTTCTGATCGTCATGGCGGTCACCGACATCGACGCCCCGGCGTATCAACGGATGTCGATGTTCATCGTGCCGTCGGACACGCCCGGGATCGAAATCATCCGTAACGTGGCCGTCGGCTACGAGCGCGAAGGCGCGCACGCCTACATCCGCTACACCAATGTCCGGATTCCGCGGGATCACATGCTCGGCGAACCGGGTCAAGGATTCATCGTTGCGCAGACGCGCCTCGGCGGCGGCCGGATCCATCACGCAATGCGCACCGTGGCCAAGGTCAAACGTGCATTTGACATGACGTGCGAACGCGCGCTGTCGCGTACGACCCAGGGTGAAGTGCTCGCGCAGAAGCAGCTGATTCAGGCGATGATCGCCGACTCGTGGATCGACATCGAACAGTTCCGGTTACTGGTCCTGCGTACCGCGTGGAAAATCGATCGTTACAAAGACTATCGCAAGGTGCGCGCCGACATCTCGGCGGTCAAGGCGGCAATGCCGCGCGTGTATCACGACGTCTACTCGCGTGCACTACAGATTCACGGTTCATTGGGACTCTCAACGGAGATGCCGTTTGCCGCCGGCGTGCTCGACTCGTATCACATGGGGCTCGCCGATGGTCCGACCGAGGTACACAAGGTCACCGTCGCGCGTCAGGTGTTAGGAGGCTACCAGGGAACGAACGAGCTGTTCCCGGACTACCATCTGATCAGACGTCGAGACGCGGCGTTGGCGAAGTATGCCGATGTGCTGGAACACGAAGTCGCGGAGTTCTGACGCGCGTCCTAGACCCGAGGCTATTCGACCGCGAACCAGTCGATCGGCGGCTTCCCGTGCGCTGCGAGATACTGGTTCGCCTTGGAAAAGTGGCGACAACCCGAAAAACCGCGGTGCGCCGACAGCGGCGAAGGGTGCGGTGCCGATAGCACACAATGGCGCGCTCGATCGACGAGCGCGCCTTTTTTCTGGGCGTACGCGCCCCACAACATGAAGACGAGCCCTTCACACTGTACGTTGAGGATTTCGACGATCCGATCTGTAAACGTTTCCCAGCCGCGACCCTGATGCGATCCAGCGCGCCCGAGTTCGACCGTCAGAACCGCGTTGAGCAGGAGCACACCCTGGCGTGCCCAGGATGTCAAACAACCATGACCCGGCAACAAACGTCCGTCGGCGCGCCCGCCCGGAACGCTCGGATCCGCCATGTCGGTGTTGATTTCCTGGAAGATGTTGAGCAAAGACGGCGGTTCTTCGACGCCCGTTCGAACCGAAAAGCACAGACCATGCGCCTGATTCGGCCCGTGATACGGGTCCTGCCCAATGATGACGACGCCAACGTTTTCGATCGGCGTCAAGTCCAATGCCGCGAAGATTTCGGATCCGCTAGGGTAAATCGTCTTGTGTGCCTCGCGCTCCTTCACCAGGAACGCGCGCAGATTACGCATGTACGGTTTGTCGAACTCGTCGACTAACACGCGCTTCCAGGACGCGTGCAACACGACGCGATCAGCGGCAGCGCGATGTGTCACGTCTGCTCGTCGCGCGGGCGCATGTGCGGGAACAGCAACACATCGCGGATCGAACTCGAGTTCGTCAGCAACATCACGAGGCGATCGATACCAATGCCCTCACCGGCCGTTGGTGGCAGCCCGTATTCCAGGGCGGTGATGTAGTCGTGATCGAAATCCATCGCTTCCTGATCGCCCGCAGTTTTTAGTTCGACCTGCACCCGGAATCGCTCCGCCTGATCTTCGGGATCGTTCAACTCGGAGAAACCGTTCGCGATCTCGCGGCCGGCGATGAACAGTTCGAACCGATCCGTAACTGTCGGGTCGGCGTCGCTACGCCGCGCCAGCGGCGAGATCTCCGCCGGATATGCCGTGATGAACACGGGATCGATCAGGCGCTCTTCGACCCGCGCCTCGAATAGTTCGGCCTGCATTTTGCCGAGCGACCAACTTGGATTAGGTGCTTGATTCATGCCGATCAGCGCGCGCCGCAACGCATTCGCATCGCGGACGGTTGCTGCATCGAGATCGGTATGCCGCACGATCGCGTCGGCCATCGTCAGCCGTTCGATGGGCGCGCCGAAATCGATGTGCTGCCCCTGAAAGCTCACGACGGTCGTCCCCAGCACGCTCTGCGTGATCTCGCGCAACAACACCTCCGTGAGATCCATGAGGTCGCGGTAGTCGCTGTAGGCCTGATAAAACTCGAGCATCGTGAATTCGGGGTTGTGACGCGGCGACACCCCCTCGTTGCGAAAGCTCCGATTCACTTCGAACACGCGCTCGAAACCGCCGACAACGAGGCGCTTCAGATACAACTCGGGTGCGATCCGCAGATACAGATCCATGTCGAGCGCGTTGTGATGGGTCACGAAAGGGAGCGCTGTCGTGCCTCCCTGAATCGGATGCATCATCGGCGTTTCGACTTCGAGATAGTCGCGCGCGACGAAAAACGTACGAATCGCCTGGATGACCGCGGTGCGCGTTACGAACAGTGTGCGCGTCTCCTCGTTCATCATCAGATCGAGGTAACGCTGCCGCGACCGCGTCTCCTGGTCAGTCAGTCCGTGGAATTTCTCCGGCAGCGGCCGCAGCGATTTCGCGAGCATACGCGCCTGATGACCCTCAACCGTCAGCTCGCCTTTATTGGTACGAAACAACGTGCCGGTCACGCCGACGACATCACCGATATCCCACAGATCGTTGAACGCCTCGTAAGCAGCGTCACCGACTTGCTCGCGGCGCAGATAACACTGGATCCGACCCGACGTGTCCTGCAGCGTGAAGAAGCTCGCCTTACCCATTACACGACGCAACATTACGCGCCCGGCAACCGCGACCTCGACCGCGAGCGCCTCGAACTCTTCCTTCACGACATCGCCATAGCGCGCCTGCAGATCCGCGGCCAGTGCGGTGCGCCGGAAGTCATTCGGGAACGCTTCACCTGAGGAGCGGAGCGCAGCCAACTTCTCGCGGCGATGTCGGACAATTTCGTTTTCTTCGGTCATTACAATCCTGCCTTCAAGCTGGCTTCCATAAATTGGTCGAGGTCACCATCAAGCACCTGATTCGGGTCCGAACGTTCGATGCCGGTACGTAAATCCTTGATGCGCGACTGATCGAGCACGTAGGAACGAATCTGGCTGCCCCAACCGATGTCGGCTTTGTTGTCTTCGATGATCTGCTGTGCCGCGCGTCGTTTCTGCATTTCGAGTTCGTACAGTTTTGCGCGCAACTGTTTCCACGCCTTGTCGCGGTTGGAGTGCTGCGATCGTTCGCTCTGGCATTGCACGACGGTATTGGTCGGCAAGTGTGTCATCCGGATCGCCGAGTCGGTTTTGTTGACGTGCTGGCCACCGGCACCGCTGGCGCGATACGTATCGATGCGCACTTCGGCCGGATTGATCTCGATCTCGATTGCTTCGTCGATCTCTCCGGATACAAACACCGAGGCAAACGAAGTATGTCTGCGATTGCCCGAATCGAACGGGGACTTGCGTACGAGTCGGTGCACGCCGGTCTCGGTGCGTAACCAGCCATAGGCGTATTCGCCAACGACGGCGACGGTGGCGCCTTTGATGCCCGCGATTTCGCCCGGAGACAGCTCGGTGATCTCGGTCTGAAAACCGCGTTTTTCGGCCCATCGAAGATACATCCGCAGCAGCATCTCGGCCCAATCCTGGGCTTCAGTACCACCCGATCCGGCCTGGATCTCGAGGAACGCGTTGTTCGGATCGAGTTCGCCGTTGAACATGCGCCGGAATTCGAGATCAGCGAGTTGGGTTTCTACGCGAGTCAGTTCCAGCGCGACTTCGTCGAGCGTCGCGGCATCGCCTTCATCCGCGGCAAGCTCCAGCAGTTCGCCCATGTCGCCTAGACCGACGCCGACCGATTCGAGGTTGCTGACAATACGTTCGAGGGTGGAGCGTTCTTTACCGAGTGCTTGCGCGCGCTCCGGATCGTTCCACACGTCGGACTGGGCCAGTTCGAGTTCTATTTCTTCGAGGCGGTTCTTGCGGTCGGCGAAGTCAAAGATACCCCCTGAGCGCGTCGTTGCGCACCTTGAGGTCCTTCAGCTGTTCACGCAGCGATGTCAGTTCCGCCATGACAGATCCAATGAACGTAGAGGCAACCGAGTCGGGCCAAAAAAACGCGCGGAGTCTATCATGATTGTATCGTCTCAATGTGTTCGACGACCAACTGCAGCGTCGCGCGATCGCGGTAATCGTTGCGCGCAAGACGGTACACGACGCGCGCACGCTTCGTCCCGGGCAGCGGCTCCTGATTGAAAGCGATCGCATCGATCACGCGCGCATCTTTGCGCAACGAGAGTTTCAGGTGCCGCTCACCAACCACACGCTGGTGCACTATGTCGAAGTCACCATGAAACATGGGTTCTGGGAAGCCCTGTCCCCAGGGTCCACCGCGGGCCATCTCATCCGCCAACGTGAGCTCCAGTTCCACCGCATCGAGTTCACCGTCGCTCAACACCACGCCACCGATCTCATCCGCGCTGACCCACCGCGCGATCTCGGTAGCGAACGCGGCACTGAACCGCGCCAGATGTTGACGGCGAATCGACAACCCTGCGGCCATCGCGTGGCCGCCGAATCGTTGGATCAATCCGGGGTAACGTGTGGCAATCGCGTCGAGCGCATCGCGGATATGTACACCAGCAATCGACCGTGCCGAACCTTTCAGTTCATCCGGTGCCGTCGTGCCGGCGTCGGCAAACGCGATCGCTGGACGATGAAATCGATCCTTGAGTCGTCCGGCAACGATGCCAACAACACCCTGATGCCAACGATCTCGATACACACACAGTCCCAGGACGGACTCACCGGTGAGTTCGACGCTTGCAACCGCAAGCTCGGCCTCCTGGGTCATCTGTTGCTGGATGACCCGGCGCGTCTGATTCAACTCCTCGAGTGCGGTCGCGAGTGATCGCGCCTCGGTGTGGTTGTCAGCGAGCAGGCAACGGATTCCGATGCTCATGTCGTCGAGACGGCCCGCCGCATTCAGTCGCGGCCCGAGGGAGAATCCGAGATCCTGAGCCGATAGAGTGGACATCGAACGCCCCGCTGCCTCACACAGCGCAGCGATCCCCGGCCGCGCTTTGCCCGAGCGGATCCTCCGCAGACCCTGCTGTATCAGAATGCGATTATTTCGATCCAGCGGCACGACATCGGCAACCGTGCCGAGCGCAACCAGATCGAGATAGTCAGCCATGTTCGGTGCCTCGATGCCGATGCTCGCGAACCATCCGCGTTCACGGAGTTCGGCGCGCACCAGCGTCAAGACGTAGAAGATCACACCTACGCCGGCGAGATTGCGACTGCCGAAGCTACATTCCGGCAGATTCGGGTTGACGATGGCGTTTGCCTCGGGCAACTCTCGCCCCGGCAGATGATGATCGGTGATGATGACGATCGCCCCCGCTGCGCGCGCTGCACGGACACCCTCGATACTGGAAATCCCGTTGTCGACGGTCACTAGAACGTCGGGATGATCCAACATTGCGATCGCGACTATTTCAGGGGTCAGTCCGTAGCCGAATTCGAAGCGGTTCGGCACGATGAAGCTGACCTGTCGGGATCCCATCGCACGCAGCGCGTGCACTCCGAGTACGCTGGATGTCGCGCCATCGGCGTCAAAATCGCCAACGAATCTGATATGGCGTCCTTGTGTCACTGCGTCGGCCAGCAACTGCGCAGCATGGGCCGCGCCGTCCAACGCAGTCGGCGTCAACAACGACCGCAGCGTCAGATCGAGATCATCGATCGACACGATGCCGCGGGCGCTGTATATCCGCGCCATACGTGGAGACATTGACTTCGAGAGTTCCGGTACCGCGTCCAGTTGCGGCCGTTCGATGATCCGCCGCCGCGCGGCGCCCGCCGCGGCCGAACGGTCGTCAGGCATGCTCATCGAGGGTTTCGACACGGATGCGTGTAATGCGATGTACCACTTCTTTGAGGTTCTGGATTGCAGCAACAGCCACATCCATCGACCGCTCAATTACGCGGTGCGTCAGAATAATCACTGGTACCCACGGGACATCGCCTGTTGATCGAATGGCGTGTTCGCGCTGAATCACGGCCTCGATGCTGATGCCGTTGACCGACAGTATCTGGGCGACTTTTGCCAGCACCCCCGGCTGATCGACCGCTGGAATGCGTAAATAGTATGCGGTCGAAACCTCGGCGATCGGCAGCGCGTTGACCCCGATGTCCGTTGGCACATCGACCGAGTTGCCACGCGCAATATCGATCAGATCCGCGAGTACCGCAGAAGCGGTGGGTAACGCACCCGCGCCAGGGCCGTAGTACATCGACGAACCCACCGCATCGCTGTTGATGACAACCGCATTCATCACACCATCGACCTTCGCGAGCAGGCGTTGTTCAGGAATCAGCGTTGGGTGGACACGCATCTCGATCCCGGCGGCCGTTCGCCGCGCGATGCCGAGATGTTTGATGCGATAGCCGAGGGCTGCCGAATAGTCGAGGTCTTCAATGCTGATGCGACTGATTCCTTCGGTGAATACAGCATCCGGATCGAGGCGAATTCCAAAAGCGAGTGTCGCGAGAATCGCCAGCTTGTGCGCGGCATCGATACCTTCGACATCAAACGTCGGATTGGCCTCCGCATAGCCCAACGCTTGAGCATCGGCGAGCGCCTTTGCAAAGTCGTTACCTGCAGCCATCTCCGTCAAAATGAAATTGGAGGTGCCGTTAATGATTCCCGCGATCCAGTTGATCGAATTGCCCGCCAAGCCCTCGCGCAACGCTTTTATGATCGGAATGCCGCCCGCAACTGCACCTTCGAATCCAACAAAAATACCCGCGCGCCGCGCTGCCGGAAGCAGCTGCGCACCACGGGTCGCGATCAGCGCTTTGTTCGCGGTAACGAAGTGTTTGCGAGCATCGATACACTGCTGGAACAGCAGTGCTGCCGAATCGACACCACCGATCGCTTCAACGACTACTTCAACACGCGGGTCCGCGACGACGTCGCCAATGGTCGTGGAGAACGGTACCCCGGCCGGTACAACCGCCGGTTTCGGCGTTCGACTCGCGATGCGCACGATTTCAATCGGTCGCCCCGCCTGACGCGCAATCGAGGCTCCATTGGCGTGCAACAGCGAAAGCACGCCCTGGCCGACCGTACCGAGACCACACAGTCCGATTTGAAGGGGCTGCAAAGCTTGTTCCCAGACCCAAAGGGAGCGCGAAAGCTAGCGACTCACCTGCGCGAAGTCAACGCGGTCACGGACAGCAAATCTATTACCCCTTGCTGGACTCGTCAGATGCCGAGGACTTCACCCAACTCTTCAGCGCTAACGTAGCCCGCGAGCATACGGCCGTCTTCCAACACGATCGCCGGTGTGCCGGTTAAGCCGGCAAGACGACCCAGCTCATACTGCCGAGCGACTGGGTTGTCGCACGTTTTCGCAGGAATCTGTTCACCACGCTTCATACGTGTGAGCGCTGCCGGACGATCGGTCGAGCACCAGGCTGTCACCAGCTTGGCGTACCCAGGCGAATCGAGGCCACCGCGTGGGTAGGCAAGATAGCGGACTTCGACGCCCATCTGGTTCATGCGCGGCACTTCCAGATGCAACTTGCGGCAGTAGCTGCAATCGACGTCGGTGAACACGGTGATCAACGCCTTCCGATTTCCCTGCGCCGGAAAGACCGCCATGTCCTGCAGTGATACTGCACCGATCAGCTCCCTGCGTTTTTCGTCACGGGCTTTCTCGGCGAGATTGACCAGGTCATCGCCGACTTCGAAAAGGTCACCGGAAATCAGATAGCGACCGTCGTTCGATGCATACAGTACGTTGCCACCGGTGAGTTCGATCGCGATCATGCCGGCAATCGGCGCCGCCACCGCGCCTTCGATCGGTAGGTCGGGACGCAGTGCCTTCAATTTCGCGACCACTCCATCAATAGTGCTCTGGCTGATCGGCGCTGCAGCCGCCACCGCGTCTCCACACAAAATCCCAACGGCGAGCAACGCAATCGAAACGTACGAACGGAACGACATCAGAACCACCTCGACTAGAATTCTACGATTGGACCCGCTCTCACCATCGAAATTCACCCGCGGGGATGATGCGTCGAATGTACCGACTTCAATCGGCTCTGCGCGACGTGCGTGTAAATCTGCGTCGTGCTCAGATCTGCATGTCCGAGCATCATCTGCACGGCGCGTAAGTCCGCACCATGATTGATCAAGTGTGTAGCGAATGCGTGCCGCAATGTATGCGGTGAGACATTGCGCACGATGCCGGCGAGCGCTACGTATTTTTTGATGGCATGCCAGAAAGTCTGGCGGGTCATCTGCCGTCCACGCAAACTCGGGAACAGCACGTCCATCGCCACACCGCGAGTCAGGCCGGGGCGGCCGTTGTGCAGGTAACGATCGAGCCATGCCAACGCCTCATCGCCGATTGGAACGAGGCGTTCGCGGCCGCCCTTTCCGATCACCCTGACGACGCCCTGACGGCTATTGACCATGCTGATGCGCAGTCCGACGAGCTCCGAAATGCGCAGCCCCGTCGCATACAGCAACTCCAACATCGCGCGATCACGAAGCCCCAGCGGCAGTTCAACATTCGGCGCAGCGAGCAGCGCACCGACCTCCGATTCGGACAACCCCTTCGGCAACGGGCGACCCAGTTTGGGATGTTCCAGTTGCGCCGTCGGATCTTTTTTCAACACACCCCGATCCAGCAACGCTCGATAGAACCCCCGCAGACATGACACCAGGCGCGCCGTCGAACGGGCGTGATAACCCAATTCGTGTCGATGACCAAGGTACCCAAACAGATCAACGATGCCGGCGTCTTCGAGCCGCCGCGGGGCCAACCAGCGCGCAAACGCTTCCAAGTCCCGCCGATAGGCCGCCAACGTATTGGCTGCCAGAGAACGACCAAGCCACAGTTCGTCGAGGTGTTGATCAATCAGCGCGTGATCGCTGACGGGCAATCTGCGGCGGTTGGTGACGGGGTCTGTAGCAATGTTACCCAACGCGCACACCGAGTTAGAGACAAGTTCAGGTCGAGTTTATAACAGTAAGATTATGAATCTTCTATCTTTTTACGCGGACGTGCCGAGCATGGCACACAACCTGCAAATGTGTCGGCAGCTTCAGCGCGCAGCATGAGACCTCCCCTCTCAGCGCGCTGTGGCACGAAGCGGCAGACCTCTCTCCCCTGACGCTTCGAGACTGCTTCCAGAGATTCTGGAAACGACCAGCCTGCCTGGCGGCCCCCCCCCTGGTCCACCGCCTCGCAGGCTGGGTCTTTTTTTACCCGACGTCAGACTTTTTCGCGAATGCGTGCAGCTCGGCCGGACAAACTGCGCAGGTAATACAGCTTCGCCTGGCGGACATCACCCCGCCGTTTGACCGCAATACTTGCGATCGCCGGGCTGTGTGTTTGAAATGAACGTTCGACGCCCACACCATGAGAGATCTTTCGAACCGTAAACGAGGAGTTCAAACCGCGCTTGCGTTTGCCGATCACCACACCCTCGAACGCCTGGTTGCGATCGCGACCGCCTTCGGCAACGCGCACTTGAACCACGACGGTATCGCCCGGATAAAACTCCGGCACGTCGGTCTTCATCTGCTCGTTCTCGATGGCCTCGATGATCTTGTTTCTACGCATGATGTCTTACTCCGTTGACGCTAGTGCCCAGGCCAATCGACTCGGCCCGGCTGTACCAAATAATCCTCGAGCAAACCCCGCTCTTCCACCGACAATCGTCTCTGCGACAGCAAATCAGGTCGCGATTCGTAAGTTCGGCCCAATGCATCACGCAATCGCCAACGCCTGATCGCCTCGTGATCGCCCCCCAACAATACCGGCGGCACAGACCGCCCAATCACGTGCTCAGGGCGCGTGTAATGCGCCCAATCGAGCCGACCAGAACGATACGACTCGGCTTGACTGGATTCAGCGTTGCCCAGCGTGCCAGGTAGATAGCGCGCAACCGCATCGATCACGACCATGACCGGCAACTCTCCGCCCGTCAACACAAAATCCCCCAACGAGATTTTTTCGTCGACGATACTCTCGACCACTCGTTCATCAATTCCTTCATAACGACCGGCGATAAACACCAGTCGTTCTTCCCTCGCCAATGCCTCGACGCGGTTCTGTCCGAGGCGCTCGCCTTGAGGCGACAGATACACAGTCCGCGCCGGTCCATCGGCACGCGCTTTGAGTGCGGCAACTGCGCGCAACAGTGGCAAAACCTTCATCACCATGCCCGGTCCACCGCCGTAAGGTCGATCGTCTACGGTGCTGTGCCGATCGTCGGCGTGATCTCGCGGGTTCTCGATGACGATGTCCAATGTGCGTTGCGCGATCGCGCGCGCCACCACGCCTTCCCCGGTCAGAGCCTGGAACATGCTCGGAAAGATGCTGACTACACCTATCCACATGCCGAGCTATCGTGTCATCTGCCAATCGACCACAATACGACGCGATCGCAGGTCCACCTCCGTCACCACGTGGCGCACGAAGGGAATCAATACTTCGCCGCTCTGCGCGCGCACCACCAACACACCGTTGGCACCTGTCTCCAACAAACTATCGACCTGACCGACCACATTCCCGGCCTGGTCTTCGACGGCAAGTCCGATCAGATCCTTCCAGTAGAACTCGTCGTCACCGGTCGCCGGCAGAACGCTTTCGGGCACGCTGATCGATTTACCGGAATACTGCTGCGCGATGTCTCGGTCGTCGATTCCCGCGAGCTGCACAACGAAGCCGCTTCGATGCGGCTTCATTTGATCAATCCCCACCTCGACCCATTGGCCCGAGCGCTCGACGAGCCAGGGACGGTACTCCACAAGATTCGTCACGGGATCGGTGTATGAGATCACGTTCAGCCAACCTTTAATGCCGAACGGTGGCCCGAAACGACCGACGACAATCATACCGGACATCCAGCCCTCAGGCGGCGTTGGCGGCTCCGCCGGCAGCGCTTGCCATCGTTCGGGCGTCTCTGATCAGGTGCACCACACGCTCTGACGGCTGTGCGCCTACGGAAATCCAGTAGTCGATTCGCGCCAGGTCCACCCGCAGTCGTTCCGCCTTGCCACGCGCGATTGGGTTGTAGAAACCCACTCGCTCGATGTGGCGACCATCACGCTTCTCGGCACGATCTGCAACCGTGAGGTGATAGAAGGGTGCGTTTTTCGATCCGTGTCGGGCGAGTCGAATGACTACCATACAAATGCTCTGTGCGAAAGGCGCGGTATTCTACTGGAACACCTGTTCAGTGCAAACCCAAGTTTCGCGATCGCCTGGAAAACATGCGTCACCCACGCGGGCCTCGGTTGGCCGCGCCCTTCAGGCTCGACACCTGGCGCATCATTCGCGCCATGCCGCCTTTCCGGGTGACCTTCTTCATCATCTTCTGCATCTGCTTGTGCTGCTTCAGCAGTCGATTGACGTCGTGAATCTGCGTGCCGCTGCCGCTCGCAATACGGCGCTTACGCGAACCATTGATGACGTCGGGGAAGCGGCGCTCTTGGCGCGTCATTGAATCGATGATTACGCCCATTTGCTTGAACATCCCGTCGCCGAGTTGCGCTTGCGCTGCCTGCGGCAGCTGGCCCATTCCTGGCAACTTTTCGAGCATGTTCGACACCCCGCCCATATTGGCCATCTGCTTCAACTGCTCACGAAAATCCTCAAGATCGAAGCGTTCGCCCTTTTGAATTTTTTTGGCGAGCCGCTCTGCCTTGTCTCGATCGACATTGCGCTCCGCATCTTCGATCAGCGTCAGCACATCGCCCATACCAAGAATGCGCGACGCAATTCGATCGGGATGAAACGGCTCCAATGCGTCCGTCTTTTCTCCCATTCCCAGGAACTTGATCGGCTTGCCGGTGATCGCGCGCACGGACAACGCCGCGCCACCGCGCGCATCGCCGTCGGCCTTTGCCAGCACGACACCCGTTAACGGCAGCGCATCGTTGAACGCTTTGGCGGTATTCGCAGCATCCTGACCCGTCATCGCGTCGACGACGAACAGGGTTTCTACGGGGTCGAGCGCGGCATGCAGCGCTTGAATTTCCGCCATCATCTCTGCGTCGATGGCAAGCCGGCCCGCACTATCGACGATCAGCACGTCCGCGAACTTCGTACGCGCTTCGATCAGCGCACGTCGCGCGATCGCTACCGGCGCCTCGTCGACTCGACTGCCAATGAACATCGCACCCACTTCGGCAGAAAGCGTCTCGAGCTGGTCGATCGCCGCGGGGCGATAGACGTCGGTGCTGACGACCGCGACCTTCTTCTTGTGCCGTTCGGCGAGAAACCGTGCAAGCTTTGCCACCGTCGTGGTTTTGCCGGCACCCTGCAACCCAGCCATCAATACGACTGCGGGCGGTGCAGCAGAGAGGTTGAGTTGGTCATTGGCGGCGCCCATCAATGCGACGAGCTCGTCGTGGACCAGCTTCACCAGTCCTTGACCCGGCGTGAGGCTCTGCGCAATTTCCTGACCCACCGCCTGAACACGGATGCGTTCGATGAAGTCCTTTACGACACCCAACGAGACGTCTGCTTCAAGCAATGCCGTGCGCACGTCGCGCAGTGCTTCGTTGATATTCTCATCAGAGAGTCGGGCACGGCCCGCGACACTGCGTAGCGTCCGAGTCAAACGCTCGGACAGATTCTCGAACATGCTGCTAGCCTGAGAACGACGAGCCGGCAGTATAACGGAACCGCCGCAGGCGCTTGGATGCACAATTTGAATTCGTATGCGCATCTGTCAAACTCGCACAACTCCGCCAGATCCAATATTGATGAACCCAACCTATCCGGGTCTCGCCGCGGCAGCGTTCTACCTCATCGGTGCGTTCAGCCAAATCAATGCACTCGCACGCAAGGCACCGGTGCCGCGCAACCGCTTGCGCTGGCTGACCGCACCCGCGGTGACGTTGCATGCACTCGCTGTTTATCTCGTGATGCATCGGCCCGATGGAATCAATATCGGCATTGCGTCGGTCGCCTCACTGATCGGATTTGCGCTGGTGCTGTTCGTGCTGGTCGCGTCCGTCTGGCAGCCGCTGGAGAATCTCTTCGTGATGGTGTTGCCACTCGGGGCTTTGAGTGTCGTGGGTTCGCTGACATCGAACGGGCCCATCGTTCCCCGCGCTGACTTCGGCGAGGGGCTGTTCACGCACGTAGTCATTTCGATCCTCGCCTACACGGTTCTCGCGATGGCCGCGGGTCAATCGATCATCCTGGCGTTCCAGGAACGTTCGTTGCGACAGAAAAGTACAATCGGCTTCGTCAAGCTGCTGCCGCCGCTACAGACCATGGAAACCCTGCTGTTCCAGCTTCTGTGGGTCGGCCTCATCACCCTGACCTTGTCCATCGGCAGCGGCTTCCTGTTTCTCACTGATATGTTCGCGCAGTCAGTCGTATCGCACACGATTCTTGCGAGCGCATCCTGGCTGGTCTTTGCCGCACTGCTGGCCGGAAGGTACATGTTCGGTTGGCGCAGCACCGTGGCGACCCGCGCCACGCTGGTCGGATTCATGCTGCTGGTCTGCGCCTACTTCGGTAGTAAGTTCGTCCTCGAGATCATGCTCGGCAAACACTGATGGGAGAACCAGAGTTTCACCTTTCCACGCTCTTCGTGGCGATCGGGATCCTGGCACTCTTTTCCGCGTTCTTCTCCGGCTCCGAAACGGCGATGATGGCGCTGAATCGTTATCGTCTGCAGCACCTCGTCAAAGAGGGCCACAGCGGTGCACGCAAGGCATATCGATTGTTGCGCCGGCCAGATCGTTTACTCGGCGTGGTTTTGATCGGCAACAATCTGGTGAACAACCTCGCGGCAACCGCCGCCGCACTCGTGGGCCTGCAGTTGTTCGGTGAAGCCGGTCTCGCATTCGCCCCGTTTGTGTTCACCCTGGTGTTTCTAGTTTTTTCCGAAGTGGCTCCGAAGACCATCGCGGCGCACAACCCTGAACGAATCGCGTTCCCAGCCGCGTACGTGCTGGCGCCGCTGTTGAAACTGCTCTATCCATTCGTAGTGCTGATCAACAGCATGAGCAACTTCATACTAAGACCGCTCATGCGCAGCACCGATCTGCCGGGCCACGATCATCTGAACATGGACGAGCTGCGCACGATGCTGCGTGAAGGCGCCCGGATTCCAAAGCGTCGGCAGGATATGTTGCTTCGAATCGTCGATCTCGAAACGGTTTCCGTCGACGACATCATGGTGCACCGTAGCGAAATCGTTGGCATCGATATCGACAGTTCGATCATCGAAATCGTCGCGCAGATTTCGTCGAGCCAGCACACACGGCTACCGGTATTCAAAGAAAACATCAACAACGTCATCGGCATTCTGCACCTGCGTCGTACCGTGCGTTTTATTCAGCAGGACACATTCACCAAGGCCGAGCTGTTACAACTGACGCGCGAACCCTACTTCGTCCCGAAGGGCACTCCGCTGCATACCCAGTTGTTCAACTTCCAGAACCAGAAGCGTCGATTCGGGCTCGTCGTAGACGAATACGGTGATATCCAGGGTATCGTCACGCTCGAGGACATCCTCGAAGAAATCGTTGGCGAGTTCACGACAGACTTCGCGGCGAACATGCCTGAGGTGCATCCACAGCCCGACGGCTCCTATTTCATCGACGGCACTGCGCTGGTCCGCGACATCAATCGCGCGCTGGGTTGGCACCTGCCGACGGATGGACCAAGAACGATGAACGGTCTCATTCTCGAACACCTCGAGTTCATCCCGGAGACCAACCTCTGCATCAAGCTGGGCGATTACCTGTTCGAGACGTTGCAGATCAAGGACAACATGATCGTCAACGTCAAGATCCAGGTCCTCGGGGACTGACTTCTACTCAGCACCGTTCGTGTTCAGCGATCAGCCCAGCGCCGGTTCATCGCCGAGATGATCGCCGTCAACGACGCAGTGATCGTATTGGCCGACACCCCGATGCCGTAGATCCGCCCTTGCGCGCCGTCGTCGATCGCCAGCAGACAGATGGCCCGGGCATCCTTACCTGTAGACATTGCGTGCTCGTGGTAATCGATGATATTCAGCGGCTCGTTGAGCACCTCGACGATTCCGTTGACGAATGCCTCGATCGGACCGGAGCCCTCGCCGGAGATCACCAAGAGCTGATCGGACGCCTCAATGCGGGCCGTGCAGCGCTGTGCTCCCGCCGCGCCGTGCAGCAGGTCGTAGTCGACCAATCGATAGGGCCCCGACCCGGCCGCATACATATCGAGAAGCGCCTTGAAGATCTCGTCGGGTTTTACTTCTCGATCGAGGCGTTCAGTCAGAGCCTGTACCGCTTTGCTGAACTCCATCAGCATTTCACGCGGCAACGTAACGCCGAAAAATTCCTCGAGGATGAAGCCGACGCCCCCCTTGCCCGACTGGCTGTTGACGCGGACGGTTTCTTTGTAGGAAGAACCGACGTCAGCGGGGTCGATCGGCAGGTACGGCACTTCCCAATGGTCGCTGCGAACCTGCGCCATACCCTTCCTGATCGCATCCTGATGTGAACCCGAAAACGCCGTAAATACCAACTCACCCGCATACGGGTGACGTTCGTGAATCGGGAGCTTGTTGATCGCCTCCACGGTTTCCTTGATCCGTCGCATCTCGCGGAAGTCGAGTTCCGGATCCACTCCTTGCGAAAACATGTTCATCGCCATCGTGACGAGATCGCAGTTGCCGGTTCGTTCGCCGTTGCCAAACAACGTGCCTTCAACACGTTCGGCCCCGGCCATCAGCGCAAGCTCGGTCGCAGCAACGCCGGTGCCTCGATCGTTGTGCGTATGCAGGCTGATCACGATGCTGTCGCGCGCCGGAAAACTTCGGATGAACCACTCGATCTGATCCGCGTAAACATTCGGCGTCGCCATTTCAACCGTGGACGGTAGATTGATGATGATCGGGTTCGCCGGCGTTGCGCCCCACTCCTTGGCGACCGCCGCGCAGATTTCGACGGCAAAATCGAGCTCAGTGCCGGTGAAGCTCTCGGGCGAATACTCGAGCGTGACATCCGTGCCTCGCAATCCCTGCAGTTCCTCTTTGACGAGCCGGGTGCCCTGCACCGCCAGATCGATGATGCCGTCGCGATCCATGCCGAAGACCACGCGCCGCTGCAACGTCGAAGTCGAGTTGTACAAATGAAAGATGGCGCGGGGCGCACCGGCGATCGCTTCGACCGTTCGATGAATCAGTTCGCGCCGTGCCTGACACAACACTTGGATGGTCACGTGCGGCGGAATCCGACCCTCATCGATGATGCGGCGGATAAAATCGAAGTCGGGTTGCGATGCGGCCGGAAACCCAACTTCGATTTCGGCAAAACCGACATCGAGCAGCAGGTCCCACATCCGCAGTTTTTCCTCGACATCCATCGGGTCGACCAGCGCCTGATTGCCATCGCGCAGATCGACGCTGCACCAACGGGGCGCATGCGTGATCACACAGTTCGGCCATTGTCGATCCTTCAATTCGATCGGCGCAAAGGCGCGATATTTCTGAAACGGCATTCGACCAGGCGCATTGCCCGCGTTGCCCGCTCTATTGGATGTCTGCTGTTCGCTCATGGCGAATCCTCGTTCGTGAGTACGTTGGGTCGGATCAAACAGGTTGGGCGTGAGCCCTGATCGAGGGGTAATAGCCGGCTACGCCGGCAGTCGCAGCAGCGCTAGAAGACGTGCAAATCGGGCGGTATTACAGTCCACGTTGAATAACGATCACGTACCGAAGGCTCACGAACTATAACGGGCGGCTGGCGCGTTGCCAAGCGCGCGCTTCCGTTTCGCTAAGCCAGGCGCACTTTGACCCCATCGGCCGCGGCGCGCGCCTTGGCACGCGCATCGGCGACATCACGCCCGACCGCGAGCGCGACGCCCAGCCGACGTTTGCCATGGACCTCAGGTTTACCGAACAGACGCAGCTGTACGCCCGGTACGGCGAGCACCCGCTCGAGGTTCTCGAACACGACTCGATCCGAGTTACCCTCGACCAGGATCGCCGCCGATGCGGCCGGACCACGCTGCTCGATCACAGGCACCGGCAGGCCGAGAATCGCGCGCGCGTGCAGCGCAAACTCGGACAGGTCCTGACTGATCATCGTGACCATGCCGGTATCGTGCGGCCGCGGCGACACTTCGCTGAACCACACCTGATCACCTCGAATGAAGAACTCCACACCAAATAGACCGAGGCCGCCGAGGTCGTCCGTCACTCGCTGCGCAATACCTTGGCACTCCGCGAGCGCCAAGTCGGTCATCTGTTGCGGCTGCCACGACTCGCGATAGTCACCATCCACCTGACGATGACCTATGGGGGCGCAGAAGCACGTGCCATCGACGGTGCGCAGGGTCAACAACGTGATTTCGTAGTCGAAATCGATGAAGCCCTCGACGATCACCTTCCCGGCGATTCCACGTCCACCGGCTTGCGCGTATTGCCATGACTTCTCAATGCCTTCGCTGCTGCGAACCACCGACTGGCCCTTGCCGGAGCTGCTCATCACCGGCTTCACGACACACGGCATGCCAACGGCGTCGATTGCCTCGCGAAACGCATCAAGGCTGTCGGCAAAACGGTACGGCGAAGTCGGCACACCGAGTGTCTCGGCCGCCAGACGCCGAATGCCCTCCCGGTCCATCGTCAGTCGTGCGGCCCGCGCGGTGGGTATCACACACAATCCATCGCGTTCCATTTCGACCAGCGTCTGGGTCGCTATGGCTTCGATTTCCGGCACCACGAGGTTCGGCTTTTCGGCGACGATCACGGCGCGCAATGCGGCGCCATCGAGCATGTTGATCACGTGGCTGCGATGCGCGACCTGCATCGCCGGCGCATTTGCATAGCGATCAACGGCAATCACCTCGACTCCCAAACGCTGCAGTTCGATCACCACTTCCTTGCCCAGTTCGCCGGATCCCAACAACATCACGCGGGTGGCGTTGACCGACAGGGGTGTGCCGATCGAAATCATCTGCACCATCTCAGGAACTCACGCTCGGTTGTGGTCGAAGATCGCGCTTGAAGCGCCGTGAATTCTCAACGTAGTGCAACGCCGACATTCTGAGACCTTCGATCTGTTGCAACGTCAGCTCACGAACCACTTTGCCGGGTGCACCCATCACCATGCTGTTGTCTGGAATCTCCTTACCCTCGGTAATCAGGGCATTGGCGCCAATCAGGCAATTGCGCCCGATCTTCGCGCCGTTGAGCACCACCGCATTGATCCCAATCAGTGTGTTGTCACCGATGCTGCAGCCGTGCAGCATCACCTTGTGGCCGATCGTGACATAACTGCCGATCGTCAGCGGAGAACCCGGGTCGCTGTGTAATACGGCGCCATCCTGAACATTGGAATTTTCACCAATCGTGATCAGCTCGTTGTCGCCGCGAACCACCGCGTTGAACCAGACACTGGCATTGGCCTTCAACAACACCGCGCCAATCACCACGGCTGACTCCGAAACGTAATATTCGCCTTCGGCGCGCACCCTTCGTTCACCCAGCTGATAGATCATCTTCGTTCCGCCTGCCGACCCCCGGCCGCGCATTGTCGCATCGGTCGTAAGGACCACCAAGAATATTGCCCATTGTGTCGCGACAAATCTGCCTAGCCGCGGCCGCATTACCTCGTGCATAGTTGGATCAGCCGAGGCATCAAGTCATGAACGAACTGCGAATCCGCCGAAAACTGCCCGCGTTCGAGGTACTGGCCGAGCTCGGCCGACGCGATCCAGACGCGCTGCAGGCGTTGGGCCGATTGTTGACCGATGATGTCATTCGGAACGCACCGCGCCCCGCGTCCCGGCGCCGCCTCGAAGGGCTCAGGTTTCGCATCGAGATGGAGCGCCGACGCTCACCGGATGCATTGTCGGCGTGCGTCCGCATATCGCAGTTGATGCATCAATCGTTGAACGAACTGCACACGGTGCTGAACGAACCGGATGGCTTTCGACGCTCGCCCTCTCGTCCCGGCGCCGTGGTGCTCGGCTTCACGCGCTCCGCGACGGAACCCCTATGATCGCGCGCCCCGGAATCAGCGAGACATCTTGAAGTACTGCAGCAGCTGCGCAAACCCGCTCGAACGACGCGTCCCAAACGGTGACAACAGGGAGCGTTTTGTCTGCGACTCGTGCGGGACGATCCACTATCAAAATCCGAAAATCGTCACCGGTTGCCTGCCCATCTACCAACGGCAAGTACTGCTCTGCAGACGCGCAATTCAACCACGCTCCGGACTATGGACACTGCCGGCCGGATTCCTCGAGAACGGTGAAACCAGCACCGAAGGCGCAGTTCGGGAAACCCTCGAAGAAGCCTGCGCCAACGTCACAATCGAGGGGCTGTACACCGTCTTCAACCTGCCGCATATCTCGCAGGTGTACATGTTCTTCCGCGCAGAGCTACTCAATCTCGACTTTCGGCCCGGCTGGGAATCAACCGACGTACAGCTGTTTCACGAGCAGGACATTCCGTGGGATGAACTCGCCTTTCCGGTGATCCGCGACACGCTGGAACACTATTTCCGCGATCGCAACAGCGGCATCTTTCCCGTCCATGTGGGCGACATCGTCTACCCGAAGCGCTAACGACTCAGCCGAGCGCGACCCGCGCATTTCTGAACAACCGAACCCAGGGACCATCTTCTCCCCACGACTCCGGGTGCCACGAGTTATTGACGCTGCGAAATACGCGCTCCGGATGCGGCATCAGCGCAAGCACCCGCCCATCGAGATTGACGACGCCGGCGATTCCGCTGACCGAACCGTTCGGATTGGCAGGGTACACCTGCGCGACGCGTGCATGATTGTCGACGAACTGCAGACCGATACGGTTGCCTGCCTCCATTTCACGCAGATCGAAAGGGGTCGAAAATTCGGCCCGCCCCTCGCCATGAGCAACCGCAATCGGCAACACCGAACCCGCCATCCCGTCGAGCCACGGTGAGGTAACGTCGTTGACGCGCACGAGGCTTGTACGCGCCTCGAACTGTTCAGAGCGGTTGCGCACGAACCGCGGCCAATGCTGCGCACCGGGAATCAACGATTTCAGATGGGCAAACATCTGACAGCCGTTACATACGCCGAGACTCAGCGTGTCGGCGGCAAAAAACGTGCTGAACGCATCACGTATTTCGGGATGATACAGAATCGATTTCGCCCACCCGCCGCCGCCACCGAGAACATCGCCGTAGGAGAAACCGCCGCACGCCACCAGCACCTGAAACTCATCGAGCGTGCGGCGATGCTCGAGCAGATCGGACATGTGTACATCGATCGGATCAAAGCCGGCACGCTCGAACACCGCCGCCATCTCCAGATGGCTGTTGACGCCCTGTTCACGCAACACCGCGATGCGCGGTCTCGCCCCCGTGTTGATGAACGGCGCCGCGACGTCGTCGTCCGGCTCGAACGCAAGCATCACATTTAATCCGGGGTCGTCCGCTTCGATTCGCGCGAACTCTTCATCGGCGCAACCAGGTTCATCGCGGAGCCGCTGCATGCGGTAGCTGGTCTCGGCCCAACAACGCTGCAGTGTCGCAGCATCCGCGTCCAACAAGACGTGATCGCCTGCCCGCACGATGATGCGTCGCTGCGCTAGCGGCGTCCCCAGATCATGGATGCAGCCATCCAGCCCCGCTGCTGCGAATCGCTGCAGCACTGCGGCGCAATCGCCCTGCGCCACCTGAATAACCGCGCCAAGTTCCTCGGCAAACAGGACTCCGGTCGCGGTGGCCGCGTGGCGCGCACCCAGACTCGCCAGATCGAGATCGACTCCGCAGCGTCCGGCAAAAGCCATTTCAAGCACGCAAACCAACAATCCGCCATCAGATCGATCGTGGTACGCGATGATCCTGTCGTCACCCAGCAATGCCTGCACCGTGCGAAAGAACGCTGCCAAATCGGCCACGTCGTCAACATCCGGGCATCGATCGCCGAGCTGACGCTGCGTTTGTGCCAGCGCGCTGCCACCCAGCCGGTTGGCACCGCGACCTAGATCGATCAGCAGCAAGCGCGTCTCGCCACGATCGAGCCGCAGCACCGGCGTCGCCAGACGTCGCACGTCGGGGACCGGCGCGAACGCCGATACGATTAGCGTCACCGGTGATATCACCGACCGTTCTCCATCCGCACTGTGCCACTGCGTGTGCATCGACAAACTATCTTTGCCGACCGGAATCGCAATTCCGAGCGCCGGACACAGTTCGAGGCCCACCGCCGCCACCGCGTCAAACAGCGCCTGATCCTCGTTGCCGCGTCCGGCGGCCGCCATCCAGTTTGCCGACAACACCACCCGGCTGAGATCTTCGACGGCGACGGATGCCAGATTGGTCAGCGCTTCGGCGACTGCCATTCGCGCCGATGCCGCCGGATCGATCAATGCCAGCGGCGACCGTTCACCCATGGCCATGGCTTCACCCTGGACGGTTTTGAAGCCGAGGGTGGTGACTGCCGCATCCGCAACCGGCACTTGCCATGGACCTACCAGTTGATCGCGAACCACAAAACCGGTAACGCTGCGATCACCGATTGTGATCAGAAACTGCTTCGAGCCGACCGCCGGAAACCGTAGCACACGATCGAGCACCTGCTCGATCGAAAGGTCTTCCAGTTGGAGTTCGGTCAGCGAGGTGGGTTTACGGGTGAACGAACGCAGCAGCTTCGGCACATTACCGAACAGCACTTCCATCGGGAGGTCCACCGGGCGATTGGCGAACGCGGCATCTTCGACGACGAGCCGCGGCGCCACCGTTGCATCCCCGACTATCGCATACGGACAACGTTCACGACGGCAGATGCGTTCAAACAACGCCACATCGTCAATGGCAACGCCCACTACATACCGTTCCTGAGCCTCGTTGCACCAGATCTCGTGGGGCGCGAGTCCCGGATCCGCGCTCGGCACACGCCGGATCTGAAAGCTTCCGCCGCGACCCGCGTCCTTGACCAGCTCCGGTAGCGCGTTCGAAAGACCGCCAGCGCCGACGTCATGGATCAGGCGAATCGGATTGGCCACACCCATTGCCGCACACGCATCGATCACCTCCTGGCAACGTCGCTGCATTTCAGCGTTGTCGCGCTGCACCGACGCAAAATCGAGATCAGAGCTGCTCTGACCCGATGCCAAAGACGAAGCTGCGCCGCCACCCAAGCCAATCAGCATCGCCGGCCCGCCGAGGACGATCAGGCGTGTGGCATCGGCAAACGGCAGCGCAGTCACATGCTCGGCGCGGACGTTACCGATACCGCCGGCGATCATCACCGGTTTGTGATAGCCACGCACCAGCGAAAGATCGTTAGGGTTTGGTGCGTATTCGAACGTGCGAAAATATCCGGTCAGCGCGGGCCGGCCGAATTCATTGTTGAACGCAGCCGCACCGATCGGACCTTCGAGCATGATATCGAGCGCGGTGACGATCCGGTCCGGCTTGCCCGTCGGGATCTCCCAGGGTTGTGGGTCGTCGTCAATGTTCAAATGCGACGTCGTGAAGCCAACCAGTCCGGCTTTGGGTTTTGAACCACGGCCCACTGCGCCTTCGTCTCGGATCTCGCCCCCGGATCCGGTTGCCGCACCCGGATACGGCGCAATCGCCGTCGGATGATTGTGCGTCTCGACTTTCAGCAGCACATGCACCGGTTCGGTGATATAGCGGTAACGAAGCGTTGTCGGATCTACCATCCAGCGTTGCGTGCGATAACCCTCGATGACTGCTGCGTTGTCCGAATATGCCGACAGGATGCCCGCACCATTAATTTTCCGATGCGTGTTGCGAATCATGTCGAACAGCGAATAGGGCGCCGCGGTTCCGTCGATCGTCCAACGCGCGTTGAAGATTTTGTGCCGGCAGTGTTCCGAATTCGCCTGGGCAAACATCATCAGTTCGACATCCGTCGGGTCGCGGCCGAGGTCGCGATACGCAGCGGACAGATAGTCGATCTCTGCGTCGCTGAGGGCGAGTCCCATTTCCTTGTTCGCACGAACGAGGACCATCCGGCCCTGCACAATGAAAGGGATCGTGCGCAGCGGCTGCGCCGGTCGCGCCGCGAACAACGCCGAAAAATCCCCATCGATCACGACACTTTGCGTCATTCGATCATGCAGCAGCGGCTCGATCTCTGCGACCGCCGCGGGTCCTTCGACATACCAGCGCACGCCGCGCTCGACCCGGCGCACACCGGTCAGACCGCAGATTCGAAAGATGTCGCTCGCCTTGCTCGACCACGGCGAAATAGTGCTCGGCCGTGGCAATACCGTTAGACGCTCATCGCCGATCTGCCGCGGGAGACCGATCTGTGGACCGTACTCCAGGAGTGCTTCGACAACGCCCCTTTCCGATGACGTTAGGGCGCGCTCAAGGGCCAGCAGATGCAGGTACTGCGCGTATAGCCCAGTGACCGCCGGGGTACGAACGCGGATCCGGGCCAGAGTCTTGGCGAGACGAAACGCCGAAAAGGCCGGAGGCCCGGGCAGCACCAGAAGTGTGTCCGTCATCGGAAATTCCATCGTCGAGGACGCGCGATTATACGTTAGCCAAGCGGGGCGGGGTCCCTTCTTGTACGAAAGAACGTCTTCAGTAAATGGCCGGATTCGTCCGCCAATACACCTTCGATAATCGTAATACGATGGTTCAGGCCTGCGTTGTCCATCACCGACGCGGTGCTGACAACGGCACCGGCACGTGGCTCACGCGCACCGAACACGAGCGTATCGACGCGCGCGTGAATCAATGCGCCCGCACACATCGTGCACGGCTCGATCGTCACATAAACGGTCGCACCGGTGAGCCGGTAGTTGCCGACCTGCCGCGCGGCGGCGCGCAACGCGACTATTTCGGCATGGGCAGTCGGATCACGACAACCAATCGGCTGATTCGCACCTTCTCCAAGTACCTCGCCATCCCGGACAACAATGGCACCGATCGGCACTTCGCCCGCAGCGCCTGCACGTTCGGCCCACTCGAGCGCGCGACGCATAAAACCCTCGTGTACTGATACCACCTGGTGACCATCCGCCTGGATTCGTTTGTCAGTACGGCATGATACTGAGCGCGCGCACCTTCGGGTAAGCTCCCGATGGTCCGCGGAGCCTGCTCCGCAAAAGAGGCGTCCACATGAAAGTGTCGCTGTTTTACCTGCCGATCGTCGGCACCCGCGCCGACATCACCGCCGGCATGGCAGGCACCCGCAATGATCTTTACCAGACGATGCTGCACGACGTCGGTGCACAGGCGCGGCTCGCTGACGGCCTGGGCTACGATTCGATCTCGTTCACCGAGCATCACCTGCACATCGAGGGATTCGAGTTATCGAACAACCCGGTGCTGCTAGATCTATTTATCGGCATGCAGACCAAGCACATTCGCGTCGGCCAACTCGGCATCGTCCTTCCCGCTAACAATCCGCTGCGGGTCGCGGAAGATATCGCGATGCTCGACCACATGACCGGCGGCCGCGCCAATGCCGGCTTTGCGCGCGGCTACCAACGGCGTTGGGTAGATATTTACGCCCAGCAGACGCACGGCATCGGCGGGGCGATGCCGGACCAGCACGACGAGATCGACGCCACCAACCGTGAAGCGTTCGAAGAAAACTTCCGGATCGTCAAAGCGGCGTGGTCGGATTCGCTACTGCAATTCCAGGGCAAGTACTGGCAGATTCCGCGACCCGGCACGCCGTGGGACCTCGAAGCGTCACGCTTATACGGTAAAGGATCGGCGACAGGCCAACTGACCCATGTCGGTGTGGTACCAAAGCCGCTACAGAAACCGCACCCACCGATTTTTCAGCCGTTCGCGTCGTCCGAGAACAGCATTCGCTGGTGTGCGCGCGAAGGAGTCACCGCAATCCTGCCTCCGCTGCACCCGAAGCGCGAGCGCGCCCTGTTCGAGCTGTATGCCGCGGAATCGGGTCGCCCGCTCGGAGACGGCATTGGCTATCTACGCGATCTGATCATCGCTGACAGCGATACGGAGGCGCGCGCGTTGTGGGGTCAGTCGGCCGGTTTCGTCGGCGGCGCGTGGTTTGCGCCGTTTGGCTTCAATCGCGGTCTGACGGACCCGGATACTGGCGCGATGTTGACCGCCGAACAGATGATGGATCTCGGTCTGGTACTGGTCGGGACTGTCGACACCGTGCGTCGCCAGCTCGACACGATGCGCTCGCGGCTGCCGATCGATTGGATCTTTGCGTGGATGTACAACGGAGTGCTGCCGCATGAACGGTTGATGACGACGATCGAACGCTTCGCGCGCGAAGTCACGCACCAGGCCTGACGATCTTGGCGCGCGCCGCGCACAGGTACCGGAAGGTCCGCTCGCGGATTTTGGCTGACGAGGTCGCGGATTACCTCATTCCCATTCGATCGTCGCCGGCGGCTTCGACGACACGTCGTACACGACGCGCGAAACATCCTCAATTTCATTGATGATTCGATTCGACACCCGCCCGATCAGGTCATACGGCAACTGTGCCCAGCGCGCGGTCATAAAGTCGCTCGTCTCGACGGCGCGCAGCGCGATGACGTGCGCGTATCGGCGCGCATCGCCCACAACGCCAACGGAACGCACCGGCAGAAAAACAGCGAAAGCCTGGCTGACTTTTTCGTAGTAGCCAGACTTCCGCAGCTCCTCGATGAAAATGGCGTCGGCGCGTCGCAGCGTATCGGCGTATTCAGGATGTATTTCCCCAAGTATTCGTACACCCAGCCCCGGCCCCGGAAATGGATGTCGCATCACCATCGCCTCCGGCAGACCAAGTGCCAGGCCGAGCTGACGCACCTCGTCCTTGAAGAGTTCCCGCAATGGTTCGATCAGCTTCAGCTTCATCCGGTCCGGCAGGCCGCCAACATTGTGATGCGACTTGATCACATGGGCTTTGCCGAACTTTGTCGCGGCGGATTCGATCACATCCGGATAGATCGTGCCTTGCGCCAGCCAGGCGACTCCGGCTATCGCATGTGCCTGCCGATCAAACACATCGATAAAGGTGCGCCCGATGATTTTGCGCTTTTGTTCCGGGTCCACCGCGCCCCGGAGATTTTCCAGGAATTCCTGACGCGCATCCACGCAGACCAGATTCAGATCGAGCGCGTTGGACGCGCCGAATGTCGCTTCTACCTCGTTCCGTTCGTTCAGCCGCAGCAGCCCATTGTCGACGAAGACGCAGGTCAGCTGATCGCCGATCGCGCGCGAAAGCAATGCAGCAACAACGCTCGAGTCAACGCCGCCGGACAGCCCCAGTACGACCTTTTCACGGCCCACCTGCGCTCGCACCATTGCAATGGCGTCAGCGATGATGTTCTGCGGCGTCCACAAGCCCGCGCAGCCGCAGATCTCACGGGCGAAGCGTCGGATGATCAATGCTCCGTCGGCTGTGTGGGTGACCTCGGGATGAAACTGCACCGCGTAGATCGACCGGGCTTCACACGCCATCGCCGCGATAGGTGCGCTCGCGGTCGATGCGATCCGCACAAATCCCGGTGGCAGCTCGACGACTTTGTCGCCATGGCTCATCCAGACATCGAGTTCACCATCGGCCAGTGCCGGTAGTCCCGACAACAGCCGCGACGATCCTTCAACGCGAATTCGTGCGTGGCCGAACTCACGCTTCTGCGAGCTCTGCACCCGACCGCCGAGCTGCTGGGCCAACGCCTGCATGCCGTAGCAGATGCCGAGAATGGGCACGCCGAGATCGAACACCACATCTGGAATCCGCGGCGTTGCAGCGGCGGTGACCGTCTCCGGACCACCCGACAGCACAACTCCGCGAGCACCAAAATCGCGGATGAACTGCGTCGGCGCATCGAACGGATGTATTTCGCAGTAGACGCCGGCTTCGCGAATACGCCGCGCGATCAGCTGCGTGTACTGGGCACCGAAGTCGATGACCAGCAGGCGCTCGACGTGGAGATCGCTAGGCATGAATTTCCAACTGACGGTTCAACTGACCGGGTAGTTCGGCGCTTCTTTGGTAATGCTCACATCGTGGACGTGGCTCTCGATCATGCTCGCGTGCGTGACGCGCACGAACTCCGGACGCGACCGCATCGTCTCGATGTCGGGTGACCCGGTATATCCCATCGCCGAGCGCAGGCCGCCCATCAACTGATGCACGATCGGACCCATCGCGCCGCGGTACGGGACCCGACCTTCGATACCTTCCGGCACGAGCTTACGCCCGCCGTCGTTCGCCTGGTCCTGGAAGTAACGGTCGCTGGATCCATTGGTCTGCCCCATTGCGCCAATCGAGCCCATGCCGCGATACGACTTGTACGTGCGCCCCTGATACAGCTCGACCTCGCCGGGCGCTTCGTCGGTGCCGGCCAGCAGAGCGCCGACCATCACGACGCTGGCACCGGCGACCAACGCTTTGGCAATGTCGCCGGAATAACGGATGCCGCCATCGGCGATAACCGGTATCGCGTCGCGTTGCAGTTCCTCCGCCACTTCCGAAACGGCTGTGACCTGCGGAACGCCGATGCCGGTGACAATCCGAGTGGTGCAGATGCTGCCCGGGCCGATTCCCACCTTCACGGAATCGACCCCCGCATCGGCGAGCGCACGAGCACCGGCACGTGTCGCGACATTACCGCCGATCAACGATACGTTCGGATACTTCTGTTTGATCCAACTGACCCGGTCCAGCACGCGCTTGGAGTGACCATGTGCGGTATCGACCACCAGCACGTCGACGCCGGCGTCGATGAGTGCCGCGACGCGATCATCGGTGTCGACGCCGGTACCGACGCTGGCGCCGACCCGCAGCCGTCCGAGAACGTCTTTGCAGGCATTCGGATACATCCGTGCCTTGTCGATGTCCTTCACCGTAATCAGCCCGCACAGCTCAAATCGATCGTTGATGAGCAGGACCTTTTCGATTCGATAGCGGTGCAGCAGTTCGCGAATTTCCTCGGTGTCGGCATCCTCGCGCGCCGTCACCAGTTTTTCTTTGCGCGTCATGACTTCGGAAATTTTGACGTCCATGCGAGGTTCGAAGCGAACATCGCGGCTCGTGACGATACCCACCAGGTCACGTCCGGATACGACCGGCACGCCGGAGATATTGTGTTCGCTCGTGAGTTTGAGAAGTTCACCCACGGTACGGTCGGGGGTGATCGTGATCGGGTCGCGAATGATGCCACTTTCGAATTTTTTCACGGATCGCACTTCGCGTGCCTGCTGCTCGATCGTCATGTTCTTGTGCACGATGCCGATGCCGCCCTCCTGCGCCATCGCCACCGCCAGGCGCGATTCGGTCACCGTGTCCATCGCAGCGGACATGAGTGGAATGTTCAAATTGATGGTTCGCGTCAGGCGGGTCTTGAGGTCGACTTCGGAAGGCAGGACGTTGGACAGGGCAGGCAGCAGCAGAACGTCGTCGAAGGTGAGTGCGTCGGTCGCTATCCGCAACATTGGGCGGAGCCTCCTGTGCGAAATTAAACGCGCGAGCCTACTCGTCGATCACCAGCCTGTAAACGACTTCTTCACCGGTCCGCGACCAACGCGCCGACCGCCTGTAGACTGTGACAATGGCTTCGCGCGACGACAACAAACTGGTATTCACCGTCAGTCAGCTGGCCGGCGCGGCACGCTTTACCCTCGAAGAACGTTTTCCGCTGGTGTGGGTCGAAGGCGAGTTGTCGAATCTGCGCGCACCTGGCTCGGGGCATTGGTACTTCACCCTGAAGGACGATGCAGCACAGCTGCGCTGCGCGATGTTTGCCAATCGCAATCGCGCAGTGCGCTTCAAGCCACGCGATGGCATGCAGGTGATTCTGCGGGGTCGTGTCAGTCTTTATGAAGCGCGCGGCGACTTTCAGTTGCTCGCCGATCACCTCGAAGCCTCCGGCGAAGGTGCACTGCGGGCGGCATTCGACGCACTGAAACGCAAGCTCACCGACGAAGGGCTGTTCGCCGACGCGCGTAAACGAACGCTGCCGGCGTTCCCAAACCACGTCGCCGTGATCAGCTCGCGCACCGGTGCTGCATTACGCGACATCCTCTCGGTGCTGCGTCGGCGTTGTCCGACGCTGCGCGTCACGCTGCTTCCGGTCGCGGTGCAGGGCAAGGACGCCGAACCGCAGATTCTGCATGCGTTGGGACGACTGGCCGACTGGCCGAGCACGCTCGGCGAACCACCCGATGTGGTGTTGCTGGCGCGCGGCGGCGGCTCGCTCGAGGATCTCTGGGCGTTCAACCTCGAGAGCATCGCGCGCGCCATCGCGGCCTGCCCGATACCGATCGTCTCGGCGATCGGTCACGAGACCGATTTCACCATCAGCGACTTCGTGGCCGATCTCCGCGCACCGACCCCGTCAGCCGGCGCCGAATTGATCGCGCCCGACGTGCTCGACTGGCTGCGCCGCGCGGCCCGTTTGACGAGATCTCTACAGGCGCACTGGCGGCATGCGTTGACGCACCGGCAGCAACGTCTTGATGGGGTCACGCGGCGCCTGACACATCCCGGTCGGGCTCTCCAGCAACGTATGCAGAGACTCGACGATCTGGAGCGTCAACTGGCGTCCGTGATCACGGCGCGCATTGGCCGCGCTCACCATGCGGTCACCCTGCTCGACACACGGTTTCGGCAGTACCATCCACAACGCGAGATCGACCTGGCCAGGATCAATGTGCAACGATTCGAGCAGACGCTGGCGCGTGGTGTGCGCGTCCGGATCAGCAGCTCCCTTGCGGCGACTGCGTCGCTGAGCCGTGCCCTGCATGCAGTCAGTCCGCTGGAAACGCTGGGGCGCGGCTATTCGATCGTGGCCACACCCGCCCCTCCTGAAAAACGTTGGGGAACACCAATAACTTCAATTGCCCAGACCCATCCGGGACAGGCTGTCATCGCGCATCTGCGTGACGGCTCGCTGCACTGCACGGTCGATGCCATTGAATCCAATGCGTCCTGAGCGGCATCGAACGGCGATACTGTTCGTCTACCTGTTGGCGTGCACTGCCCTGTCCTGCGCACGCGCCGCGGTGCCCGGTGGAGTCGAAGTCATCACGTTGCCTGCCGATGCACAACGCGCAACCTACGAAGGCCGGCCGGTGCTGATGCTTGCGCAACCGACACCGACCGCAATTGTCGGCATATCGCTGGACGCGCCGACGGGCCGACACGTGCTGATCGTACAATCGATCGCCAGCGGCACGCTCGAGATTCCCTTCAACGTCACCGCCAAGACCTATCCGGTCCAGCGTCTGACGATTGCCGATGCAAAGATGGTGAATCCGCCCGTCGACGTGCTCGAGCGAATCGATCAAGAAACCAAGCTGATGATCGCGCAGTATGCGTTGTATTCACCGCTGGCCGCGTCACCGTTCCCGATGCGGCTCCCGGCCACCGGTCCCGTGAGTTCCAACTTCGGGCTGCGACGGATCCTCAACGGGGAAGCACGCAATCCGCACGCCGGACTCGACATCGCTGCGCCGACCGGCGCGACGGTGGTCGCTCCCGCCGCGGGCACGGTGTCGCTTACCGGTTCGTTCTATTTCAACGGCAACACGATTTTCATCGATCACGGCGCGGGGCTGGTCTCGATGTTCTGCCATCTCTCCTCGATCGGCGTGCAACTGGGCGATGTGCTCCGCAAAGGCCAGCAGATCGGTCGAGTCGGCGCGACCGGGCGCGCGACAGGCCCGCACCTGCACTGGTCCGTTAGCCTGAACGGACAACGTGTCAATCCTGCAGCGGTGCTCGAGTTGTTTCGACCTGCAAAAACGGCCGCAAGTCGCCCCGGCTAGAGCGCATTCCGATTAGTCGCGCGCTTTGCGCCCAGACTCACTTCTTCGTGTGGCGCATCAATCTCTTGCGGCGCTCCTGCTGGCGCGGCGTCAGCTCATTGCGGCGACCGGCATAAGGGTTGACGGTGGTCTTGTAGACGATTCGAACGGGCATGCCGACCAGATTCAACGCGCTGCGAAATCGGTTCTCGAGATAACGCGTGTAGCTCTCCGGCACCGCGTTGGTCTGGTTACCGTGTACCACGATGGTCGGCGGGTGACCGCTCGCCTTGTGGGCAAAACGCAGCTTGATCCGCCGGCCGCGCACAGTCGGCGGCTGGTGTTGTTCAACGGCCTCCGTCAGAACCCGCGCCAGAAACGCGGTAGAGACTTCAAAACGACCAGCGTCATAAACGCGTTTGACCTCCTCCAGCAAGCCGCGCACACCGGTGCCGTGCAACGCGGAAATCCGATGGATCGGCGCCCATGGCGCGAATTCCAGACGCCGGTCAAGTTCCGTTTTGACCTGCTCTCGCTGTTCGGTGGCAAGTCCATCCCACTTGTTGACCGCCAGCACCAGACCGGCGCCGCGATCGATCGCGTAGCCGAGAATGTGCAGATCCTGCTCTACGAGCCCTTCACTCGCATCGAGTACAACAACCGCAACGTCGGCCGAATCGATCGCGGCGAGTGCTTTGACCACCGAGAACTTCTCGACGACATTTTCCACCTTGCCTTTGCGCCGCACCCCGGCGGTATCGATCAGAACGAAGTTCCCGACATCGTGATCAAACGGAATCTCGATTGCATCGCGCGTAGTGCCTGGTGCGTCGAACACCACCTGACGTTCCTCGCCGAGCCAACGATTGATCAGTGTCGATTTGCCAACGTTGGGCCGGCCGATCACGGCTACACGCATACGCTGCGATTCACCTGATATTGGAGCTGCGTCGAGCAACGGCGCCTGCGGCAGTTCAGCGAATACCGCTGCCTGCAGCGCCGCCATGCCACGCCCATGCGCCGCCGAGACTTGAACCTGCGGTGCGAAGCCGAGGCGCTGGAATTCGGCGTCTGCGACTTCCTGCGTTGCGCCGTCGATCTTGTTGACGACCAGCAGAATTTTTCGCCCGCTGCGACGCAACTGGTCCGCGATATCGAGGTCAGTCGGCGTCAGTCCGGCACGTGCATCGACCAGGAAAAATACTAGATCGGCTTCGTCGATCGCAATCGCGGCCTGCTTCGCCATCAGGCTGCCTACCGCCGTGGCATCGAACAACCCGCCGGTATCGATCAGCGTGTACCGAACATCGCCGAACTCCGCCACGCCATAGCGACGATCGCGCGTCAGCCCGGGTTCATCTGCAACCAATGCATCCCGCCGCCGCGTGAGTCGATTGAATAGCGTCGACTTGCCTACGTTGGGCCGACCGACGAGTGCGATCACACTCTGCATCAGATTGCCCGTAAAACCGGTCAGCCCTTGACCGGTTTGATTTGGAGTGCCACCAGTTTCCCGCCGTTGCCCATGCAATAGACGATGTCATCGGCGACGATCGCCCGCGAGCGGATACCATCGCCATCGATCTTGCGGCGGCCTAAAAGACGGCCGTCGCTCTGCGCCAGCACGTGCAGAAAACCTTCCGCGTCGCCGATCACCAAATAGTCTCCGACGGCAGCCGCAGCCGACAAACCGCGCCGGAACAGCGCGCGCTGATCCCAAGCAACGCTGGAAGTTCGTTGGTCGATCGCGGTAATGACTCCGTCAGCATCGACGACGTAGACGTTGCCGCCGCCTTGCGCCAGGTCGACGTAGCTCGATGAATTGCGTTCCCACAAAACGGTACCGTCGGTCGGCCGCAATGCCGAAACGCGCCCCTGGAACGTAACCGCATAGACCGCATTCGAGGTCACCAGCGGACTACCGTCGACATCGACAACCCGATCCAACTCCGACCGACCCTGCGGCAGCATTACACGTTGTTCCCAGATGGGTACGCCCGTCGCGGCATCGAAGGCGCTCACCTTGCCGTTGGCGAAACCGGCAAACAGCGTCCCGGCGGAGAACGTCGGCGATCCTGTACCACGCAGCGTCAACGCAGGAACAGGGGTGTCAAAAGTCCACCGTCGCTTACCATCGCTAGCGTCGAGCGCGACTAAACGACCATCGGAGGTGCTGGTATATACGAGCCCTGCGCCAGTGACAGGCGCCGAGAGAACTTCGCTCGACACACGCGCGCGCCACCGCACCGAACCGTCAGCGGCGGATAACGCGATCACTTCAGCATGAGTTGTGCCGACCAGTGCCAGCCCTTCGCCGGAACCGACGCCGCCAGAAACGAAACTGGTGTCACCGCGATCGAAGACATTGAGTGACGAAAGAATTCCCTTCTTTTCTTGATCGACGCGGACTCCCCAGACTTTTTTGCCCTTGAATCGATCGCGCGCCTCGACGTATCCAAATCCATCAGCGGCGAACACACGATCCGCCAGAACGCTGGGCGGCATCTGCATGAACTGTTTGCCTAGACCGCCACCGACGCTGGCACCCCACAGCCGATCGATTTTCACCTCAGCCGGGTAGCTCGTCAGCGGCGCCGGCGCTTCTGGATCCTTCTTGTCGTCACCAACCCATGGCAACCACGAAAACCAGCTGCAACCTCCGCATAGGAGCGCCGTCCCAATGAGAACTGTTAAGTTAAGGTGCAGGCGCATTCGGCGTCGCTAGGTCCACGATCTTCATGTCGAGAACCGGCTGCGGTTCATCAGGATCCGCAGCGGCTGCCGCCGCTTGATACGCCTCACGGGCTTCCGTCTTTTTCCCCTGCCCCATCAGGATGTCGCCCTTCAGTTCGGCGACATACGAGCGGAACCCGATTGTGTTGACCTTGCGCAGCGTTTCCAGACCGGCCTCGGAATTGCCCGATTGCACCTGCAGCCGTGCAAGACGCAGACGTGCGATGTCGCGCAACCCGGCATCATCGGCATCCTGCACCGCGGTTTCGAGAAACGCGGTCGCCTTGGGGTAGTCCGCGGCCTCGGTCGCATCAAGCGCGCGATAGAACAGCGTGAAAACCCTGTAACCACTGCCGCGAAAGTCGTTGTCCAGCGTTGCCAGCAACGCGTCCTGTTCGGCCGGCTTGGCGTCACGCTGCCGCGACTCCAGGTAGCGTTGGTACGTCACCGAAGCCGCCTCGTCGCGCGCCTGTGTGTAGTCGTTGTACCAGCGCCAGCCAATCACTGCGCCGATCAGCAATACCAACCCCACTATCAGCAAGGTGCCGTTGGTTTCCCACCACGTGCGCAGCGCCAGTACCCGATCATCGTCATTCAGATATTCCGACACCAGTTAATGCCCTCCATCCATCCAGGCGGCCAGCCGCGCAATCAACGCGGTTTGAGAGAACCGCTCCTGCGGCGCATCGGCGCGCAACCATTTCAAAGTGATCTCGTCGTCTGCAACCTCGTCTTCACCGATGATCAAGACCCAATTGGCCCCACTCGCATCGGCACGCTTCAACTGATTTTTCAGCTTGCCGCCGCCGGCATTCAGCCGCAGCCGCAATCGGGGCAGCGCATCACGCAGCCGCTGACAAACACCCATCGCCCAGGTCACGTGCGCTGGCTCCAACACCACACAGTAACCGTCGATCGGTTCCACGTTGAAGTCGGCGGCGAGCGCTTCGTGCAATAGCACCAGTCGATCCACGCCGATTGCAAATCCAGCACCCGGGGTCGCACGTCCACCGAGTTGCTCCACGAGGCCGTCGTAACGGCCGCCGGCGCACACGGTACCTTGTGATCCAAGCGCATCCGTCACCCATTCGAACACGGTATGGGTGTAGTAATCGAGGCCACGCACCAACCGCGGATTGACGACGTAGCCGATCTGGAGCGCGTCGAGCATCCGGCGCAAGCCGTCGAAGTGTGCCGTCGACTCCGGATCGAGGTGATCGGCGAGTATCGGCGCACCGGCCAGCAGTGCCTGGGTGGATTTCTCCTTGCTATCGAGAATTCGCAACGGATTGCGCGTCAGACGCCGCTGGCTGTCGGCATCGAGCGCGTCCTTGTGCGGCGTCAGATAGGCAACCAACGCATCACGATACGACTGCCGCGAACTCGCCGATCCGAGCGTGTTCAATTCGAGCCGGAGGGCGCTCAGGACCCCCAGCGAGCGAAACACCGCTGCAGACAGCTGAATCAATTCCGCATCGACATCCGGACCCGGCATGCCGAATGCCTCGGCACCAATCTGTTCGAATTGCCGATAACGACCTTTTTGCGGCCGCTCGTAGCGAAACATCGCGCCGCGATACCACAATCGTTGCGTCTGATTGAAGATCAAGCCGTGTTGTAAACACGCACGCACGCACCCGGCCGTACCTTCCGGTCGCAGCGACAACTGCTCACCGTCTCGGTCGAACAGGTTGTACATTTCCTTCTCAACGGCGTCGGTCGCCTCGCCAAGGCCGCGACTGAACAGTTCCGTTGGTTCGAGTAGCGGCAGCCGGATTTCTTCGTAGCCGAAGGATTCGAGCGATCGGATTGCCTCGCGTTCAACGAACCGCCAGCGCCGTGCCTCGAGCGGCGGCACGTCCCGCATACCTCTGATCGATTGGATGACGGCCTCCCTACTGCCCGAGCACCAGGGTGCCGACCTTGTTGCGCGTGTGGGGCGACAACGCGACCCGCTCGCCGTTGAACTGCAGGGTTACGCCGGGCGCATTACCCAGAAGAATTCGAAACGGCGCCTGGCCAACGAGCTCGAGCGTGCTGCCGGACTTACCAAGGTCGCCATAGGAAGTGGCACCCTGTGAGTCCTTGATTTCGACCCAGCAGTCTTCCGTGAAGATAAAACTAAGCCGGTCCTCACCGCCTGCGCTGATGCGTTGTGCGATCGCCGAGGTGCCCTCCTCGACCGACGTCACGCTCCGTAGAGTCGCAGCAGGGGTCCCGGCGGACACCTGCACCGGAGGCGCAACCGGGATCGTGTCGGTGTTGGCCACGGCGCCCCCGGGCACATCACCCAACGCGCTCTCGCGCGCTGATTCGCTCGCCAACGGACGCGGCACGATCGGATCGGTGACTGCGACAGGCTGTCGAGCAGTCGTGGCGACGTCGGTTGCTTCCGGCCAGACCGCGAGCAGCACGACCAGGACCGCACAGATCACCGCAGCAACCGCGCCGCCAAGCACCGCGCCGGGATGCTTCTGCAGCAGATCCTCGACACCCCTTCGGCGAACCTGGTGCATCGCGCCGGCTACCGGCACTTCATCACCGCTGCGGCGCCCAACCGCCGCGTCGAATGCCTGCATCACCTCATCCGGATCAATCTCTAACAGTCTTGCATAGGCGCGCAGATAGCCACGCGTAAAAGCCGGACCGGGCAAACGCCCCCAGTTTTCGGCTTCGACATCCTCGACGACCCGCAACGTCAGATTCAGCGTATCGGCAATGTCTTGCGGTACCAGCCGACGCGACTCGCGGCCGACACGCAGCAGCGCACCGGGACCCACGGTCGCCGCGTCGCTCACCAGTTTCGATCCTGGTAGAGGCGGTACTCCGGTGAGTCGGGGAATAGGTTTTTCAACGCCAGCGCATAGCTCGAAAGTTGATCCTCATCATCCAGGACGCGGCTCAGGCGCACGCCGAGCCACAGGCTACGCGAGGTCGGTCGAGCCATCGCGTTGTACAACGCGAAATACTCCTTCGAACGGGCAAAGTCGCCGCTCGCGAAGTATCGATCAGCAAGCTCGAAGGCGCTGCGCGGTTGGGCTTTGTTCAACATCAGAGCGCGCAGGAACGACTGTTCTGCATTGGTCGGTTCGCCGAGTTTCAATTCAGTCAGTCCGAGGTTTTCATAGGCCTGTGCACGCCGCGGGTAGGTCGTGTCGTCGGCCGCGATCTTGAGATGGCTGCGCGCTTCCTTGTAGCGCTCCGCCGCAAACAGAAATGTACCGTAGTTGTTTTGCGCCATCGCATTACGTGGATCATGGCGCAGCGCATCCTTGTACTCGCGTTCGGCGAGCGCGGTATCGCCATCAGCAATGTAGACCGAGGCCATCAGCACGTGCGCTTCCGCGGACGCTGGATCCACTTTGATCGCTTGCTCCAGCGGCCGCCGTGCATTGGCGTAGTCCTGTCGTTCCAGGTAACCACGCGCAAGATCGAGATACGCCTGCAAGCGCTGATCCGTCGTGCCCGACTTCCGACCGCCGGTCTCGCTCGTGACACAGCCTGCGAACAGCAAAACCAACGCAAACGACAGCCAGCGCAGCGTCATGCAACCTCCAGAGCGTTGACGCGCGCCAGATAGCGCGCCTGTCGGCGCGTCCGGTCGGCAACTTCACCGACCAACTGCCCGCACGCCGCTGCGATATCTTCGCCCCGCGTCGTGCGCAGCATTGCTGCATAGCCCGCATTCAACAGGATCGTTTGAAATGCCCGCACCGCAGCGTCGTCCGGACGCGCGTACCCGGACGCGGGGAACGGATTAAACGGGATCAGATTGATCTTGCAGCGCAGATCCTTGAGCAACCGCGCTAAGTCGTGAGCCTGCGCCGGTGAATCATTCACGCCGCGCAGCAATGTGTATTCGATCGTGATGCTGCGATGTTCGCCCAGCACGCTCAGATAGTGTTGGCACGCCGCCATCAGCTCGGCGATGGGGTACTTACGATTGATCGGGAC